>JABAHS010004247.1_pt3 | contig 43138 bp, 30 predicted proteins | sample 7062111 | NCBI WGS metagenome assembly JABAHS01 (sample SAMN14534600, study PRJNA622989) | marine sediment metagenome | biome: marine biome [ENVO:00000428]; feature: marine pelagic biome [ENVO:01000023]; material: deep marine sediment [ENVO:00002113]; isolation source: pool of 4 deep marine... | reverse complement strand
GCCACCCGCCCGAAGAGGCTCTCGTCCCAAGGGCGCGCCACGGCCTCCTGCGCGACCTGGTAGTAGATGTGTCCGTAGCGCGCGCAGTAGTCCGCCACGCCGCCGGGGGCATTGAGGTCGATGGTCTCCATCGGCCCCATGAAGCTCCAGCGCAATCCCAGGCCGTGGCACACCGTCTTGTCGAGGTCCTCGGTGGTGACGTAGCCGTCGGCGACGAGCCGCATCGCCTCGTTCAGCAGCGCTCCCTGCAGGCGGTTGAGGATGAAGCCGTCGATCTCGCGCAGCACGGTGATGGGCTCCTGGCCGACGTCGCGCATGAGCCGCCGCGCCCGCTCCACGACCTCGACGTCGGTCCAGGGCGCCGGCGCCAGCTCCACGAGCGGCACCACCGAGGGCGGATTGACGGGGTGCGCGACCAGGCAGCGGTGACGGCCCGGCAGGTGCTCGGTGAACAGGCTCGCGCGGATGCCCGAGGTCGAGCTGGCGAGGATGGCCTCGGCCCCGGCCGCCGCATCCAGGGCGGCGAAGACGTCGCGCTTGACGGCCGGGTCCTCCGCCGTGCTCTCCTGGACGTAGACGGCGCCGTCGACGGCGGCGGCGAGGGTGGCGGCGGGCTCGACGCGCGTCACCACCCTCGCCGCGGGCTCGTCGAGGAGGCCCGCCGCGGCGAGATCCCCCGCCGCGGCGGCGATCAGGTCGCGGGCCCGGTCCACGGCGGCGGCATCGGTGTCGTAGAGCGCGACCGTGCGCCCCGCGCGGGCAAAGACGATGGCCCACGCGCGTCCCACCAGGCCTGCGCCGACAACGGCGATCTTCTCCATCACTTCCTCCGTAAGGGTTGGGCGGCTCGCCGGGCGCGTGTCACTGCGCCGTCCAGCCGCCGTCGATTCTGAGGCTCGTGCCCGTCACCATGCCGGCGGCCGCCGAGGCCAGATACAGCACGGCCGCCGCCACCTCGTCGACCGAGCCGAGGCGCTCGAGGGGGATCATGCGCATGACCTGCTCGCGGAACTCCGGGTTGGCCAGAAAGGGGCGCGTCATGGGCGTGTCGACGAAGGTCGGCGCCACGGCGTTGACGCGGATGCCCGCGGGCGCGAGCTCGACGGCCATGGCCTTGGTGAGGCCCTCGACGGCGTGCTTGGTCATGCAGTAGACGCTGCGCCGCGGCGCGCCGACGTGACCCATCTGCGAGCTCATGTTGACGATGGCGCCGCCCCGGCCCCGTGCCATCACCCGGGCCGCGCTGCGCGCCACGCGAAAGGCTGCCCGCACGTTGAGCTCCAGCATCCGATCGAGGACGGCGTCGCTGACCTCGAGCAACGGCTGCGGCTCGTTGGTGCCGGCGTTGTTGACGAGGATGTCGAGCCGCGGCAGGGCCTCGATGCGCTCGAGCAGCGCGTCGCCGGTGACGTCCTCGGCCCACGCCTCAATCGCCCCTGCACTTTCGCGGGCGAGGCTGTCGAGATCCTGGTGGGTGCGCGCGACCGCGATGACGCCGGCGCCGGCGCCGGCCAGGGCGAGCGCGCACGCGCGACCGATGCCCCGGCCGGCACCGGTCACGACGGCAAGCTGTCCTTCCAGGCCCTGCGCCCAGACGGGCAGGGTGGGTGTGTCGTCGTGCTCCACGCTGAATCGCTGCCGTGGTCGCTGTTGTCCGCCCTCGGACCCCGGCCTATGATACAGGCTTACTCTCACAGCGGAGCGGGTTCGTGGCCCGATACCTCAAGAGCGGCATCGGCGAGGACGCCAGGGTGCAGGCGGACGCCGAAGTGCGGCGCGTCGTCGAGGACATCCTCGCCAGCATCGAGACACGCGGCGACGAGGCCGTGCGCGAATTCTCCCAGCGCTTCGACAACTGGGCGCCGGACGACTTTCGCCTGAGCCGCGCGCAGATCGAGGACTGTCATCGGCGCGTCGGCGCGCGGGAGCGCGCGGACATCGAGTTCGCCCAGCGCCAGATCCGCGGTTTCGCCGAGATCCAGAAGGCGGCCCTGCGCGACGTCGAGGCGGAGACGCTGCCCGGGGTCGTCCTGGGGCACAAGAACATCCCGGTCAACAGCGTCGGCTGCTACGTGCCCGGCGGCAAGTATCCGATGGTGGCCTCCGCCCACATGAGCGTGGTCACGGCCAAGGTGGCGGGCGTGAAGCGCATCGTCACCTGCGCGCCTCCCTACGAGGGCGGCCCCAATCCCGCCATCGTCGTGGCCCAGGACCTGGGCGGCGCCGACGAGATCTACTGCCTCGGCGGCGTTCAGGCCGTGGGCGCGATGGCGCTCGGCACGGCCAGCATCGAGCCGGTCGACATGCTGGTCGGACCGGGCAACATGTACGTCGCCGAGGCGAAGCGCCAGCTCTTCGGCCGCGTCGGCATCGATCTGTTCGCCGGGCCCACCGAGACGCTGGTTATCGCCGACGACAGTGTCGACGCCGAGCTGTGCGCGGTCGACCTGCTGGGGCAGGCCGAGCACGGGCCGACGTCGCCGGCGATCCTGTTGACCAACTCCGAGGCGCTCGCCCGGGCGACGATGGAGGAGGTCGAGCGCCAGCTGCCGAGGCTGCCCACCGCCGCGATCGCGGCGCAGGCCTGGCGCGACTACGGCCAGGTGATCATGTGCGACGACTACGAAGAGATGGTGTCCGTCGCGGATTCGATCGCCGCGGAGCACGTGCAGGTGATGACCGTCGACCCGCAGTACTTTCTCGATCGCCTGCGCAACTACGGCGCGCTGTTCCTCGGCCCCGAGACCAACGTCTCCTACGGCGACAAGGTGATCGGCACCAACCACACCCTGCCGACCAGCGGGGCGGCGCGCTACACCGGCGGCCTGTGGGTCGGCAAGTTCATCAAGACCTGCACCTACCAGCGCATCACCGAGGCCGCCTCGGTGACCGTCGGCGAGTACTGCTCGCGGCTGTGCGCGCTGGAGCACTTCGCCGGGCACAAGGAGCAGGCCGACATTCGCCTGCGCCGCTACGGCGGCCAGAGCGTGCGCGGACTCGACGCGCTGCCCGGGCCGGGCGACTGAGCGGCCCGGCCGGGCGCGGTTGATCCGGGCGAAACCGGCGGGTTATGCTCGCTCTTAGTTGATTGCTTTCGTCGGAATTAGCGTTCGCTCCCCCGTGGCGAACGCCTGATCGCCAGTTTTCTCGTTATCCACATGACCCTCGCTCGTTGTGCCTGCGCTGTCGCGGGTGGAATCGCGCTGCTTCTGGCCGCGGCCGGCGCGCTCGCCCATTTTACCGGCCAGAGCTACATCTTCCTGCGGGTCTACGAAAGCGGGCTCGAGGGCCGGGTGGAGTTGCCGACCCGGGACCTGGATGCGGCGCTGGGCCTGGACACCGACGGCGACGGCGAGGTCTCCGCGACCGAGCTCGAGGCGCGCACGGCGGACATCGAGGCGATGCTCGCCGCGCGCTTCTCGCTGGCCGCGCAGGGGCAGCCGTATGCGATTCGTTACACGAGCCGCTCGCTGCGCGAGATCGAGATCGGTCACTACCTGGTGGCGCACTTCGTCGTGGATCGGCCGGGAACCATTCCGGACGTCATCGACGTCTCCTACTCGGCCATCATGGATGCCGTGCCCGCGCATCGCGGCGGGCTGGTGGTGGAGCACAACGCCAAGATCGGACTGGAGAACAATCACACGCAGTTCTCGTTCATCTTCGCGCCCGGCCGCGAGCACGTGGCGCTCAACCTGCTCGGCGAGGGGCGCCTGCGCGCGCTGTGGCGGTTCGTGCGCGAGGGCGCGTTTCACATCTGGATCGGCATCGATCACGTCCTGTTCCTGGTGGCACTGGTCCTGCCGGCGGTGATGGTCCGGCGCGCGGGGCGCTGGCATCCCGTGGAGTCGTTCCGTCCCGCGATGATGCACGTCGTCAAGGTGGTGACCCTGTTCACCGTCGCCCACTCAATCACCCTGAGCCTCGCCGCGCTGAACGTGGTGCAGCTGCCGGCACGGCTGGTGGAGACGGTCATCGCCCTGTCCGTGCTGCTGGTGGCGCTCAACAATCTCTATCCGCTGTTCAACGAGAGGATCTGGTGGGTCGTTTTCGGCTTCGGCCTGTTTCACGGCTTCGGCTTCGCCGCCGTGCTGAGTGAGCTCGCGCTCACCCGCAGCTCCAAGATCATGAGCCTGTTCGGCTTCAACATCGGCGTCGAGATCGGCCAGCTGGCGATCATTGCGACGCTCTTTCCGCTGTTGTACCTGGCGCGGCGGCAGGCGTTTTACCGGCCCGTCGGCCTCGCGGCGACGTCGGTGCTGATCTCGCTCGCGGCGCTGGCGTGGTTCGTCAGCCGCGCCTTCGAGGTGGAGCTGATCTGATGCGCCATCGCGCCGCCGACCCGGTGCCCGCCTGCTTGGAGGGGATAGCATGGATTTTGATCTGACGGAGGCCCAGGCGCGGCGCGTGCAGGCGACCATCGACTTCGCACGCAACGAGCTGAACGAAGCGATCGTCGCGCGCGACGCGCACGGCGAGTTTCCCCGCGAGCTGTGGAATAAATGCGCCCGCTTCGGTCTGCTCGGTCTGTGCGTTCCACAGCGCTACGGCGGCGACGACGTCGACCCCGTCAGCGCCGTGGCGACCATGGAGGCGCTCGGGTACGCCTGCCGCGACAACGGCCTCGCCTTCGCCGTCAACGCACAGGCGTGGAGCGTCGTCGACGCGCTCGTGCGTTTCGGTTCCGAGCAGCAGAAAGAGCGCTACCTCCCGGCCGTGTGTCGCGGCGAGCTCATCGGCGCCTTCGCCATGACCGAGCCGGAGGCGGGCTCGGACTGCTTCGCGCTCAAGATGCGCGCCGAGCGCGACGGCGAGACGTATCGGCTCACCGGTGTGAAGCAGCTGGTCACTTTCGCGCCGGTGGCGGACTTCGCCATTGTTTTTGCCAGCACGGCGCCGCAGGCGGGACGCTGGGGCATCTCCACGTTCGTGGTCGACGCGGACACGCCCGGCTACCGGGCACCGCCCACACAGGCCAAGATGGGACTGCGCACCGTGCCGATCGGCGAGATACACCTCGACGGCTGCCGCGTTCCTGCCCACGGCCTGCTCGGCCCCGAGGGCGCCGGGGCGAGCATCTTCAACGCCACCCAGGAGACCGAGCGGGCGCTCATCCTGGCGAGCCAGGTCGGCGCGATGCGCCACCAGCTCGAGCAGTCGATCGCGCATGCGGGCCAACGCCGGCAGTTCGGCAAGCCGATCGGCAAGTTTCAGTCGGTCTCCAATCGCATCGTGGAGATGAAGCTGCGCCTGGAGACCTCGCGCCTGCTGCTCTACAAGACCGCCTGGCTGCGTCAGCGGGGTGAGCCCAACATGCTGGAGTCCGCCCTGACCAATCTGCACCTGGCGGAATCCTACGTGCTCTCCTGCCTCGACGCGGTGCGCCTGCGCGGCGGGCGCGGCTACCTCACCGAGCACGAGGTCGAGCGGGACCTGCGCGACTCTATGGGCGCGCCCCTCTACGGCGGCACCTCGGACATACAACGCGAGATCATCGCCCGCCTGCTGGGACTGTAATGCCTGCACCGTGAGCCGCCCCGACGACATTTTTCTGCTGCACCAGGCCGTCCTCGGAGCCGCCGAGCGCTGGCCGCAGGCGACGGCGTTCCGCTGCCGCGAGCGCGCCATCGGCTACGCCGAGCTCGCAACGCGCGTCGCCGCCCTGGCCGCCGCGCTGCGCGACGCCGGCGTGCGTCGCGGCGACCGCGTCGGCATCTACACCTTCAAGAGCATCGAGTCGGCCGTCGGCGTGTTCGGCATCATGGCCGCGGGCGCCGCTTACGTGCCCATGGACCCGACGCTGCCCGCCCCGCGGCTGCGCCGCATCATCGAGGACTGCGGCATCGAGGTCATCGTCAGCCACGACGAGAAGGCCCGCGACCTCGGGAGGCTCCTCGAGGAGCCGGGCGGGCTGCGCGCCATCTTCGGCCCGAGCATGGAGGCGCCCGCGCCGGTCGAGGTCGTCGCCTGGAGCGAGATCAGCGCGGCGCCGGGCGACGACGCCCTGCGCTGGCCGGTGACGGAGCAGGACCTCGCCTACGTCATGTACACGTCGGGTTCCACCGGTACGCCCAAGGGGCTCATGCACACCCACCGCAGCGGCCTCACCTACGCCAGGCTCGCCGCACGCACGTACGGGCTCGAGCGCACCGATCGTCTCGGCAATCACTCGCCGCTGCATTTCGACATGTCCACGCTGGATTATTTCGCCGCACCGCTGGTGGGCGCCGAGACGGTGATCATCCCCGAGGACGTGGCGCGCCTGCCGGCCAGCCTGGCCGAGCTGATCGAGGCGCAGCGGCTCACGATCTGGTACTCGGTGCCGTTCGCGCTGGTGCAGCTCTTGCTGCGCGGGTCGCTGGACAAGCGCGACTGCACGTCGCTGCGCTGGGTGCTGTTCGGCGGCGAGCCCATGCCGCCGAAGCACCTCGCCGGCTTGATGCGGCTGCTGCCGGACGCCCGTTTCAGCAACGTCTACGGTCCCGCGGAGGTGAATCAGTGCACCTATTACCACGTGCCCCGCGACCGGCCGCTCGGCGACGAGCCGGTTCCCATCGGCCGCGTCTGGCACAATGCCGAGGGGCTGGTCGTCGATGCGCACGACCGGCCGGTGGCCGACGGCGAGCCGGGGGAGCTGCTGGTGCGTACGGCAACCATGATGCAGGGCTACTGGAATCGCCCGCAGTTGAACGAGCGGGCATTCTTCCGCCGGGCCGCCCCCGGCGGGCGCGAGGACGTGTTCTACCGCACCGGCGATCTGGTGCGCGGCGACGCCGAGGGCAATCTGATCTTCCTCGGGCGCAAGGACAGGCAGATCAAGATACGCGGCTATCGTGTGGAGCTCGAGGAGATCGAGTCCGTGCTCGGCCGGCACGCCGACGTCGAGGAAGCGGCCGCGTACACGGTGTCCGGCGCCGACGGCGGCAACGAGCTCTATGCGGCCATCGTGACGCACGGGCAGCGCGAGGTGGACCGGCGTGCGTTGCAGGCCCACCTGAACGAGCACCTGCCGCGCTACGCGCTGCCGAAAGAGATCGCCGTGCTGGCGTCGTTGCCGCGCACGGGCAGCGACAAGATCGACCGCCGGGCGCTCGCCGAGCGCGCCGCCGCCAAGCCGTCGTCCTAGAAGGGGAGTAGCCGTCGATGCCGGACATAAAGACCGCCCTCGTCGACTTCGTCGTCGCCGAGCTGCTCGAGGGCGACGCGCAAGCGATCGCCGACGAGCCTAATCTGCTGCAGAGTGAAATCATCGACTCCATCGGCGTCATGCGGCTGATCGCTTTCATGGAGCAGGAGTTCGGTCTCGAGATTCCGCCGGAGGACGTTACCCTGGAGAACTTCCTCAATTTCGATGTCATGACCGACTACCTGCGCGCTCGCGGCGCGGGCGGCGGAAACGTCGAGCCCGCGCCGTGACGCACCTCTCGCCGTGAAACCCGCAGGGACCGAGTCGTCCGGCTTCGAAGAGCGACCGCGCGCCGCCGTACCGCCCGGCAGCAACCTCACCCAGGCTCAGTACGCCATCTGGCTCGGCCAGATGCTGCGCCCCGACACGCCGCTGTACAACATGTGTCTCGCCTTCGACATCGAGGGCGAGCTCGATGCCGAGCGCTTCGGCGAGGCCTTCGAGGCGCTCGTCGCCGGCCACGATGCGCTGCGCACCCTCGTGCGCGTCGACAACGACGTCCCGCGCAGCACGCTCGTCGACACCGTGCCGCGCGACCTCGAGCACGTCGACCTCTCGACGCCGCCGCGGCGCGAGCGTCTCGAGTCCGTGGTTTCCAAGCTGTGCGCGAGCCCGCTGGATCTCGCCGCCGGCCCTTATCGCTCGGCGCTGATCCGCACCGCGCCGTCGCAGTGGACCTGGGTTCTCAGCATCCATCACCTGGTGTGCGACGTGTGGAGCTTCGGGCTGCTCTACGAGCGCATGGCGGAACTCTACGAGGCGGCGCGTGCGGCGGACGCGTCGGCGAAATCGTGGCCCTCGTTCGCGCACTATGCCGCCGAAGAGGCCGCAGCGCGCGCCGAACCCGCCTACGAGCGGGCGCTCGCGTTCTGGCGCGAGCGGCTCGCCGCGCCGGTGGAGCCCCTGACGCTGTTCGGCGCCGCCGCCGCGGCGGGCGACGCCCGCAGCGAGCGCCTGCCGCTGCCGCTGTCGCCGGCGACCGGCGCCCGGCTGACCCAATTCGCGGCGGGCGTGCCGCAGGCACTCACCGCCGGTCTGGCGGAGTTCGCCGCCATCGCGGCCGCACTGGCGGTGACGCTGCACCGCCTCGGCGCCGCGCCGCGCGTCCGCATCGGGGTGCCGGTGCACAACCGCGCGACGCGCACGCGCAAGCGGGTCGTCGGGCTGCTCATCGAGATGGCCGTGCTGGACATTGCGCTCGCCGGCACCGACACCCTGGAGCAGCTCAGCGAGCGACTCGTCGGGCAGTTGGTCGAGGCGATGCGGCACACGGGGCCCGGCACGGGCGCGGCGACCGCCGCCGCGGGCTTCGAGGTCGTTCTCAACTACATGCCCGTGGTGTTCGGTCCCTTCGCCGGGCGCGCCGTGCACGCGCGCTGGCTGCACCCGGGCTACGGCGACCCGCAGCACGCGATCCGGCTGCAGGTGCACGATTTCGCCGGCAAAGGCCGCCTCGATCTCGACTTCGACCTGAGCTCGGAGGCGATCCAGCCCGCCGCGCGCGCGCGCCTCGTCGCCTGCTTCGAGCACGTGCTGGAGTCCCTGCTCGCGGCGCCGCAGCGCGCTGTCGCCGAACTCGAGCTGCTGCGTGGGGCGGAGCGCAGCGCGCTGCTCGACGACTTCAACCGGCGGCGGTGGCCGCTGCCCGAGGGAGCGACGGTGGTGTCGCGGTTCCTCGAGCAGGTGCGTGCACGACCGGACGCCGTCGCGCTGGAGTGCGTGGGCACGCGGCTCGATTTCGCCGCTCTCGAGCGCGCGTCGCGCGCGCTCGCCGCACGGCTGCAGCAGGGCGGTGTGGGTGGCGGCAGCCTGGTGGGGGTGTTCATGGAGCGCGGCGCGGACACCGTCGTCGCCGTGCTCGCGGCGCTGCGTGCCGGCGCCGCTTACGTGCCCCTGGAGATCGCGTTGCCGCCGGCGAGGCTGCAGGCGCTGATCGAGGATCTGGCCCGCCACAACGCCGACGGAGTGACGGTGCTGACGCTGCGCGCACATGCCGGGCGGCTGCCGCCCGGCGTCGAGGCGCTGTGCCTCGATGCCGCGCCGCCGGACGCGGCGCCGCCGAGCGACGCGCCGGCCCTGGACGCGGCGACGCCGGCGGATATCGCCTACGTCATGTACACCTCGGGCTCGACAGGCGTGCCCAAGGGCGTCGTCGTGTCCCACCGCGCGCTCTTCAACTACGCGAGCTGGGCCGAGCGTCACTACGTGCGCGGCGATCGGTTGACGTTCCCGCTTTTCTCCGCCATGGGCTTCGACCTGACGGTGACGTCGCTGTTCCTGCCCTTGATCACGGGCAACCGTCTGATCGTCTACCCGCCGCATGACGAGCGAGTCGATACCGCGCTCCTCGACGTCTTCGCCGACAACCGCGCCGACTTCATCAAGCTGACGCCGTCGCAGCTCGCGGTGGTGCCCACGCCGTCCCTGGCGGCGTCGCGCATCCGGCGCGTCGTTCTCGGCGGCGAGGATCTGCCCGTCGCCGCGGCCGCGCGGCTCGCGCGGGCGCTGGGGCCCGATGCCGAGATCTATAACGAGTACGGCCCGACCGAGGCGACGGTGGGCTGCCTGATCCGCCGTTTCGACCCGGCGCGCGACACCGGGGCCTCGGTGCCGATCGGGCGCCCGGTGGACAATGCCCGCGTCTTTCTGCTCGATGCCTACGGCAAGCCCGTCGTCGCCGGTGTGCCCGGCGAACTGTTCGTCGGCGGCGTCGGCCTTGCCGAGGGCTACCTCAACCAGCCGCAGGAGAGCGCCGCCCGCTTCGGCGCGAGCCCCGCCGCCGGCGGCGAGCGGCTCTACCGAACCGGCGACCGCGCACGCTTCACCGAAGCCGGGGAGCTCGAGTACCTGGGGCGGGTGGACGATCAGCTCAAGCTGCGCGGGTTCCGCATCGAGCCCGGCGAGATCGAGGCGGTGCTCGCCGAGCACCCCGCCGTCGCCGCCTGTGCNNGCTGCCGCGTCTGCGGCCTGCCGGACAACTACCCGGGGGTCGATTTCGACGCCGAGGGCGTGTGCAGCATGTGCCGCGCCTACGAGCGCAACCGCAGCAACGTCGAAGGCTACTTCCGCAGCGAGGCGGAGCTGCGTGAGCTCGCTCGGCGCATGGTGCGCGAGGCGGGGGAGGGGCCACCGTGCATCGCGCTCTACAGCGGCGGCAAGGACAGCACCTACATGCTCTACCGTCTCGTCGAGATGGGCGTGCGGCCGCTGGTGTTCACTCTCGACAACGGCTATCTCTCCGAGGAGGCCAAGGGGAACATCGCGCGCGTCGTCGCCGATCTCGGTCTCGAGCACGTGAGTGGCGCAACGCCGCACATGGACACGATCTTCGCCGACAGCCTGAGGCGTTTCAGCAACGTCTGCAACGGCTGCTTCAAGACCATCTACACGCTCAGCATGCAGCTCGCGCGCTCGAGGAACATCCGCTACGTCGTCACCGGGCTCTCGCGCGGACAGCTCTTCGAGACGCGCCTGATCGACCTCTTTGACCGTGCCGATCTGGACGCCGCCGACTACGACGCTCTGGTGCTGGACGCGCGCAAGGCCTATCACCGCATCGACGACGCCGTGCGCAGTTGCCTCGACACGAGCCTGTTCGAGGACGACCGCGTGTTCGAGTCGATTCAATTCGTCGACTTCTATCGCTACGTCGACGTGCCGCTGGAGACGGTCTACGCCTACCTGCGCGATCACGCGCCGTGGGTCCGCCCGCGCGACACCGGGCGCTCGACCAACTGCCTCATCAACGACGTCGGCATCTACGTCCACCGGCGCGAGCGCGGCTACCACAACTACGCACTGCCCTACAGCTGGGACGTGCGCCTCGGCCACAAGACCCGCGACCAGGCCCTCGACGAGCTCGACGATCACATCGACGCCGCACGCGTCGCCGGCATTCTGCGCCGGGTCGGCTACGAGCCGGCGGCGGACGCGCCGCCGCGGCCGGGAGGCACGCAGCTGGTGGCGTACTACGTGGCGCGCGCCGCGGTGAGCGCCGATGCGCTGCTCACGCACCTGCGCGCGCGCTTGCCCGCCAACATCGTGCCGTCCCAGGTGGTGGCGGTGGACGAGATTCCGCTGACGGCGAACGGCAAGGCCGACCGCCGCGCGCTGGCGGCGCGCCACGCGCCGACGCCGGCGCCCGGCGTGCGCGTCGAGCCGGCCTCGCCGGCCGAGCGCGCGCTCAGTCGCATCTGGGCGGAGGTCCTGCGCTGCGGCGAGATAGGCGTCGAGGACGATTTCTTCGCCCTCGGCGGCGACTCCATGGCGGCCATCCAGATCGTCGCCCGGGCGGCCGAGTGCGGCCTGGAGCTCGAGGCGGGGACGATTTTTGCCGAGCCGACGGTGCGCGCGCAGGCACGGGCCGCGGTGGTGACGTCGGCGCCGGCAAGCGCCCCCGGGCCGGCGCAGACCGACGCCGGCCCCGTCGTCGATGTGGAGCTGTCGGCCGAAGAGCTCGAGGAGATACTGAGCGGCCGGGCCCGGCGCCCCGAGGGATAATGACGCACGACCCGACAGGGGACGTCGAGGCCATTCTGCCCCTCGCGCCCATGCAGACGGGCATGCTCCTGCACAGCCTCGCGGCGCCGGCCTCGGGGGTTTACCTCACGCAGGTCGTCATGCGGCTGGCCGGCGCGCTGCGCGAGGACCACTGGCGCCGCGCCTGGCGCGAGCTCGGCGCCCGGCACGCGGCGCTGCGCGCGAGCTTTCTCTGGCATCGGCGTGACGAGCCGATCCAGGTCGTGCACCGCGACGTCGACACGCCGTGGCAGCGCCTCGACTGGTCGCAGGCCGATGCCGCGCAGCAGCAGGCGCTCCTCGAGCAGCGCCTGCGCGAGGATCGCGCGCAGGCGTTCGATCTGGCGCAGGCGCCGCTCTTCCGGCACTGCCTGTGCCGCCTCGACAAGACACGCCACGTCCACCTGTGGACGTTTCACCACATTCTTCTCGACGGCTGGTCGAGCCAGCTGCTCATCGACGAGGCCCTGGCGCGCTACGCGGCCCTCGGGCGCGGCGAGCCGCTCGAGCGGCCCGAGCCGCCGTCGCTGCGTGCCTACCTGCGCTGGCTGCGCCAGCAGCCGCGCGAGCCGTTGCACGCCTACTGGTCCGCAATCCTGGGCGACGTGTCCGAGCCGACGCCGCTCGCGTTTGCGGGTCGCTCGCGCTCGCGCCCCGACGCGGTGCAGAGCGACTGCGTCGAGACCGAGCTCGCTCTCGCGCAGAGCACACGCCTGCGCGAGGCCGCGCGCGATCTCGGTGTGACGCTGGGGACCGTGCTCAACGCGGCCTGGGGGCTCGTGCTCGCCTGTGCGGCCGGCGCGGACGACGTCGTCTTCGGCATGGTCCACTCCGGGCGTCAGGTGGCGCTCGCCGGCGTAACGCAGACCGTGGGGCTGCTGCTCAACACCGTTCCCCTGCGGGTGCGCTTCGACTGGGAGCAGCCGCTCGGCGACTGGCTGCGGGGGCTGCAGGCCGAGCAGATGCGCGCGCTGGCCCACGGTCATCTGCCGCTTCACGACATCCGCAAATGCGCTGCGCTGCCGGGTGACGTGTCGCTGTTCGACTCGTTGCTGGTGCTCGAGAGCGCGCCCGAGCTCGCCGGCAACGTTGCGGACGGTGTCGCAATCGAGGCGATCGATTACATCGACCGCACCAACGTGCCGCTCGCGGTCCTGGTCCACCCTCACGAGCGGCTGCTGCTGCGCATCAACTTCGACGGCGAGCGCTTCGAGCGCTGGGGGATGGAGCGTGTGCTCGCGGCGTTGTGTACGGCGCTCGAGAACCTCCCGGAGGCAATCGCTGGGCGAGCGTCCCAGTGGTCGCTGCTCGCGCCGTCGCCGACCGTCGCGGCGGGCGGCGCGGCGGACACGCCCTGCGTCAGCGAGGACATCTGGCGCCGGGCGCGGGAGCGTGCCTCGCAGCCCGCGGTGACGTGCGGCGCGCACACGCTGACCTACGCCGAGCTGATCCGGCGGGCCGAGCGCGGCGCCGCGGCGCTGCGCGCCCTGGGCGCCGGGCGCGGCAACGCGGTCGGCCTGTGCATGGCTCCCTCGGTGGGTTTGGTCGTCGCCGTGCTCGCGGTGCTGCGCGCCGGCGCCGCCTACGTGCCGATCGATCCCAGGCTGCCGGGCGCGCGCGTGCGCGCCATGCTCGCCGACATTGCCACAACGTGGGAAGGGGACGACACCGCGCTCGTGATCACCGACGAGCCCTCGCGCGAACTCATCGCCGCCGATCTCGCGCGGGCGGTGCGGCTCCCGGCGCTGGAGCAAGGTCCTCTCGAGGAGACGCCCGCCGCGCCGGCCGCGGATGCGCTCGCTTATGTGCTGTTCACCTCCGGTTCCTCGGGCGCACCCAAGGGCGTGCGCGTCTCGCGGCGCAACCTCGCCAGCTCGACGCGCGCGCGCCTGCGGCACTATCGCGAACCCGTGGGCCGCTTTCTGCTGCTCTCGCCGCTCGGCTTCGACAGCTCCGTCGCCGGCTTGTTCTGGACCCTCGCCAGCGGCGGTGAACTGGTAGTGCCCGAGGGCCCGCTCGATCGCGGACTCACCGAGCTCCCGGGGCTGATCGAGCGCCGCGGCGTCACGCACACGTTGTGTCTGCCGTCGCTCTACGAGATCATCCTGGACAGCGCTGGCAACGGGCAGCTGCGCTCGCTCGCCACCGTCATCGTGGCCGGCGAGGCGTGCCCGCCAACGCTGCTCGACAAGCACCGGCAACGCTGTGGGTGGGCGGCGCTGCACAACGAGTACGGACCGACGGAAGGCACCGTGTGGTGCACGGTGTACGACGTGCCCAGCGACGCGGCGGCGCCCGTCGAGCGCGTGCCCATCGGGTACCCGATCGACGGCATGCACGTCCACATCGTCGACCCGCGGCTGCGGCCGCTGCCCCAGGGCTTCGTCGGCGAGATCTGCATCGCGGGTGCGGGGGTCGCCGAGGGCTACCTCAACGACGCCGCGCTCACTGCCGAGCGCTTCGTAGCGGACCCGTTCTGCGCCGCGGGCAGGTGGTATCGCACCGGCGACCTCGGCCGCCGCCGCCGCGACGATGCCATCGAGTTTCTCGGACGTCGCGACGATCAGGTCAAGGTGCGCGGCATGCGCATTCACCTTGGCGAGGTCGAGGCGGGGCTCGCCGCCCATCCCGCCGTCGAGCAGGCCGCCGTGGTGGCACGCACGCGAGGCAACGGCCGCGATCTCGTGGCGTTCGTCGGCGCCGGCGAGGCGGCGGGCGTCACGCCGCAGGAAATGCGCGACTTCCTCGCCGCACGGTTGCCGGCACCGATGGTGCCGGCGCAGGTGAGGGTGCTCGGCTCCCTGCCGCAGCTCGCCAACGGCAAGGTCGACCGCCGCCGCTTGGCGGCCCTCGCCGAGGAGCCGCCGCCGCGGTCGCCGCCCGACGCCTCGCGGCCCGCCGACGCGACGCAACGCGCGGTGGCGCAGGTGTGGGTGCAGACTCTGGGCGGGGACGCGCCGCAGCTCGACGAGAGCTTCTTCGACAGCGGCGGCGATTCGCTGAGCGCGGCGGTGCTCATCCGCGACATCAATCGACGGCTGCGCACGCGGCTCTCCGTCGTCGACCTGTACGACGCACCGACCATCGCGGGGCTGGCCCGTCGTGCGGCGAGCGCAGACGCCGCCGAGCAGTGGGTCAGGAACGTCGCCATCCGACCTGCGGGTTCGCGGCCGCCGTTCTTTCTCGCCTACGGCAACGCGCGTGTCATTGCCGAGCACCTCGATGAAGCGCTGCCCGTGCACTGGCTCATCCACGGCCGTGCGGGGACGGTGGTGCCGTTCGAGGATATGGCGACGCTCGCCGAGAAACACCTCGAGCAGATCCGCGACGTGAGCCCCCGGGGACCGTACCGGCTGGCGGGATTCTCTCTCGGCGCGGTGGTGGCCCTGGAGATTGCGCGACGCCTCGAGGCCGAGGGTGAGCGGGTGCCGCTGCTGGCATTGATCGAGCCCACCAGCCCGTTCCATTACCTGGTGCGCGGGCGCCACCTGCGGCTGCGCGCGATGTGGACGGCGGCGCTGCCGCTCATGGACAAGTCGCGCTACACGCTCGCCTTTGCCCGGCGGCTGCCCGAGTTCGTCGCCCAACGGCTCACCCGTCACGGCGGGCGCGCGCCGCACGCACGCGACGACCTCCACCTGCCCGAGGCGCCGCCGCTTGACGACGCCGGCACCACCGGCGCTTACCACGAGTCGCAGGAGCTGCCCCGCGAGGAGATCCTGCGACTCGTCGAGGAGGTCATGCGCGCCTACCGCTTCGTGCCCTACGACGGCTCGGCGGTGCTGCTGCGCGCCGACCGCGGCCGCACGCGGACGCTCGAGTGGCGCGACGAGGAGGTTCTGTGGCGCGAGCTCGTGCGCGGCGGCCTGACGAGCGAGGTTATCGCCGCCACGCGGGTGCACGACGAGCTGTTCCGCGACCCGGTTGCGGTCGCGGCGCTGGCCGAGCGGCTCGAGCAGCACCTGCAGCGGGCGGGCGGCTGAGTGCGACGGGTCTCGCTGCCGTGGCGATTACTGCCGCGCGGCGGCCCGCCGCAGGCGGCGTGCGAGACGCCGACGCAGAGAGGGTCCGGCGAGCGGCCGTGCGCGGCCCCGGCCGTCGAAGTAGAACGGCCCGGGCTGCTCGATGCGGAAGGATCGGCCGTTGAAGTGATGAGCCACCACGCCGCGCGCGGCGATATCGTAGACCTGCCGCAGCCACAGGCGACCGACGCCGGGGTGTGACTGGCGCGGGCTGTAGTAGAGGCAGTCCTCGAAGAAATAGTGCGTCACCTGGCTCAGGCGGGTGCGCCGCGGGTCGATGATCGGGCAGCCGCCGTGGCAGAGGCTCCCCGCCCAGACGAAGGCCTGGCCGCGGCGCAGATGCAGCTCCCGGCGCTCGAAGCCCTCGCGTTCGAGCACCTGGGCGATGTAGTCCTCGTAGCAGCGCCGGTAATCCTCCATCGACGGCCACTCGCCGCGCTCCTGCGAGCCGTCGAAGCAGTCGTACATCTCCACTTCCGGCAGCTTGTGGCTGCCGGGGTAGTAGTGCAGCGGGCCGTTGTCGTGGTCGACGTCCTCCAGGGCGACCCACACGCCGCACACGAACCGCGACGGCAGCGAGTTGAACTGAATGGTGTCGCTGTGGGTGCGCTGCTCGCTGCCGACGGGGAAGTTCAGCGTCTGGAACGCAATGGGCTCGCGTCCGTAGAGCAGGCGCAGCAGCTCGCGCACCGGCGCGGCGGTGGCGATCGCGGCGACGGCGTCGCAGCTCGGCCACGCGTTATGCGCGCGCCGTGCCGCGGCCGCGCCCTCGGGCGTGAGAAGGTCGCGCCGCATGTACGCCGCTGCGCGCTCGATCTGCCCGGGGTCGATGCCGGGGTCGAAGGTGAGCCCCCCGTCGGCGGCGAAGCGCATCACCCGCTCGCGCTCGGCGTCGCCGAGCGCGGACAGCTCCTGCTCGGAGGCCGCCTCGAAGAACGGGCGGTGGTGGAATCGGTAGGGTGCAGCACTCATTCGGGGATGGGCTTCGGCGCTCGGGTCGTATGGGTCGTCAGCGGCGACGGGAACCGCTTGTTCACGCTGAGATCGTATGTGCCGTGAGGCGCGTGCGCCGTCTTGGTGAAGGGGGTGACTCGCTCCGGGATGATTGACGCTCCTATTCTATTTGCTGATACTGCGATGGCCAACACATGAATACCCGGCTTCGCGAACCCGTCCCGTTCACGATCCCGAACGGGCACGCCCGCAGAAGCCGCAGGCAACCCGATGCCCCGATTCTTCGCGCCGTCTTTCCGCCGTGGTATCGGTGCCCCTTAGCAGCGCAGGGAGTACGGCATGTCGGCGCGCGGCGATTGGCTCCTGCGCGCAACCGCCGGCGGTTATCGGGAGCGGGCGATCGCCATGCAAAACCTGTGGCTGCTGGTTTTTGTCTCCGTCCTGATCTGGTCGGGCATCGACCCGAAGGATTACTTCACTTGGTTTCTGGAGGCCTCACCGGCCTTGGCGGGCCTTGCGGTGATGGCCGCCACGCGAAGGCGTTTTCCGCTCACTCCGCTGCTTTACGTGCTGATACTGGTTCACTGCGTCGTCCTCATGGTGGGGGCGCACTACACCTATGCGGAAGTGCCCTTGTTCGACAGCATCCGTGACCTGACCGGGGGCACGCGCAACAACTACGACAAGCTGGGTCACTTCGCTCAGGGGTTCGTGCCGGCGATGATTGCGCGCGAGATACTGATTCGCAAACGCGTGATCAAAGGCGATGGCTGGCGCAACTTTCTCATCGTGTGTTGTGCCCTGGCCTTCAGCGCCTTCTACGAGCTCATCGAGTGGTGGGTGGCGTTGGCCGGCGGCGAGGCCGCCGAGGCCTTCCTCGGCACCCAGGGCTATGTCTGGGACACGCAGTCCGACATGATGCTGGCCCTGGTCGGCGCCGTCGCCGCCCTGCTGCTGCTCGGTCTGCATCACGACCGGCAGCTGGCTGCGCTCGGCGAGCCCGGGCCTGAGCCCGCCCGGGCGTGAGGTGCGAAGCGCGGGATTCGTCCGGCAAAAAGTCGTCGCCGATGCGGCGAGCGCCGGTCCGCAGGGGCCTCATCTTCGCGGTGGCCGACGCGTGCTTACGCCGTCGGTGCGCCGAAGGCGAGCAGCTCTTGTTCGGGTGCGCAGTCGGCCTCGCAGAGCCTGACGTCGAACTCGGTGCCGCGCACGCCGAGAGTGGCCACGGGCGTGTTGATGCGGTAGGCGTCGGGGTTCTGCTTGGCGATGGCGCCGGTCAGCGCGCGCAGCCCTCCCTTGACGAGCTTTAGCGTGGAGCCATCGTTATCGCCGCCGTAGGCGTACTCGTCGATGACGAGCTCGGTGGCGGGGCGCACGGTAAGCTTACCGCCGTCGGTGAAGCGGATGACGAGGTAGCTCTTGGCCTGGGTGCGGACGGTGTCGCCGGTGAACAGCTCGGCGCCCTTGCCGAGTGTGCGGGTGGTGCCGTCGGCGGCCTGTGCCTGCACGTCGCCCTTGACGAGCAGGACGGTGCCGGCCGGCTCGGCGGCGCGGGCCGCGGGTGCGACGAATGCGCTGAGCAGCACGAGTGCGCCGACCGCGGCGGTGAAGCCGGCGAGGGCGGCGGTGAGTCCGGTTGCGGTTTGTCGAGACAGAGCGGTGATGGTGTTCATGACGTGTCCTCCGATTGTGCTCAGGGTGCCCGACGGTGCACCGCCGGGCAGTGACTTACGTCACAGGCCGGCCGAGGCCTGGGTCCCCGGCCCGTGCCGGGGCGCGTCGTTCGTTGCCGGGCTTGCTCGGGCGTCGGTGCACCGGCCACGCCGTCGTGGCGATGGCCGACGGTGAAGCCGAGCGAGGCGGTGGTTGCCGGGATGCGGAGGTGAGTGACGCGCTGTCGGTTCTGGTGCTCGGCGCCACCGGTTACGTGGGCACCAACCTGGTGCCGCGGCTGGTGGCGCACGGCCACCGGGTGCGCGCCGCGGCGCGCGTGCGCTCCGTGCTCGAGGCGCGCGACTGGCCGGGGGTCGAGCTCGCAGTCGCCGACGCCCTCGATGCCGCCACGCTCGGGCCGGCACTGGCGGGCATCGATGTCGCCTACTATCTGGTGCACTCGATGGCGGCGGGGCGCGACTTCGGTCGGCTCGACCTGGACGCGGCCGAGCGGTTTGCGGCGGCCGCGGCGGGGGCGGGCGTGCGGCGCATCGTCTATCTCGGTGGTCTGGTGCCCGCGCAGGCCGACTCCGAGCACCTGACGTCGCGTCGCGCGGTGGGACGGCGCCTGGCGGCCGGCGCGGTGCCGGTGACGGAGCTGCGCGCGGGGATCGTCGTCGGCGCCGGTTCGGCGGCTTTCGAGGTCATCCGCGACCTGGTCAATCACCTGCCGCTCATGATCACGCCGCGGTGGGTGCAGTCGCGCTCGCCGCCGATCGCTCTCGAGAATCTTCTCGAATACCTCGTGAGGGTGCCCGAGATCGAGCAGACGGCGGGTCGGGTCTTCGACGTCGCCGGCCCCGAAATGCTCTCCTACGAAGAGCTGATGCTTCGTTACGGTGCTCTGGTGGGGAAGCGCCCGCGCATCCTTCGGGTGCCGCTGCTCTCGCCGCGCCTGTCGGCCTACTGGCTCAAGCTCGTCACCGCGGTTCCGACCAATGTCGCACGTGCACTGATCGAGGGGCTCAAGCACGACATCGAAGCCAATACCGCCGCCATCCGCGAACTGATCCCGCAGCGTCTGCTCGGTTACGACGAGGCCGTGCGCGCAGCACTCGAAGCCGAGCGCCGGCATCGGGTCGCCGCTCGCTGGGTGGAGGGAGGGTTCGCCTTCCGCGGCCATCACGCCGATCATGCCTTCTACGCCAAGCGCGCCCGCGGCGTCGCGAGCGCACGTGCCGACGCTGAAGCCGTGTGGCGACAGATCGCCGCGATCGGCGGCGAGAACCGCTATTACTGTCTCGGCGCTTTGTGGTCGCTGCGCGAGGCGATGGACTGGCTCGTCGGCGGGGCCGGTCTCAAGCGCGGCCGGCGTCATCCCACTGAAGTCAGGGTCGGCGACGCTATCGACTCGTGGCGGGTTGCGGGTGTGGAGCCGCGCAGGCGGCTCACGTTGCTGTTCGGCATGAAAGCGCCTGGCTCGGGGGTGCTGGAATTCGAGATCGAGCCGCAGGGAACGGGCAGCACGAAAATCACCGTCACCGCCTACTGGCATCCCGCCGGCGTCTGGGGGCTGCTCTACTGGTATGCGTTCGTTCCCGCCCACGGCGTGGTGTTCCGCCGCATGGCGCACGCCATTGCGCGCCGCGCGGAAGCGGGAAAGTGAGCCGGCGGCGCAAGCCGTGCGCCCGTCTGCGTCGTGGCGGCGTCACTCGCCGTGCCACCGCGCCCGCTCGCAGGCTGACGCATTGCGCATGCGGGCGACTTACCCGTTTGGCGAAGCAGGCAAAGTAGCCATGGCCCTGGGCAGGCGCACTTTCGTGCTGATGATGTGGCTGCTGGCGGGCGTGGCCCTCATCCTCACGGACCCACGACCCCCTTTCACGTTCCTCGATCGGTTTTCCCCAAGTCACCTGCTCATCGTTTCGCTTTTCCTGTTGTCCAGTGTTTACCTGTTCACGAACTACCGAGCGACCCTCGCCGGATACGTTCACCTGGCCACGGTGGTCGTGGTCTTTGCGCTGCATCCGTACAGCAGCCTGTTCGGTAAGGACGGGACGCCTATCGTATTCGGTCTGTATTTCCTGCTGCTTGTGGTGTCGACGCCGTTGCTAAGAATCGAGCACAGACTGCTGGCGGTGACTCTGCTGGTTTGCTTCGTGCTGATCGAAGTTTTCGTTCCCCGGTGGCTCGATCGACAGTCATTCAAGCGCCTGGGCCTGCCGCAGTGGGGAGATTACGTGGATGGGTACAACCTGCACGAAGGGGGATACCTGCGCCCCAGCGTCGACGTCGATATCCTCGGTGAGTTCGGGGCATCCCGCTTTGTTACGAATGACTCCGGTTTCCGCTACTCCAAAGACGTGGCCTACGACAAGCCCCGGGGAGCGCATCGAATCATATTCATTGGCGACAGTTTCGTCGCCGGTTATCGAACCGCGCAGCAAGACACGATCGGCTCCGTGCTCGAGGCAGGCCTGCGGGAGCGACTCGGCAAGGAGGTCGAGGTGCTCATCGCGGGTGTTCACGACACGGCCTGGGCCGCCCGCTATTTGAAAAAGCACGCCTTCAAGTTCGACCCGGACCTCATTATCGTGGGCATCACGCTCGGCAACGGCATTTCGGGTACCTACGCCACCGCGACGGGGCGGAGCTTCCGTGAAGGGCCGATCGGCGATGCGCTGCTGCCGGACGACGCCTTCGACGTATCGGGATTGCGAGGCGCGCTGCTGCGACTGGATCGAGGTTTGAGTTCCTGGGATGTTTACAGCCACGTACGCACGGCAGCGCGCGAGAACCCCATCGGAAGCTGGTACGGCGATTACCCGGGCCGCGTTCACGCCTTCGACATCTACCATGCTCTGGGTCATTTCTACACGCGCCGCAAGATGGACATCGTAGAGGAATCGTTCGCGGTGCTCGAAAGGACGCTGCTCGCCATGAAGCAAGCGGCACACGAGAGGGACGTCGACATCGTCTTCGTTGTCTTTCCGCAGCGGTTCCAGGTTCAGGGAAGTGAATGGCTGCGCACGGTGTACGCTTACGGCCTGGAGGCGGCAGCCTTCGACATCGAGTCACCGGGCAGACGCATTCTGCAAGGGTGCGAGCGAGGCGCTTTAAAATGCCTTGATGCCCTGCCGGGACTTCGCAAGTCGGAAAACACATCGTTATTCCTCCCGTTGGGGGACATGCACATGAGCAAGGCGGGGCAAGCGCTTACCGGCCGGCTCCTGCGGGACTTTGTGCTGCAAAAGCACTTCAACGCGGATTAGTGATCACGCGGGTGCTCATCGTGATCCTCGCTCCGACCGTAGCCCAGGCGGCGGGTCCACGGCGGAGTCGACGACCTGCGGGGGAAACCCGGGTACGCCCGCCGGCGCGGAGGTCCCGGCGGGGGCGGCACCCCCCTTCTTGAGGCGAGCGTCGCGGCGAGCTTCACCGGGCAAGGCAGCCGGTGCCGGGCACGGCGTGAGCGTACCCCGGTGCCGCGACGCCTTCGGGTCCGGCGGCGCCGGGCACGGCGTTGCGGCGCTAGCGTTCCCGGCGGCCGGCTCGCTGGCGCAAGAGGCTTCCCGCGCTCCCATGCGAAAGGCAGCCCCACAAGGCGGCGATGCCCGGGAGGCGTTCTCGAAAAAAGGCCCCTCCAGCGTTTTACATGGGCGGCGGTGCCACATACAATGACCGCCACTCACTCACCCAACCAAAGTGGGATTCTGTCGATGGACCAGGAGGGTAAGTTCATGAGCACCAACACTAGCCGTAGGAAATTTCTCAAAGGCGCTGCGCTGGCGGCGACGGCCGCCACCGGAGTGGCCGCGCCGGCGATCGTCCGCGCGCAGACCACGCTCAAGATGCAGGCCGCCTGGGGCGGCGGCATTTTCCTCGAGAACGCCAAATCGTACGTCGATCGCGTCAACGCGATGGGGGGCGGTGCGCTCCAGATCGAGCTGCTGCCGGTCAACTCCGTCGTCAAGACCAGCCAGATGCAGGATGCCGTGCACCGCGGCGTGCTCGATGCGGCGCACTACGTGCCGGCCTACTGGTACTCGAAGTCCCCGGTGGCCTCGCTGTTCGGCACCGGCCCCTGCTTCGGCTGGTCGAGCCAGGAAGTGCTCGGCTGGATCTACTACGGCGGCGGCCAGGAGCTCTTCGACGAGATGATGGGCAAGCTGGGCCTGAACCTGGTCAGCTTCTTCAACAGCCCGATGCCGGCGCAGCCGCTCGGCTGGTTCAAGGAGCAGATCAAGGACGCCAGCCAGATGAAGGGCCTGAAGTACCGCACGGTGGGCCTGGCCGCGGACGTTATGCTGGAAATGGGCATGTCGGTGGTGCAGCTGCCGGGCGGCGAAATCCAGCCCGCGATGAAGTCCGGCCTGATCGATGCGGCCGAGTTCAACAACCCGACCTCGGACCGTGATTTCGGCATGCAGGACGTGTCCAAGCACTATCACCTGGCGAGCTTCCACCAGTCGCAGGAGTTCTTCGAGGTCACGTTCAACAAGGCCAAGTACGACAAGCTGGCCGATGAGCAGAGGGCAATCCTGCGTTACGCCTCCGAGGCCGAGAACTCAAACTTCTACTGGCACAACACGCGCCGCTACGCCGACGATCTCGTGAAGCTGGCCAACGAGCAGGGCGTCAATGTGTATCGCACCCCGGACTCGGTGATGGCGGAGCAGCTCAAGGCGTGGGACAAGGTCGTCGATCGGATGTCCGCGCAGGACGAGTTCTTCGCCAAGGTCATTGCCTCGCAGAAGGCGTATGCGAAGACCGTCATGAACTACCTCAACCTCAATCAGCCTGACTACAAGCTGGCTTACAAGCACTATTTTGGCTGATACGGCAACGAAGACGGGTTCTATGACTTGAGTGAAGGGGGGGTCAGCTTCTGGCCCCCCCCTTTTTGTCTTAAGTGGTGTTTGCTCGCCCCGACGTGGTGAAGATACCGTGACAAAGCTGATCTACGCCATTGAGAGCCTCAGCATCTGGATCGGCCGGGCCTTCGGCTGGTGCATTCTGATACTGACCTTTTCGGTCTCCTACGAGGTCTTTGTGCGTTACGTGCTGAACGCACCCACGGTCTGGGCGTTCGACATGATGGTGCAGATGTACGGTGCACTGTTCCTGATGGCCGGCCCCTACGCCCTCGCGCAGGACGCGCACGTGCGCGGCGACGTGATTTACCGTTTCTTTCCGGTGCGCATCCAGGCAACGATCGATTTCGTGCTGTACATCCTGTTCTTCTTTCCCGGCATGCTCGCGCTGTTCTGGTTCGGCGCGGAGATCGCCGCCGACTCCTGGCGCTACAAGGAGGTGAGCTGGAACAGCCCGGCCCGCATCCAGATTTATTTTTTCAAGACGCTCATTCCGCTGGCCGGCGGGTTGCTCATACTGCAGGGCCTTGCGGAGTTGTTTCGGTGCTGGCGGGCAATGCGATCCGGCGCCTGGATGGAGCGGCTCGAGGACGTGCGCGAGACCGAAGAGGCCCTGATGGCCCATCCTCCGGCTGGCGGTCAGACCGGCGTCCAGTAGTAGCCCAGAACAGCTTAGATCCAGAGAATCAGCTGCGATGACCAACCCCGAAGTCGCCATCCTGATGTTGGCGCTGTTCATACTGCTGGTGCTGCTCGGGTTCCCGATTGCATTCACCCTGCTCGCGATGGGTGTCGGTTTTGGCTTCTACGCCTATTACGACGGCGGTTCGATCGAGTCGATAGCGGACGCACTGAATAATCAGATTTTCTATCTGCTCAACCAGAATACTTATTCGGTGATGGAGAACGACACGCTCGTCGCCATCCCGTTGTTCCTGTTTATGGGTTACGTGGTCGAGCGCGCAGACATCGTCAACCGGTTGTTTTCCTCGCTGCAGCTCGCGGCTCGCAATCTGCCTGGCTCGATGGCCATCGCCGCACTGATCACCTGTGCGGTGTTCTCGACCGCGAGCGGCATCGTCGGCGCCGTCGTGACCCTGATGGGCCTGCTGGCGTTCCCGGCCATGGCCAACGCGAACTATCGCAAGGATTTCAGCGCGGGCGTGATCTGCGCCGGCGGCACGCTGGGGATTCTCATCCCGCCGTCGATCATGCTCATCGTGTATGCCGCCATCGCCGAGCTTTCCCCGCTGCGTCTGTACGCCGCGGCCGTGTTTCCCGGCCTCATGCTGGCGGGCTTCTACATCGTCTATGTGATCGTGCGCGTGGGGATCAACCCGTCGCTCGCGCCGAAGCCCGATGAGAGTGACACNNAGTGACACCCACACCCGGGCCCAGATCTACTGGAGCCTGCTTACGTCGTTCGTGCCCTTGACGGTTCTCATCATGCTGGTGCTGGGTTCGATACTGGGCGGGCTGGCGACGCCGGCCGAAGCCGCCGCCATGGGCGCGCTCGGCGGCCTCGTTCTGGCCATACTGTATCGCTCCCTGACCTGGATAAAGGTCAAGGAATCGGTGTTTCTGACGGCCAAGGCCACGGCGATGGTGTGCTGGATGTTCGTCGGCTCGTGGACGTTCGCGTCGGTGTTCTCCTACCTCGGCGGTCACGACATCATCGAGCACTGGGTGCTGGCGCTCAACCTCGAGTCCTGGCAGNNNNGGCCGCTGGAATGGTCGGAGATCCTGATCATCTTCGTGCCGATCTTCCTGCCGATGCTGGACACGTTCGGCGTCAATCCCTACTTCTTCGCCATGCTGGTGGCGCTTAATCTGCAGACATCCTTTCTCACGCCGCCGATGGCCATGTCGGCTTACTATCTCAAGGGCGTGCTGCGCAACCAGATTGAACTCGTGCAGATATTCAAGGGCATCATGCCTTACCTCGCGATCGTGATTTTCTGCATGTTCCTGATGTACATGTACCCGGGCATCGCGCTGTGGCTGCCGGATGTGCTGTTCGGTCCGTACGTCCCCTGAGCGCGATGACCGGGGCCGTGGATCGTGAGGGGCGTACGGTCCGCGATCTGATCGCCCGCGTGCACGCCGGCGAAGCCGCGTCGGCGGGGATCGTGAGCGAGTGTCTGGCTGCTATCGAGGCGACGGAGTCGCAGCTCCGCGCATGGCAGTACCTGGATCGCGAGTCGGCGCTGGCGCAGGCCGAGGCGATGGACGACATTCGCCGGCGTGGACGCCCGGTGGGCGCCTTGCACGGCATACCGGTGGGCATCAAGGATATTTTCGACACGGCCGACATGCCCACCGAACGGGGCAGCCCGATCTACGCGGGTCGCCGGCCCGGCGCCGACGCTGCCGTGGTGGAAAAGCTGCGCGAGGCGGGGGCCGTCATTCTGGGGAAGACCGTGACGACAGAGTTCGCCTGGCGCCAGCCCGCCGTGACGCGCAACCCGCACGATCCCGCGCGTGGCGCCGGAGAGTCGTCGAGCGGATCGGCCGCCGCCGTCGCGGCGGGCCATGTGCCGCTGGCCGTGGGCAGCCAGACCAACGGCTCGACCATCCGACCGGCCTCGTATTGCGGGGTCTATGGCTTCAAGCCGACCCGCGGCATCGTATCGCGCCGGGGCGCACTGCAGACCTCGCAGACGCTCGATCAGGTCGGCGTGTTCGGGCGCGATGCCGGCGACGTGGCCCTGCTGGCGGACGTGCTGGGCGGGTACGACGCGAGCGACCCGAGTTGCTATCTTGCACCGCGACCGCGCATGCTGCAGGGGTATCTGGCGGAAGTGCCCATCGAGCCGAGCTTTGCGTGGATCGACATGCCCTATGCCGAGCGCTACTCGCCGGCGACGCGCGCCGGCTGCGAGGAGTTGCTCGAAGCGCTGGGAGACCGCGTCGAGCGCCTGCCGGCGCCCCGCTCCTTTGCCGCACTGATCGAATGCCACAGGGTCATCTACGAGTTCGAGATGCGCCGCAATCTGGATGCGGAGCTCAACGCGCACGGCGAGCAGCTCAGTCCTGCGCTGCGTGCCGCGCTGCGGGCGGCCGAGCAGCGCACGCAGGCGCAGTACGACGAGGCGCTCGAGGTGCTGGCGGCGGCGCTCAAGTGGTTCGAGCAGTTCTTCTGCGACTACGACGCCATCGTCACGCCCTCGGCGACGGGCGAGGCGCCGGCGCTGGACGCCGGCACCGGCGATCCCATCTGCTCGACGATCTGGACCCTGTGCGGTCTGCCCTGTCTGTCCATCCCGCTGCTGGTCGGGACCGGCGGGCTGCCCATTGGAGTCCAGCTCGTCGCCAATGCCAACGAGGACGACCGCCTGTTTCGCACCACGCGCTGGTTGCTGGAGCAGCTCGAGGAGTCGACCTCACAGTGAATGACCGGAGAAGGCCATGATCGGACGCACGACCAAGATCATCACCGGCGCCATCGCCGTCGCCATGGTGGCGGTGTTCTCTCTGGGTCTCTCGCACAGCATTTCCACGGGGTTCGCGGGATTCCTGGGCGGATTGCCGTTCGCCATCATCACCGTCTTCGTGCTGGTGTTCATCGGCTACGACTACTGGGAAGACTGTATTCGCCGCAGGGACGACAACGGCGAGTCCTCCACCAAGAAGCGCTGAACCGAATTCAGCCGCCGCGGGCCCCCTGCTCAGCTCGGCTTGCTGGCGGTCGCGGTCATCAGACCCCAGAGCCAGTTGATCTTGTACCGCTCCAGCGTCACCTCTTCGAACCCCGCCGCCTGCAGCAGGGCGCCCAGACCGACGGAACCGTAACAGCGGAAGTGGGCGGAGTTGAACAGCCTGAGCCATCGATCCGTGACCTTGCAGCTCACGTAGTCGTCACACCAGTCGGTGACGACGAGCGCGCCGCCCGGCCGCAAGACGCGGTGCATCTCCTGCAACGCCTTCTCCGGCACCCTGAAGAAGTGAAACGAGTTGGTGGTAATGACGGTGTCGAACCCGCCGTCGGGGAACGGCAGCTCGTCGGCGGGAGCTGCCTCGAAGATCACCCCGTCCGGCAACCGTCGCCGCGCGCAGGCCAGCATTTCGGGTGACACGTCCACGCCGGTGAGCTTGACTCCGGGGTGCGTCTTTTTCACTGCCTCGAGCACCGCTCCCGTGCCGCAGGCGATATCGAGCACGTCGCTGCCTAGATCGGCCGGCAGGCGGTTGAGGGTCTCGCGCAGGGTCGCCTGTATGTAGAACGCCCATCGCTCGTCGTAGCAATCGGCGAGCCGGCGATACTCCCGGGCCACCGCCTCGTGTCGATGCGTGCTCATTGATCGGTCGTATGTCGCGCCGCTGCGCGCACGTTTGCAACAGCGCGGGTGGTGCGGTGGTCCGATGTTCGCAATGCTCTGGAGCGAGCACACACGAGCTGTGACGGTCCTCGTGGTCACGCGCGCTGAGCGCTTCAGTCTTCCCGAAGCAGGCTAATCGACTCGATCTGCCAGGGCCAGGGATATCCGTTGTCCCAGATCTGCTCCGGGCCGGTCCACACCACCGCGAAGGGGCCCGGCGAGACCTTGCGTTTCTTCATCTCCTCCCACTGGGGTTGCTCGATATCGCGGAAGACCAGATAGCCCCCCGGCTCCAAGAGCTTGTCCCACGGCGTCACCGACCGATAACCGTCCAGCGCCTGGAACTGCACTTTCGAGCCGCCGGCGGCGGCCGTTTCGGCCGGAAAAAGTTCCTTCAACAGCGATCCGAGGGCGAACGCTTCGAACGATTTCTGTTTCTCATAGTAGGGATGGACAAAGCTCACGGTCTCGCTCTCGAGTCTCGCTTTGAGCTCTGGCGCCGTGAAAGATTGCTCCCCGTCGGCACGCACGACCGTGAGAGTGGCTTCCTTCCCCGTGGTGGCCGTCTCGGCGTGCACGCCGAGAGCGATGCAGAGCAGAGCGAACGGGATCGACGCAACGGCAGACAAACGCATGGAGGCCTCCTCAAGCAGGGCTCACGTTGCAGTGTGCACGAGCCCGATGAGGCGATCAACCAGGCCGCGGGGCCGGGACCCTGAAAGCGAAGGCCCGTCTCGCGATCACCGCCAAGTCGGGGCTTTGAGAAAACTGAGAATACCGCCGCGTCCGGCGACGTCGTCGGTGGCCGCGCAACATTGCCGACGCGTCGTTGCCGGGGCACACTGCGTCAGCGCGCTGTCGCGACGACGCGGCGATGTGCGCGCTGCGCCGTCGAGCGTGCCCGCCATGCCTGGCGAACACTCGGGGCTGTGTCACGATTCGATCACGCCGCCCTCGAGAATTTGTCGCCGGCCGTGCGCGGCGCGTTGTGAAAACTGGCGCGCCCGGAGGGACTCGAACCCCCGACACCCAGGTTCGAAGCCTGGTACTCTATCCAGCTGAGCTACGGGCGCGTGGCGGCAGGGCCAGCGGGTCCTGCCATGCTATCCCCGCGGACGCGGCGGCGTCCAGTTCGCGAGGCACTTCCCGCCACGAGCCGAAGGCGCTTTCGCCCGCGCCTCGGCGTGCCCGTCGGCTTGATCGGCCGCGCGACATCGTCAATGATGCGCCTGCGCCCGGCGTGGCGTGCCCCACGCGAGTCCCGCCGCCGGCGAGCGGGTCAGGGGGACTCGATGCGGGAGCAGCGTGATGGTTGAGCAGATACTCGGCAGGCGCGTGCGGGGTCGTCGTGGCGGCGGACGCTCGGCCGATGCCCGGCGGGGAGCGGGGCAGGCGCTCGCGCAGACCCCCTGGATGTTGCCGCGCAACCCCGACGCGCCCACCGAGCCGCTCAGCGAGGAAGGCGTGCAGGCCATTCACGACGGCGCCATGCGCGTGCTCGAGGAGATCGGCATCGAGTTCCTCAACGCCGAGGCCAAGTCGATACTGCGCCGCGCGGGATGCACGGTCTCCCCCGGCTCGGACAACGTGCGCCTGGATCGCGGCTTCGTCATGGAGCAGGTCGCGAAGGCGCCGAGCGAGTTCACCATCACGCCGCGCAACCCCGCCCGGCGGGTCACGGTGGGCGGCGACGCGATGCTCTTCGTCAACGTCTCCAGTCCGCCCAACTGCTCGGATCTCGACCGCGGCCGGCGCTGCGGCGACCGCGAGAGTTTTCGCGACTTGATCAAGCTCAGTCAGTACTTCAACTGCATTCACCTGTGCGGCGGGTATCCCGTCGAGCCGCTGGACATTCATCCGTCTGTCCGCCATCTCGACTGTCTCTACGACAAGCTGTTGCTGTGCGACAAGGTCGTGCATGCGTACAGCCTGGGCGCTGAGCGCGTCGAGGACGTGATGGAGATGGTGCGCATCGCGGGCGGCCTCAGCCACGAGGAATTCGACGCCGCGCCGCGCATGTACACCAACATCAACTCCTCGTCGCCGCTCAAGCACGACCACCCGATGCTCGACGGTGCCATGCGCCTCGCGCGGCGCGGCCAGCCCGTGTTCGTCACGCCGTTCACGCTGTCGGGCGCGATGGCACCCGTGACACTGGCCGGCGCCGTTACCCAGCAGACAGCTGAAGCGCTCGCCGCCATCGCCCTGCTGCAGAGCGTCAATCCGGGAACGCCGGTGGTCTACGGCTCGTTCACGTCGAATGTGGACATGAAGAGCGGCGCGCCGGCCTTCGGCACGCCGGAGTACATGCGCGCGACGCAGATGTCCGGCCAGATGGCGCGCTTCTACGGGCTGCCGATGCGCGCCTCCAACGCCTGTGCCGCCAACTGCCCCGATTCGCAATCCGCCTGGGAGAGCGCGTTCTCGCTGTGGGCCTGTGTGTCCTCGAAAGCCAACGTCGTCTACCACGCCGCCGGGTGGCTCGAGGGCGGTTTGTGCGCGAGCTACGAAAAGTTCGTGATGGACTGCGAGACTCTGCAGCAGATCATGCACTACATGCGGCCGGTGACGACGACTCCCGACGACATCGCCCTGGAGGCGATTCGCGAGGTCGGGCCGAGCGGCCATTTCTTCGGCGCGAGCCACACGCAGAGCCGTTACGCTGAAGCCTTCTACAGTCCCTTTCTCAGTGACTGGAGCAACTTCGAGAGCTGGCAGGAGCGGGGCAGCGTGAGCACGCCGGCACGGGCGAACCGGATCTGCAAGCGCATACTCGCCGAGTTCGAGCCGCCGGCGCTGGATCCCGCGATCGAGGAGGAGCTCGGGGCTTTCGTCGCCCGGCGCAAGCGCGAGGGCGGCGCGCCCACGGACTTCTGAGCTAGCGAGCGGCGCGGGGTCGGCGGCCGCTCGCGGGCGCGTCCGTCGAGCCGCACGCGCCGGCTGCGAAGAGCCTCTGTGCTACACTCACCGCGTCGGCTCAGTAGGCCGGCCCGCTTCCCCAGACAACATGCTCATCTTCCCGGAAATTCAGATTTCCCGGGGGCGGGTGGTCACCCGCACCTCGCGTTCCGCCGAGAACGTCGTGCACGCCATCACCCCGGTGGAGGCGGTGCGTCGCTTCGAGGAGCAGGGCGCGCAACGCCTTCACATACTGGACGTTGACGCCGCTCTGGGGCTCGAGGAGAACAACGCCGCGCTCATTCGCACCATCATCGGCGGCACCGATATTCCGATTCAGGTCGCGGGCGGCATGCGCTCGGCCCACCAGATCGAGTCGTGGTTCGAGGCCGGCGCCGCCCTGGTGGTGCTGGGCACGATGGCCATCACCAATCAAGCCCTGCTGGCTGAAGTGTGCATGCGCTATCCCGGGGCCATCCTCGCCAACATCGCCACCAAGGGCGGCTACGTCATGATCGACGGCTGGCAGACGCAGACGGCGTATCGGCCGCAGGAGATCGTCTACGACCTGCAGATGGCCGGGGTGGCCGGAATCATTCATTTCGACATCGACCGTTTCGAGGGGGAAGCCGCGGCGTCGCTCGCGCTGACCATGGAGATGAAGCAGCACGTGGTGATTCCCGTCTACTCGAGCGGTACCGTGCACAACCTCGACGACGTCGCGCGGCTGCGTTTTCTGCCGGACATCCACGGCGTGATCATCGGTCGGGCCCTGCTCGAAGGGGCCTTCACGCTCAGCCAGGCCCTCGAGGTGGCCCACCAGAGCGACCCGAGCGCCGCCGCCGCCGCGCAGAGCGCCGTGGCGGCGCACGGTATTCGCCACCCGCGCAAGGTCTATCTCTCCGCCTACAACCTCTCGCTTGCTGCACGCTGGTGGAACTTCGATCTGCGCCAGAGCATCACGGACGATAACCCCTACGTCGAGGTCTTCATACCCCAGGAGGATCTGGACATCGACCCCGAGCGCATGACCCGGCGCGAGGTGCAGGCGGCCTACGAGAACGCGGTCGACGGCGCCGATGCGGTGCTCGTGGTGCTCGACGGCATCGAGGAGGAAGCCTGGACTGCCTTCGAGTGCGGCTACGCCCGCGCCCGGGGCAAGTATCTCCTGGGCATCGCCGGCAGCGCCGGCAGCGAGTCGCGGTTGCAGTTCGAGGCCATGTGCGACGACGTCGTGCGCTTCGACCCCGAGGCGGAGCGGCACACCGTCATCGCCTCCATCGCCCGGGAAGTCAACGCGCATCTTCTCGCCGCCGCCGGCTGACGGCACCCCCGCGGGTCGCCCGCGTTTCGCTTACGCCGCTCGGCGGGCGCGCTGCCGGGTCAGGTCAGCTCGTCGAGCAGCCGCCGTGCTGCGCGCAGATCGGCGGTGTCGAAGCCCTCGGTGAAGCCCGCGTAGAGCGGGGCGAGCAGATCGCGCGCCGCGGCCACCTCTCCGCGCTCGCGCCACAAGCGGGCGAGGTCGGTGGCCGCGCGCAGTGCGAGCGCCGGCGCGCCCTGGCGCTGGGCCACCGACAGCGACTCGCGCAGGTGCGTCTGCGCCGTCTCGGCGCTGAGCGTCGCGAGCAGGCGGTGCACCTCTGCGGTGAAGGTCGCCTCGCCGCCCGCCCCGAGGGCGTCGCGGGCCGCCGCGGCCGTCGCCCGCGCTTCCTCGGCACGGCCCGCGCGCCAGCAGGACTCCGTGAGCAGATTGAGGAAGTACGGCCGCCGCGCGACGGCGCCGGTGCCGCCGTAGGCGGCGAGACCCTCGCGCATCATCGCCAGGCCGTCGTCTTCGTCGCCGCGCGCCGCCAGCGCCCAGCCGCGCAGTATCATCGCCTGCGTCAGGAACATGGGGAACTCGTGCTGCTCGGACAGACGCACCAGCTCCGCGGCGTGGGTGAGGCACGCGTCGACTTCCCCGCGAAGCTGATGCACGAACGCGGCGAAGAACCAGGCCAGCACCTCGCTGAACCCGTGCGCCAGCTGCTGCGCCAGGCGCTTCGCCTCGCCGACATGCTCGAGTGCCTGCTGAGCATGCCCCAGTGCCCAGAGCGCCACGGCGAGGTTGCCGTGCGCGCACACGCCCGGGTCGTGACCGCCGTAGACGAAGGCGTGGTGACGGTGCGCGGGTGCGTCGTAAAGGACCGTCCCCTGCGCGGCATGATGCCGGCACTTCTCGAACTCGCCCATTCGCTGTGCCGTGGTCCACACCGCGTGATGCGCCTGCAGGCGGTAGTCCGGCGCCGCCTGCTCCTCGGCGAGCCGCAGCACCGCCTCGGCCAGCCGCTGCGCCCTCGGCATCTGCGCGGCCTGCTGCGAGAACAACCACAGTCCCCAGGTGATGGCGAAGCGCTGCGCCGGTTCGCCCACCGACTCGCACAACTGCTGTGCCCGCAGGTAGTTGTTCTCCACCTGCGGTGCCGCCCAGCCGCGCGTGGTGCCGAGCGTGACCCCGAACGTAACGCGCAGCTCGAGTTCCCGCCGGGCGAGGTCATCGCTTGGCGGCAGGCGGGCGATCTCTTCAAGGGCGCGCTCGAGGTGGGCAACCGCCTCCACGTTCGCCGTCTGCGACCACGCCCGGTTCCCGGCCCGATGCCAGTACTCCAGTGCCGCCTCGGCGAGATTGGCCTCCGTGAAGTGATGCGCCACGATCTCGGGCTCGGTCTCGACGACGTCCGCGAAGCGCTCGGCCATGACCTCGGCGATGCGTTGGTGATAACGCCGGCGTGTGCTCCGCAGCAGTGACTGGTAGGCCGTGTCCTGAATGAGACCGTGCTTGAATCCGTAGGTCGTGTGCGGACCCCGGCCGCGTCGGTGGAGCAGATCCGCCGCCATCAGCGCGCCGAGAGAGCTCTCCAGTCGCGATGCCTCGTGCGGCCACACTGCCGCCAGCAGCTCGTGGGAGAACGTGCGCCCGAGCGTCGCCGCGAGCTGCGCCAGCTCCTTGGCGGGCCCGAGCCGGTCGAGCCGCGCCATGAGGGAATCGTGCAGGGACGCCGGCACGGCGGTGGCGTCGCCGTGCGCGGGGCCTTCTTTCGCGGTGTTGTACGCCGTGCCCGCGGCACCTTCCAGGACGGCCTTGGTCAGTTCCTCGACGTACAGGGGCACGCCGTCGGCGCGCTCCACGATCTGCGTCAGCGTGTCCGCAGGCAGGCGGCGCGCGCCGAGCACCGCCGCCACGACCTCGCGGCTGTCGCGGCGACTGAGTTGGTTGAGCGACAGGGTCGTCACATGCGTCTTGGCGCGCCACGGCGTTTCGAACTCGGGCCGTGCCGTCAGCAGCAGCAGCACGCGTGCGTGCTGTAGCTGCTCCACCGCCAGCTCGAGCAGCTCACGCGTGGACGGGTCGGCCCAATGCGCGTCCTCGACCACCATCAGCACGGGCGCCCGGGCCGCCATGGACTCGACAACGGTGACGAGAGTGTGCAGCAGCCGCTCCCGTCGCTGGTGCGGGCTGAGTGCCGGCGGGGGGTAGCGATCGCTCGGCAGCGACAGCATGTCGGCGAGCAGCGGCGCCGCCTCGGCGAGGTCCAGGCCAAGCGACTCGAGGGTGGCCTCGAGCTTGTCCAATCGCGTTGCGGGAGCGTCGTGCGGTTCGAGGCGCAGCACCCGTCGCAGCTGCTCGATGACCGGATGCAAGGCGCTCTGGCGATGATAAGGGGAGCAGAAGTAGAGCACGCGGTTGCGCGGTTGCTGCGGCAGCGATTCCTGCAGGCCTCTCACGACGCGGGACTTGCCGATGCCGGGCTCGCCGATGAGCACGACTACCTGACCCTGGCCGTCGACGGCCTGCTCCCAGCGTTTCTCGAGCATGGCGATCTCGGCGTCGCGCCCGATCAACGGCACCAGACCGCGGGCCGCCATGGCCTCGAACCGATTGGCGGCCTCGCCCAGCCCGAGCACGCGGTACGCCGTCACCGGTTCGGCGATGCCCTTGAGGGCGTGCGCGCCGAGGTCCTGCAGGCGAAACAGGCCCTCCACCAGCACCTGGGTGCCGGGCCCGATGATCACCTGACCGGGCGAGGCCACCGCCTGCAGCCGGGCCGCCACGTTGGGCGTCTCCCCCAGGGCAGTCCTCTCCTGCACCGCGTCCTTGCCGACGAGATCGCCGACCACCACGGGCCCGGTGCAGATGCCGACGCGCACGGCGAGCTCGACGTCCACAGCGAGCTCGCCTCCCAGCGTCGCGACGGCGTCCACCACGGTCAGTCCCGCGCGCACGCCGCGTGCGGCGTCGTCCTCGTGGGCCTGGGGATAGCCGAAGTAAGCGAGGATGCCGTCGCCCAGGAAGCGCGCGACGAGACCGCCTTGGGCCTCGATGGCGCGTGCGCACGCGTCCTGATAGGCGAGGATGACCTCGCGGAACGCCTCGGGATCCAGCCGTTGCGAGAGCGCCGTCGAATCGGCCAGGTCACAGAACATCACGGTGAGCTGGCGGTGCTCGGCCTCGCCGGCGCTGGCCGGCCCGGGCTGCGCCTCGACGGCGTGCGGCTCGGCGATGGCCTTCAGCAGTTTCTTGCGCGGGCCGAGCGGGACGCCGAGCTTCTCGAGATCGTGCTCCGTGAGCTCGGGCAGCACCTCGAGGTCGATCTGCTGCTCGGCGAATACGGCTGCGTAGCGGCCCAGACCGAGCCGCTCGAGCCATTGCGCCACGTCGCTCATGACGGCTTGCGAAGCTCCCTGGGCCAATCCCGGGCAAAGACTATAACAGACGCCCCCGGGCCCGTGCCGGGTCCCGCATCGCCGCTAACTCACCCCCTGTTCGGCAGACTAGAGCGCGAGCCTCGCGCGCAGGCCGAGGACCCACAGCGAGTCGTCCTGCGGATTGAGCGCCGGGTTCTGCAGGTACTCGACGCTGGGCGTGATGGCCAGCTGCTGCGTGAGCTGGAAGCGGTAGAACGCCTCGAGGGTGTACTGATCGTCGAGGCCGGGTGCGAAGGTGGTCTCGTTCGGCTCTCCCCAGTTGAGCCCCACGCCGAGCAGGTCGCGCCCGGGCTCGTTCTGGTAGAGAAATCCCAGGCTCAGCGACTTCTCGAGCAGGCTGCCGCCGTCCTGCGCGTAGCCGCCCCGCAGAAACGGCATCCACTGGCCGTCGAGGTAGCGCACGTGAGAGAAGGCCGCCCCCCAGCCGTCGGCCACGCCGGCGAGAACGCTGTCGTCGACATGCCAGACGGTGAGGTGCGTGTTATCCAGGTAGATGCGGTCCTGCGACGCGGTCCAGCCGACCTCCAGCGTCTTGAAATGCTCGCCGTCGCTGAAGAGGCGGTCGAAGCTGTCGTCGAACGGGTCGGTGGGGTCGGAGAAGGCGTTGACGATGCCGCCGATCATGTAGACCTTGTCGCTCAGCATGCCGGCGCCGGCGACGCCGAGGGTGGCGTCGTTAGGCAGGAACATGCTGGCCGAGCCCGTGCTGAACGCGAGGTTGCCGAAGCCGGTCCACGGCGAGCCGCCGACGAAGGTGTCGGCATAATCGGTGGCGTCGAGATAGCCGCCGATCAGCGTCGCCCGCCCCTCGCCGAAGCGTTGCCGCCAGTAGAGATTGGTCAGGCGGCCGCCCTGGTCGCTGAAGGGGGCCTCGATGAAGCCCGCGTAGCCGAGCTCGCCGAGAGTGAATGCCGACGGCGCCACCTCGCCGTAGGCGTGGCGATGCTCGATCTTCCACACCAGCGCGCCGGTGTTGGCGCCGCCGCGCCCGACGAGGTCCCAGGAGCCGAAGAAGCGCACCATGCCGCCGGAGGCGCTGTCCTCGCCCGGGCTCGTGTCCGCTCCGAGATACAGCGCACTGTAGTCGAGGCCGAACGACAGGCCGGTGCGCTCCTGCAGCGAGGCCTTCCAGTCGAACCAGGGCTGCAGCACGCGCTCTTGGATCAGCGCGCCGACGGGTGCGGCGTCGTCGGCAATCTGGTTGGGCACGGCGTCGGGGCCACCGAAAGCGGGGGCCCGTGCGGCGTCGTCGCCGGGCGCCGGCGTCGCGTCCTGCGCCCGGGCGGCAAATCCCGGCGAGTGCGCCTGTGCGGCACTGAGCAGCAGGAGCACCCCGAGCAACTCGAGTCGCCGTCCTGTGCGCCGCGTGCCCCGGGCCTCGCAGGCAGTGCGCGGACCTCGAGCAGGCGCCGCCACGCGAGCGATGGGTCCGGTGCGGCTCACAGCGTGTTTCGACACATCGCTCTGTTCGGCGTGACGAGGCGCATGCATGACATCGCTCGGCCTGCGCTGCGCTACGGCGCCCTCCCGCTTGCCGGCGACGGCCCCTCTGCAGGCGGCGACGGCACGGGGTGCCGAGGCGACGAGGCTCTCGATCATTGCTTGCTCCTGGGCAAGTCGACCCGGGTTTTCGACGCACACGTCGCCGCGGTGTTGCTGGGGGCGGCGACGGCCGCGATCACCAGACACGCCGCGTGTTTCGGCATGGCATGCGGCAAGCCCTTGACCCGTCCCTGCGACGTCCGTCGGGTTGCCCGTGGCGTCGTTCCAAGTTGCTAGCTTAGCGGATCCTCTCGCCGCAAAGCTGACAATTTGGCGCATGACAGGGTATTCGAGCGCGAGCAATGCGGGTTTTTTGCGCCTCTGAATTGCTATCATCCTGTTCACCACAGTCACGCTATGGCGATGAGTCTGACAGAGCAAGGCCCCGCTCGCGAAGGGCTGCCGCTGGTGCGCCTGAGCCTGCTGCTTCCGTTCGTGGAGCAGCTCGAGCGGCGCCGTGTCGAGTGCGACGCGATCCTGGGGGAATTCGGCCTCAGCCGGTCCAACCTGAGATCGCCCGACGTTTTCGTTGCGGCCGTCGTGGTCTACCAGCTCGTCGAGGCCATGGCGCAAGCGGCTGACGACCCCTTCTTGGGTGTGCACGTGGGCGAGACGCTGGAGATCTTCTCGTGGCCGGTGTTGACAGAGGCCGCGCGCAACGCCTGCACCCTCGGCGATTTCTTCCTGCGCTTCTCGGCCGCGGCCCGCGATCAGGCGAGCTCTGTGCAGTTGCGTGTCGACGCCGACGGCCAGTACGCCACGTTTCGCGCCTATCGCGTGTTCGAGCCAGCGATGGCGCCGGCGCAGGTAGACGCCTTCTACGTGGGCCTGCTGACCACCCTGCTGCGGCGCAGCGCCGGCACCCACTGGAACCCGCGCGAGGTCCTCGTGCGGGTCTGTGATCCGAGCGTCGTCCCCAAGAGCTACCACGATCTCGTGCTCGCCGAGGGCGATCGGCGCGGCGGTATGATCCGCTTCCCGCAGTCGTGGCTGCTGCTGCCTTTCGATGTCCGGGACTTCGAGCATCGCACCCGTCTCGACGTCGCCTACCAGGCGCCGCCGCGCTCGCTGCAGGGCGCGATCCGACGCGCCCTGTTGCCGCACATTCACCGCGCGGACCTCACTGTCGCCGAGGCGGCCGAGCTGTGCGGCCACGACCGGCGCGCCCTCGGGCGCAAGTTGCGGGAAAAGGGCACGACGCTTGCCCGCGAGATCGCCCGCGTGCGCGAGGAGCAGGCGGTGAGGATGCTCTCGGAAACCGACTGCAGCGTCGGCGAGATTGCGAGCGCGGTGGGCTTTGCCGATCCGACGACGTTTACGCGCTCGTTCAAGCGGTGGTCGGGAATGTCGCCGCGGGACTATCGCCGCAAGCACAAAGCGAGCTGATCTGCCTCAGGCACGGCGCCGCAAACCGTCAGCCCGACAGCCGTCGGGCGAGGGCGTCGTGCCAGGGGCGTTTCGGGCCGAAGCCGGGCAGGGCGCGGATGCGCGCCTCGGTCGCGGCGCGCAGCTCCGGCTCGGGGAGATCGAGGTCGATCGCAAAGCGCACGGGCTGATCGACGTGCCACGGCGTCTCGCAGAAGACCTCGAAACGGTTGCCTTCCGGGTCACGGAAATACACAGACCAGGTGGTGCCGTGGGAGACGGGCTCGGGGGCGGCGTCGGGGCTCGTGCGCAGTCGATGGTACACGGCGCGCAGGGCGTCGAGCCCCGGCGCGCGCAGGGCGAGGTGATCAAGGCGCCCGACGCCGTGCTGCGGGTCGTCTGCCCGCGAGAGCACGATCTGGTGGTGTTCGCGCGCGTCGCGGCTCAGAAACACCATCGTCTCGCCGCGGTCGGTCACCAGGAAGCCGAGCACGTCGGTGAAGAAGGACTCCATGGCTGCGAGATCCCGCACCCGCAGCTCCGCATGACTGAAAGTCAAATCCGTTTTCCCGCTCATGGGGGTTGCCCCTGAGTTGTGCCGACGGCACGCGACCGGGAACCCGGCCGCCAAGGCCGGGCACGTCGACGGCGACGCCGCCATCGGCGTCAGCCGCCCGCGCGGCGCGCGCTGCACCGGCCGCTGCGGCGCGATCGGCGCCTCGCTGTCGAACGCAGTATAGAGCGTTGCGCATAACGGCGCTCGGCCTGTGCGCGCGCCGAAATCCCGCTCGGCGGCGGGGTTGAAGATGTTCGCAAGCGCCCTCATCATCCCCGAACGAGTCGTGTTAACCCCGTTCGCGGGCGATGTCGAGCGGGACATTGCCTCAGTACGGTTGCAACCGCGGGAGACCGACACATGTTGATCGTGAGGATGGCGACGGCGGCCTCGTTGCTGTGCCTGCTGTCGGCCTGCGCCAGCACCGGTTCGGGCGACGGTTGGGGTTCGCTGCCGCCGGCAGGCACGCGCCTGACTATCAACCAGGACGTCGTCGTCCCGGCCGGCACCAGCCGCGTTTTTATCCAGTACGGCAATGTCGTGCCGCACCGCGCACTCAATCAGCCCTTCCCGTACTGCAAGTTCCAGCTCAACCGCTCGCGCGAGGAGCTGGGACAGCCGCACACGATCGTCGCCGACGAGTTCGTGATCGAGAAGGTCTACCGGCGCGTGGACAGGTACTCGGCGGGCGTGCCCGTGCAGGTCGCGGCGGCACCGCTCATCCGGGGCGGCGATCGATCCGCCGAGACGCTCGCCGTCACCATGGAGATCGTCTCGCCGCGCCAGCCCGAGGTCGATCGGTTCGTCTGCGCGGCGTGGGGCGAGCCCGACATTTTCAACTTCCCCTCCGTGGCGGAGATTCGCCGTACGCTCGGCGAGATCATCACGCTCACCACGCCGGCGCCCGAACCCGCCGCCAACTGATCCGCGATCGGCGGATCGGCCTCGCGCCGAGTCGCGGCGAACAATGCCGCGAGCGGGCCGCTGATCGACCCGCGACAGCGGGTCCTTCGCTTGTGAGCATCGCCTCGCTGCATCGAGACTCCGTGGTCTAACGGCAGCGGCTCGCCGCGCCTCGCGACACCCCGGTCCGCGGAGCTTCGAGTCTACGTGCGATCTCGATGACCTTGCTCCCGGCGACGACGCCCCGTGGCGCGCTCGCAGCGCACGGCCCGACCGCGCTCAGGGCCACATCTTGGGGGCGGCGTTCGTGGACATTCAGGGGGCTGGCGGATGGCTCCAGCCCGAGTCGTCCGGGCTTCGCCATGCTGCCGGGCGACGGGTCGGCACGCGCGCCTAATGTGGGAGCGCGTCGATGTGCTCGATGGCGCGCGCGCCCGTCTTGCGGCTGTAGGTCCGCACCTCGACGTCGCTCAGGCGCTCGAGCCAGAAGCAGTCGTCGAACGCCGTGATCCGGGCGTAGTCGAGGCACAGCATGTCGCCCTCGACCCACCACTTGCCCTTATAGTAGCCGTCGCGGTATTCGCCCTTGAAGCTGGCCTTCTTGCCTGCCAGAGCGCGCTCCCTGCTCGAGTGCGCCTTGAAGTGCTCGCGCATGGGCGATTCGCGAAACTCGTGGGTGGCGGTACGCCCCGAGAACAGATCGAGTATCTCCTGCGTACTCATCAGCCGATCGGGCGCAATGGGCGGTGCCCCCAGCGCCGGCTCGCGCTTGCGCGCACGCGCCCGAGGCGTGTCTGCGTAGATGCGCGCGTTGAGTTGCTCACGCAAGCTACCGGCGACGGCCAGCTCGTCGCCGGTCATGGACGAGGCAAGCACCTTGGCGGCCCTGAGCGCGTCGGGCTCGCGGTGGTCGCTTGCCGCGCCCAGCCACGCCAGCCCCTTGATCGTGTCGCGTGGAATCAGCTTGCCTTGCGCGTAGAGCAGGCCGAGGTTGTACATCGCCCTGCCATGGCCGTCGAGCGCTGCCTTCTCGTACCAGGCCGCGGCCCGATGCCCGTCGCGTTCCACCCCCCAGCCGTTCTCGTACATCGCGCCGAGCTGATTCATCGCGCGCTCGTAGCCGTGATGCGTGGCGAGCGGGCGCAGGATCTCGAAGGCGGTATCGTAGTCGCCCGCCTCGAACGCACGCAGGCCGGCGTCGAGATCCGCGTTTGCCGCGAAAGACAGAAAAGCAAAGCCCCAGAAATACAGCGCTACTCGTGCGCGGGGGCATGAGATCTTGCCGCAGCAAGGCGACGCCGCCGCCCGCCTCGCTGGCGCCCGAGCGCGGGGCCGATCCACTCCCCCGCCGGGGACGGCAGTCGAAGCTCTCGCTTCCGAACGGAGTGACATCGTAAACCTCGCCTCTGTTCGGTCGCGCTTATTAAAGACCGATTTTTCGAAAAATTCTCAGAGCTGGATCAACTTTCCCGCGAATTTCCGCTTCGGCGTATCGCCCGCTTCGCAGTGCCGTCTCGCCGTCTCATCCGTAGTGCCGCGGCCGACGATGCGTGTGCAATGAAAGCCTCAAGCGGTGCTCGAGCGGGCCCGATAGAGTTGCCATTCGCCGGGAACGCCCTTGAGCGTGTGCGTGCCTGTGGCTGTGAACTCGATTCCGGAGCCGACGACGAGGTCCTTCACGGTGCTGGAGACCCACACCTCTCCCGGCCCGGCGAGCGCAGCGACCCGCGCACCGATGTGCACGGCGAGTCCGGCGACCTCCTTGGGCAGCAGTTCGATTTCCCCCGTGTGCAGGCCGGCGCGAATCTGCAGGCCGAGCGCCTGCGCCGCGTTACAGATCGCCTGTGCGCAGCGTACGGCGCGTCCTGGTCCGTCGAACGTCGCGAGAAAGCCGTCGCCCCGGCTGCCGATCTCGCGTCCGTGAAACAGCCCGATCTGCAGGCGGATCTGCTCGTCGTGTGCCGCGATGGTCTCTTTCCATTTCGTGTCCCCCATTTCGACTGCCCGTTCCGTGGAGCCGACAATGTCGGTGAACAGCACTGTCGCCAGCACGCGATCGGCATCGGGTGCGCCCCGCGTGCCCGTCAGGAATACCTGTATTTCTTCATCCACCGCGTCCGAGTCGCCCGCCAGCGGAAAGTGATCACGCCCCTGCAGTTCCACGTACTTCGCCCCGCGTATCCTCTCGGCGATGTAGCGGCCGTGCCTCACGTCCACAAGAGCATCCTGTTCGCGATGCAGCACGAGCGTCGGCACGTTGATGCTCGGCAACACGTGGCGGACGTCCCCTTCGAACGCCATCCGCAGAAGGCCGGTCGCCGTGCCCGGGCTCGCCGCGAGGCGCTCGTATCGGCGCCACCAGTTGCAGAATTGCTCGTCCCCCGCAAGGCTCGGCGCGACGACGTTGACGGCTTCGCCCTCACCCCAGCGTGGCTCCAGCGACGTCAGCACCTGCTCGAAGTCGCTCGGCTCGAAACCCCAGTCCTGATCGGGCGCTTTGAAAGCCCGTGCCCAGGAACCGTAAACCACGAGGGCCGCGGTTCGTTCGGGATACGTGGCCGCGAAGAGCATGCACATGGGCCCGCCCTCCGATATGCCGTAAAGCGCGGTGCGGCTCGAGCCGACGGCCTCGAGAACCGCAGCGAGGTCCTGCATGCGCTCTTCGAGCGTCGGCAGACTCTGAGGCGGTACCGGATCGGAGAGTCCGGTGCCTCGTTTGTCAATCAGAATGAGTCGGCTGAAAGACGCGAGCCGGCGAAAGCTCCGCACCAGTCTCGGTTGCTCCCATGCCGCCTCGAGATGGCTGATCCAGCCGGGCACCAGCACGAGGTCCAGGGGCCCCTCGCCCGTTACCTGGTAGGCAATGTGGAAGTCTCCGCTGCGGGCGTATTCGATAGGCGGGGTGTCCATGGGCGTTGTTCGATCCGATTTCCGTCGGCTTGGGCCGGGTTGCATGCTGGGGCTGCCGCCGCGCGCGTGAATGCCGCCCCGCGAATGTCGTCAACGGCTCGAGTGTTTTTCCAGGAACAGTCGTGCGACCATCAGGTCCAGGTGACCCCCGCCGCCGTTCTTGAATACCGTGATCTCCTCGGTGCTCTCCCGGCCGGGGTGGCGGCCCTGGCAGAGGTCGTAGAGGTCGGCGAGCACGTCGCTTTCGTCGATGATGCCGGCCTGCATGGGCGCGATCAGCTCGCCGATCTCGCCGACGGTGGTCTGGCGCGAATCCACGAAGATCCGGCCGCGGCTCATGGTCGCGTCGTCCGCCTCACGCATGCTCGGCGTGTAGGCGCCCACGAGGTCGACGTGGGTGCCGGGGCGCAGCCACTCGCCCCTGATCAGAGGCTCGGCTGCCATGGTGGCGCAGCAGACCACGTCCGCCTCGGCGGCCGCTGCGCCCAGATCCTCGACGGCCGCGATGTCGAATCGCTCCCGCAGTGCGGCGAGCAGGCGGTCCCGCCGCGCCTCGCTGCGGTTCCACAGTGCCACCTTCTCGATTGCCGGCCGCACCGCGACGTGGGCCTCGATCAGGTGAGGCGCCATGGCGCCCGCTCCCACCATCAGCAGGCGCCGGCAGTCGGCGCGCGCGAGATAGCGCGATCCCA
>JABAHS010006700.1_pt1 | contig 43195 bp, 44 predicted proteins | sample 7062111 | NCBI WGS metagenome assembly JABAHS01 (sample SAMN14534600, study PRJNA622989) | marine sediment metagenome | biome: marine biome [ENVO:00000428]; feature: marine pelagic biome [ENVO:01000023]; material: deep marine sediment [ENVO:00002113]; isolation source: pool of 4 deep marine... | reverse complement strand
GCCTTCAACAATGAAGCCGCGTTCCGGCAGGAGCTTGCCCTGACGGCAATCATGGTACCGATGGCCTTCTGGCTGGGCCGCACACCGCTGGAAATCTCGCTGCTGGCAGGGGTTTGCCTTATCGTGCTTATCGTCGAGTTGATCAACAGCGCGATCGAAGCCGTTGTCGATCGGCACGGCGAAGAACGGCACGAACTGGCGGGTGCCGCCAAGGACCTCGGATCGGCCGCCGTGTTTGTGAGCCTGGTACTCGTTGTCTTTGTCTGGTCCATGGTCATTTTTGATCGATTTTTCAATCTCTAGGACGAGCATGAACGTATTCATACTGTGCACCGGCAGATGTGGCTCGATGACCATAACCAGGGCGTGCGACCACATCAGTAATTACACAAATGCGCATGAGTCCCGCTCACAGATGGTCGGCGAAGAAAGGCTGAATTACCCCGACAATCACATCGAGGCCGACAATCGCTTGTCCTGGTTACTCGGGCGTCTCGACGAGAAGTATGGCGACGATGCGTTCTACGTTCACTTGAAACGAGACGAGAATGCAACGGCTACGAGTTTCGTCAAGCGCTACCGCAAAGGCATCATGAAGGGCTATCAGAAGATCCTGCACGGTCTGCCCTGGAGTGCGGACAAGCACGCTGTCGCCCTCGATTACTGCCGCACCGTCAACAGCAACATCGAGATGTTCCTGAAGGACAAGACAAAAACGATGCAGATGGACATCGAAAACGGCAAAGAGGGCTTTGCCCGCCTCTGGGACCTGATTGGCGCCGAAGGCGACAGGGAAAAAGCGCTGGCGGAATTCGAAATTCGTCACAACGCTTCGTAGCGCATTTGCAGGCTTAGCTGTTACCTGAATACCTGTAGTGGCGATGCTCGCCCGAGCGTCGCCCGACGCTCCAGGCCAGCTCATAACCGTGCCCCGCCAGCCAGGCATCGATCGTCTCGCCATCAGGCATCTTGTCGCCGTCGCCTTTGGAGTGAATCTCCATGAAGAAATCGCGCGGCGGATGTTCGCCAATCAGTTCTTCGAAGCCACCTATGACCTGGCCTTCGGCGCCTTCGACGTCAATCTTGATGATGGTCGGCAGATCTCCCGTCTCCCTGGCGAAACTGGTCGCCGTTTTCAGGGGCACGCTGATACTGTCGGTCGAGCCCTTTTCCTCAGCAATGGAGTGCCGGCCTTCCCCGGCCGTACCGCGAATAAACAGCTGCACCTCACCCTCCGACATACCCAGCGCCAGGCGCTGCGGGATAACCCGCCCCGCCAATCCGTTCAGCTCTATGTTTTTCTGGAGTTGATCGAAATTCCTCGGTTCCGGCTCGAAGCTGTGCACCTTCGAGTTCGACCCGGAAGGATGCAGCGCCATGAGCAGGCTGATGAGCCCGATGTTGGCACCGATGTCGTAAATCGTGTCGCCGTCCTGCAGGTAATCCCGCATGCGAGTCACCAGGTCGGTCTCGTGCGAAATTTTCCTGGCACGCCTCAGTTCCCGGCGTGCCGTGATATCGAGCTTGACGGGTTGCCCCAGAAGCTCCGTATTCAGAATGGTCTGTCTACCGAATAGTCGATTGAACAGCAGTCGCAGAGTATCCATGAATTACCGGTCCTGGCTCTTGCGTATGAATTTGCGGATCTTCGTCACGGGCGAGTCCTTCTTGTAACGGCCCTTGACGATATGGCGAATCTGGCAAACGTTGGGGATTTCCAGCGGCGTACCCTGGGTACCAATCAGCCAGCGAAAGGCCCTGTCCTCGTATGTCTTCATCCAGCGATTCGCCGGGGTCTGATAATACTTGATCGAGTCGCAGTAACCGCAGGCCCGCGCAATATCGCCATGCGTAATCTGGAAAGCCCCCTTGGCTTTTTCGAAGGGGCCGTGCACATAGGTGAATTGTTCGATCGGAATCTCGAGCAAATTGGGCCCCTGCCGGCCTTTCTCCAGGATCTCGTGGTCTTCGGGTAGCAGGGCCGTCCCTATGCTGATGAGCGGATACACGAGGCCGTCGTCCCGGCCCTGCAGCAAATCGGCCAGCGTTTCGAGACAGCCTTCATGAAAAATGATGTCGGTGTCGACGAACCAGATCCAGTCTGCCTCGGTTGATTTCGCAGCCAGGTTACGGCCAATCGTGCGGCGAAGCAGTTTTTCCCTGGGCAGTGCCTGCCAGTTCCAGGTGATGCCCGGCACCTCCATGCGACCGAAATAATCCAGCACCCGGGTCACAGCTTCGTCCTCTGCGAAGTGAAACACCGTCATCGTGATGTCGAGCTTTTCGGTGCGGTGGTTAACGAGCGATGAAAGCTGGTAGGTGAGGAAGTGCCCGTAACGCCAGCAGTGGCTCACGATTTCGAGTTTCAGCTTGCCTGATTTTTTTGCTTTTTCGACCGTCGCCGGATCTACATCCCGGAACCAGGAAACAGGCAACGCGCCCGATACGGCGATGCGATAGAAAAGACTTGTGACGGTTTCGCCGAATCCAGACATGTGTGACCAGAGTATACGTTCTGCACCTGGTGGCCGCTATGCGATGATCGATGCGTCATTCGCGCGACAGAGGATTCCCGTTCAGCAGATGCGCGGCAGCGGATCGTCCTCGAGTTCCTCCAGGAATCGCTCACCGCCGAGTGGTGTCTCGAGAATGACGCGCTTGTCGTCCGCTGAAATCCGGCCGGCCCGCGCCGCTTCACCGCCGCGCGGCAACGAGCGCCAGATGGCCAGCGCTTCATCAGCCTGTTCGGGCGCGATCACTGCCAGCACTCGCCCTTCGCAGGCGAGATAGTAGGGGTCGTAACCGAGCATGTCGCAAACCGAAAGCACCGGTTCGCGTACGGGAACCGTCGGTTCGAAGCGAACGCCGAGTCCCGTGGCCTTCAGTATCTCGTGGGCGATCGACGCGATACCGCCACGAGTCGGGTCGCGCATGAATCGCAGTCCGTCGAGTCCCAGCAGCGCTTCGGTGAGCTCCATCACGGGTCCCGCGTCGGACACGAGGTCGCCGCGCAACCCGAAGTCCTCGCGCGCCAGCATAACCGCCGTGCCATGATCGCCGACGGGCCCGCTGATGAGCATGACGTCGCCGTCCTCGACGCGATGAATCGACGGCCGAACGCCGTCGAGGCGAACGCCGACACCGGTCGTCGCGAGATAAATGCCGCCGCCCTCGCCGCGGCGCACGACCTTCGTGTCCCCGGCGCTCACTTTCACCCCGGCCTCGCGTGCCGCTTCCGCCAGGCTCGCCACGATACGCTCGAGCAGTTCAATCTCGAGGCCTTCCTCGATGAATGCATTCAATGTCAGGTACAACGGGCGAGCGCCCGCTACGGCAAGATCGTTAGTCGTGCCGTGCACGGCCAGCGCACCGATATCGCCGCCCGGAAATTCCAGCGGTTGCACCGTGAAGCCGTCGGTAGTGATCATGACTTCACCGCCATTCAGGGCGATCGGTACCGCATCGGCCTGGATGTCGAGATCCTGATCGCTCAGATGCCGCGCAAACACATCCTCGATCAGCTCGCGCATGAATCGACCGCCGTTCCCGTGTGCCAGTGAAATACGATCGTCTTCCATCAGTTCATCCTCTGCCGCGCTGCCATCTCGGCAACCTGGCCAAAACTCAGCGCCGCGTCATTTACGGGCAACAACCCAGGCAGATACGCGTTGAACCCGTCGTCCTGGAGCAGTGCCATCGCCTGTTCGGTCAGCGCGCGATTCTGAAAAACGCCACCGCAAAGACCGACCTGATCTATTGCTTCGGACTCGCGAATCGCCCGCGCCTGCTCCAGCAGCGCGTGCGCCATGGTGGAGTGGAACGCCTCGGCACGGTAGCGCTGACTGCGGTTTGAGTCGCAAACCGTGTCGAGCAGCGGCGCCCAGTCCGTGCGCCATACCCCGCCCTCGTCCAGCGTCAGCGGCAGGTCGGTCACGGCGCCCGATTTTTCTACCAGCGCCTCCAGGTACATCGGCGCCTGCGCCTCGAAGCTCGCGAAATGAAAATCGCCGATCAGCGCTGCAGCCGCGTCGAAGAGGCGGCCGGCCGCCGAGGTCTCGGGGCTGTTCAGGTTGCGTGACCAGGCGGCGTAGGCCAGGCCATCGACGTCAGGTGATTTCGTCCAGGTTCGACCGCTGGTCCAATGCAAGGCAGCAGCGCTGCGCCACGGTTCGCGCCCCGCCTTGTCTCCGCCAGGCAGCCGGAATGGACGGAAACTCGCAGCACGCCGCCAGTCACCGGCACGACCGACAAGAGCTTCACCGCCCCAGAGCTTCCCGTCTTCACCGAGGCCTACGCCGTCCCAGGCAAATACGAGCCATTCGCCGGGCAATGCGGCTTCGCCGGCAAGCGCACTGGCATGCGCCCGGTGATGCCACACAATTTCGACAGGTAAAGCCTGCTGCCGCGCCCAGCGATGCGTCGTGTAACCGGGATGCGCGTCGCATACGATTAGCTCGACCTCCACGCCGTAGAGCGATTGCAGATCCTGCGCGACTTGCTCGAATACGGCCAGGCTGCGCGGGCTGTCCATTTCGCCGATGTGCGGAGACACCACGACACGATCGTTCCAGCCCAGCGCGACGGTACCTTTCATATGACCGCCAACCGCAAGCAGCGGACGCTCCAGTTTCCAGGGAATCTCGATTTCCAACGGCGCGCAACCGCGTCCGATTCGCATCGGGCGTGTCCTGCCGTCTATGCGGCGAAAAACAGGATCATCCGCCGGCCGCACGATCCGGCGATTGTGGTGCAGAAACGCATCGGCGATGTTGCCCAGCCGCGACTCCACGTCGTCATTATCGGTCAGCACGGGTTCGCCGCTGATGTTCGCTGACGTCGCCACGAGCGGACCGCCGAAGCCCTCGAGCAGCAGCTGATGTAATGGGCTGTAGGGCAAAAATGCGCCGATCTCGTTCAGGCCTGCGGCGATGTTGACCGCGAGATCGCAGCCGTCGGATTTTCTCGTCAACACGATCGGCCGCCCGGGACTCCCCAACAGCTCGGCTTCAGCAGCGTCCAGCTCGGCGTACTGGCGCACGATATCCAGCCCGTCGCTGCCGGCTAACGGAAACATCACGGCAAGCGGCTTGTCCGGCCTGAACTTGCGCTGCCGGATTGCAGTAACCGCGGCGAAATCGCGTGCATCGCACATCAGGTGATAACCGCCAATGCCCTTGACTGCAACAATCTCGCCGTTGCGCAGGCACGTGAGCGTTGCCTTCAGCGCACCGTCGCGGATCCGCGTGATGTCACAGCATGCCTTGATGAATGTCAGCTGCGGCCCACAAACCGGGCAAGCCACCGGTTCGGCGTGAAAGCGGCGATCGGCGGGCGCCCGGTATTCCTTGCTGCACGCGGCACACAGGGGAAATTCCGCCATGCTCGTGTTCGGCCGATCGTAGGGCAAGGCCTCGATCAGCGTGTAGCGTGGGCCGCACTGCGTGCAATTGATAAAGGGATAGCGATAGCGCCTGTCGTCGGGATCCTGTAACTCGGCCCGGCAGTCGTCGCACATGAAATAGTCGGGCGGTACGAAAATTTTTGCATCGGCCGAGGCGGAGCTTTCGATGATGCTGAAGTCGTCGAACAGCGCCGCGCCGTTGTCCCCCGAATCATCGATTCGCGGCCGCGACAAAGGTGGTGCCCTGGCAATCAGGTCACGTTCGAAACGCTCGAGCGCTCGCGCTGGCCCGTTGATGATTACTTCGACCTGGCCAAGCTGATTGCGAACCTGGCCGGTAAGACCGTGCTCCTTCGCCAGCCGGTAGACGAAAGGCCGAAACCCTACGCCCTGCACATGCCCGGACAGGACGATGCAGCGCCCGGCTCGATCTGTCACCTTTACGGCAGGATCAGCCAACGCCTTCCCTCCTGCCTTCCCAGACATTCTCGCGGTAGCCCGAAGACCACCAGATTCTACAGGCGCCCTCGTCGGAAACCATGCAGGGGCCAATCGGCCTGCGGGGTGTGCAGGCAAGCCCGTAGAGCCTGCACTGGTTCGGATAGACTTTGCCCAGCACGACCCTGGCGCAGTCGCAGCCCGGCGGCATTTCGCCGACGCGCTTGCGCGAATCGTCGGCATAGGAATCGAAATGGCGGCGCGCATCGTGAGCAGCATATTCCTCGCGCAGCTCGTATCCGGATTGCGGAATGATGCCAACACCACGCCAGTTGGCGTCCGTGACCTTCATGACTTCGTCAAGTTGTCGACGCGCCTCGCGATTGCCTCCCGGCCGCACGGCCTCGGGATAGCAGTTATCGAGAAAGTGCTTTCCATCCCGCAGCTGCCTGAGTACGGAGTACATCGCCCGCAGCAGTGTGTCGGGGCGAAAGCCGGCTACCGCAGCGGGGATGTCGTGCTTCGTTACGACGAACTCCCATTCCTCGGGGCCCATGACCGTCGATACGTGGCCCGGCGCGACCAATGCGTCGAAACCCGCCTCTTCGGAGTCCAGTAGCAGTGCGACGGCCGGCCACGTCAGTCGCCCGGATAACAACACCAGCAGGTTGTCGGGTGCGCCTTCAGCCAGCATCGCGGCAACCGGTGCAGTCGTCGTTTCGAAGCCTGCCGCGAAAAACACGACTTTTCGGCCGGGATTTTCATTCGCGATCCTGACGGCTTCCGTGGGAGACGCGATCGGGCGGACGTCTCCGCCCGCTGCGCGCGCCTGTTCGAGCGAGCGCGGGTCGCGCTTCGGCACGTTCACCGGCACTCGCAACATGTCGCCGAAAGCGACAAGTATGATGTCCTCATTCAGCGCGAGCTGTATCGCTTCGAAGACGTCTTCCTCCGGGCAAATGCAGACGGGGCAGCCGGGTCCCGGCACCAGTTCGATGTTTTCCGGGATGGCCGTCCGCAGTCCGGCAACCGAAATGGCGCGTTCGTGGCCGCCGCAAACGTTCATGATGCGCACGGGCTGCGTGAAGTCGAGATCATGCAGTTTCTTAAGCCAGTATCCAGCTGAATAATTCATTCGCGTGTACCCGCTTGCTGGCGTAACCAGTCTGTCCACACATCCATGCCCGCGCCGTTTCTTGCGGACACCTCGATGACGGGCGCCGGGTTCGCGATGTTGCGTACATGCCCCGCCGCCGCATCCGGATCGAAGTCGCCCAGTACTTCCAGCAAATCGGATTTGCTGATAACGACGAGGTCTGCCGCGCGGAACATCACCGGGTATTTCGCCGGTTTGTCATCGCCTTCCGGCGTCGACAGCAGCGCGACGTTTCTTTTCTGACCGAGATCGAAACTCGCCGGGCATACGAGGTTGCCGACGTTCTCGATGAACAGCAGGTCGATGTCGTCGAGGTCCAGGTCGTGCAGCGCCGCATGTACCATGTGAGCATCGAGATGGCAGGCATTACCGGTGCTGATCTGTATCGCCGTAGCGCCTTTGCCGCGAATGCGCTCCGCGTCGTTCTCGGTCTCCAGGTCGCCTTCGACGACGGCAATTCTGAATTCATTTCCAAGCGTGTCGATCGTCGCCTCGAGCAATGAGGTCTTGCCCGCGCCCGGCGAGGACATCAGGTTGATCGCGGTGACACCGTGGCGCTCGAAATGCTCGCGGTTGTGCGCCGCCTCGTGATCGTTGGCATCCAGCAGCCCCTGCAGCACCTCAACCGCGTGAGGCAATTCGTTCGACGGCGTGATGTTGCAGCCGCAGGTATCACACATGCCCTTCGTCTCCCATCACGACGCGCCGCAGCAACAGTTCGTCTCCACTGAGTAGCTGCGTGCGCCAGTCACCGCAGTGGCTGCATACGAGCCGGTTCATGGCTGCTTCGGACTCCTTGCCGCATTCGCCACAAAGCACCCGGATCGGCGTCGCTTCGAGATGCAAAGTCGCATCGCTCGCAATCGTGCCGGCAGCCGCAATCGGAAACGCGTTCTGCATCAGTGGATGCTCGACCCCGGACAACGGGCCAACGCTGACGAACACGTCCAGAACCGAGCCCGCACTCTCGGACCGCGCCACGGCCGTGACTTGCGTTATGAGCGCCTGGCAAATGGCGAGTTCGTGCATGATCAGACCTCGGCCAGGATCTCGTCGAACGCCTCCCAGGAGTCGGCGGCCTGCTGTTCCGATACCTTCTGAATCGCATATCCGACATGGACGAGCACATGGTCGCCAGGTGCGAGCTGCTCACCCTGCAGCATGAACAGGCTGACCTCGCGCTCGATGCCGCGGGCTTCGCAGGTACACTGAAAGCCGTCTATCGTCTTGATTTGCATCGGAACAGCCAAACACATGCTTAAAGCATAGACCCTGCCCCACTCGCAACGCCGTACGTAATATCGCGTATTCAGATGTGGTAGCACCTCGCCTAGTCTGTTTAGTTGGGGAAAGACCCTGTGATGAAGACAGGGACAGGTCATTGCGGGGACATAGGGGAGTTGTGCGCAATGGCCGCTACTCTGATCCTTGGCGTTGGGAACATCTTGCTCGCCGACGAAGGCGCAGGCGTTCATGCGATGCGCTACCTCGAGGATACCTGTGAGCGCTCTGACACCAGATTCATCGACGGCGGAACCCTGGGTTTTTCGCTGGCCGCGGATATCGCCGATGCCGATAACCTGATCATTTTCGACGCTGCACAGCTCGACGACGAACCGGGCGCGGTACGTGTTTTCGAAGACGATGAGGTCGATGAATTCCTGACATCCGGGCGCCGCAGCGTGCATGAAGTCGGCTTCGCCGACCTCATGGATATCGCGCGTCTCGAAGGCACGCTGCCGCAGCACTACGCATTGATCGGCATACAGCCAGAGCAGCTCGGCTGGGGGGAAGCTCCCGGTGCGGCCGTTACGCGTGCCATTCCCAAAGCCGCCGACAAGGCCGTCGAGCTGATCGACAAATGGACAGAAAAGGTAGAAACACAATGACTTCACTAGATGCCATCAAAGTCAACCTGGAGGCAACAACCGGCAATGTGCCGCCGTTGTTGCATGAGGTTCGTCACGCACTCAAACGCCTGGCCGACGGCAAGAAGGGCACGGCCATCGACCTGAGACGCCTGCCGCTGGCACCCGGTGAAGAAGAACATATCGAGGAATTTCTCGGCAAGGGAGAGGTTCGCGCCGAATTCGACGCATTGGGACCCACCCTCGTGCAGGAAACCTCGTATCCGGGCGTCTGGTTTGTCACTCATCACAACGCCGACGGTGCCGTCGTCGCGCGTTTTATCGAAGTGACGCGCATGCCCGAAATCCTGATGTCGCAATACGAAGATATCGAACGCGGCATCGGCCAACTCGAACGCGAACTGCAGGAATAGGAGGCAGCAAGATGCGTAAAGATCAGACCCTGGGTGACTACCTGCAGTCGCAAGGCGTCTCCCGCCGGGGTTTTCTGAAATATTGTTCCGCAACGGCATCATTAATGGCGCTACCGCCATCTGCCATTGCACAGGTCGCTGAAGCGCTGGCACAGGCAAAACGCCAGTCCGTCATCTGGTTGTCGTTCCAGGAGTGCACAGGCTGCACCGAGTCGCTGACGCGCTCGCATGCGCCGACCGTCGAGTCGCTGATTTTCGACGCGATCTCGCTCGATTATCACCACACATTGCAGGCGGCATCGGGCTACGGCGCCGAGGATGCCCGCATCGAGGCCATGGAAGAAAACAAGGGCAGCTACCTGCTCATCGTTGACGGGTCGATTCCGGTTGAGCATCCCGAGTATTCGACGATTGCCGGCATCACCAATCTGCAAATGCTGGAAGAAACGGCTGAACACGCGGCCGCGCTCGTGGCCGTCGGCAGCTGCGCCGCCTTCGGTGGATTACCGCATGCAAATCCGAATCCGACGGGTGCGTACTCGGTATCCGACATCATTACCGACAAACCTGTCATCAACGTACCGGGTTGTCCGCCGATTCCGATCGTAATCACGGGCGTCCTGGCCCAGTACCTGACTTTCGGCACGATTCCCGAACTCGATGCCCTGAACAGACCAACAGCGTTCTTCGGGCAAAACATCCACGACCGCTGCTACCGCCGCCCATTCTACGAACGCGGCCAGTTTGCCGAGACTTTCGACGACGAAGGCGCCAAGGCAGGCTGGTGCCTGTACAAACTCGGCTGCAAGGGCCCGACGACCTACAACGCATGCGCAACTCTGAAATGGAACGAAGGCGCGAGCTTCCCGATCCAGTCCGGCCACGGCTGTATTGGCTGCTCCGAACCGAACTTCTGGGACAAAGGCGGATTTTACCGGCCGATCTCGGCTGGTGTCTGGGGCTCGCGTGAAGCCCTGCTCGGCGCCGCCGTGGCCGGCGCGGCAATTGGCGCGGGTTCAGCAATGGCGGCTCGCTGGCGACAGAAGAAGGCTCAGGAGAAGGAATTATGAGCTTACTGGAATTTGCACTCGGCCCCGGCTTGAAATGGTCACTGGTGATTCTGATTTTGGGATTGTGTTGGCGCGTGATTGGCGTTTTTCTCGGACGCTGGCGCAAGGATCTTTCGCGGCCTCGCAGCGAGGCACTGGTCCAGGGAGGTCTGCGAGCAATAATCACGCGGTCAGCGCCCGCCCATGAATTGGAAAAGAATATCCGTTTTCAGCATCTGACAGGCTACATCTGGCATATCGGCCTTTTCGTAACCGTGTTGCTATACGAACCCCATATCGTGTTTTTTGAGTCGATCCTGGGATTCGGGTGGCCGGGGATACCGAGTCACCTGATAATGATCGTGGCGTCGATCACGGTAGCCGTACTGATATTGCTCGGTGTCCGGCGCATGATCCATCCCGTGATGCGGGCAATTACAACAAGCGATGATTACCTGAGCTTGATAATCATTGTTTCGTCCCTTGTTACCGGGCTTATGGCCTCGGCTCACATGGGCCCGCGTTACGAGACGATGCTGGCCATACATATTCTCAACGTTGAACTCCTGTTTGTGTGGATTCCTTTTAGCAAACTGGCGCACATGTGCTTCTGGATGCTGTCGCGATACCGAATCGGCACATTCTTCGAGCGCAAGGGAGTAAAAGCATGAGCGTTTCGTCAATTGCATTTGACCAGTTGCATGGAGACCTGAAACGACTGAGTGACAAAATCAGCCCGCCTGAGCTGACAGACGGGGAGAGAGTTGCTCGAGCCAAGCATGTATTTATGAAGCGCATGAGCATGGGCCTCGCGATGAACCTCGAAAGTTGCATTGCCTGCGGCATGTGCGCGGAGGCGTGCCACTTTTACATTGGGACACAAGACCCACAATATGCGCCTGTCAAGAAATTCCAGCCACTTCGCCGTTTCTACCGTCGCGAACTGACACCCACGCGCTGGATAAACAGGTTGTTCCTGAGGGACATCAACATAGACGACCTGAAGGACTGGCAAAAATTAGTTTACGACGCCTGCACTGCCTGTGGTCGCTGCGACATGATTTGCCCAATGGGTATCAATATTTCCGAGACAGTCCGCCTTATGCGAGAGGGCCTCGCAGCGGGCGGCCTGGTTCCACAGGAACTCGACGCTATTGACCAGGAACAACGTAATAAAGGGACCGTCCTTGGTGTCGGCGTGGACGATTTCAAAAAGATGGTGCAGGACCTCGCGGCCGAAGGTATCGATATACCGGTGGACCGGGACAGAGCCGATGTACTCGTACTAAGTACGGCATTGAATATCAGGCTGTTCCGGCGTTCCGTTGCAGGCACGGCCAAAATCATGAATAAACTGGGTATCGACTGGACCATGAGTACCCGTTGCTTCGAAGCCAGCAATTTTGGCTATCTCTCCGGTGACTACCCCTCAGAAAAAGCGTCGATCGAGCGGATAATCGAGGCGGCTGCAGCTTGTGGCGCCAAACGAGTGATCGTACCGGAGTGTGGCCATGCGTATTCCGCGTTGCGCTGGGAGGCCGCAAATGTAGTAGGCAGCAGGCCACCTTTCAGGACACTGGCGATATCCGAATTCATAGGCCAGGAAATCCAGAGCGGGAGACTTCGCGTCAAAGCCGTGAATAGCGAGAAGTCGGTTACGTTTCACGATTCTTGCAGGCTGGTCCGTCACGGGGGGCTATTGGTAGAGCCCCGTATCGCACTCAAGGCTCTGGGCCTGGAACTCAAAGAGCCCGAATCCCGTGGTCGCACGGCAATTTGTTGCGGCGCGGGCGAAGGTGTCAATTTCATTAGCCGGGCCGAATCGCTGAGGCTACGAGCATTCAGAATCAAGACGAAGGAAATTGACGACACGGGCGCCGATTCGCTTGTTACCTCTTGCGACAACTGTCGTTACAACTTCATAACCGGCGGACAAAAAATCAATTGGCATAAGCCGGTTGAAAGCCTCGTGGAGTTGATTGCAGATAATCTGGCGGATTGATATTGACCGTACAAGGCTGACACGACGTTTAACGAACTCACAAATTGCTTAAGTGAAGAAACATTGAAGGCGGACGGAAAATGGATGAACGAATCGTTGTAGATCCGATCACACGCATCGAGGGTCATCTCAGAATCGAGGCACAAATGGACGGTGAGAATATCGCGCAAGCGTATTCTTCCGGCACCATGGTGCGCGGAATCGAAATCATATTGCGCGACAGGGATCCACGCGACGCCTGGGCGTTTACGCAACGCATTTGCGGTGTCTGCACGCTCGTGCATGGCATCGCATCGATCCGCGCTGTTGAGGACGCGCTGGATTACGAAATTCCGAAAAATGCCCAGCTGATTCGGAACCTTATGATCGGTGCACAATACGTGCACGATCATGTGATGCACTTCTATCATCTGCATGCGCTCGACTGGGTTGATGTCGTTTCCGCATTGTCGGCCGACCCGGCGGCGACATCTGCGCTCGCGCAAAGCATCAGCAATTATCCGAAAAGCTCGCCCGGCTACTTTGCAGACACGCAAAAGAAAGTGAAGGACTTTGTCGAAGCCGGACAGCTCGGCATTTTCGCCAAAGCCTATTGGGGCCATCCGGCGTACAAGCTTCCGCCCGAAGCCAACCTGATGGCGGTGGCGCACTATCTCGAGGCACTGAGCTGGCAGCGCGACGTTGCGAAGGTTTTGACGATCTTTGGCGGCAAGAATCCGCATCCGAATTTCCTCGTCGGCGGCGTACCCTGCCCGATTGATCTTTCCTCGGACTCGGCCATCAACTCGGCCAGGCTCGCAACGGTGCAGGAGCTCATCGCGCAGATGCGCGACTTCGTCGACCAGGTTTACGTGCCCGACACGCTCGCGATCGCCAGTTTCTACAAGGACTGGGGCGCCCAGGGCGAAGGTGTCGGCAACTTCCTCTCCTATGGTGACTTCCCCGAGCGCGGCACGAACGATGCTTCGACATTCCTGTTCCCGCGCGGCGCGATCCTGAATCGCGACCTGTCGACAGTTCACGAGATCGATCTGCACGACGACACGCAGGTGCAGGAATTCATCGCACATTCCTGGTACGACTACGAAGACGGCAAGGAAGCCGGCCTGCACCCGTACGTCGGCGAAACCACGTTCAATTACGACGGGCCCACGCCGCCGTATGAGCAACTCGATGTCGACAAAGGCTATTCATGGCTCAAGTCGCCCCGCTGGAAAGGCAACGTCATGGAGGTCGGCCCGCTGGCCCGCGTGCTGATGCTGTATGCGACCGGGCATGAACAAACACGGGAACTCGTCAACTACACGCTGCAAACCCTGGACGTTCCGGTACAGGCCCTGTTCTCGACACTCGGCAGAACTGCCGCGCGCACACTCGAGACGAAGGTCGTCGCCGACAACATGCAGACCTGGTACGACAACCTGATCGGCAACATCAAGTCAGGCGACACGCGTACCTTCAACGAGGTCCTTTGGGAGCCGTCAAGCTGGCCCCGGAAATGCCAGGGCGCCGGCTTTACCGAGGCTCCGCGCGGCGGTCTTGCACACTGGATCGTGATCGAGGACGAGAAGATCGCGAATTACCAGGCTGTCGTGCCGAGCACCTGGAACGCCGGACCGCGTGATGTAAAAGGCCAGCCCGGACCCTACGAGGCTGCCCTCGCAGGACACCATCTCTACGATCCGAAACAGCCGGTAGAGATACTGCGTACGATCCACAGCTTCGATCCGTGCATTGCCTGCGCAGTACACGTTACCGACCCGGATGGCGAAGAGCTCGTCAACATCAAAATCATGTAGAAGGAAAACGATGAAGAAACTGCTGACAAGTCTGATCCTCCTCACAGGAGCTGCAAACCCGGCGCTTGCTCATACGCTTGCTGGTGATGAGGGGCTGATCACGCGACTCGATCATCAGGTCTTCGGCGTGCACCATCTGCCGCTGACTATACTGTTGCTCGTTATCGGTGTGATGATTTTCACTCGACTCAGAAAGACGCTTTAGAAATCCTGTTTCAAGTGCAAATATCTGCGGGGCGAGCTGGCAATGAGCGCGCCTCGTGTCATGTTGTGACATTCGGATCCTGGCAGCCACCGATTCCTGTTGGTTCATGGGTTAAACTGTTGCCTTGATACCAGCCAAAGTGGAAGCAAGTGTCATGAGGCAGATCTTCATAATAATCGCTGTTCTGAGCATTCTCGCCCTGGCCGTCATGGGCTGCTTGTGGATTTTCGGGATTATCAGTTTCGACGCCGCAGCATCGAACCTGGTGAAGGTCGTCGCGGCAATAGCGTTGCTAGGTGGTTGTGCCGCGATCGTCGCAATTCTCATGGGCTCGAAAAATAATCCGCCAGACTGAGACCCTCTTTTTTTCGGCCCGGGATCTTCTGCATGGAGGACAAAAGCCGAAGAAATCTGCCAGCCGAAGACTGGAGACGCACATTTCGGAAAGCCGTGGCACAACCCGGCTGAAGTACTGATTTCCACGTATTACAATAGCGTTTGACTTCGGTATAAACCTCAGAATAACAAGGGCAGCGGCCGCTACGAGGTCATGGCTGCGATTGCCCGGGAGCGAGCCATGTCCTCAGATAACGCGCGGATAGTCGATCCGTCTCCGGCCCGGTTTGCCGGCGACTCGTTTGGCCAAAAGCTCTACCGGCTGTTCAACGCGACACGGCCAAAATTTTTTCCGGCCTCGGTACTACCGGTGCTGGCCGGCACGGCGTGGGGCCTCTATTCGGCCGGCAGTTTCGATTGGCCGGTATTCCTCCTCGCATTGTTCGCAACCGTATCGGTGCATGCAGCCTGCAACGTGTTGAACGATGTGGGCGACGATTCGGGCGGTACGGACAAGCGGAACGAAGACCGCATCTACCCGTATACGGGCGGGTCGCGTTTTATCCAGACCGGCATCATGAGCGCCAGCGAGATGGCACGCCTGGGTATCAGCCTGCTCGCGCTGGCAGCGCTCGCGGGCCTCGCCTTGCTGCTCATGAAAGGCCCGATGGTGCTCTACTTTGGCCTCGCCGGAATGGCGCTCGGCGTACTGTATTCGCTTGGCCCCGTAAGGCTCGCTTCGGTCGGCATTGGTGAAACGGCCGTCGGCGTCGCTTTCGGCGTCATTCCCGTCGCGGGCGCCGCATGGTTACAGGGCGCCGAGCTGAATTTGACGCTCGTGATGTTCTCGATTCCGATCAGTCTCTGGGTTGCCGCAATCCTGTTGATCAATGAAGTACCCGACATATCAGCCGATGGCTCAACGGGCAAACGCACGCTGCCGGTCAGGATCGGTCTGCGTGGAACGGCGTTCCTTTACATACTGATGCACATAGCAGCCGTTGTGACGACAGGCTGGCTGACTTACCAGGGTGCGCTGCCCTTGCTCGCGCCGCTGGTAGTGATAGGGCTCCTGGCAGTGGCGTTCAATTCCGGCCTCGCTATTCAACGCGGTATCGGCGATCGCACAGGCATGACGAAAGCGATAGAAGGCACCCTGGCCATACATACGATCGGGTCAATCTGGTTAACCGGATGCGTGTTATTCCAACACTGGTGGGCATAGGCTCTACATAGCAATGAAAATAAGCATCAAGAAAGGGCTCGATATACCCATCGCCGGCAAGCCCCGGCAGGAAATCGAAACTGGAAACAGCGTCAGTACCGTCGCATCGATCGGACTCGACACGCCGGGCCTGAAACCGAAAATGGCGGTTGCCGTGGGCGACCGGGTGAAACTCGGCCAAAGGCTGTTCATCGACAAACGCAATCCGGAAGTCGTTTTTTCATCTCCGGGCTGCGGCGTTGTCAAAGCCATCAATCGCGGTGAACGCCGCATTCTGCACTCGGTCGTCGTCGAACTCGACGGCGATGAGTCGGAAGCGTTTCCCGTGTTCGAGTTCGGTCAGATTGACAAGCTCGACGGTGAGACCGTGCGCCGCGTGCTGGTCGAATCCGGCCAGTGGACCTACTTACGGACGCGCCCGTTCAGCCGCATTCCGATGCCGGGCGACACGCCGAGCTCGGTCTTCGTCACAGCTATGGACACCAATCCCCTGGCAGCCGACCCCGCTGTCATCATCGGCGAAGACCGCGAGGCATTCGAGGCCGGCGTCAAGGTCGTATCCAGGCTGACGGACGGCCCGACGTACCTTTGCACGAAGCCTGATGCGGATATCCCCGTACCGGATGGCGTACGACATGCCGAGTTCGACGGGCCTCATCCTGCGGGGTTGGTGGGCACACATATCCATTTCCTGGATCCGGTCAGCGCGCACAAATTCGTCTGGCATGTCGGTTACCAGGACACGATGACGATCGGCCGGCTTTTCCTGACGGGCAGGTTTTCGCCGGATCGCATCGTCGCGCTGACGGGCCCGATGGTCGAGAATCCGCGACTCATTCGCACGCGACGCGGTGCAAGCACTAAAGATCTGCTGGCTGGAGAATTGAAACCCGGCCCCGTACGCATAATTTCCGGCTCGGCACTGGCCGGGCACCAGGCATCGGGCACGCTTGCCTGGCTCGGCCGCTACCGCAACCAGGTCTGCGCGCTCGCCGAGGGCAGCCCACGACAATTCCTGGCGTGGATGCGGCCCGGGCGCCACCGGTATTCGTCTCTGCGTGCATTTGCCTCGACACTAATGCACGACGGTGACTTCGAAATGTCGACCACGCAGAACGGCAGCCCGCGCGCCATGGTTTCCACCGGCAGTTTCGAGCGCGTCATGCCGCTCGACGTCCTGCCGACCATGCTGCTGAAGATGCTGATCGTGCGTGACACCGATGCGGCGCAGGAACTCGGCTGTCTCGAGCTCGATGAGGAGGATCTCGCACTCTGTTCGTTCGTTTGTAACGGCAAATACAGCTACGGCCAGCACCTCAGGAAGGCGCTGGATGAAATCGAGGTGAACGGCTGATGAAACGATTACGCAAATTCCTCGATAGCATCGAACCGCTGTTTATCAAGGGCGGCCGCCTGGAGAACTTCCACGCCATCTACGAGATGGTCGACACGCTGTTCTATTCACCGGCGGACGTTACGCGCAGCTCGCCCCACATTCGCGACTCGATCGACCTGAAACGCGTCATGATAACGGTCGTTTTTGCGGCCACGCCGTGTGCGCTGGTCGGCATGTGGAATACCGGCTACCAGGCGAATGCCGCTATGCTCGCAATGGGCATCGAGGCCATGCCCGGCTGGCGCGAGGTCGTGCTCGGACTGCTGGGCGCGGGACACAATCCCGAGAGCATCTACGACAACTTCCTGCTCGGTGCGCTCTATTTTATCCCGATCTATATCGTGACGATGGCAGCCGGCGGCTTCTGGGAAGTCCTGTTTGCCGGTGTGCGCAACCACGAAGTCAACGAGGGTTTCTTTGTCACGTCGTTCCTCTACGCGCTGATCCTGCCCGCCACGATTCCGCTGTGGCAGGTCGCTGTCGGCATCAGCTTCGGCGTCGTCATCGGCAAGGAAGTATTCGGCGGTACGGGCAAGAACGTGCTCAATCCCGCGCTCGTCGGCCGCGCATTCCTGTACTTCGCCTATCCGGCGCAGATCTCGGGTGATGCCGTATGGACGGCCGTTGACGGATTCACGGGCGCGACCGCTCTTGGTATCTCGGCAATCCAGGGCCTGCAAGGCATTACCGACAGCGGGCTGACCTGGGCGCAGGCCTTCTGGGGCCAGATGCAGGGCTCGATCGGCGAAACCTCGGCGGCGGCCTGCCTGTTCGGCGCTGCCCTCCTGATCTACTCCGGCATCGCCTCGTGGCGAATCATCGCCGGCTGTTTCGCGGGCCTGATCATTCCCGTGCTGCTCGTGGGCTTCGTGGACGGCGGCAACAACCCGATGATCAGCATGCCCTGGCACTGGCATATCGTCCTCGGCGGCTTTGCGTTCGGTGCCGTATTCATGGCAACCGATCCGGTATCGGCCAGCCAGACGAATACGGGACGATGGATCTATGGCCTGCTGATCGGATTCCTGACGTTTGTCATTCGCGTCATCAATCCCGCGTTCCCGGAGGGCATCATGCTCGCGATACTGTTCGCGAACGTATTCGCGCCGATGATCGACTATTTCGTCGTTCGGTCCAACGTCAAACGGAGGCTCCTGCGCAATGTCTGACACCGCTGCGAAAAAATTCAATCGCGACAGCATGAACAACACACTGCTCGTCGCAATCGGCGTGAGTCTGATTTGCTCCATTCTCGTGGCCAGCGCGGCAATCGTGCTGAAACCGCTGCAGCTGAAGAACGAGGAAGAGTACCGCCAGCGCATCATTCTCGACGTGGCCGGATTGTACGAACCCGGCGCCAACATCGCCGAGTTGTACACGGCGATCGAAGAAAGCTCGACGACCCTGGCTTCCGGTGAAGAAGCGGCGGTCTACCTCGTCAGGAAAGATGGGCAACTAGAGCAGGTCATCCTGCCGATCGAGGGTCCCGGGCTGTGGGCAACGATGTACGGCTTTCTCGCTGTCGAGAACGATGGCAGGACCGCTCGCGGCCTGCAGTTCTACGAGCATGGCGAGACGCCGGGCCTCGGCGACGCGGTGGATAAGCCCGCGTGGCGTGCGCAGTGGAAAGGCAAGAGGCTTTATGCCGACGACGGTTCACCGCTGATCGAAGTCGTGAAGGGACCTGCGCCCGAGGGCAGTGATTACCAGATTGACGGCCTGGCGGGCGCGACCCTGACGGGGCGCGGTGTCAGCATCTTTGTCAGGCACTGGATCGGGGACGAAGGCTACGGCCCCTACCTGAAGGATCTACAAGAGAAGTCGTTATGAGTGAGACACGCAAAGTACTGCTCGATCCGCTTGTCGATAACAATCCGGTGACCTTGCAGGTACTCGGCATCTGCTCGGCTCTGGCCGTTACGACATCATTGTTGCCGGCATTGCTGATGTGCGTCGCGCTGACAAGCGTCGCAGCCTTGTCCACGGCGGCGATCAGCAGCATACGCAATCGCATCCCGAATAACATACGCATCATCGTGCACATGACGATCATCGCCTCATTCGTCATCGTTACCGACCAGCTGCTGCGAGCGTATGCCTTCGAAACCAGCAAGCAGCTGTCCGTATTCGTCGGGCTGATCATCACCAACTGCATCGTGCTCGGACGCGCCGAGGCGTTTGCCATGAAGAACGGCGTTGGCATGAGCTTTCTCGACGGTCTCGGCAACGGCCTCGGCTACAGCATCATCCTGATTGCGGTTGCCGTTATCCGTGAACTGTTCGGTGCCGGCACGCTGCTCGGTTACCGGATTCTGCCGCTGGTCTCCGACGGCGGCTGGTACGAAGCCAACGGCCTGATGCTGTTGCCGCCGAGCGCATTCTTCATCATCGGCCTCCTGATCTGGGCTATCCGCAGCTGGAAGACGGAGCAGGTTGAACAGCCTGACGTGCGTATTCATGAAGTTCACCGGACCGAGGTGCTGTGATGGCGGACTATTTCAATCTGTTTATCCAGGCCGCTTTCGTCGAGAACCTCGCACTCGCATTCTTCCTCGGCATGTGTACATTCCTCGCCGTGTCGAAGCGCGTGGAAACGGCGATCGGCCTCGGGGCCGCCGTCGTCGCAATACAGTTCATTACCGTGCCGGTCAATTACCTGATCTATGCCATTTTGCTCGCCCCGGGCGCGCTGGCCTGGGCCGGCCTGCCCGACGTCGACCTGAGTTTCCTCGGGCTCGTGTGCTACATCGGCGTCATCGCGGCGCTCGTGCAGATCCTCGAGATGACGCTCGACAAGCACTTCCCGAAGCTCTACAACGCGCTCGGCATCTTCCTGCCGCTGATCACGGTCAACTGCGCGATCCTCGGCGGCACGCTGTTCATGGTCGAGCGCCAGTACGACTTCGGCGAAAGCGTCGTGTTCGGCATCGGTTCGGGTGTCGGCTGGGCTCTCGCGGTAATCGGCCTCGCGGGCATACGCGAAAAATTGAGGTACTCCGACGTGCCCGAAGGACTCCAGGGACTCGGCATCACCTTCATCATCACCGGGCTGATGTCCCTGAGCTTCATGGGGTTTTCGGGGATACGGCTGTGACAGACACAATCATCCTCGAGGTCGGGCTGGGCGTCGCGCTGTTTACCGCGATCGTGCTTGCCCTCGTGTTCGTCATCCTCGCTGCGCGCTCGCGTCTCGTCGCGGAAGGCTCGATCAACGTCAACATCAACGACGACCGGGACATCAAATTGTCCGTTGGTGGCAAGCTGATGAACGGCCTGGCGGATGCCGGCATCTTCGTGCCGTCTGCCTGCGGCGGTGGCGGTACCTGCGGCCAGTGCATGGTGCAGGTGCTCGAGGGCGGCGGCGCTATCCTGCCGACCGAGACCTCGTTGATCACCAAGCGAGAAGCCCGCGATCATTACCGCCTCTCGTGCCAGGTGGCGGTCAAGCAGGACATGCGCATCCGCGTACCCGAAGAGATTTTCGGTATTCGCAAGATCGAGTGCACGGTCGTATCGAACCGTAACGTCGCCAGCTTCATCAAGGAACTGGTGCTGCAGCTGCCCGAAGGCGAGGAACTCGATTTCCGCGCCGGTGGCTACATCCAGATCGAGTGTCCGCCGCACGATCTCAAGTACACCGACTTCGACATCGACGAGCAATTCCGCGACGAGTGGGACCGTTACAACCTCTGGAAGTACGAGTCGCACGTGAAGGAAACGGTGTCGCGCGCGTACTCCATGGCGAGTTACCCCGAAGAGAAAACGGTCGTAAAACTCAATGTGCGTATCGCCACCCCGCCCCCGGGCGCCGACGGGAAAGTACCACCCGGCATCATGTCGTCATGGATCTTCAATCTGAAACCGGGCGACAAGGCGGTGATCTCCGGGCCTTACGGCGAGTTCTTTGCCAGGGACACGAATAACGAGATGGTCTTTATTGGTGGCGGCGCCGGCATGGCACCGATGCGCTCGCATATTTTCGACCAGCTCAAGCGCCTGAAATCCAAGCGCAAGATGACATTCTGGTACGGCGCTCGCAGCCTGAAGGAGATGTTCTACGTCAATGAGTTCGATGATCTTGCCCGCGACAACGACAATTTCGAGTGGCACATCGGCTTGTCGGAGCCGCTTCCGGAAGACAACTGGACCGGGTATACGGGATTCATCCACAACGTCATCTACGAGAACTACCTTAAAGACCACCCCGCGCCGGAGGACTGTGAGTATTACCTCTGCGGCCCGCCGATGATGAATTCGGCTGTTATCAAGATGCTCGAAGATCTCGGTGTGACGAAGGATCACATCATGCTGGACGATTTTGGTGGCTAGAAGACTCGTCATAGTCGCGCTGCTGGCGCTCGGCGCCTGCAGCACGGATGCGCCCGACGAAATAATCATCGCTGGCAACACCATGGGTACGCAATTCACCGTCAAGCTGGTTGCGCATGCCCCTGACGTGACATTTCTTGAGAGCCAGATCCAGACTTCGCTCAATGACGTTAACAGGATGATGTCCACGTACGAGGCGGAATCGGAAATCTCCACGTTCAACGCCACCCGGAGCACCGACTGGGTTCCTGTTTCGGAGAACTTCTGCTCGAGCGTCGAGCAGGCTCTCGAACTCAGCGCGTTAACGGATGGTGCGTTCGATATTACCGTTGCGCCGCTCGTAAACCTGTGGGGTTTCGGGCCGGATGAGATGATCGAGGGGACGCCGGATGACGCACAAATCACCGCGCTGCTGAAACGCGTCGGCTACCGTAACCTGCACGCAGATTGCAGCCGGCCGGCCTTGCGTAAAGATATTCCGGAGCTCATGCTCGACATGAGTGCCTGTGGCAAGGGTCTTGCCGTTGACGAGCTTGCCGAACTGCTCGATGCGACAGGCATCGACAATTACCTCGTAGAAGTCGGCGGTGAAATCCGGCTGCGCGGCCACAATGTCGATGGGAAGCCGTGGGCGATTGGTATCGAACGGCCGCTGACGAGCGAGCGGCGTCCACATACGATCGTGCACCTGACGGACACGGCGCTGGCGACGTCGGGCGACTACCGCAATTTTTTCGAGGCAGGTGGCCAGATTTACTCGCACACGATCGACACACGAACGGGAAAACCCGTCACACATACGCTGGCTTCGGTTACGGTGATCGATCGCAGTGCCTATCGTGCCGATGCCCTGGCGACAGCATTGCTCGTAATGGGGCCGAGTAAAGGCATGGAATTCGCTATTGGCGAGGGTATCGCCGCGATGTTCCTGTCGCGAGACGAGGCGGGCATCACCGAGGCGATCACGCCGGCGCTGGAAGCATTGAGAAAGAGCTGATGAGCCTGCTACCGACATTACTTATTACCTTTGCCGTGCTGCTTGCCGCGATCGCTGCCATGGCGATTGGCGTCATGAACGGCCGCAAACCGATATCTGGCAGCTGTGGTGGCCTGAACGGTGGCCGCTGCGAACTCTGTAGCGGCGACGGCAGCTGCAAAAGGGAGTCCGAAGAATGAACCTCAAATCCTGCAGGGTGCGTGATTACATGGCGGGGCGCCTCGTCAAATTCACGCCCGACACTGAAATCCTCGACGCCATCCATGAACTCACGCATCACCGTATAGCAGGTGCGCCCGTCGTAGACGTTCAGGGGGAACTCGTCGGGATGCTGTCCGAAACCGATTGCCTCGAGGTTGCGCTCAGCGCCGGCTACTACGGCAATTTTGGCGGCCCCGTTCGCGACTATATGACGCCCGTCGTCGAGACGGTGGATGCCGATATGAGTATCGTCGACCTGGCGCAGAAGTTCACCGAGACAGGTTACAGGCGATTCCCTGTGTTGGACGGGCATCGCCTGGTGGGCCAGATCAGCCGCCGCGATGTACTGCGAGCCCTGGGGGATCTGGCCACGTCAAAATAGGAGCAAAACATGAAGAAGTTTGTGCTGCTTGTTCCTGCATTATTAGTCGCTTCTCAGGCATTCTCTGACGCTGCTGCGGAGAAACCATCGACGGTTGTCGAAATCTGTATCGTTTGTCATGGAATGGATGGGTCCGGCGTAGGTTTCGATGACGTCCCGATTATTGCCGGGACCCCGGCGACCCACATCGAGGAAGCCATTTACGCCTACCAGGACGAGACTCGCCGCTGCGTCAACGAACCGGCCATGTGTGTCGCTGTCGAACGGCTGACAGAAGAAGAAGTCGCTGAGGCTGCTGACCATTATGCGGCCATGCCGCGCATCTCGTCCGAGGAGGAGTTCAACAAGCACCTGGCGACGGCCGGCGAGAAACTTCACGCTGCGCATTGTTCCGATTGCCACCTGCACCCCAAAGACAAGAACGTGCAGAACGCTCTGGGCATCCCGCTGCATGGCCAGCGCACCAAGTATCTCAAGTTGGCTCTCGATGCGTATCTCGATGGCGGCCGGCTATCTTTGATTCCGTTGATGGCCGAGAAGCTCGCACTGCTCGACGAAGACGACGTCGAAGCGTTGATTCACTACTACGCGAGCTATCGCCCCTAGCCGGAGAATTCGGCTGACAGCGCCTTGCGCCGCAGATAGGCATAGACCTCGAGGAGCGGCAGCTCCTTCGGGCAGATGTCGTGGCAAGCCATCATGCCGATACAGCCAAACACTCCATGTTCGGTAGACACGACCTCGTACCAGTCGTTATCGCTTCTGGTATCGCGCGGATCCATGGCGAAACGGGCAATCCGATTGAGTCCTGCCGGTCCGAAGAACTCGGGGTTGACGTTCGCGGCGCCGCACGAGGCCACGCAGCAACCGCACTCGATGCAGCGATCCGAGTCGTAGATCTTTTGCGCAACAACATCCGACATGCGTTCTTCCTCGGCAGTGGGGTCGAACGCTTCTTTGGCGTGAATCCAGGCTTCCGTCTTCTCGACCATCTCGCGGAACCATACGCCTGTATCGACGGATAGATCGCCGACGAGTTTGAATACGGGCAGCGGATGCAGGCGAATGACGTCGGGGAGATCTTTCGTTTGTGTACGACAGCCGAGCATCGGCCGGCCATTGACCATCATGCCGCAGGAGCCGCAGATGGCCGACCGGCAGGCAAAATCGAACTGCAGCGATGGGTCCAGCGTCTCGCGGATCTGATTGAGCGCAATGAACAGCGACATGTACTGCGTCTCTTCGATCTCGAAGGTCTGCATGTGCGGCTGCGATTCGGGGTCCATCGGGTTATAGCGAAAGATCTCGAAGGTCAGTCGCCGCCCGTTATTTTTGCTTTTCATACTCATGCTTCGTTTTTCCATTCGCCCCAGCGCAAACGGCTGCCGGGCGCTTGCTCGGTTTCCAGCCGACCATGCCGCATCTGCGCCTCCGCCACGCCGGCATTGTGCGCTTCGATGCTCTGCGTCATTTCTATCTGGTCGGCAGTACCGTAGCCGCGGTGGCCCGGCGGCAGATCGATGAGCCCGACCGGTTCGTAGCTGAACTCGGGCTCGGCCGCGCCGCTCTGCCAGCGCACCAGCGTCCGGTTCAGCCAGTTCGCATCATCGCGCGCCGGATAATCCGTGCGGCTGTGTGCACCGCGACTTTCGGTGCGTGCCAGAGCACCCATAGCCGTAACGAGTGCAAGGCGCAACATACCCTTGATGCGCAGCGCGAATGACAACTCGGGATTCATGCCGGGCGCTTTTGATCGCAACACGGCCTTATCACAGTCGGCCAGCAGCTTTTTCAGATCGGCCACGCCCCGCTCCAGTTCGTCCCCCGTGCGGAAGATACCGACGTTTGCGATCATCGTTTCGGCCATCTTGTCGCGCAGCTCGTAGACCGTGGGTCCTGTGCCGCGGCGTTCGAGCCACTCCCTGGCGCGCGCCTCTGCTGCCTCAACCGCGTGTAATGCGACGGACGTATCCACGTCGAGACTCGATGCCTCTGCCAGTTTCGAAGCGGTTCGGCCGACGATGCGGCCGGTGACGATCGTTTCGGCGAGGCTGTTGCCGCCAAGACGGTTGAAGCCGTGCATATCCCAGCAACCCGATTCGCCGGCAGCAAACAGGCCTCTCATGTTGTACGCCTGGCCGTCCTTGTTCACACGCACGCCGCCCATCGAATAGTGCTGCGTCGGCCGCACCGGAATCAGCTCCTTTGCAGGGTCGAGGCCGGCGAAGTCGCGGCAGATTTCCCAGACTTCGCGTAGTTTTGTCGTCAGGTGCTCCTCGCCAAGGTGGCGAATATCCAGCCACAGATGCGGCCCGTACTTGGTCTCGATACCGTTGCCGTCACGCATAACCTGCGCCATGTGCCGTGACACGACGTCCCGGCTCGCGAGTTCCTGTTTCTCGGGTTCCCTCTCGACCATGAACCGATGCAAATTCTTGTCCAGCAGGTAACCGCCATCGCCACGACAACCCTCGGTCATGAGAATGCCGCTCGGCGACAGCGCTGTCGGATGAAACTGCACGGCCTCCATGTTGCCCAGCGGCACGACGCCCGTATCGAGTGCAATCGACGCGCCCATGCCCTCGTTGATCGTCGCGTTGGTCGTGTACTGGCCGTAGATGCGCCCGTGGCCGCCCGTCGCGATAATGGTCGCTTTCGCAAGGACCGCGGTATGTTCACCCGTCCTCAGGCAGCGCGATACAGCACCCCAGCAGCGTCCGCCATCGTATATCAGCGCCACGGCTTCGGCACGATCGCGAACAGTCACTCCCAGCCGCACAGCCTCCGCATCCACCGCGTACAGCGCAGCATGCCCGGTGCCGGCGCCGGCGTAACATGCCCGCCACTTGGCTGTGCCGCCGAAGTCTCGATGCGTAATGAGACCTTCGTTCTCCTGTTTCTCCTCGATCTCGACTTCTTCGCCCTTGATGAAATAGCGATTCTTGCCGGCGCGCACGCGCGTCCACGGCACGCCGAAATGCGCCAGTTCGCGCACGGCAATCGGTGCTTCTTCGGCAAAGATCTGCGCGACTTCCTGGTCCGCGCCCCAGTCCGAGCCACGAACGGTATCCAGGTAATGAATCGTCGGGTTGTCGCCCTCCGCCTTGACACAATTGCCGAGCGACGCCTGCATACCGCCTTGTGCTGCGCAGCTGTGACTGCGCCGCGGAGGCACGACAGAGAGAATCAGCACGTCGAGCCCGCGAGACGCCGATTCAATGGCACATCGTTCACCGGCGAGACCGCCGCCGATGACAAGTACATCGGTCGTGGTGATTTTCGAAGTCATAACCCGCCCCCTGCCAACAGAAAAGCGAGTGGTGGTGGCATCACACCGGCCAGTACGAGCAGAATGACGACACCGAGGCCGAGGAAGAACCATAGCAGCAAGTGCTCGATGATTTTTACCGTCCCGCGCGACAGAAAACTGCCGGCACCCCATTTCACAGCGAGGCGATACAGTCCGACGCCTGCATGAAACTCGACGCAGACCAGCAGGACCGCGTAAGGAATCCACAAGCCACCGCGCACGCGTTCCATGCTCGTCACGGCCTCGATCCCGACGCGCTCGCCGAACATTGGCGTCAGCACGTCGAAGCCCAGGAGGATCAGGTGGAAGCCGCCCAGGAACAGCATCAGCATCCCGGTGCGTACCTGCCAGATCCAGAGCATGGACTCGGTATGCGGTGCGAAACCAGTCGATGCTTTGAGATCGCGGCCAAGGCGTATCATCTTGCGACGCTCCTCGAGCTGAGCCGGGATCTTGCGGGACGCAAAAACTGCATGGACGAGGAAAAGTATGATGATCGCGAAAATCGTGGGCTGCGCGATGTAATAATCCTCGAGCATTGTCGCCAACCAGTCGAATCCGCGTTCGCCCGTCAGTATCGAGCCGACAAGAATCATATGACCCCACATGAATACTGCCAGCACGAGACCGCTGCCGCCGCTCGCCAGTTCAAAATACAATTGCCTCCTCGATGCTCCGGCCGAGGCTGCTATTTTGTTGTACGGCTCTGGATTCGGCTTCATTGGATTTCTTAAACTAGTGTGTCAACAACGCCCAGATTATTCCAACTGCGAGCGTTACTCCAATAATTAGCGCGAGAGAACCGAACATATACGCCCTGCGGATTTCCTTTGTGCTCGGAGCTTCGACCAGATATTCCTCCAGTTCTCCTTTGGCAACGAGCCGCTGATACTCAACAGGCCTCGTGACCTGGAAATGGCTCAGCGGCATCTTGCCAGTGAAAACCACTATATCCATTGGGAAGCTCTCGGGCCGCAGGTGAGTGTGGAAGAAATGAAAAATAAATATGAACCCGGTCGCAAGCAGCGCCTCGTCACTATGCACCACATAGGCGGCATTCAGTGCCCAGCCGGGAAGAAAGGCCGTAAAAAATTCGGGGAACCACAACATCGAGCCGGACACGCCGATGATAAGGACTCCCCAGAAGACAGCGAAGTAATCGAACTTCTCAAAGTAGGTCCACCGATCGGCTGCCGGTCGCTTGCCAAGATAAAAGAAGTAGCGAACGCTGGCGAAGAAATCGGTGAAATCCTTGGGTTGAGGCACCATCGAATCCGGCCCCCAAAAGAGACCTCGTTCCCGCCCGAACACGCGACGCACAAATAAATGGCCGATGTGAAAAGCCGCGTAGCCGAACGTACCGATGGCGGCCAGGCGGTGCAGCACTCTGGCAGTGTCTACGCCTCCAAGCAGGTCCATCAGTTCTCTCGCCCAGGGCGCCCAATGGAATTTGAGAGGCAGACCCGTCGCTGCGAGCAGCAAGAATGTTATGACGATGGCCAGATGCATCTTGACGTTCACGGCTGAAAAGCGCCTCACATATCTGTCATCCTTGCCGGCATCGAATTTGTATTCGCCCCGCATGACGCCAACCAATGATCGCTGCAGCCAGAGTAAGTCGTGAATTCCGAAAAACGCGAAGACACCGATAAGTAACGCCGTCATGAACAACCATACCAGGTATACCGGGTAGCTATCCGTTGCATCGGACGGGTCATTGTGCGGATCGAATGTCACGAATGACGCAGTAGCTTTACCGTGGCATTGGCCGCAAGTTTTTTCGAGATTGTCGGGGTGTACGCTCGACCTGGGATCGCTGGCCGAAGAGTTCTTGTGGGGTGTGTGGCAGTCCGAACACGTCGCTCCCTGAACGAACCCGAGACTGTTTGCCTTACCGTGAAAGCTGTCTCTGAACGACATCAGGTACTCAGTGTGGCAACTTCCGCAATTTTCGGCGCTGGTGAGCCGGGCCTCCCTCGACCTGGGATCTTCAATTTCGTGTGAGCTGTGGCAGGTGGTGCATCTCGGCCCCGGTTCGCCGTTCTTCCATGCCTTCCCATGGGCGCTCAGTCTTACCCAGTCATCCAAAAGCAAGGCATGGCACTCGCCACAGGTTTGTGGACCGTTGCTGCGAGATGTGCTTGCTCGATCGACGGATACTCCGAGTATCCGGTGGCCACCGTGACAGTCACTGCAACTCGGCGCATTAATCAGGCCGGATACCAGCAGCGCCCGGCCATGCACGCTTGCCAGATAACTTCCGATTAGCGTGGGAGGCTCGTCGTGACAGCCACCACAACGCTTTATCTGATTCACTGGTGACGTTTCGGACCTGAGGTCGTCAGCGTGCCGAACGTCGTGCGCACCGCCGTGACAATCCGTGCAACTTACGGCGTCTCCATGGATGCTCCTGGAAACCTCGCGATCCGGCTTACGGTGACACTGACTGCAAGTCAGGGACTGGCTGGCCCCTGGTTCTTTCGCACTGCGATGCGGGACCTCGATCTCGCCGTGGCAGTCCTGGCAATCCACGTGTTCATGTGCGCCGGCCGGCGTCGCCGCAACTTCATGACATTGTGTACAGTCGAACTCTCGGCCATCGACCACGCCGGGAAAAACGTGCAGCATAAAAAGGATGAGCAGCCACAGGGGCCCGGGCACCTGAACTTGGTGTATGTTCACGATCGCGCGTCAGTTGAGGGTCTTATGCAATCTAAATACGTGCTGGTTGGACGCAATTCCATTGGTGTTTTCCGTAATGGTCGTTGCAGCATTACTGGAATAAAAAATGTTGATCTCGATATCTGGGGCGGCCGCTTACGCGGCGAACATCGCCCTGGGCTTCGCCGCCAGGTCGGTTCGTGCGATGATTCGGTTGCTGTCGCTTGTTACAGTGCGCGCGCTAGCCTAATTGGCAGACCCGTTGAAAGAGGTTCGTTATGACACGGCATTTTTTCGCAAGCATTACCCGCAATACGATGAGCCTCACTGGCACGGCACTGGTTGTCGGCAGTTTGACGCTGATAGTTACGCTTTTCGTCGTCCAGTCGCTGGGCCTGAGAGGTGGCGCCTACCTCGGCATCATTACGTTTGTAGTGCTGCCGATGTTTCTCCTGGCGGGATTAATTCTTATACCGGTCGGCATTTCACGAGATCGAAAACGCCTTGCTTCGCAGGCCGAAGAGATGGCCGCGGCGTTCCCAATACTGGATCTGAACCAGGAAAACACCCGAAAATTCCTGGCGCTGGGGATTGTCTTCACGACGGTAAGCATCGTGGTTCTCGCCGCCGCCACCTACAAGGGTGTCGACGTCATGGACTCCACGACATTTTGCGGAACGGCGTGCCACACGGTGATGCAGCCGGAGTTTACCGCACATCAGCGCTCTCCCCACGCACGTGTTGCCTGCGCCGACTGTCATATCGGCCCTGGCGCTGACTGGTTCGTCAAGTCGAAGCTGTCAGGCGCCTGGCAGTTGATTGCGGTGGCATTCGACCTGTATCCCAAGCCAATTCCGACGCCAATCCATGACTTGCGCCCGGCGCGCGAGACCTGCGAGCAGTGTCACTGGCCGACGACCTACGTGGGCGACCTTCTCAAGGTGAAAACAGTATTTACCGACGACGAGGTAAATACGCCGCTCAAGACCGCAGTGCTACTCAAAGTCGGCGGTCTCGCCGGCCGCGACTCCTCGGGGATACACTGGCATGTCAACCCGGACATCCAGATACGTTATCGATCGGACGAAACGCGCGAAACTATCTACGACGTGGAGCTGACGACAGCCGACGGCGAAGTCAAGGTTTACAAGACGCGTAACTCTCCGGAGGATGCGCTGCCATGGCGGGTCATGGACTGTGTAGACTGCCATAACCGGCCTACGCATCGGTATCGCCTTCCTATGGATGAAGTCGATAATGCGATGGCCAACGGTTATATAGACAGCACGTTGCCGTACATTAAACGAGAGTCGATGCGGCTGCTGCGTGCAGAATATGCAACTCATGACGAGGCGAAAACATCGATCCGATCGGACCTCGTCGACTTTTACAAATTGAACTATACCGATGTCTTTGAAAACCGCATGGCCGACATAGACAAAGCGGTGGAAGAGCTCATCGTCATCTACACGTCCAATGTCTTTCCCGAAATGAATGTCACTTGGGGGACATACCCAGATCACAGTGAGCACATGGATTCGCCAGGCTGCTGGCGCTGTCATGACAGGAAACACCGAACCGAAGACAGGGAACAGATCTCCCGCGACTGTGGGCTGTGCCATACGATTCTTGCCCAGGAAGAAAAGGATCCCGATATTCTCGAAACCCTTAATCCATGATTGCATGAGGTGCAACTCGATGTATACGTTTTCAAGGATTGCAGCTGCTACGAATCTAGTACTGCTACTTTTGCTCACCTGCGACGCGACCAGCGCTGATCTGGCCGGCATGTTGAAGAAATGCACGATTTGCCATGGAGACGACGGGATCAGCGCGGAGTCTGCGTATCCGAGCATCGCTGGAATTCCGGTTAATGTTCAGGTCGACGCGATGCGGGGGTATCGAGAGGGCACGCGTGACTGCGGGACCGTTATGGAAATGTGCAGGATTTCGCAGAACCTGACTGACGATGAAATTCTGGCACTCTCGGAGTATTTTGCAGCCTTTCCATTTGTCCGGGCGAAGCAGGCATTCGATTCGGAGCTCGCTGCCCTTGGTGCACACCTGCATGAGGACTACTGTGAGGTCTGTCATGGCGACAGCCCGGACCACGCGGACAGGAGCATACTCCATGGGCAATGGATGGATTATCTGCGTTATTCCCTGAGTCAATACAAAATCGGTGCACGCAAGCAACCGCCGAGTATGCGGCGCCAGACTGAAAAGCTCTCCGAGGACGACATCGAAGCGCTGGTTAATTTCTATGCAAGCTATGGCGAAGAGCTGGTCGAATCAGGAGATAAGTAGTATCCGTAATGAGAATGTTGGCTGCATTTGCTACAACAAAAACAGCTAATAGCTGTGGTTGATTCCGTTTCGGCGTCGGCCGCCTCTCACGCCGGTTTTGGCCCATATTGACCGCAGCGTTGCAAACAGGCATCGACAATGTCAACCAATCGCATCGCTTTCGGCATCGTCTTTCTTATCCTGGCTCCCCTGATGCCGGAAAGTTTGGCGTCGGCCAGTAACGGCTGTATTGATTGCCATCGGGATTCGGCGTTCTTCGCTCAATACCCGAAATTGCATGAATACTATCAGCAATGGATCGCGTCTCCGCACCAGGAGGCGGGCGTGACCTGCGATAACTGTCACGGCGGCGATCCCTCGGCCGGCACGGCTGAAGCGGCCCACTTTGGCATCTCGCACATGAGTGACCCTTTAAGCACCCTGCATTATCAGAAGCAGCCGGAAACCTGCGGACAATGCCACGGTGCAAAGAAACGGCAATTTTTGCAAAGCAAGCATTACCAGGCCCTTAGTAATCGACGCGCGGCACCGACCTGCTCTACTTGTCATCCGGCAATGAGTCGTCGTCCGGAACTGCGTGAAATCGTCCTCAACGCTTGTCGTACCTGCCATGCTGAGGACAATACTGACGGTCTGCCGTTGATCACCGAGCAGGCGCAAAAGGTGTTCGGCCAGCTGAATATCGCAGGTGGGCTATTGGGTTGGACGAAGCTCCATTTTCAGTCACATGATTGGCCGAAAGGCAGCAGGCAACGAGTTGCAGACCTGCAGTCGCGATATCAGGCCATCGTCGACCGCGTTCACCAGTTTGACCTGCAGCAGACCGCCGATGAGACCGTGGAAATACTGGGCGAATTGAGGGAAATTTTCGACGAGGCCCGTAGCGCTCACGACGAGTAGCAAAGCTCCTTATCTAGGATGTCAAGACCGACGTGTCTTTGCGCTGGCGAATTTCGCCCAGTTCAATCGCGATCACTGCTTTAGCAAGCAACGAGAACACAAGTATTCCGAATGCCCAAATTCCCGCTGCGACGCTGAGCTCCACCAATGTGGGCGCGTATTCGAAAATCTCACCGAGCGGTGTAGGAACAAATCCGGGAATCACGAGGCCCATCCCCTTCTCGATCCATATCCCCGTAAACGTCAGCACGCACGCGATATTCAGCATTATGGTATGCCGGCGTGTAGGATGAATCATCAGAATAGTCACTGCAATTACGTTCAGCGCAAGCGCGAACCAAATCCAGGCACGCAAGGAGCTGAAGCCGCCCAGACCAAGGAACAGGTAGTGGATTGATGCCGCGTGCGCCCCTTCGTTGTAAAAATCAGTGAACAGTTCAGCCCCGACGAAGAACAGGTTGATCTGCAGCGCGGTGGTCATTATAAGCGCGAGCGTATCGATGACGGTCTGGCTGACCGGGTATGACGTTACCTTGCGAACGATTTGCAGCGTAACGATGATAATCGCAGGTCCCGATGCGAATGCGGATGCGATGAACCGCGGCCCAAGCAATGCTGTGTGCCAGAATGGCCGTGCGGGATTTGCCGAGAAAAGAAATGCCGTTACCGTGTGAATCGAAATCGCCCAAAACATCGCAATAACTACAAACGGGAAATACAGCTTGAAATTAGGTTCTTTACCCTGGTAGCGGCTGTACAGCACATAAAATGGAATTGCGAGATTCAGCAAGAAGTAAACGCTAAGAACCAGAACGTCCCATGCGAGTAGCGAGACCGGGAAGTGAAAACGCCCTATGCCTGGCAGCATGTGCCAGAGTCGATCGGGACGCCCCAGGTCCGCAATAACGAACAAAATTGCCATTGTCACAGCGGCTACTGCCATTCCCTCGCCGACAAGAACGACTTCCTTGATGTCCTTACGATCAAAAATGTAGGCGGGGATGACCAGCAGAACAGCTGCGGCGGCGATGCCGACCAAAAACGCAAAATTCGAAATATAGAATCCCCACGACACCTGATCGCTCATGCCGGTGACGACGAGACCTTCAGTGAGCTGGTGATAATAATTCCACGCGCCAAACGCGACCACAGCGCTCAGTCCACCCAGCCACATCCAGTATGTTCGCGGCCCGCGGAACATCTCCCGAATACCATCTGCAATGAAACGAATCACAGCCATCGTCGCCGCTCAGTCACTGTAATACCAAAACTTGGGTTCGGTACCGAGATCCTCCTTGAGGCGGAACACCTGCTTGTTGGCCAGCACGTAGCGAATCTCGCTGTCTGGATCCAACAGGTTACCGAAAACTCTCGCACCCGTAGGGCAGGCCTCCATGCACGCGGGCTGCTGCCCCTTTCTCGTGCGATGGATGCAGAAGTGACATTTCTCAACGACACCGCGGGGCCGTGGGCGATTCCCAAGGTAGTGCGTATCGGGATTTATCTCCTCAGCCGGAATTTCCGGGGTGGTCCAGTTGAAATGCCGGGCCCAATACGGACACGCTGCCATGCAATAACGACAGCCAATACACCAGTCGTAGTCGATGACTACTATTCCGTCAGGCTCCATCCATGTAGCTTCAACCGGACAGGCTTTGACACAGGGTGGGTCGTCACATTGCATGCACTGCACGGGAAGGTAGTGCTTGCCCTCGACCGGCACCGTCTCCGGCTCGTAGTAGTGGTCCGAGTGTTCGAGATTGAAGTCGCCCTGATCCATCTGCAAGACACGGATGTACTGTACCTGGGATTCGCGACCGAGATTATTTTCCGTCACACAGGCATGCACACAGTCGCGATATCCCTTACAGCGTGAAATGTTGATTGCATACCCGTACACCACACCGTCCTGCGGCGGAGTGTTTTGACAATCGATATCGACGCCATACCTCGCTTTGGCCTTACGCTCAATCCTGTCGAGCGCGGCTTCGATCTCGTCCTTCGACATCCGTCGATAATCTTTTTGGAAGAAGTCGGCGAAAGCATCCTGAAACGTCTGTCCGCCCCAGGCCGGCTGAGCAACCACTGCCGCCGTCGCGCCTACGCCTCGAAGGAAGTTTCTGCGAGCTTCGTCAAACTTGCCCACTTTCGCGGCTTTGCGGTCCTCACTCATGGTTGCTCGTGCTCCTCCTCGGTTTCCCAAATGGAGCTCCTTTCATGTTCGACGCCAATTTGCCTCTCGAGGCCGGCGCGTACAGGTGGCGAGGGCTTCGGTGCTCGCGGTTTGATCGCCGGACTGTGAGCATCGTGACAATGCGTGCAGTTGTAAACGGTGCGTTCCCCCTGCCAGTTCACTATGCGCTTGCCATGCGCTCCAAAATACCAGTCCTTATGCCGGTTAGCATGACACCCGCCACAGACCAGATGTGCCGCATCGAAGTCAACCGGCTCATTGAGAAGCGAAATCAGGTTGTCGCGATTATCAAGATCGTGGCAGGACAAGCACCAGATTCTTCCCAATCCATGATCCAGAGAAATATCGTGCGGGGCCTGCAACTCGCGGATATCCGCGCTCGGTTCGAGGAACTCATGGCACTGCGTGCAAGGATAGAAAAACAGTTCGTCCTTGCGTGACACAACTTCGATGTCCGGCGCTTCGGGATAGCCTTCGAATCGCAGCGAATCCTCATCTACTGCGACATCCTGGCTGACGGCGAGCCCGCATGAGAATAACAGCGTCCAGCCGAACCGGCGCAAGCGGGACCGTCGGCGAAACTGCGTTCTTTTCATCTGGACCTCAGACAACATTCTCCCCCGGTAAGCCAGCCAGTCTTAAATCAATCAGATCGACAGGTTCAATTCGTATAGCTCGCGTAATAATTCAGCAAAGCCTCGATGTCGTCGCTGCTGAGGACAGCTACTTTCTTTTGCATTGCAGGCAGCTGCTTGCGCTCACCAGAAGCGTATTGCTGTAAGGCGTACCGCAGATATTCCATTCGCTGCCCGTGAAGGATGCTTGCTTCTGCGTCACCGGGATCGTCCTTGCCGTGGCAGATGGCACAGTTCTTCTGGTGAATAGCATGGCCCGTTTCGGCCAGGGTCGGGTCGAATTCCTCGCCAGCCGGCGTAAATGGCATGACTGCGAAGTGTTCGGCTAACTCCGCCACCTGGTCTTCGGTCAACCGCATCACCGCTTTACACATCATCGGCTTGCTGCCGCAATTTCGATCGCCGTCGATATACGCGAAAATCGCATCTTCCTGAACCACAGCAGGGATACCTGCGATGATGGGCGTAGCGGCATCAACTCCCCTACCGTCTTCCCCATGGCAGCCTGTACAAATTTTCAACATGCCGCCGATATCCGCTGAAGCAGATCCGCTACTCATCAGCAGTGCGATCACTGCTCCCGCCAGCTTCAATCCCGCTAACCTGCTCATGCCACCTCTCTCCCTCGGAAAATTGATCCTCTGCCTTACGCTATTGGTCCCCCGGCACCGGGTCAATTTCGGACACTACCGAGGCGATAGGTATTTGGCGCAAAATGCGCGAGGCCAGGTCATATGGCCCGGGGTACCGGGCAAAGGATCATTCGCCGTATAGCGGCGCGATGTCTATATAGATCCGATAATCTGAAATGAGTCCCTGCTCAAACTCGAAGACGTTCACAAACGGCAGGCTGATCCGGCTGCGATCTGTGCGAGTGTAAGTCACGCTTCCTTCGCACATCAGCTTCGAACCCGCCGCCAGCGTGTTGGTGATCGTGTGCTCCAGGCCCGCGATGGTGCCGAAAAAGCCCCTTACAGCCTCGGCTATCGCCTCGTGCCCGACGACCGCTGAAGCCGAACCGAACCGAAATCTTGCGTCAGGAGCGATGCATGCGAGGAAGCGATCGACGTCCTGTACGTCGATCGCGCCGAATAATTCACCAATCAGGCTATCCCAATCATGTGGGTCGGTCACTGCTGGCTCGCGTAGTAATGCAACAAGGCGGTGACATCCTCATCGCTTAGTGCGTCGAGTTTTCTTTGCATCGTCGGCGGCTGCTCGCGCTCGCCGGCACGATATTGCGCAAAAGTAGCTTGGAGATATCCCATCCATTGCCCAGCAAGGATGCTGGCCTCGTCGTCGGGATTCGAGCCGCCGTCGCTATGGCATAAACCACAGTTATCGTTATGGATATCCTCGCCGACCCCCGCCAGTACTGCGTCGAATTCCTGTTGCGCGGCTGTGAACGGAATTTCGCTGTAATACTCTGCTATCGCTTCTATCATTTCGTCATTGAGTTGGCCGGCGACCTCGCACATAGACGTCGCTGCGCTGGCAATGCCGCCCTGCCGATATTCGCTCACTGCACAAGGTCTGGCCTCGTCCTTATAAATGTACAGCGCTTCGGAATGCACGAAAGCATCTATCCCGGCAATCGTCGGCACGTCGGTCCACTGGCTCACGCCATCATCGCCGTGGCAACCATTGCAGTTGTCCACAACTGCAGCGATGTCCGCCCAGGCGGCGACCGAGACAAAAACACCGAAAAGAGATAGAACAGCTTTGACAGTTAAGGTCTTCATGACATTCCCTTTTGCCGTTGTACGAATCCCGCACAGATTAAATTACGTCTATCAAGGTTAATCAAACCTGAACGGAAAACCGGGTGAAAAATCGGATGGCGTATTTGTGCCATAGCCCGCGGACAGCTCCAATAGGTAGACGCCGTAAAAGCCCTGGGGTCGCGAATCAGTGCACGTGCCGGGGACTCATCCCGTCCTCGGCAATGGCTTGAACCCTGTCCCAGTCGCGGATTTCGATCCTGCCGCGCGGCGCGTATATTGCGCCGCTGCGCTTCATGTTGGCCATGAGCCGGCAGACCGTCTCCTCGCTGAGCCCCAGCAGACCGGCAATTTCCGAGCGCGAGAACGGCAGCTGGAATCGACAGTTTCCATGCTCGGATTTCGGCGTCATGAGGAGGATGAACGATGCGATCTTGGCCGCGGCGCAATGGTGCCCGAGCACTTCGATCAGCGCCCGGCTATGGGCGAGCTGCGTATTGACGGCATCGACCAGTCGAAGCGCCAGTTCCTCATGCCCCCGGATCTTGTTGAGCAACGTTCGGTGATTGATCTTGCAAGCCTTGACCTTCGTCGCCGCAATTGCCGTGTAGGCATATCGCTCGTCGGCCATGGATTGCAGGCCAACCAGCAGGCGCTCAGGGCTACTCAAGCCGACGATCTGCTCACGGCCGTCCGGGCTGTGTGTGCAGATCTTCACCGTACCTTCGGTTATGGCGTAAAGACTGGTGCTGGGCTGCCCCTGCATGAACAGCACCTCGTCGTGGCTGAACGAAACGTGCTGGACCGCGTCATTGAGCAGGCACTCGATCTCGATAACCGACGGCATGGCGCCCTCGCTACGCATCACCTGGAATGGGCAATCGCAGTTCACACAAGACATAACAATTCGTTCCCAGGGCAGTTGTTTTTCATTCAATTGATAGACGAATTCTGCGGCTCCGTCTGTAGCGGCTTGCCCGCGACAACTTCGGCTTTTACCTAGAGAAAACTGCGATTTGTCAGTTTCCGGATTGGTCAGATATTCGGCGGTCCGGCCATCCTAAATGCTTGTTTTGCCTGCACGCCACACCCGCCTCTGCCTCGGGACATCCACGCGGTCGACGGCAGCGAAGATTGCCTGCCAATTTGTAGGTACTAACCGACAATCCGGCGCGTTTCAGGTACGCAGAATCCACCGCATTTTTCGACTCCCTAACTGACAAAAGTCAGTGTTCCGGGGCCGGACCCCGCCTAGGCTAATCATCAGCGGAACTGCGCCAAGAAGAACTCCAACGCTGGCAGCCGTCCGCGGAATTTACCTTACATACAGGAGTGGGATCATGATCCGGTTCGATAAGTTTAAGCACGCGGCCTGGACGATCCTCGCGGTTTTCACCGTCGCGTTCGCACTCGGCGGTTGCGAGGGCGACGATGGCCGAGACGGTGCCGCCGGCGCTGCCGGCCTGGACGGCACAGACGGCACAGATGGCACTTCATGCTGGGATTTGAACGCCAACGGCGTGGGTGACCTGCCCGACGAGGACATCAACGGCGACGGTGCCGTCGATGTCCAGGACTGCGCCGCCGACGCCGATCAAATCGCAGCCGCTATCGGGAAAGCTCAGGTCGAATCCTGCGCAACCTGCCATGGTGGTGTCGGTGACGACCACCAGGCATTTTACGATCTGGCCTACAACAGCGATAGCAACCTGCAACTGCGGTTCGCGACCACCGATGTCTCGAGCGTGGCCGACGCCGGTGGTGGTTTCACGGTAACACTCAATTTCACGATTACGGATCGCGGGCTACCGTATGAAGATGCAGTGAGCATTAATCCCCGCAACGGGGAAGCAGACGGACTGCGGGGCCTGGATCAGGCACGGTTCTACACGGTGCAGCATTTCTCTGGTGCGGCGCAGGAATACCTGAACAGCTGCAGATTGAGAATCTTCGCCGTGGTGGATCTTGCCAACGGCGAATACTCGGCGACGAGCCGACCGGGTGACTGCGCCTTCGAGCCCGAGAACTCGAACGCACAGGTGTACGGCTACATCACTCGCGGTGAGGCGAGCGTGCATTCGGAGGGTTCGGGTGCCGAATTCCAGGGCCAGCATGTTCACCTGTACGACGATGTGTCCAACTGGGCGGTCGCTTTCGGCACCGCCATCAAGGGCGCCGCAGGCGCTTACGAGTCGCTCGCAGACCCGCAAGGTTGCGAAAGCTGTCACGGCACGCCGTACCTGAAGCACGGCTATCGCGCAGCCGAACTCGACAACATTCCCGATTTCGCCGGCTGCAAGTCCTGCCACTATGACAACCGCAACGGCGGCCACGAGGAATGGCAATACATGGTTGACGATCCGTTCAACTGGGCAACGGCGGGCCTTCCCGACTCGGATGTAGCTACCAAGTATGCCTACACGGCCAACGTCATGAATGACACGCATATGTCGCACGCGATGGAATTCCCATTCCCGCAGTCAATGGCCAACTGCGCAACCTGTCACACCAGTCAAGCGCAGCTCACGGCAGTGTTGGATAACAGCAACTTCCAGCTTGAGACCTGCAAGAGCTGTCACCCGATCGAAGGCAACGGCGCCTGGCCGAAGAGTTACGATGCTCAGGGCAACGAAATTCTCGACGATAATGGTCGTTCGGTGCCAGAACCCTACAACCAGGGACATCGCCCACCAGCGTTCGCTTTCCTGTGGCAAGAAGACGACGATCTGACGTTCCATGAGAATCTGGCACCTGGTACGGACTGCACGGCCTGTCATGGCCTGTTCGCACCGTCGTTCAGCGACTTTCACAGCGGTTATGACCATCATATCTACGATGATGCAGGCAATCGCTACGCTGATATTTACACAGTGTCGATCGACTCGATTGCACGCAATGGTGACGAACTGACGATCCAGTACAGTGCAAGCGATACCACCGTCGCGCCATTCCTTGCCGTGTCTTTCTACGGCTGGGACAGCAAGCACTTCATCGTGCCGTCGCACACTAGAGACGGTACGCAAAACTGCACGTCGCGTGGCAATCCTACCGGTTGTCGGTTCGAGTACCGACCGGGCGATGCCAACCCGATATTTGCTGAGACAGCGAATAGCGTTGCTGGTGCATGGGAGGTCGTCGTTGACATGGCTGCATGGGTCGGCGGCCAGCCCGATTCGGTGCCCAACCTGATAGCGGCCAACCAGATCAGGAAGATCGAGGTCTCCGTCATACCGAGCATCACGATCGACGGCGAAGGCCTCGGGCTGAATGCGGTTTCCACTACTTTCGATCTTGGCGCGAATGCTGTTGACCCGGACTGGTTCAAGATGGCTAACGCCGTTGTCGACGTCGAGAAATGCAATGCCTGCCACGACAAGCTCGGGCAGACATTCCATGGCTCATTCGGTGTCGGCGGCACCACCGGCGACAGGCTCTCCTGCGTCAACTGCCACAACCCGACCTATGATGGCGGTCACATCGAGATGGCATCACGTTCGATCGACAATTACGTCCACGCGATTCACTCGTTCCAGGATTTCGACCCGGGTGATACGTTCGATACGGAGACCGATTTCGATCCTGTCCTTGCCAAGCGCTACGACTTGCACGTCAGTCATACGTTCCCGAACTTCACGATCAGGAACTGTGAGGCGTGCCACAATCCGGGTACCTACAACGTGCCCGACCAGTCGCAGTCGATGCCTGGCCTGCAGTCGAAGTCAGAGACGATCGATTGGTGGTACTCGATGGTCGACAGGCCTTGCGCGGGTCAGCGGGGCGTGGATTGCTTCCCCGAGAGCACCGCTCAAAGGGAAGATGCGCGGAACATCGGTGCGGTTGGTGTTGCCGTTACCGGTCCGGCGTCACGGTCCTGCGGCGGTTGCCACCGTGCTGACCTGATCAACGACGATGAAGCCGGCGACCTCGCGGCGTTCAACGCACACACCGAGGCATTCGGTACCTATGTTCCTGTAGGAAATCTTGACGAGGACGATGTCCTCTTCGGCATCATCGAAAAGATCATGAGCTGGTTCGAATAACACGTAAATTGCTGCGACGCAGCGAATGGCCGGGAGAGCAATCTCCCGGCCTTTTTTATGAACACCATTGACCTACGGATCTAAATACGTGAATCTACTCACCCATACACGGTGAGCAGCTATTCAGCGGGTTTGCCGATCACATCTACAATCAACAATAAGAAAGTAAAGACCTGCGGAAAACATCCGCGCTTCCAGCTATCAGGGGTAGGTCATGGCAAGTTACGTTAAGCGTTCGATCTCTATTTTTGCCTTCATGATGCTCGGCTTTTCGCTCGGTGCCTGCAGTGGCGGCGACGACGGCGGCGACGGAGCAGCGGGGCCGGCTGGACCTCCGGGGCAGGGCGGGCCTCCAGGACCGTCGAGCGGCAACGGTGTTCCCTATGCATCCGCGGACAAGATAAACATCACGGTAACGAATGTTGCCGTGCCGGCTGGCGGCGGTGCCCCCGTCGTTTCGCTGACGCTGACCAACGAGCTCAACCAGGGACTGACGGGATTTCCCGATACGGAAATCCGTTTCGCCCTCGCACAACTCACCCCCGGTGCTGGAGGCGGCTCGAGCGAATGGCAGTCCTATGTGACGCGCACCACGGGCGGTATTCCCAATGGCCAGGCCGACGCGGAAAGAGCTACCGCCGGTGCGTTCGCTGGTAACAACGACGGCACCTACACCTACGAGTTCGCGAACGCATTGACCGATTACGCGGGCGGCCCGGTATTCGACGCGGCCAAGACGCATCGCCTGGGTATTGAAATTCGTGGTGACGGGGACAACACCTCAAATGGTGTATACGATTTCGTGCCTGCCGGCGGCCTGCCGACCTTCGAACGCAAGATAGTCGACAACGACACGTGCAATGCCTGCCATGATCGCCTCGAGTTTCATGGCGGCCCGCGCACGGACGTCGAGTATTGCGTAATCTGCCACAACCCGTCTTCGATCGATGGCGACACCATGAATACCGTCGACATGAAGGCGCTGATCCACAACATTCACACTGGCCGGGATGGTTACGTGATCATCGGTTACGGTAACCGTGTCCACGACTTCTCCGATATCAAATGGACGCAGGACATCAAGAATTGCGAAACCTGTCATGAGGAGTCCGACGCGGACACCCCGCAGGCAAGCAACTGGCGGCTTGTGCAGAACCGTGCAGCATGCGGCACCTGCCATTACGACGATGGTGACGACACGAATCTAACGCTCGACTATGACATCGAAACGGGCGAGCACCCCTTCGGCCAGCAGTTCAATGACGATACGCAATGCGTCGACTGCCACGGCCCGAACTCGGCGATCGCGTTTGTGCAGGTCGCCAACGCGCATTTCCTCGCCGAGGACGAGGCAGCGAAGGCTTTCGAATACAAAGTCGTCAGCATCGTCGATACGGGACCCGGCGAGACGCCGACGGCCACCATTCGCGTGCAGAACCCGCAGGACCCGAACTACGCGGCCGACCCGGCGAGCACGGCCTACGACATCAATGATCCGGCCGGTCCGTTCCAGACCGGTGGAGCGCGACTGAGGCTTGACATTGCGTGGACGTCCGAAGAGATCGGCAACCTGGATCCGAACGACGATCTCGCCCGGTCGCCGGCATCCGGCGTCCCGTTCGCTCCGCTCAACATCGACTTCAAGACGGGCGCGACAAACGACGGCACCAACACGTTCACGAAGACGGCATCCGCCGCAATTCCTACGGGCATCACGGGTTCCGGCCTGGCGATCCTCGAAGGCCGGCCGCAGGTTGATGTCGACGGCGACGGCAGCGCGGACAGTCTGCCGGTCGCTGCTAATTCGCTGCCGTTCTCGATCACCGACGTGGACGAATTCGGCGATCCTGACCCGCAGGCCAGGCGCAAAGTCGTCAACATCGACAAGTGCAACGACTGCCACAAGAACCTGTCACTGCACGGCGATAACCGCAGCGGCAATACCGAAGTATGCTCGGCGTGCCACAACCCGAACGCGACGGACATCAACCGCCGCAGAGCGGGCACTGAGTGCGATCTCCAGCTGGGCCTCGATGATGTCGAGATCGATCTCAAGCGCATGGTGCACCGCATCCATGCCGGCAACATCGGTGTCTGCGGCTACAACAACAGGGCGAACCTGTTCTTCAACGTGAAGTATCCAGGTCACCTGAACAACTGCGAAGGCTGCCACGTGCCTGGCGGTTACTACCCGGTCGATCCGGCAGAGGTTCTTGCCACGACCGTGGAC
>JABAHS010000399.1_pt4 | contig 43198 bp, 39 predicted proteins | sample 7062111 | NCBI WGS metagenome assembly JABAHS01 (sample SAMN14534600, study PRJNA622989) | marine sediment metagenome | biome: marine biome [ENVO:00000428]; feature: marine pelagic biome [ENVO:01000023]; material: deep marine sediment [ENVO:00002113]; isolation source: pool of 4 deep marine... | reverse complement strand
CTTGAACTGGGGCACCGCCTTCCTGATGGCCGCTGCCGTTTACTATTTCATCATCTCGTTGCCGATCGCGATCGGCATGCTGCCCTTCATTCTCGGTGTCGCCGCGATCCAGCTCTGGCTCGAACAATCACTGTACTCGCACCCGAATGTCGCAGCCGGCCTATTGGTGGGCGGGGTGATTGGCCTGTGGCTCGGCCATCGTCATCAACCCGGCCTGCGCCCCTTGCTGACCGACCTTCAGCTGATAATGATCGGCCCGGCATGGCTGCTTTCGGTGCTGTATCGACGGATCGGTATCCCGTTCTGAGCATCACCCCATGAACGCGACCGATGTGCCACGCGACCGCGACGTTTGGCGTATCGCGGCGCCGATGATCCTTTCGAACGTCTCCGTGCCGTTGCTGGGCATGGTGGATACCGGCGTCGTCGGGCATCTCGAAAGCCCAGTCTACCTCGGAGCCGTCGCTATCGGCGGCACGATCTTCAGCTTCCTTTATACCGGTGTGAATTTCCTCCGCATGGGCACGACTGGTATCGCCGCCCAGCGTTACGGCGCTGACGATCATGACGGTCTGCGGGTATCGCTCGGCCAGGCGCTCGTCGTTGCACAGCTGATCGCCCTGGCGGTGATCCTGTTGCAGTGGCCCGTCGGGCGGCTCGCAATGAACCTGCTGGGTGCCGACGGAGCGCTGCGCGAGCACGCGCTGGAGTACTTCAACATCCGTGTCTGGAGCGCGCCCGGTACGCTCGCCAACTTCGTGATGGTGGGCTGGTTCCTTGGCCTGCAGAATGCGCGCGTACCCCTGGTCATCTTCCTCACCATCAACCTGACCAACATCGCACTCGATCTCCTGTTCGTGCTCGTGCTGGGGATGAAGGTCGACGGCGTGGCGTTCGCCTCCGTGATCGCGGAGTACACCGGGCTCGCGGTCGCGCTTTTCTTCGCCGTGCGCGAGCTGCGCCGGCACAGCGGCCGTTGGCCCATGGAAAAATTCGTGAAGCTGCGCCAGTACGCGGCGTTCTTCTCGGTGAATGCCAACCTGTTCGTACGGACCATGGCGCTGATGTTCACGATCGCCTTCGTCACGGCACAGGGTACGCGCATGGGCGGACTGATCCTCGCCGCGAACGCCATACTTATGCAGTTGCAGAACCTGACGGCCTTCGGGCTCGACGGGCTTGCGCATGCCGCCGAGGCGCTTGTCGGCAAGGCCGTCGGCCAGCGGAGGCGGGACGTGCTCGAGCGCGCAGTCACGCTGTGCCTCAAATGGTCCCTTATCTTCGCAGCGGTTTTCAGTGCCGCATACCTGCTGCTCGGGCCGCAGCTCATCAAACTGTTGACGGACCTGCCGGCGGTCCGCGAGACGACCCTGCGCTACCTGCCGTGGATGATCGCCTCGCCGCTCGTCTCCGTCTGGTCGTTTCTCTATGACGGCGTCTACGTCGGCGCGACGCGGGCACGCGAGATGCGCAACATCATGTTGTTTTCAGCGTTCGCAGTATTCATCCCAGCCTGGTTCGTGCTACAGCCGCTCGGCAACGACGGTCTGTGGCTCGCCTTCCTGCTGTTTCTCGCAAGCCGTGGTATCGGCATGCACATCGGCTATCGGCGCAATGTCTTGCCAGCGCTCTAGGCACGCGCCTTGGCTCGCGATCGCAGCTTCAGAACTGCTCCCGAAAAGCCGTATCCGACCGCTCGCCGTTGCTGGATTCGGGGCTTTCCGGTCGATTTGAATGATCGCGCCCGGCAGGAGTCGGTGCTCGGCTCAGGGCGATTGAGTCAGTCGTGGAAACGGAAAGTGCTGGATACGTATTCGGCCCGCGGCGATCAAGATTTGAAGCTACTCGACAGTGAGCGAACCAACTGGCTCGTCGAACTGTCGTCCGTGGCGATCATTTCATGTTCCAGGGTGCCTTTGGCGGCATAACCGTCGACGGCTGACAATTCCGAAGGAGCGACCCCGACATAGCGTTTGAAGACGCGCGTGAAATATGACGGGTCAGAGAACCCGACGCTATATGCAACTTCAGAGATATTCGCCCCGGGGGCCTGCAGGGCATTGAATGCTTGAAAGACCCTGTACCGCACTACGAATTCTTGAAACGTCATGTCGTAAACCTGTTTAAAGGCACGACCAAAATGTGAAGAACTCATACCGCAAAGCCGGGCCATGCCATCGGACACGATCCGGCTGCTGTAATTTCGGCGAACGTATGTGACAGCAGGCGCAAGCTGTTGCTTCTTGCTGTTCGGCATGTTCGGAACCGTGTCGGGAATCGGTATGTTCACACGGCTTGGACTACGGCGATTCTTTTGCTGGGAAAGCGGCTGCTCATCCATTAGCAGGCTGTCGATACAGCGCGCTACCTCGGCGTCCTGAAGTGGCTTCACGAGATAATCCATCGCACCAATGCGGAATGACCAGACAGCCAACGACTCGGAATGCTGAAGGGTCACCATGATGAACGGTATCGATGGAAAGCGTGCATTGGCGCGCGCGAACAATTCCAGTCGACGTCGGTCCGGATAATCGAAATCGAAGAAGATACCGGCACATGATTGATTGGTTATCAGGCTTTCTATGTCTTCCGTTATGGATGTTGTTCGAACATCAAATTCATTCATCAGTTGCGTCGGCACGTCGTACGCCTGCGTGCCCGCGAGTTGGGAGACCCATACAACCAAGGGTTTATTCATAGTCGATTCTCTCAGAACGCCGGCTCACTGGTACCTTGCTTGCACCGGAGGCGCGTAACCGCAATGCCCCGATATCAATGTCGTTGTGCGTCCCATACGACCCAAGAATCGATAAACAGGGCAAAGAAAGCGACGATGCACTTCACAATTTCCCATGCCGCTCAAGATAGTAACCCGCTGTTCTTGATTGGCTACGCACGGCCTTGTCAGCACACAGACCGTATGCGTTGTAGCTTCGGACGAACCGGTCGAAGAAGCCCCGTTCGTATTGCGAAAGGGGTTCCAGGCCACTCTCCGCCCGGTTTCCAAAGAAAAGAATTTGTTGTTCGAGCGGCTGGTTCCCGTGAAACCGGGCAGTCGGTCGCAGCGGGTGGGTCTGTGGCGCACAATGGGTCGTTGTTCGAGCGCCATTCCTACAGTTCGGGTATCGCCGAGCCCTTCAATTCGATCGTGTTGCCTTCCGGGTACTCGGAATGCATTGACGACCCGGTAGGCTCCGCTATGGAGCACGATCTCACCCGGCCGGGCTCGACGCCGAGGCCTTGCGCAGCAGAGCTTCTTCGGCACATCGTTTCCGGACGGTGCTGCGCGCCCATGCATATGCGCCGACACCAGAGACGATGTTCGCTATGGCGTAGGCACCGAAGATCCCGGCGATGTCGAAGAACTGCATCGCGATAACAGCGACCGGGATATACAAAACGGCTATCCTGCAAACGCTGACGACGACGCCCGGCATCGGATAGCCGAGGCCGTTGAACGAAGCGTTCATGATCATCACCATGCCATAGGCCCCATAGCTGAGCGGCACGATCCACAGGAACAGGGACGTGACGCGACGCACACTCTCGCTGTCGCTGAACAGCGCAGGCAGAAACCCCGACATCGATGCCAACAGGCCCGCAATCACGAGACCGCTTACGATGCAGAACGCCGTGCAAAGCGACAGCGCCCGCAGTATGCGGTCCTCTCTTCCAGCGGAGAAGTTCTGTCCGACGAACGGCCCGATGATCGCCGACAGTGCGTAGTACATGACCAGCATCATCGACTCGATGCGGCTCGCGACGCCGAAGCCCGCGACCGCATCCGGCCCGAAGCGCGCGATCATGGCGGTAACCACCGCGGCCCCGACCGGCACGATGATGTTGGTGCCGGCGGCCGGTATGCCGACGTGCAGGATGTCGCGCCACGACTGTCTCATTTCGGCCGGGTCCGGTGTGCTGAAGCTCACCATGTCGAGTCGGTGCCGCATCAGGTAGAGCGTACCGACGAAGATCGTGGCGCGCGCAAGCAATGCCGCCATTGCGGCGCCGTTCAGCCCCATCGCCGGAATGGGACCCACGCCGAAGATCAGTATGGGATCCAGGATGACATTGAGCACCGCCGCAAGGATCATGAGCATGCTCGGCAGTCGCGTATCCCCGGTAGCGCGCATGCTTGCCATGCCCACCATGCCGACGACGATAAAGGGCACGCCGATGTAAAGAATGGTCATGAAACCGCGGATCAGGGGCATCAGCTCGCCAGGCGCACCGAGCAGGCGAAATAGCGGGCCGATGGTCAGTATGCCGATCGCGCTGATGATCGCCGTCACCAGGAACGACAGCAGCAGGCTGTCGGTCGACAACCGCCGCGCCCGCCGATGGTCGTCCGCGCCGATCGCGCGGGCCACGACCGAGGACGTACCCGCCCCCAGGCCGATCGCGACACTCGTGACGATCATGAGGATAGGAAACCCGAAACTGAACGCGGCGAGCTGGGCATCACCGACCTGGCCGATGAACCAGGTGTCGATGAGGCCCTGCGCCATCATCGTCGCGATACCGAAGAGCACGGGCACGGTCATGTCGACCAGGTGCCTGCCGACAGGCCCCTGCGTGAGCTTCGGCTTGGGTGAGTTCATCGGGCAAGGTTATCATTGCGATCGGCATCTAGGATGGGCCGCAATCATGAAGTTCAGGAGCGAAATCGTCATCGACTCGGACCAGCCGTCGGAGTGGGCCGGATGAGCTGGAAGCAACTCGACTCGCGCACCGTTTACGAGAACCCCTGGATGGAGGTCCGCGAGGACCACGTCATCAATCCGGGCGGCGGCAAGAACCACTACGGTTACGTGCACTTCAAGAATCGCGCCATCGCGATCCTGCCGCTCGACGACGACGGCAATACCTGGCTCGTCGGCCAGCAGCGCTACACGCTGGGCGAGTACTCCTGGGAGCTGCCGATGGGCGGCGCGCCGCTCGACGAGTCGCCGCTCGACGCCGCGAAGCGGGAGCTCAAGGAAGAGACGGGGCTGACCGCCGAGCGCTGGTCCGAGGTGATGCGCCTGCACACCAGCAACTCGATCACCGACGAGGTGGGCATCGTCTACATCGCCGAGGGGCTGACCCAGGGCGAACCCGAGTTCGAGGAGACCGAGGACCTCGAGATCCGCAAGCTGCCGCTGCAAAAGGCCCTGCAGCTGGTCAACGACGGCGAGATCACCGACGCCATCAGCGTCGCCGCCATCCTGCGCGTCGCCGCGCTCAGAAAAGCTTCCTCGCGGTGACCACATAGCGCATCGGCCCGCCCGGCTCCAGCGCATCGAAGGGATAGCAGGTAACGAGGCTCATCACGCTATCCTCTGTATCGAGTAGCAGGCTGCTGCGCCGGGAGTCCACGACGTCGATATTTACGACCTGGTACAGGTGCGACTGGCCGTCCACCGTTTCCAGCGCGAGCGGCTGCCCAACCTCGAGGCGCTGCAGGAAACTGAAATGCGTGTCGCGGTGCCCCGCGATCACGGAGTTGCCGGGCTGGCCCGGCATCGCGCTCGCGCTCAGGTGCCCGGGGCCGAAAGCCAGCGTGCGCCCCGAACCGCCGGCGAGCACGATCAGGTCGATCTCGCCACCCAGCGCCTGCAGCCTCGCCACCGGCCAGGTATCAGCCCACGGCCACGGTGGCGGCCGTTCGCTGCCCTGACCGGCGCGTTCCCATGCGCGCTGCATCAACTCCTGCGCGAGCCAGGCCTTCGCGGGGATATAGGCGCCTTCTCCGAGCTGCCAGAACCCGAGGCACAGCACGCACGCCACGACCCAGCTTCCCGGGTTCCTAGGCCAGCCGCGCACGGTCGTAACCCCGCCGCAAGGCCGTCACGATGACAAGCAACAGCCCCGCGAGCAGCGTCAGCAGGCCGTTGCGCAGCAGCGCGGCGGCATCGGTCGCCGTCGCGGGGAAACCGAAGATCGCGTTCATGCTCTGGCCGTACGGCAGCAGGTTCGGCACCTGCTCGCTGGCGAGCGGCACGCCCGCCGGGCGTGCCGGCGTCTTGTCGATGGCGACCAGGCTGGTGTACTTACTGACGAGATGATGCGTCAGTGCGGTGTCGACGATCGACGCGCGTATCTCGTCCGAGTTCGCGCCGCGCCGCTCCTGGTCATGCAGCGCAGCGATCCTCGCTCTTGCCCACAGCGTGCCGGCTCCGGGATGCTCGTCTTTGCTGTCCAGCTCGAGTTCGTGATCCCACGCGCCGGCAGCGGAATCGCCGCGGATCCTCACGACGGCGCCCGGCTGGAAGTCTCCCGAAGCTCTTGCGCTTACGGTGACCGGCTCGCCGAGATACAGGTCGGGCACAGTGTGCGGGTAGGCTTCGACGACGGCGTCTCCAGGCCAACTCACTTCGATGTTCGTTACTTGCGGACTGCCGAGCTTGTCGAACAGGCGGTCCATCTGCTCGCCGACTTCGTGCAGTGCGCTGATGACGACGAAGGTGCCGCGGCCGAGTTCCGCCGCCTTGCGCATGAACCAGCTGTTGGGCGCGGAACCGATGCCGACGGTGAACAGTCGCGCATCGCCGAGCCGCTGCTCGATCATCGCGTAGAGTTCTTCTTCATTGCCGACGCTGCCGTCGGTAATGAAAACGATCTGCCGCAGCCTGAACTCATCGCTCAAGGTATCGAGCGCGAGCCTCAGGGCCGGCCGTATCTCGGTGCCACCGTTCGCGTCGAGACCCTTCACGAACTGCCGCGCATGTTCGAGCTTCCCGGCGGTGGCGGCAACGCTCTGATGGTACAGCGCACGGGCCGTCGAGTTGAACTCGATGATGTTGAAACGATCGTTCGCGCCCAAGTCACCGAGCGCGCGCGTCAAAGCCTGCTTCGCTTGCACGATCGACGCCCCGTGCATCGAACCCGAAGTATCGACGACGAAGATCAGTTCACGCGGCATCGCCGAAACTGCCTGCTCGCCGGCGTCCGGCGGTACGACCATGAGGAGGTAGTGCGGCTGGTTTTCGATAGTCTCCCGGAACAGCATTGCGCGGGGCACGGCCGACGGCACCGGTCGCCACAGCAACTCGAAATCGTGATCGAGCGTCACCTTGTCGTCAGCCAGCGATACGGTGTAGCGGCCGCGGTCCTCCGAGACCGCCACGGGGTGATAGCGACTCGCCACGATTTCCAGTGGCATGCCTGCATCGATAATGGCCTGCAGGGAAATCCTGTGATCCCTCGATACGTTGACGTGGGGCGGCGTTATCCGGGAAGCATCGCTCACCCGCGTCGTATCGGGCGACCAGCCGCTGCCCCTGCGATCCGGAACCGGCGAACCTGGGACATAGCGCGGGGTCAGCGTCATGGGAAAGCGAATGGCGAACGTGCCGCTGTCGTAGCGCAGGTCCTCGAGGTACTCGATTTCGACGACGACCGTTTCGCCGGGCGCGATGTTCGCCACCGACGTCGTGAAAAGGTTCGGCCGCTCCTGCTCGACCAGGCTGGCTTTCCTGCCTTCACTGCGCGCCCGCTCGTAGTCGTTGCGCGCCTGCTGCTTTTCCTGGATCTCGCCCTCGATGAAGCGCTCACCGATATGGAGCCGCAAGCGGTCGACCGCCGCTTTGTCCGGCAACGGAAAGACGTAGACGCCTTCCATCCACTCGTCACCCTCGTTGCGGAATTCCTGGCGTACCGACACACGGGCGACGAGCCCACTGATGTTCATCGTGACAGCGGTGTTCGTACGCGTCGCCGTAACCAGACCGGCCTGCATCTTGAGGAGCAAGGTGCCGGACTGAACGTTTTGCGGGCGCACTTCCTGTGCCGGTGCGATGGCGGTCCAGAGGCAGCCGATCACCATGGTCACCATCGTTAACGTTGTTCTTCTTGACATTGCGGGTCTCCCGGCGGCGTTACCGTAATTCCAGCAATCCAATCCGTCGCGCCGCGGCCAGCGCCATGGCAAAGCACCGGCGTAATGTGGCAAATTGTGGCGTGGTCCCGAGGAGCCTGATTTGGCAAAGCGCATAGCGATCGTCGAAGACGAAGCAGCAATTCGCGAAAACTACGCGGCAGCATTCCGCCGCGAAGGTTACGCCGTGGATGCCTACGATTCCCGGGCACCCGCGATGGAGGCTTTCGCGTCACGGCTGCCGGACCTTGTCGTGATCGACATCAGCCTGGAAGATGATGTCGAGGGCGGGTTCGAGCTGTGCCGTGAACTGCGGGCGCACTCCGCGGACCTGCCGATCATCTTTCTCACCGCGCGCGACAGCGAGTTCGACGCCGTGTCCGGCCTGCGCCTGGGCGCCGACGATTACCTCACCAAGGACATCAGCCTGCCACACCTGATGGCGCGTATCGCGGCGCTGTTTCGCAGGCTCGATGCAATGCAGAAGCCGCAGGCGGCGAGTGGCCGTATCACGCGCGGCAACCTCGAACTCGATACCGACAGGATGACCGTGCAGTGGCGCGGCGTGCCGGTCGGTCTCACGTTGACGGAGTTCTGGCTGGTGCACGCCATGGCGCGCTACCCGGGGCACGTGAAGAACCGGCAACAGCTCATGGATGCTGCGCGCGCAGTACTCGACGACAACACGATTACCTCGCACATCAAGCGTATTCGACGCAAGTTCCAAGCGGTCGACGCGGACTTCGGCAGCATCGAGACCGTCTACGGCATGGGCTATCGCTGGCTGACCGACTGAAACCGACTCTGCTATGAACCTGAGACGGCAGTTGCTACTCGTCAGCCTGCTGACACTCGTACTGCCTTGGGCTGGCTGCGAGTTCATCCGTGAAACGGAATCAGCGCTGCGGCAGAGCCAGCAGCAGATGCTCTCGGGCACGGCGAAGGCCGTGGCGGAATCGCTGGAGCGCTACCCCGAGGAGTTTCCGGCACCGCCGGACCAGGGCGGCAGCGCCGGAGACCAGCTATACGGGCATCACCTCGACGCCGAGCCCGTGATCGACGGCTACTTCAACGACTGGCCTTTGCCGGAGACTTCGTTGCGGCAGATCCGGGGAGTCGACGGGCCAATCCGCGTCGTGGCCGGACTGCGCGGGCGATACGTCTACCTCTACGTGGCCGTGACCGATGACGAGATCGTCTATGCGTCGCCCGCCGCCATTGCTGTCGACGATGGTTCAGTCTACGCAGACCGCGTGGTGCTCGTCAGCGCGAATCCGCCGATGGCGAGCGAGGCGCTGACCTTTGCCGCGGAAGCGCCCGGTCCGGTAATTGCCTGGCTGCGGAATTCGTTCGGGTTCGCTCCGGAGCCGACCGTGCAGGCGCGCTGGCAGGATGTCGCGGGTGGCTACCAGGTGGAAGCACGCATTCCCGCCAGCCTGCTCGGAACCCACCTCGGCGTGAGCGTCATCAATACCGCGAACGAACGCGAACCCGGCGTCCGCAGCACCAGTTTCGCCGGGCATACGCCGGGCCCTTTCGTCACGACGGCTCCGTACCTGACATCTCAGGCGCAAAAGCTCGTGCAGGCCGGTACCCGGATACTCATTACCGACCACAGCGGCTGGCGCATCGCGACCGTCGGCTCGCCGGGGACGAGGGAACAACCGGCACAGGGAGCGGTCTCGAACTGGCTGCGCATCGCGTACCAGGTACTCGTGGAGCCCGGTACCGAGCCCGCGTTCGCCGAGCCGGACCCCAGCGGCCGCGAGCGGCAACCGTACATCACGGCCGCCCTCGACGGCCGCAGCTCGGAAAGCTGGTTTCGGAGCCTCGACAGCGGCAGGGCGATCGTCGCCGTCGCCGAGCCGGTCAGGAGCGGCGGCGCCATCATCGGCGTCGTCGTCCTGCAACAGGGCACCGATGCGATCCTGAGCCTGCGCAACGAGGGCCTCGCGCGGCTGATGAATGTGACGGTCGTCGCGACCCTGCTTGTTGCCGCCGCGCTGCTCGGCTACGCGACCTGGCTGTCGCGGCGCATCCGTCATCTCAGCCTGGCCGCGGAACAGGCCGTCGAGGGTTCCGGCATCAGGGCCGCGCTGCCGAGTGCCGAATCCGGCGATGAGATCGGCGACCTGTCACGCAGCTTCTCCTACGTGCTCGGCCAGCTGGCCGATTACAACGATTACCTCCGGTCGCTCGCGTCGAAGCTGTCTCACGAGCTGCGCACGCCGCTCGCGATCGTCACCTCTTCGCTGGAGAACCTCGAGCATGAAGGACTCGATGGCGCGCCGGCCGAATACACGGCGCGCGCGCGAGACGGCGCGGAGCGCCTGCGCCGCATCCTCAATGCTATGAGCGAAGCGAGCCGGGTCGAGGAACTCATGCAGCATGCCGAGCCCGAGGAGTTCGACCTCCGCCGGGTCGTGATGCCGACCGTTGACGCATACCGGGACGTGTACCGCGGGCGCCGTTTCGAATTCGACTGCACTGCCGCGACAACGTCGGTGCGCGGTTCGCCCGAGCTGCTCATCCAGATGCTCGACAAGCTCGTGGACAACGCCGCCGATTTCAGCGCAGAGGGGGACCAGATCACGGTCGGCCTGGCGCTCCGCCACGGCGGACTGGTGCTCAGCGTCCACAACCCGGGACCCCCATTACCGGAACGCATGCGATCGCAGCTGTTCGACTCGATGGTTTCCGTGCGCGAGGATAGCAGCGACCGGCACCTGGGGCTCGGCCTCTACGTTGCGAAGCTCATCGCCGAGGGTCATGGGGGACGGATCACGGCCGAGAACGCAGACGGTGGTGTCAGGTTCTCAGTAATCCTGCCGCTCGCTGACGCGAAGCTGGCTCAGGTTGGTCGAAAATAGGATTCCGCCTCCGAAATCCGTGCTGCTGTCGGTAAGGCCGGTGAAAGCATACAGGTCCATGCGCCATTCCCTGCTCAGGCGAAACGATGCAAAGCCAGAGAGCTCCTGGATGTCCTCCATTCCGCTGATTGCCGATTCACGGTAATCGAAATACATCCCGACCAGTGTATCGGCCGAGGCGAGATAGGCACCGCCCACCGATGCAAGCAGGACATCGTTCAGATCGATCCCCGGCGGGTCGCCGCGCAGCCGGTAACCGGCCGTTCCCTGCAACGAGACCCTGTCGAAGAAGCGGTAGGCGTCGATCTGCACCGTGTAGTCGTTCTCGCCGGTGCCTAGGCCCTTCGCTTCGTCGGCAGTGGCAAACTTGATCTTTCCCGTAACGTCGATAACGAAATCGGCGTTGTCACTGACGTACAGGTCGTACAGCGTGAATGCACCAATCATATCGCCGAGGCCGCTTTCGGTGACGGTTGCACCGCTGCCCGGCAACGGCTCAGTGCCAGGTTCGGTAATAACGGTATCCTCCGGCGCGGTTACACTCAGCCACGGCACCGTGAGCCGCAGCCCGACCCGCTCGAACCCGGCCCGGAAAGTGAACGGGACATAGATTTCCTCGATATCGCCACTACCGCCATATTCGCCAATGCTGTATTCGATGCCTGTCGAGACTCGCAGGTCAGCAGCGTTGTCTTGTGCGCCGGCGTCTGCACCCATCAGCAAGAACACGGCGATCGTAACCACCGCCGTTGTTCTTCTATCCATATTCATGTCAGATTCCCCTCCTGGATACGGGACCGGCGAGCGCCGGTCCCGACTGCTTCTTACGCCTTACTCGGCTTCTTCCCTCTCACCATCGTCGATGACGACGCCCTGCGCTTTGGCGCGGGCCTGCATCTGTTCACGATGCTGCGCGAGGAAACGGGTTTTCTTCTCAGGATCGGACTCGACCATCCGCAGCTGCTCGCGGTATTGATTGCGTTCCTGGACGGACATCAGTCCATGGCCGTAGATATCTGAATCAGGGCCATTTCCGGCATCCGGCACGTGAATCCGCTGCTGCTCCTGGACCTGCTTGCGCTCCTGCATCTTGTCTTGTGCGGGATCCATGGCAGGTTGGTGGATGCGGTCCCTATCACGGATACGGTCTCGGTCGTGATCGGTCTGGCCGCGTTCGACCTGGGCCCTGTCACGCGCATGGGCCTGGTCACCGCCGCCTCCTTGCCCGCGTCCCTGTGCAAACCCGTCGATGGGCAGAAGAACCACGGCAGCGGCAAGAAGTGCGCTGTATTTCAGCAGGGTTCTCATGGTGTCGCTCCTCTGGTGTTTTCATTCAGTAAAACGAATCGGCGCACCTGCCGTTGACGATCGTCCTCTAGGTAGTTTCCGAAGCCGGATACGAAGATCGACAGGAGCGGCAGCGGGACCTTGGTATCATTCGCCGCAACACTTCGAATTTTTTCAAAGCCGTATTACGGGAAGGAGAAGAAAATGGCGAACGAGGGTTTCCACGAGCCTGTCGCGGAACTGAGCGACAAGACCCGTGACATGCACCGTGCGATCATTTCACTGATGGAAGAACTCGAAGCCGTCGACTGGTACAACCAGCGCATCGACGCAACCAAGGACAAGGAACTCGCCGCAATACTGGCGCACAACCGGGACGAGGAAAAGGAGCATGCCGCCATGGTGCTCGAGTGGATACGGCGCCAGGACCCCCGGTTCGACAAAGAGCTGAAAGACTATCTCTTCACGACCGAGGAAATCGCGCACGAGTGACCACCACGGAGGTCGTCCCGAGCCCGCGGTCTTAGCCTCGTACGGGCCCGATGGCGGCTTCGAGGACTTACGCCCCAGTCATTCCGGCATGGCGCGCCATGTCCTCGAACCAGCTGAACGCCTCGTCGAAGGACTCGACGTAGGAAATGACACCCCTGCCACGATTGACTTCTACGGTATGCAGAAGTTCGGCTTGCGCGCGGGCCGCCGGGTCTTCCGGCATCAGTACCGCCGTGTTGTTCCAGACGGAGAAGCCGCTCTCCTTGAACTGCTCGCCGAGATCAAACGCCGAGGAATCCGAGCCGTCGGCGATCGACAGCAGATTGCGGATATCGACAATGAAATTCTGGTAACCGGTCTCGTGCGCGAGTTCGACGGTGCGGCGGCGCATTTCCTTCAAGTCGGCGGCAGAAATGTATCCTTCAGCGGTTATCGCTACCGCATTTCGTTCATTGAGAATCGAAAACTCGATGTTCATTGGCGTGCTGCTGGCTCAGGGGCTTCGGGCTGATCGACCGCGGTCCTGTAAAGAATGATACCGATCACCGCGAGGAAGATCAGGCCCAACCAGCCACCGAAATGCAGTGCAGCGGGCAGCGAGAGGACGTCCGCCGATCCGGCCGCGACGATCGGGATCGCGATGATGATGCCCATCAGCGCCTCGCCGGTGATCAGCCCGGCGGAGAACAGCGTGCCCTTCTGGTGGATGCGCTCGCGATCGCCTTCATCATCTCCCGGCGGGAATTTTCGCTCCACGAGATGTGCAACGAATCCGCCAGCAAAGATCGGCACACTGAGCTCGATCGGCAGATAGATGCCTACTGCGCAGGCCAGCACCGGCACGTGCCAAGCGGCGCCGATGTTTTTCAGGTACTGGTCGAGCGCGATGATTACGACACCGATCGCCGCCCCGATAACGATCATTGTCCACGGCAGTTGGCCGCCGAAGATACCTTTGGCCACCGATGCCATCAGGTTCGCCTGAGGTGCCAGCAGCGGGCTCGGGTGGCTTTCCGTCGGTACGCCGATGCCATAGGCCTGCGCGAGCAGGCTCAGCACGGGCGCCATGATGAAGGCGCTGGATACTCCGCCGACGGCCAGCATCAGCTGCTGCTTCCAGGGCGTCGCACCGAGGATGTAGCCGCACTTGAGATCCTGCAGGTTGTCGCCACCGATGCAGGCAGCGCAGCAAACGACTGCGCCGATCATGATTGTTGCCACGGCCCCTATGGGCGAGGAGCGGCCGAGCAGCACGGCGAGGACCAGAGCCGCGAAGAGGATGGTTGCAATCGTGAGACCGGACACCGGGTTATTGGACGAACCGACCAGGCCGGCCATGTACGCCGACACCGAAACGAACAGGAACCCGGCCGTGATCATGATAACCGTCATCGGAATGCTGACCGTCCACTGACCAACGATCGCCTGGTAAAGGACCAGCAAAGGCAAGGTGAATAGCGCGGTGCCGATAAGGATGTAGCGCATCGGCAGGTCGCGCTCCGTGGCGGGCACGGCGGTAGCGCTTGTGCCATCGCCGGCTGTCAGGCCGCTCTTGATGCCTGATACCAGGGACTTGCGCAGAGATATCAGCGTCCAGACGCCGCCGACGAGCATCGCACCGACACCCAGGTAGCGCACCTTCGACGACCAGATGGCGTACGCGGCATCCTCCGCGCCGATGCCGGCCAGTTCGACGCTGAGCACAGGGTCGTTGGCGAGGAAGAAGGTGCTGAAGATGGGTATCGCCACGAGCCAGGCGATAGCGCCGCCGGCAAGCATCACGACGCCGATGTTGAGCCCGACGATGTAGCCGACACCGAAGAGCGCCGGCGACAGGTTGGTGCCGAAGTAGCCGATCGTCCTGTCGAACCAGGCCGACGCGGACGCCGTGTCGGGGATCAGCCGCAGCCCGCTGCCTGCCGCAAGCTTCACCAGGCCGCCGAATCCCGCAGCCCCGGCGAGTATCTTCAAGCCTTCACCCGGCCGGTCACCGGTCTTGAGCACTTCGGCCGCCGCCTTGCCTTCGGGGAACGCGAGACCCTGGTCGACGATCAGCGAGCGCCTGAGCGGCACCGAGAACAGCACGCCGAGCAGGCCGCCGAGCCCGGCGATGGCGAGCACCCACGTGTAGCGAAAGTCGACCCAGTAACCCAGCAGAATCAGCGCCGGAATCGTGAATATCACGCCGGTCGCGATCGAGGTGCCCGCCGAGGCGCCGGTCGCGACGATGTTGTTCTCGAGGATGTGGCCGCCGCCGAGCATCTTCAGCACCGCCATCGAGACGACGGCCGCGGGAATGGCAGAAGCAATCGTCATTCCTGCAAACAGACCGAGATAGGCGTTCGCGGCCGCCAGAATGACCGCCAGCACGATCGCAAGAACGACTGCGCGCAAGGTCAGTTCGGGTGGGGACTGTTCGGTCATTGCTGGCTCCGACCCCTGGAATGGGCTCTGCTTGCAGGATCTGTCCGTTACTTTTTCGGCGTCCCCGGTCCGGCAAGGAACCAGATGATCAACCCGAACAGGGGGAACAACCCGACGAGGAAAACCCAGAGTATCTTGCTGCCGGTATCGGCGCTGCTGCCGAAGATCTGCACCAGCGCGTACACCACAAGAGCCAGGTGGATCAATGCAAAGAAACCGAGTTCACCCATCTTGTTCGTCCTGTCGATTGGTTCGAAGACCGACCCGCATTCTACCGGTCCACGCGGCCCGTTTCGTCAACTTCCGCCGTACGCGGCTATCGCAGCGGCGGTGGCTCGCGGGCCTGCTGCCGGCACTGTCATTGCAGGGAATGCAGGCCGATCAGGTTGCCTTCCGTGTCGAACGCAAGCCCGATAAAGCCGTACTCACCTATCGAGAACTTGTCCTTCATTACGGATCCGCCCGCCCCGGCCACACGCGCGAGTTCGTTTGCGCAATCGGCGCATGTGAAGTAGACCACCGTGCTATTGCCACCGGAGGGCATCCCTTCGACGCTCGCCAGCGCGCCCGATGCACCGTAGCCGGTCATCGATTGCGGAAACTTCCAGAGTTCCGGCTGTTCGTCGTTGAGTTTTTCGAGCTTCACACTGAATACCGCTTCGTAGAAGGACCTCGCCCTGTCCATGTCCTGTACATAGATTTCGAACCAACCCACGGGATTGATCGACATGATTGCTACCCCTCTTTTCTTCCGGTATACCCGAAGCGACCTGCATCGGCCGCTCGTTCTCGACGGCTGATCACCAGACGCCGAGGTACTTGGAGATTCCCTTCGCCGCTTCGCGGCCTTCGAAGACGGCCGTAACCACGAGGTCCGAGCCGCGCACCATGTCGCCACCAGCGAATACCCTCGGGTTGGTCGTCTGGAACGGGTGGTCGNNCCGGCAGGATCTCCTCGGTGCCCGGCACGGTCTCCGGCCGGCGGCGGCCGTCGGCGCCCGGTTCGCCGAGGCGCGTCTCGATGACCTTGACGCCCGTCACCCGGTCGCTGCCCACAATCTCGAGCGGCTGCCGGTTGAAGAGGAATTTGATGCCTTCCTCCTTGCTGTTGCGAACTTCCCGGCGCGACCCCGGCATGTTTTCTTCATCGCGGCGATAAGCGCAGCTCACGCTGGCGGCGCCCTGGCGAATCGCCGTCCGGTTGCAGTCCATGCCCGTATCACCACCGCCTAGAACGACGACGTGCTTGCCAGCGAGGTCGATGTAGTCCAGCGAATCGTCTTCGATACCCATCAGCCGGTTCACGTTGGAGACGAGGTACGGCAACGCATCGTGCACGCCGTCGAGTTCCTCGCCGGGGAAACCGCCGCGCACGTAAGTGTAGGCGCCCATGCCGAGGAACACGGCGTCGAATTCATGGAGCAGGTCCTCGAACGGCTTTTCCTCTCCGATACGAGTATTGAGCACGAACTCGACGCCCATGCCCTCGAGGAGCGCTCGCCGCTGCCGCACGATGTGCTTCTCGAGCTTGAATGGCGGAATGCCGAACGTCAGCAGACCGCCGATCTCGGGATAAGCGTCGTACACCACCGAACGGATGCCTTCGCGCGCAAGGATGTCGGCCGCGGCCAGACCTGCCGGGCCCGCGCCGACGATAGCCACGCGCTTGCCGGTGTCGACGACGTTCGACATGTCGGGACGCCAGCCGAGCTTGACCGCCTCGTCGGTGATGTAGCGCTCGACGTTTCCGATGCTCACCGCACCGATGCCGTCGTTCAATGTGCACGCGCCCTCGCACAGCCGGTCCTGCGGGCACACCCGGCCGCAGATCTCGGGCAGGGAATTCGTCTGGTGCGAGAGTTCCGCCGCCTCGAACAGCTTGCCTTCCTCGATCAGCGCCAGCCAGTTCGGGATGTAGTTGTGCACCGGGCACTTCCACTCGCAATAGGGGTTGCCGCAGGCGAGGCAGCGGCCGGCTTGCTGCGCGGCATCGGCGCCGTCGTAGTTGCCGTAGATCTCGCCGAAATGGCGCACGCGCTCCTCCGGCGGCTGTTTCTCGGGGTCGCGCCGCGGAATCTCCAGGTATTGCAACGGGTACTTAGCCATCGAACGGGGTCGCGCGTCGCAACGCGCTCCTGCAGCATCGAAACACCCGTAGGAGCGGTTCTTGAACCGCGAGCCGCTTCGCGCGTCGAGACGCGCCCCTGCGGGAATTGAATGTCCCGGTCATGCCGCCTGCCTCAGGGATTCGATCAACGAACCGAGTTCCGCCGCCTTGGGTTTCACCAGCCAGAACTTCGGCAGGAACGACCGATAGTCGTCGAGGATCATCTCGCCCCACTCGCTGCCGGTCGCCTCGATGTGCGCCGTAATCAGCGAGCGCAGGTGGTGCACATGAGCTTCCATGCTCTCGGGCGACACTCGGTGAATGTCGATGAGTTCGTGGTTGTAGCGATCGACGAAATCGCGGTCGATATCCAGCACGTAAGCGAAGCCGCCCGTCATGCCGGCCCCGAAGTTCACGCCGGTCCGTCCGAGCACCACGACGACGCCGTCGGTCATGTATTCGCAACAATGGTCGCCTGCACCCTCGAGGACGGCTGTCGCGCCGGAGTTACGTACGGCAAAGCGCTCGCCCGCACGGCCGGCGGCGAACAGCTGCCCGCCGGTCGCTCCGTACAGGCAGGTGTTGCCGAGGATCGCCGTCTCCCTGGCGACGTAGCGCACGCCCTCCGGCGGCCGGATGGTGATGCGACCGCCCGACATGCCCTTGCCGACATAGTCGTTTGCGTCGCCGACGAGGTTCAGGTGCAGGCCGGCCACGTTCCAGGCGCCGAAACTCTGACCCGCCGTGCCGAGAAGCCGTACGTCGAGCGGCGCGTCACGCATGCCCTCGTTGCCGTGTAATCTCGCGATCTCGCCGGACAACCGGGCACCTATCGATCGATCCGAGTTGCGGACCTCGAACGCGAAGCTGCCACCGGACTTGTCGCGGATGGCGTCCAGCGTCACCTCGAGCATCGTTTCCGCCAGCTCGCCCTTGTCGAACGGCTCGTTGCGCGGTTCCGTGCAGAACTGCGGAACATCCCTGGCGACGCCGGCATCGGACACGATGGGCGACAGGTCGAGGCGCGCCTGCCTGGCTGTGAGGCCCGGCTGCAGTTCGACGAGGTCCACACGCCCGATCAGCTCGTCGAGCGAGCGGATCCCGAGTTCCGCCATGCGCTCGCGAACTTCCTGCGCCACGAAGCGGAAGAAATTGATGACCATCTCGGGCAGGCCGATGAAATACTCGCTGCGCAGCACGTTGTTCTGCGTCGCGACACCGGTCGCGCAGTTGTTCAGGTGGCAGATGCGCAGGTACTTGCAGCCGAGGGCGACCATGGGCGCCGTGCCGAAACCGAAGCTCTCGGCGCCGAGCATCGCCGCCTTCACGACGTCGAGGCCGGTCTTGAGCCCGCCGTCCGTCTGCAGCCGCACCTTGTGCCGCATGCCGTTCGTGCGCAGCACCTGGTGCGCTTCCGACAGGCCGAGCTCCCACGGGCTGCCCGCGTATTTCACCGAACTCAGCGGGCTCGCGCCGGTGCCACCGTCGTAGCCCGAGATCGTGATCAGGTCCGCATAGGCTTTCACGACGCCGGCGGCGACCGTGCCGACGCCGGGTTCGGCGACGAGCTTCACGGACACCAGTGCATCGGGATTGACCTGCTTGAGATCGAAAATTAGCTGCGCCAGGTCCTCGATGGAGTAGATGTCGTGGTGCGGCGGCGGCGATATGAGCCCTACGCCCGGCTTCGCGTAACGCAGCCGCGCAATGAGTTCGTTGACCTTGTGGCCCGGCAGCTGGCCACCTTCGCCGGGCTTCGCGCCCTGCGCGATCTTGATCTGGATGACCTCGGCATTGACGAGGTACTCCGCGGTTACGCCGAAGCGACCGGAGGCGACCTGCTTGATCTTCGACACGCGCTCGCTCTTGTAGCGCGCCGGGTCCTCGCCGCCTTCGCCGGAATTGGAGCGCGCACCGATCCTGTTCATCGCGATCGCAAGCGCCTCGTGCGCTTCGGGCGATAGCGCGCCCAGCGACATGCCGGCACTATCGAAACGGGGCAGGATGGCCTCGACGGGCTCCACCTCGTCGAGCGGCACCGACGGACCGACGGGCTTCAGCTGCATGAGATCGCGAAGCGTGGAAACCGGGCGCTCGTTCACGAGACCGGCATAGGCGCGGTAGCGATCGTAATCACCCGAGCGCACCGCCGCCTGCAGCGTCGCGATGACGTCCGGGTTGTAACAATGGTACTCGCCGCCGTGCACGTACTTGAGCAGGCCGCCCTGGGTGATCGGCTCGCGCGGTTCCCACGCCAGCTTCGCCAGTGCTCTCTGGTCGCTTTGCAGGTCGTCGAATCCCGCGCCCTGGATACGCGACGTCGTGCCCTTGAAACAGCGGGAGACGATCTCGTCGGCGAGGCCGACGATCTCGAAGAGCTGCGCACCGCGATAGCTCGAGATCGACGAGATACCCATCTTCGACATGACCTTGAACAGGCCCTTGCGGATGCCGCGCCGGTAGCTGCGACCGAGCTGTTGCTGCTTGCTGATGTTGCCACGCTTGCCGATGTCGTGCAGTGACTGGTAGACGAGGTACGGGTACACGGCCGTCGCGCCGTAGCCGATCAGGCAGGCGAAATGATGCGGATCGCGGGCCACGCCGGTCTCCACGATGATGTTGGCGTCGCAGCGCAGCCCCTTCGCGACGAGGTGGTGATGCACCGCGCCCGTCGCCAGCAGCGCATGCACCGGCAGCTTGCCCTGCTCCAGCCAGCGGTCGCTCAGCATGATGATGAGCTTGCCGTTCCTGACGGCGCTCTCTACCCGGCCGCAGATCCAGTCGAGGGCTTCGCTCAGCGACAGCGTATCGTCGACGTTGAGATCGACGAACTCGTAGTCCTCCTCGTACATGTCGGGCCCGAGCAGCTGCCGGAGTTTCTTCTGCGACAGCACCGGCGAGTTCATGATCACCTGCTGCGCATGCTGCGGACCGATATCGAACAGGCTGGACTCGCGCCCGATATTCGTCTGCAGCGACATCACGATGCGTTCGCGCAGCGAATCGATCGGCGGGTTCGTGACCTGCGCGAACTGTTGCCGGAAATAATCGAATGGCGAACGTACTTTGCTGGACAGCACCGCCATCGGCGTGTCATCGCCCATCGAGCCGACCGCCTCCTGCTCGGCTTTCGCCAGCACCGCGATCACGTCGTTGAGCTCCTCGCGGCTCACGTTGAACATCTTCTGGTAAACCGCGAGCGTTGCCGGATCGAACGGCTCCGCCGCCGTGTGCGTATCGATCAGTTCCGAATCGAGGTAGCGCACGCCCTGCTTCAGCCACTTCTTGTAAGGAGCGCGACTCTTCAGCCGATCGTGGATCTCGTCGGTGTCGAGCAGCCCGCCGTTGACGAGGTCGACGGCGAGCATCTCGCCCGGACCGAGGCGCCCTTTCTCCACGACGTCTTTCTCGTCGTAGTCGTAGACGCCGATCTCCGAGGCGATCGTGATGTGGCGGTCCTTGGTGATCACGTAGCGCGCCGGCCGCAGGCCGTTGCGGTCCAGGCAGCAGGCCGCGTAGCGGCCGTCGGTCAGCACGATGCCGGCGGGCCCGTCCCAGGGCTCCATCTGGCAATCGAAGAATTCGTAGAACGCGCGCACTTCCGGATCGATGTCGTCGACGGTCTGCCATGCCGGCGGCAGCAATATGCGCATCGCCTGAAGCACGTCCATGCCGCCCGCTCGCATCACCTCGAGCATGTTGTCGAGGCTCGATGAATCGGACCCGGTGAGGGAGATGATCGGGTTCAGGTCCGAGATGTCGTCCAGCTTGTCGGAACGGAAGTTCTTGGCGCGCGCCTGCGCCCAGTTGCGGTTGCCCTGGATCGTGTTGATCTCGCCGTTGTGCGCAAGGAAGCGGAACGGCTGGGCGAGCCGCCACTCCGGCAGCGTGTTGGTCGAGAACCGCTGGTGGAACAAGCACACGGAGGACTCGAGGCGCGGGTCGCGCAGGTCCGGGTAAAAGTCCGGCAGCGCGGCGGGCATGATCATGCCCTTGTAGCTGATGGTCACGGACGACAGGCTGGCGATATAGGTCTCGCGATCCTCGAGGCGGTTCTCGGCGCGGCGCCGCGCCAGGAACAGGCGCCGGTTGAAGCGACCGCGCTGCATACCCTCCGGCGCATTGACGAAAACCTGCTCGATGCGCGGCAGGGTCTTGAGAGCCACTTCTCCACAGGCCGAAGGGTCAGTCGGAACCTCGCGCCAACCCGCAACTTCGAGGCCGGTCTCGCGGATGGCCGTCTCGATGACCGCACGCGCGGACGCGGCGACCGCCTTGTCATGACTCAGGAATACGGGACCGGCGGCAAATCGATCGACCAGCGTAAAACCGAGTTCCTCGCCAACCTCGCGCAGGAACCCGAACGGGAACTTGATCAGTAGGCCGCAGCCGTCGCCGGTCTTGCCATCCGGGGCGACGGCGCCGCGATGCGTGAGCCGGGCCAGTGCAGCGATGGCGGTCTGCACGACAAAATGGCTGGGCAGGTCATCAAGATTGGCGATTAGCCCGAAACCGCAGCTGTCGCGATCGAACGAAGGGTCGTAAAGCCCTGCCGCACCTCGTTGTACCGATCGCTCCGTCATAGTCGCCCCGGGAGAACGCGCGGCGCGCCCCCCGCTTCTGGATTTACACTGAGATTGGGTGGTTGTCAGCGACCAACCCGAACGATCGAGTATATGTCAGGCGCCGCAGGGCCCGCGAGTGCGCCGCAGCAAGTTCATTAAAAACAGTTACTTAAAGCTCTGCGCGACAGACTCGTGGACAGCCGTTTCTATGGTTACGCGCGTAACCATGACGCGACGCTAGTCGCCGCGGTCGGCCGCCAGCGCCCCCGCATCGAACCGTATCGAGCCCTGGTTGCGGAACGAAACCGGCTTCGCGAGCGGTACGTCGATCGCCATGCTGCCCTCGAGGGCGTAGGGGATGTCCCGGTACATGCCGTCGCGGAAGATGAATATCAGTTGCGGCGCGGTGCGCATCAGGTCGACGTCAACGGTGATTGCGAACTGGCTGTCGCCGCCCGCCGGTACGGTGAACGCGCATTCCGCCTCCCCGCTTGCCAGCCGCAAGCCCTCGAGCTCGACGCCATAGGAAAGCGACCGGATCGGCAACGGAAACGGGTTCGGGTTGACTACGCCGAAGTCCAGCACGAAGGTCTGGCCGTCCAGGTCGACGTCCGTAACCTCCACGTTGCGCAGGCTGACAGCGGGTTTCTCGATGGTTACGCCGGTGCTGGCGCATCCGGCCGCGAGACACGCGAGTGCGCTCAAACCAATCTTCCTGATACGGGCAGTCTGCATCATGGCGTCCTCCTAACGCAGCTCATTGCCAACGTCGGTCCAGCGGCCGCTGACGAGCAGCCACTCGTCGCCCGACTTTTCGAGTTCCAGCTCGAACTCGTAGGCATCCGCGTTGAAACCCAGCGCGGAATCCGTGGTAGCGCCCATCGCGACGGTGAGCATCACCTGCGCGGCGGTCTCGTCGAAGATAGCGATGTCGTCGATGCTGACCAGCAGGCCGACCTTCTTGGCGCGCATGAAATAGAAGCGAAACAGGTTTTCGATGTCCTTACGGGAATTGCCGCGCGCGTCGCTGTAAGTTGGCGCGATCATATCCATCAGCGTGCCCCGGTCCTTGTTTTCGGCCGCCTGGTGGCCCCGATCGACCCAGGCGCGAAGCTGTTGCTCGGGGTTCCCCGGGGCTCCCCCGCACGACGTCAGCGCCGCCGCAACCAGCGCGGTCAGACAGGGGCGCCATGCCGTGGGTCCGGTCGGCGTCCGGATGTCGGTTGCCTCGGCCATCATCTGCTAAAGTCTACTGGTAAAGTCGGCAGCAAACGGCCGCTGCGTTCCGAACTGTGACGCACGTCCCAATTTGCTGGCGGTTGCGCGGTTCTCCACACGGGTTCGCCCCGGCATCGGGACACAATATGTCAGTCAAACTTCTTTCAGAGAGTAGAGGCGCGACCATCACCGACGAGGATCAGGCTCGCATAGAGGCGATCCTCGCGTTCTGGTTCAAGCAGCATGAACTCAGCGCGCCGCAGATCGACCGCCGCATGGACATCTGGTTCGGCGAAGACCCCGCTTTCGACCACGAAATCCGGCAGAACTTCTCGACCGAGGTCGAGAACGCCTCCGAGGGCACGCTCGATCACTGGGCGGACGAGCCCCGCGGCCGGCTGGCGCTGATCCTGCTGCTCGACCAGTTTCGACGCAATATTTATCGCGGCACGGCAAAAGCGTATGAAAAGGACCGCGCCGCGCTGAGGCTGTGCGTCGAAGGCGCAATGCAAAGGAAAGACCGCGGGCTCACGCCGATACAGCGGGCATTCTTCTATATGCCGCTGCAGCATGCCGAATCACTCAAGGTACAGGCGAAGTCCGTCAAGCTTTTCGGCCGTCTTGCCGAGGCTGTCTCGCCCACCTTCCAGGAGACCTTCCTGACCATTGCGCAGTTCGCAGAGCTGCACCACGACATCATCGAGCAGTACGGCCGTTTCCCGCACAGGAACGCCGTGCTCGGCCGCGAGAACACGCCGGAGGAAAACGAGTACCTCGCCGGCGACGCGCCCGATTTCGGCCAGGGAAACTAGCCTACGGTGACCAGGACTGCCCGACGGCACGAAAGCCAGTCACTTTTGGTCACTTTACCCACGCTTCGCGTTCTCGCACAGCCGCGCCTGAAAGGCGTGCATAGCGCCAGGTCAGCATGACGGCCGCCACGGTCAGGCCAGCAACGAACCCTCCCCAGATATAATTCGGCGGAAGCTTGTACGTGACCGCGGCCATGTAGGCGAGCGGGAACGCAACGATCCAGTAAGCGAAAATGTTGATCGCCATCGGCACACGCGTGTCCTTGTAGCCGCGCAGTGCCCCGGCAGCGCCGATCTGGATGCCGTCCGCTACCTGGAAGATCGCCGCCATGAGCAGCAGCGAAATCGCGATGCCCTTCACCGCCACGTCCTGCGTGTAGATGCTCACGACCGCATCGCGGAACAACAGCAGGAACGTCGCGGAGCAGGCCATGAACAGGGCGCAAATAAAGACGCCGAAGCCCCCGGCGAAGCGCGCGTACTCGAGATCGCCCCTTCCCAGCGCATAGCCGACGCGAACGGTGATCGCCGAGTTCAGCGCCAGCGGCACCATGAACATCGTCGATGCGAAGTTGATCGCGATCTGGTGGGCCGCCGTAATATCCGGACCGAGGGTTCCCATCAGGATGGACACCGCATTGAACAGCCCGGCTTCGGCGGTAATCGTGATGGCGATCGGCACGCCGAGGAAAATGATTTCCTTCAGCGCAGTCGGGCGCATTGGCGACAGCCGCGAGAAAAGGTCAAGCGGTTCGTACACCTTGCTCGAGACCATGTAAGCCGCTAGCACGATCGCGATGATCCACATCGATATGCCACTCGCAAGACCGCAGCCCACGGCTCCCATGGCCGGCGCACCGAGGTTTCCGTACATCAGCACCCAGTTAAGGAACACGTTGCAAAGCAGCGCGAAGATGGAGGTGTACATGATCGGTCTGGTGTATCCGATGCCTTCGGTGGTGAATCGCAGCGCAAGGAAGATGAACATCCCGGGTGCGCCGAGCGAAATCATCTTCACGTAACCGACGGTCATGTCGCGGAACGCGAGGTCGATACCGATGCCAGCAAGCGTCGGCGCGGCGAGGAACCACGCGAACAGCATGATCGGCACCGCGAGGAAGACACCGAGATACAGTCCCTGCCGCGTGTAGCGACCGATCAGCGCCTCGTCTCCCGCACCATGGTGTCGCGAGGCAATCGGCGATATGGCCATCAACACGCCCAGCACGAGCGCAAACCCCATAAACCAGACGCTGCCGCCGACCGCCACGGCCGCCAGCGACTCGGCGCCGAGCCGTCCCGCCATCACCGCGTCGGTGAATTGCATGCCCGCGACCGAGAGGTTGTTGATGATCAACGGCCAAGCAATGCCAAGAAGCGCTCGTGTCTCGCGCCCGAAACGTCGGACTATTTGCTGCATCTGCATCTGCCGTGGCTGCCGGAATCACCCGGCCGGGATGTGGTGAAGCGCACGAGCCGGGTCAGCGCATCGAAATCTCGAGACCCTTCTACGTTCCACTCGGTCAATAGTGTAAAGTTGCTTCGCGTTCGTGTGAAACTCTGGCTACGGAGGCAATATGTTGCACGATGGTCGATCCGTCCGCGTCGCCGTTGTCGGTGGCTCCCGTATTCCTTTCTGTCGTTCACATTCCGTTTACAGGAAGTGCACCAATCAGGACCTCATGGCGGCGGCTCTGCAGGGACTCGTCAACAAGCTCGACCTGCGCGGGCAGACCATGGGTGACGTCGCGCTCGGCGCGGTGATCAAGCATTCCCGCGACTGGAACCTCGCCCGCGAGAGCGTGATCGACTCGGGGCTGACGCTGCGGACGCCGGGCATGGACCTGCAACGCGCCTGCGGCACGAGCATCGAAGCGGCAGTCCTGATCGCCAACAAGATTGCGCTCGGCCAGATTGACTGCGGCATCGCTGGCGGTACCGATACCGTCAGCGACGCGCCCATCGTGTTTCGCGACGAGTTCCGCCACATCCTGCTGGACGTCCACGCCGCACGCTCCGCGATGCAGCGCATCATGCCGTGGTTCCGGCTGCGCCCGAAGCACTTCGCGCCCGAGTTCCCCGGCGTTCTGGAACCGCGCACCGGCCTGTCGATGGGCGAGAGCATGGAACTCACGGCGAAGAAGTGGGACATACAGCGCGAACACCAGGACCAGCTCGCGCTTGCGAGTCACGTGAAAGCGGCTGCTGCATACGATGCAGGCTGGTACGAGGATCTCGTCGTACCGTTCATGGATGCGGAGGAAGACAACAATATTCGCCGCGATACCACGTTCGAGAAGCTGCAGAAGTTGAAACCCGTTTTCGACAAGTCCGCCGAGGGCACGATGACCGCGGGCAATAGTACGCCGCTCACCGATGGTGCAGCCGCCGTGCTGCTCGCGAACGAGGACTGGGCGCGTAAGAAGAACCTGCCGATACAGGCATACCTTACCTTCGCGAAGGTATCGGCGGTCGACTTCATCCACGAAGAAGGCTTGCTCATGGCGCCCGCGTACGCGGTCTCGGATATGCTGAAGCAGGCCGACCTCAGGCTGCAGGACTTCGATTTCTACGAGATCCACGAAGCCTTCGCAGCGCAGGTCATCGCCACGCTCAAGGCCTGGCAGTCCGAGAAATTCTGCCGGGAAAAGCTCGGCCGCAACGAGGCGATGGGGCCGATCGATCTCGCGAAACTCAACGTCAAGGGCGGCAGCGTGGCCATTGGTCATCCCTTTGGCGCGACGGGCGCACGCGTGGTCGCGACGATGGCGAAGTTGCTCAGTGAGAAGGGTTCCGGACGGGGGCTCATCTCCGTCTGTGCCGCCGGCGGCATGGGCGTCACGGCGATCATGGAAGCTGCCTGACCCGACGACCGCCGCCCCGGCCACGGTACCCAGAGATAAGCCCGGCCACGGCGCAGGCAAGAGATCTCTCCGCCATGACCTGCTGATCGCTGAATCGGCCAGGCGCGAGCAGGGGGGGTCTCTCCCTCATGGCTCCCTTCGGTCCGCTTTACTTCGGTCGAGAATCTCCCCGGCGCGCCTGATTGTGCTGACTAGTCAGGTGGGTGGCGGCGCTGGATGGCGTCGAGCGCCTTGTCGATGCGCTCCTTCGCCTGCGCCGTGACGCCCCCGCGCTCGTATTCGTCCACGACGAACGACTCGAACCGGTCGACGAGTTCATCCATGTTGGAAACCGTGAACTCGCGCTCGCGACGCACTTCCTCTGGCGCATTTTCGTACGCTTTGAAGAGATCGATCCACAACTCACTCTGCTTACCCAGGCCGATGAGCTTGTAGAACTGCGGTCCGGGTCTGTCCATGTCACCGCTGACGAGGCTCCAGATGCCCGCGACCAGCGAGGCGGGCACGAGCAGCAGGTCGCGGAACCCGTCCACGAGGAGTTTCGCCTGGAAGACGAACAGGTCGCGTATCAGGGTCCAGCGATCGGCGTGGTCGCCGGGCGTTTCCGGGTTGGATTCCATTATCGATGACCGCCGTTAACGTGATTCGGGATGTTCGATTATAGCGGCTGGCGCGATCCGTCAGCGGTGGAACGCGAACGGTCTTTGCAGTAGTGTTACGGCGTTCGCACACGGGCCTCCAGGTATATGCCGACCTTCCAGTCTTCTCCCGAATACGAGCACGGCAGCCCCGAGTCGCTCGGCGTGCTCGTCGTCAACCTCGGAACGCCCGACGATCCGTCGCCGGGCGCCGTGCGGCGATACCTGCGCCAGTTCCTTTCCGATCCGCGGGTCGTCGAGATCCCGAGGCCGATCTGGCTGATGATCCTCTACGGCTTCATCCTGCCGTTCAGGCCGAAGCGCTCGGCCGAGGCGTACGAGAAGATCTGGACAGAAGAGGGCTCGCCGCTGCTGCGCATCTCGGAAGACATCACGCGGTCGCTGCAGGACGCGCTCTCGCGGCGTTTTTCCGGGCCGATACACACCACGCTCGGCATGTCTTACGGCAACCCCTCGATTCCGTCCGCGCTCGAGCGGCTTTACGAGCACGGCGCGCGCCGCATCGTCGTGCTGCCGCTCTATCCGCAATACTCGGGCACGACGACCGCGTCGGTGTTCGATGCCGTGACAGCCACATTGTCGACACGGCGCTGGGTTCCCGAGCTTCGCTTCATCAATCACTACCACGATGCACCGGGCTACATCGCCGCGCTTGCCGCCAGCGTCCGGGATTACTGGCACCAGCATGGCCGCGGTGACAGGTTGTTGTTGTCGTTTCACGGGGTGCCGAAGCAGACGCTGCTCAAGGGCGATCCTTACCATTGCCAGTGCCAGAAGACGGCGCGGCTGCTCGCGGAAGCCCTGGAATTGGAGGACGACCAATGCATGGTCGCCTTCCAGTCGCGCCTGGGCAAAGCGGAGTGGCTGAAGCCCTACGCCGACGAGACCATCGCCGAACTCGGCCGTGGGGGCCTCGAGCGGCTGGACGTGCTGTGCCCGGGTTTCGCGGCCGACTGCCTCGAGACGCTCGAGGAAACCGCGATGCAGAACCGCGACATCTTCCGTGAAGCTGGCGGCGGCGACCTTCACTATATCCCCGCACTGAATGCGCATGATAACCACGTTGCCTTCCTTGCGCGCCTGGTCGAGAAGCACGCGGGGGGCTGGCCGGAAGCGTCGCCGGACTGGAGCGAGACCCAAACTGCGCGGGACCGCGAGAAATCGCGGGAGCGCGCACTTGCCATGGGAGCTGAGCGTTGAGCGGCATCGGCCGCTTCCTCGAAATTGGCGTCCGAGCGCAGGACGTCGTCGAATCCCTGCTCTGGTACAAGACTCTCGGCTTCTCGGAACTCGAAACGGCCGATGTCTATCCTCACAAGTACGCCGTTGTCAGCGACGGCGTGCTCAACATCGGCATCCATGACCGCGACCTGGACTCGCCGGCGATTACCTTCGTGCAGCCGGATCTCGCACGGCATGCGCGCTCGATGTCCGATCACGGCTTCGAGTTCAGTTTCATGCACCTGGACGAAGAACGCTTCAACGAGATCGGTATCAACGACCGCGACCGGCACCTCATCACCATCGTCGAAGCACGCACCTTCCACGGTAATGACGAAGACGACAACGATTCGGCCTGCGGCACCTGGTTCGAACTGACGCTGCCGGTGCGGGATGCCATGCACTCGGCGCGTTTCTGGGGTCCCGTGGCCGGCTCGATCCTGAAGATACGCGAGGAACCGACCGTGCACATGCGCTTCGACGCGGGCGGCGTCGCGCTCGGCCTATCTGAGAGCATTGCGTTGCAGGCGCCATCGCTGTGCTTCAAGTGCCAGGACAAGGACTCACTCAAGCACCTCATCGAGGCGCGTGGCCTCGAAGTGAAGGAATTCCCCGGCTTCGAGGGCGCCTTCATGGTGCTGACCGCGCCCGAGGGCACGCAGCTGTTCCTGTTCGACGAGGATTTTCTCGGCGAGCCGATCGAGGTCGACGAGGACGTCGACCCGAGCGAGATCGAGGGCCAGTTCGATTGACGCGAAACCCTACGCGAGATCGCGCAACAATTTCAACGCCTGTCCGAGATAGCCGGAGCCGAACAGGTTCAGGTGATTCAGTACGTGGTAGAGCTGATAGAGCTTCAGTCGCCGCTCGTGTCCGGCCGCCATCGGCCAGCTCTCCTCGTAAGCGCGGTAGAAAGTTCGGCCGAAACCGCCGAACAGCATCGTCATCGCGATGTCCGATTCGCGATCGCCGTAGTACACGGCGGGGTCGAAGATGACGGGCACTCCGTCCGCGGCGCCCCAGTTGCCGCTCCAAAGATCGCCGTGGCATAGCGATTGCACCGGCACGTAGCCGTCGAAGAGTTCCGGCAGCCCCTGCCCGAGCCGATCGCCGAGTGACTGGAGTTCGCCGGTGTAGCCGTTGCGCGCCGCGAGATCGAGCTGGAATCGCAGGCGATGCTCACCGAAGAACTCGACCCAGTCATCGGTCCAGGGATTGTGCTGTGGCGTCGGCCCGATAGTGTTGTCGCGATGCCACCCGTGCTGCTTCGCCGAGTGACGATGCATTGCGGCCAGCTGCTGCCCGAACGTTGTCTCGATCGCGGTCGTGGGACGCTCGAAGTGCAGGCGCTCGATCGCGATGAAGGCGGAGCCGTTTTCTATTCCGCAATCGATGACGGCCGGTACCCGGATCGCGTTTGCAGAGGCTAGTTCGCTCAGCCCCTCCGCTTCCGCCTCGAACATATCGAGCGCGTTCACTGGACCTGTTTTGATGAAGGCGTATTCGCTACACGGCATCGTCAATAGCGGCTGAGGTCGGATACCCGCTCGGCCTGCCGTCGCAAGGCAGTACCGATATTGGCTTCGTCGAAGAGCGCGTTGATCGCGCCAAGGTCGGGCATCGAGCGGCGCAAGTGGGTCTCGGGGTCGTCGATCGGCGCATCGCAGGCGATGCCGGTCAGCTTCCGCGCCAGCATGGCGGCGTCTCGATGCGTATCCAGTTTCGCACCCAAGGTTTTGGCACCACGCACCGCCACCTCGTGAATGCGGTCGAGATTTGCGTAGATTTCGTCGAGTGTTCCGAAGTGGCCGAGCAGCGCCGCCGCCGTCTTCTTACCGACACCCGGTACCCCCGGGATGTTGTCCACACTGTCGCCTGCAAGCGCGAGGAAGTCCGCGATCTGTTCCGGCCGCACACCGAACACTTCGAGAATGTGGTCGTAGCCGAGCTTGCCCTTGCCGGCGAAATCCCAGAAGACGTCGTCCCTCATGAGTAACTGCGTGAGATCCTTGTCGCGGCTTACGATCGTCGACGGCCGGCCCCTGACTCGGCCGTGCGCCACGAGGGTGCCGATGAGATCGTCGGCCTCGTACAGGGGGTCGGCGCAGTTCATGAGGCCGAGCGCGCTTACGAAACGCCGGCACTGCCCGAACTGGCGTTTCAGTTCCTCCGGTGCGGGTTCGCGGTTTGCCTTGTACTCGGGGTAGATGCTGGTGCGGAAAGACGTCGTCAGGCTCTCGTCGAACGCGACGGCGACGTGCTCCGGGTTGACCTGCTCGATGAAGTCGCCGAGGAAGCGGGCGAAGCCGTAAAAGGCATTGATCGGGTTGCCGTCCGCGTCGGTCATGTCGTCGGGCATCGAGTAATAGGCCCGAAAAACGTACACGCTGGCATCGATCAGGTACTGCATCGGCGCAGTATAGCTGAGCCCCGAATCGCGCGCTGTTGACCGGAATCCCGGGGCGTGGATCTCGGCGAGGCACGGCGTCGCTTCCTCCGCCGGAATCATGGTCATACCGCATCTCGTTGCGATGCGTTCTGGTCGGAATGGCGACTTTCAGTCGTGGAAATGCGTGTCGATGATCTCATCACCCGAGAACAGGTGACCGGTCAGGCGCGCGTGCAGGGGACTGGAGCGCGGGATGTGCGCCAGCAGGTATTGCATCTGGTCGGCCAGCACGCGGCGCCCCTTCAGGTAGATGTACTCGGCGTAGGTCGGCGTGAACGGCACGGCGATGAGCTGCATCGCCGCCTGTTCCGGCGTGCGGCCGCCCTTGTAATTGTTGCAGCGGCGGCAGGCCGTCGCGACATTGTTCCAGGTGTCTCCGCCACCCCGCGAGATCGGTGTGATGTGATCACGCGTCAGGTCGCGTGTCGGAAAACGCATTGCGCAGTAGAGGCACAGGTTGCCGTCGCGTTTGAACAGCGTGCGGTTGTTCAGTGGCGGGACGTACTTTTCGCGGTTTCGTGACAGGCTCTGGCTGGTACCGTGTGTCGCGATGATGGAATTGACGTCGATCTTGCTGCGGCACCCGTCAATCGAGCTGTACCCGCCGAACACCGTATATAGCAGAGTACCGCAGTCGTAGGCCACCTGCTCGGCGTGGTAGAGACGCACCGCTTCGCGGTAGTCAATCCACTCGAGCGGCATTCCTGCAACGTCGGTCCGCAGAACCTGTTGCGAGATATTGGATGCGACTNNCACACCTTATCGTGCTCAGGTCGAGCCGCTTGCGGTGTCGCCGCGAGCGGCTTAACGCTAGTTTGCCGATTGCGCCCCAAAAATCAACAGACACCTTCTAACTGTTGAATACTATTCAAGACCGGTGTGACACCTTGATGACAACTGCTCAGATCGCCTTCAATACCTCGTCGAGCGTCTCCTTGGCGTCGCCGAACAGCATGCGCGTGTTCTCCAGGAAGAACAGCGGATTCTGCACGCCGGCATAGCCGGTCGCCATGCTGCGCTTGAGCACGATCGAGGTCTTGCCCTTCCAGCACTCGAGCACCGGCATGCCGGCAATCGGGCTGTCGGGGTCGGTCAGCGCCGACGGGTTGACGATGTCGTTCGCGCCGATCACGACCGACACGTCGACGTCCGGGAAATCCTCGTTGATTTCGTCCATTTCGAACACGATGTCGTACGGTACCTTCGCTTCCGCCAGCAGCACGTTCATATGGCCGGGCATGCGTCCCGCCACCGGGTGGATGCCGAAGCGGACGTTGACGCCCTTCTCGCGCAGCTTCTGCGTGATCTCGAACACGGTGTGCTGCGCCTGCGCGACGGCCATGCCGTAGCCCGGGATGATCATCACTTCCTTTGCGCTCGACAGCAACTCGGCGGCTTCCTGGGTATCGATGGGAACGACCTCGCCCTGGTCCTCGCCGCCGCCCGCAGCCGCGGCGCCGCCGCCGGTGCCGAAACCGCCGGCAATGACGTTCAGGAACTTGCGGTTCATGGCGCGGCACATGATGTAGCTCAGGATCGCGCCGCTCGAGCCGACGAGAGCGCCGGTTACGATAAGCAGGTCGTTACCCAGCATGAAGCCGGTCGCCGACGCGGCCCAGCCCGAGTAGCTGTTGAGCATCGAGACGACGACGGGCATGTCCGCGCCGCCGATCGCCATGACCATGTGGATGCCGAAAAGCAGCGCAATGATCGTCATGATGACGAGCGGAGCAACGCCACCGCCGGCCGCCGACTGCAAAACGAACGAATAACCGAACCAGATGGCCCCGAGCAGGAGCAGCAGGTTCAGCCAGTGACGCGCCGGCAACAGCATCGGGCTGCCGCTGATGCGACCCGACAGCTTGCCGAACGCGATCACGGAACCGGAGAAGGTCACCGCGCCGATCAGGATACCGAGGTAGGTCTCGACGTCGTGAATAGTCAGTTCGATTCCGACATAGTGAGACAGTCGATCCGGATCCATGAAGTTGGCAAAGCCGACCGCCACCGCAGCCAGCCCGACGAGGCTGTGCAGTATGGCAACCAGTTCCGGCATCTGCGTCATCTGGACGCGCCGGGCGGCGATGATGCCGACGCTGCCGCCGACCAGGAGCGCCACGATCAGCAGTCCGAAGTTCTGCGTGACATCGCCCACCAGGGTCGCAACGAGCGCAATCGCCATGCCGGCGATGCCGTACCAGTTGCCGCGCCTCGCGGTCTCCTGGTTGGACAGGCCGCCGAGGGCGAGAATGAACAGGATGGTCGCGATGATGTACGAGACCTGGATGATTCCTTGGTTTACCTCAAACATCACGACCTCACTTTCTGAACATTTCAAGCATGCGGCGAGTGACCGCAAAACCGCCAAATATGTTGACGGCAGTTATCAGTACGGTGCCTACCGCGATCCACTTGATAACGGGCACGTCGGAACTGATCTGCAGCAGCGCACCGATCACGATGATGCTCGAGATGGCGTTGGTCACGCTCATGAGCGGCGTATGCAGCGCCGCCGTCACGTTCCAGATCACCATGTAGCCCACGAAGCAGGCCAGCACGAAGACCGTGAAGTGCGCCATGAAGGACGGCGGCGCCACTGCGCCGAGACCGAGCAGCGCCAGGCCGCCCACGATCATCCCGACGATCGGGCCCATGACGCTCGGCTTCGTCTCTTCCTTTACCGGTGGCGGCACCGGTTCGGCTTTTGCCGCCGGCGCAGCCGACAGCTTCGGCGGGGGCGGCGGCCACAGCGTCTCACCGCCCGTGCACACTGTGGCGCCGCGCACAACTTCGTCTTCGAGGTCGAGCACCAGGTTGCCGTCCTTCTCCGGCGTCATGTCCGTGAGCAGGTGGCGGAGGTTGGTGCCGTAGAGCTGGCTCGACTGAGTAGCCAACCGGCTCGGGAGATCCGTGTAGCCGATGATCGACACGCCATTGCGGACGGCCACCTGACCGGGCTCGGTGAACTCGCAGTTGCCGCCCTGCTCGGCCGCCAGGTCGACGATCACGCTGCCGTCCTTCATCGACTCGACCATCTCGGCGGTGATCAGCTTCGGCGCCGGCTTGCCCGGGATCAGGGCCGTCGTGATGATGATATCGACGTCTCTGGCCTGCTCGGCGAACAGCGCCATCTCGGCTTTGATGAACTCGTCGCTCATCACCTTGGCGTAGCCACCTTCACCGGAGCCGTCCTCTTCCTCGAAGTCGAGCATCAGGAATTCGGCGTCCATGCTCTCGACCTGCTCCTTCACTTCGGGGCGGGTGTCGAAGGCACGGACGATGGCGCCCATGCTCTTCGCCGCACCGATCGCGGCAAGGCCTGCCACGCCGGCGCCGATCACCAGCACCTTTGCCGGTGGCACCTTGCCCGCGGCCGTGATCTGGCCTGTAAAGAAGCGCCCGAAGTGCTGCGCAGCCTCCACGACGGCGCGATAACCTGCGATATTCGCCATCGAACTCAGCGCATCCATCTTCTGCGCGCGCGAAATTCGCGGCACGCTGTCCATGGCCAGCGCCGTGCCGCCGCTCTTCGTCAGCTGCTCGAGAAGCTCCGGGTTTTGCCCCGGGTACAGGAAGCTGATCAGCGTTTGCGATTCCTTCAGCGCCCCGGCCTGCCCGCCCTCGGGCGGGCGGACTTTCAGAATAATGTCCGAACCGGACCAGATGTCGGCCGCCGAACCGGCGATCGTGCATCCTGCCTCCTCGTATGCTTCATCGGAGAAGCTGGCCGCGGCGCCTGCATCCTTCTCGACAACCACCTCGTAGCCCAGTTTCTGCAGCTGGGTCACTACTTCGGGTGTCGCTGCGACGCGTCGCTCGCCGGGGTGAGTCTCTCTCGGTACACCGATCTTCATTCATAGCCTCCGATCACAGTGCCGGTAATTGTTGGGGGCGTACTCTATCAACAATGCCCGGGACATCACAGATTCTGAGAGTCTCGGAAAACCCCTAACCCGGGCACGAAAAAGGCGCCCCGCAGGCGCCTTCCCGGTGACGAAGAAGGTGCTCAGCCGCGCCGGTCGCGCTGCATCCGATCGCGCATACGCTGGCGCTGCTCCGGCGACATATCGCGGAAGCGATCACGCATCCTGTCCCGCTGCTCAGGTGTCAGCTGACGAAAACGTTCGCGAAGCTGCTGTTGCTGTTGCGGCGACAGGTTGCGGAAGTGCTGGTAATTCTGGCGGATGCGCCGCCGCTCTTCCGGCGAAAGGCCCTGGAATTCTTCCCAGCGCCTGCGAATCTGGTGGCGCCGCTCGTCCGGCAGCTCGCGCCAACTTGCAAAGCGCTGCTGCGCCTGCTCGCGCTGCTCTGGCGTCATACCGGTCCAGCGTGCCGCGCCGCGCGACAGTCGCATCTGGCGATCCGCCGGCAGCGAATCCCAGCTCTCCGCAAAGCGATTCAGCACCTGCTGCTGTTCCGCGGACAGTGAGTCCCAGGCCACGCCATGCTCATCGGCCATGGCGCCGGACCCGAGCAGCATCGCAATGACTGCGCCGAGCGCAACCAAACTCTTACCCCTCATCGTCGTCCTCCCTCGATTCTTCACCTTCCGGTACGGGATCGATCCGTTCTTCGGGCTCCACGGCCATCTGGTGCTCGACCATCAGCCACTCTTCGTCCGATTCTTCCCAAAGCCCGAGGTATTCGAGAAACTCCATTTCCGGCTCCTCGGCCCCTGCCGCGAGCGCCGTGCCCGCAGCGCCGAATGCAAGAACCAGCAGCGTGCTCCTGCAGGTGCTCCTAGCCGACATCGCCTTACGGATCCAGGCTCGCCGTGTCTACCCAGCTGTAGAACTCGAGGTCTTCCAGCATGTCCAGGCTGTCCTCGCTCAATATGATTTCGAAATCCGTCGCGATACCTGCCGCCGGAGTATTGTTTTCAACCGGCGTACCCTGCCAGACGACGACCGCGACCACGACCGCCGCCGCAAGGCCTCCGGCAGGCACCCAGCTCGCCCATTCGCCGCCGGACCCGGTCTCCCGGATCTCCTGCAGCGCCCTCCGGCGACCCTGGTTCAGGCGCGACTGCGTCGCCGCGTCGAGTCGCTCCACGCTGTCGTCGAACAGTGCCTTTGCCTGCGCCGTCAGTTCTTTCTCGTCCAGTGGCTTCTTCATTGCCAGTGTTCTCCCAGCACGTCCCGGAGCGTATGTACCGCCCTCGAATAGTGCGTTTTCACGCTGCCCCCGCTACAGCCCATCGCGATCGCCGTCGCGGCGACGTCCAGGCCCTCGAAGGCTCGCAACATGAATGCTTCGCGTTGCCTCGCCGGCAGCGCCGCAACGGCGTGCTCCAGCGTCTGCATGGCCTGCCGCGCTTCGATCTGCTCGTCTGGCGTTCGGCCCATCGGGTCGGCCGCTTGAGCGATCGGGTCGTAATCCTCTTCCGTCGTGGACGAGCGACCGAACCACATCATCACACGGTTCCTTACCATCTGCCGACGGTGCCAGTCGCGAATCCCGTTTTGCAGGATGCGATAAAAAAGTGGGGTCCACTCGTCTTCGGGATGGGCCGCATAATTGCGTGCCAGCTTGATCATCGCGTCCTGCACGAGGTCGAGCGCTTCATCCCGGTCGCGCACCGCGATCTCGGCAAAGCGCAGCGCACGACGTTCCACCCCGGCGAGGAACTGGTTGAGTTGCCTTTCGCGCTGCAGCGTCATCGCCCTTTTCGGTTGCTCGCCGCTGCACGATACCGCAAAAACCCCGGCGCAGGCGGTCATCGGTCGCTGCTCCCTGCCACAGGCGAATGCTCTTTCATCGCGAACTCCTCTTGACTCCCTCGGGAGGTCATCTAACTTGTCGCTACAGAATTAACGCCTGGTCGAGCGGTTGGTTGACAGGCGCATTCGGGATGTCGCGCCTTGCCTTATGTAAGAGAGCGCTCGGTCGCGCACCGTCAACTAACTGTCAAAACTGGAAATTCGTGGGCAACGCGCCGGTCCTCAAAGTCGCCATCAACGTGCCGCTGTCGCGACTGTTCGACTACCTGCCGCCGGCTGATGGCACTTGCCCACCGCCGGGGGCGCGCGTCCGCGTGCCGTTCGGCAAGCAGCGGCAGGTCGGCATGGTAGTGGCTGTCGCCCCCTGCAGTGACCTGCCGCGGAGCCGGATACGCCGGGTGCTCGAGGCGCTCGACGATACCCCGCTGCTGCGCGAGGAAGATCTCTGGCTCATCGGTTTCACGAGCGACTACTATCATCACCCGGTCGGCGAGGTCGCTGCCGCAGCGATTCCCGCCCTGCTGCGCCACGGTCGTTCGCTGAACCCCCTGTTGCGGCATGTTGCGGCGACCGACCCTGGTCAGGGGGTCGACATCGAGGCCCTGGCAAAGAAAGCGCCCCGGCAGGCCGAGTTGCTCGAAATGCTGCTCGATGCGGGCGGCAACGGCATCGACGTGGACACGCTGGCCGAGCAAATGCCCGCGTGGCGGCGGAGCTTCAGGGCGCTCGCAGCGAAGGGCCTCGTCAGCGAATTCGAAATGCGCGCCGACGAACCGGAGCCACCGCCCCCGCGCCACGCGGCACCGGGCCCGGTGTTGAACCGCGACCAGAAGGCCGCCGTGGCGGCAATTCGCGCCGGAACGGGTTTTCACGCGAGCCTGCTCGACGGCGTTACTGGCAGCGGCAAGACCGAGGTCTATCTGCAACTGATCGGCGAGACCATCGCGGCCGGGCGGCAGGTCCTGGTGCTGGTGCCCGAGATCGGCCTCACACCCCAGCTGGTCGCGCGTCTGCGGAACCGGCTCGGGATCGAACCCGCATTACTGCATTCCGCACTGTCGGACCTCGAGCGGCTGCGCGCGTGGCGCCAGGCCCGTAGCGGCGACGCGCAACTGGTCGTGGGCACACGTTCGGCCGTGTTCACGCCCATGCGGGGGGCCGGCCTGGTGATCGTCGACGAGGAGCACGACCATTCTTTCAAGCAACAGGAGGGGCTGCGTTATTCGGCGCGCGACCTTGCCATCGCACGCGCCAAGCATCTCGACATTCCGATCGTGCTGGGATCGGCGACCCCGACCCTCGAAATGCTGCATCACTGCCGCTCCGGTAGTTATTCGCACCTCAGCCTGCCGCGCCGCGCCGGCACCGCGCGGCCACCGACCGTTCGTATCGTGGACCTCGGCCGGGCGGTCTCTGCAGAGGGGCTGAGCGAACCGCTCGCGCACGCGATCACACAGCATCTCGCCGAGGCGGGGCAGGTACTCATCTACCTCAACCGCCGCGGATTCGCACCCACTCTCATTTGCTCCGGCTGCGGCCACGTGGCCGAGTGCTCGCGCTGCGATTCGCGCATGACCGTCCACGCGAGGGAAGGCCGGCTGCGTTGCCACCATTGCGGCAGCGGGCGGCCGCTGGATGAGCACTGCAGCGAGTGCGGCGCGGCCATGCGACCGCTGGGCGAGGGCACACAGCGCCTGGAGGATGAGCTCGTGCGCCGTTACCCCGGCAGGCAAGTCATGCGCATCGATAGCGACAGCACACAGCGCAAAGGGGCAATTGACGAGGCACTGCAACGCGCAACCAGCGGCGAGGCCGACATACTCGTCGGCACGCAGATGCTGTCCAAGGGACACCATTTCCCCAAGCTCACCCTGGTCGGCATCGTCAACGCGGACCAGGGCCTGTTCGGCACCGACTTTCGCAGCGACGAGCGCCTGGCGCAGTCGATCATCCAGGTGGCCGGCCGTGCCGGCCGCGAGAGCCGGGTGGGCGAAGTCATCATCCAGACGGCGTTCCCGGCGCATCCGTTCTGGCAACGCCTGATCGAGGGTGGCTATGCCCGAGTCGCCCGCGATGCTCTCGAAGAACGCCGCGCCGCGAACTGGCCTCCGTTTTCGCGCCTCGCGCTGCTGCGCTCTGCCGCGACGCGCCGCGGCGACGCGCACGCCTTCCTCGATATCGCGGCCGGCTTTGTTGGCCGGCTCGCACACGGCCGCCTGAGGGTGCTCGGTCCCGTCGATGCGCCGATGGCGCGCCGCGCCGGCCGCTATCGCGCCCAGCTGCTGCTGCAAAGCGGGGATCGACGGCTGTTACACGAGGTGTTGCGCGAATTGCGGCCCATGCTCGAGGCGGACCCTGCCGCGCGCAAGGTTCGCTGGTCCATCGACGTCGACCCGGTCGAGCTTTTCTAGCGACCTGTCAGGCTGGGCGCGGCGGTGAATAACCGGGTAGAATCGCCGGCTCTTTCAAGACTCATCCCATTGACGCCCCCGGCGCATAAGCTCCAGCCCCATGAAATCCGCGATAGCAAAATTCCTCGACGACGCCCTGTCCCGCCTGCCCGACCTCGCCGATGCGGCGGGAGACCTGGCCGCCGAAAGCACGATCGAGCGCACCCGCGATGCCGCGCACGGGCACTTCGCATCCAACATCGCCATGCGGCTCGCGAAACCGGCTCGCCGCAGCCCGCGCGACCTCGCTACGGCCATCGTCAAGCAGATCGCGGACGCGGACGAACTCGAGAAAGTCGAAATCGCCGGCCCGGGCTTCATCAATTTCACCCTGAGCCCGGCCGCTTTCCATGCCGAGATAAGGACGATTCTCGACGAGGGTGAGGATTACGGCCGGCATGCGCCGAAGACCTCCCCACGCATCCTGCTCGAGTTCGTCTCTGCCAACCCCACCGGCCCCCTGCACGTCGGCCACGGTCGGCATGCGTCTTACGGCGCGACCGTCGGAAACCTGCTCGAAGCCGTCGGCTACCCGGTCCATCGCGAGTACTACGTCAACGACGCCGGGCGCCAGATGGATATCCTGGGCGTGAGCGTCTGGCTGCGCTGGCTGGAGATGAAAGGCACGAACGTCCCGTTCCCCGCGGCGGGATACCGGGGCGAGTACATTCGGGACATTGCGGCAGCGATCGACACGGACGGTATCGAACGCGTCGGCGCGGAAGCCCTGCTCGAGGGGGTTCCCGCCGATGCGCCCGAGGGCGACAAGGAAGAGCACATCGGCGCGCTGATCGGGCGCGTCAAAGAACTGCTCGGGGAGGACGAGTTCGATCGTATTCGGCAGCAGTCGCTCGACAGTATCCGTGACGACATCGAGGACGACCTCGCCGAGTTCGGCGTGACCTTCGACCGCTGGTACTCCGAGCAGAGCCTCACGAAGACCCACCGCATCGACGATGCGCTCGCCGTGCTCGAGGAGCGCGGCATGCTCTACAAGAAGGACGGCGCCACCTGGTTCCGGGCAACCGACTTCGGCGACGAGAAAGACCGCGTCGTCGTGCGGGAGAACGGCGCCAAGACCTACTTCGCTTCTGACATCGCCTATCACTTCGACAAGCGGGAACGCGGTTTCGATCACCTCATCGACATCCTCGGAGCCGACCATCACGGCTACGTCACCCGCGTTAAAGCCGGACTCGAAGCGATGGGCTACCGGGCCGAGGACCTCGAAGTGGAACTCGTGCAGTTCGTCGCGCTATACCGCGGCGGCAAGAAGGTGCAGATGTCGACGCGCAGCGGGGAGTTCGACACGCTGAGGCAACTGCGTGCCGAAGTCGGCAATGACGCGGCGCGCTTTTTCTACGTCTCGCGCTCGAACGACCAGCACCTCGACTTCGACCTGGACGTCGCGAAGTCCCAGTCGAACGACAACCCCGTGTACTACATCCAGTACGCGCACGCGCGGATCTCGAGCGTGTTCCGCCAGCTCGAAGAAAAGAATTACAGCTGGGACGGTGCCAGTGCTTGCACCAGCCTGACGCTTCTCGAGGAGCCGCAAGAAAGAGCCCTCATGACGACGCTCAGCCGCTATCCCGAAGTCATCGACCTGGCCGCCAGCAACCTCGCACCGCAGCACCTGGTCCATTACCTGCGCGACCTGGCCAACGACTTCCATACGTATTACAACGCGCATGTCTTCATCGTTGGTGACGACGCGCTGCGCGACGCTCGCCTCTGCCTGTGCGCGGCGACGCGCCAGGTAATCGCCAACGGTCTCGCTATCCTCGGCGTCTCCGCGCCCGACTCCATGTAATGGCAAAGAAACGCAGCAAGCGACGCAGGACGCCCAGCACCAAGCAGGAGTACCCGGGTTGGCTGTGGATGATATTTGGCCTCGCGATCGGCCTCTCGGTCGCATTGGCCATCTACGTCCGTGACAGGGGGCCGGCGCCACCGCCGATAGCCAGGCAGCCCGCCAGCCTCGAGAGCGCCATCGACGACAACGGCGCGGGGGCGCGCACAGAGGAGCCGTTACCCGAGCAGAAAGAAAGCCGGTTCACGTTCTACGACATGCTGCCCAATTTCGAGGTCGTGATTCCCGAGCAGGAGCCCGACGTCACGGCCGACGTCGAACCACGCGCAGTCGTCACACCCGGCCTGTACATCCTGCAGGCCGGTTCGTTCACGCGTTACGAGGATGCCGACCGGCGCCGCGCCGAACTCGCCCTGCAGGGCATCGAGTCGACCATCCAGCGCGTGTCTATCGACGACAGGACTTACCACCGCGTTCGCATCGGCCCGACGGACGATCTCGAAGAACTCAACTTGCTGCGAAGCCGCCTGCGCGCAGCAAAGATCGACGCCATTCGTATCCGCCTCGGTGACTAACATGCAAGCAGGCCTGGTGGTTCTCGTGCTGGTCTTGCTGGCGGCCTGCACAACGACTGCGCCGCCGCCATCGCCGCCCGAAGCCGAGAAAGCCGAGCCGCTACCCACCGCGGTGCCGGTCGCGCCCGCCCAACCCATCCGCCGCGCGCCCATCAGGATAAGTATCGCCGCGGTCGGCGACATGATGCTCGGCACGGATTACCCCGAGAATCACCTGCCCGACGACGACGGCGTCGGGTTCCTCGCCGGCGTCGCGCCGTGGCTCTGGTCCGCCGACATCGCGTTCGGCAACCTGGAAGGCGTGCTCGTCGACGGCGGCGAACCCGGCAAGAAGTGCAGCAACCCGAAGGCCTGTTACCTGTTCCGCTCGCCGAGCCGCTACGCGTATCACTACCGCGCGGCGGGCTTCGACGTGCTGAGCCTCGCCAACAACCACGCGCGCGACTTCGGCGAGGAGGGCCGCACCGCGACGATGCAAACGCTCGCGGCCGCGGGCATGCATCATTCGGGGAGGGAAGGCGACTTTGCGAGCTTCGAAGTCAAGGGTCTGCGGTTAGCCGTGCTCGCTTACGCGGTAACCAGGAACTCGAACATGCTGCTGGACTACGCGCGTTCGGAACAGACTGTGCGCGACTTCGCAGCCACGCACGACATCGTCATCGTGTCCTTCCACGGCGGCGCCGAAGGCCGCGACGTGACCCGCCTGCCGTTTGCCGAGGAGGAATACTACGGCGAGCCCCGCGGCGACGTCGTGCGCTTCGCGCGCATGGTCGTCGACGCCGGCGCCGATCTCGTCATCGGCCACGGCCCGCACGTCGTGCGCGCCATGGAGCGCTACAACGACCGGCTGATCGCCTACAGCCTCGGCAACTTCGCCACCTATTACGGCATCAGCGTCGCCGGCATCAAGGGCATCGCGCCGATTCTCATCGCGACACTCGACGAGGAAGGCCGCTTCGTCGAAGGCGAGATCATTTCGACCCGCCAGCTGCGGCCGGCCGGCCCGTCACTCGACCCTTACGGCCGCGCGTTGAAAATGATCCGCGGGCTCAGCAGCGAAGACTTCGGCAACCCGGGCCTGACCTTCCACCCCGACGGCCGGTTGACGCCAACCGACCGACCGCCCGTGGCACGCCGCATGTTCGACGACGAATGAGTCGCCGTCCGAGAACCGCCCCTACAGCGGGCAGGCTACCGACGAAATCGACAGAGAGCCCGGGTCGGGGTGTTTGTCGACGAGGCCTCGAGCGAGTGTAGCGAGCAGCCCGGCGACAGATACGCCGACCCGGGCTCCCCGCGGGGCTTCAATCGTCGCTGCCGATCGACTTGAAATCGACGCCGAGCGAGCGCAGCTTGCGATACAGGTGCGTGCGTTCCATGCCGACGCGCTTCGCGAGCTGCCCGACCTTGCCTTCGCACAGTTCGAGCTGCTGTTGCAGGTAGGCCCGCTCGAAATGTTCCCGCGCTTCGCGCAGGGGCAGCGCGAGCAAGTCCTGCTTTACGAGCGGTTCGTTATCGGGCGCCGCGGCCGATATTTCGGCCTCGACTTCGTCCAGGGATATGTCCTCGTCGGACTCGGACATTAGCAGGCGGCGAACGAGGCTCTTGAGTTCGCGCACGTTGTCCGGCCATGGATAATTCCGCAGGCGGTTCTGCGCAGCGACGCTGAAGCGGCGGAATCCCAGGCCTTCGGAGTCGACCAGCTTGTCCACGTAGTAATTGAGCAGTTCCGGCACGTCCTCCGAATATTCGCGCAGCGGCGGCACGCGCAGTATCAAGACGCCCAGGTTCGCGACGAGATCGCCACGCAACTC
>JABAHS010004075.1_pt1 | contig 43375 bp, 36 predicted proteins | sample 7062111 | NCBI WGS metagenome assembly JABAHS01 (sample SAMN14534600, study PRJNA622989) | marine sediment metagenome | biome: marine biome [ENVO:00000428]; feature: marine pelagic biome [ENVO:01000023]; material: deep marine sediment [ENVO:00002113]; isolation source: pool of 4 deep marine... | reverse complement strand
CCCGAGGTCACGCGCATCGGGAGGCTGCTTCGGGATCTGAAGCTCGACGAGCTGCCGCAGCTGTGGAACGTGCTGCGCGGCGACATGAGCCTGGTGGGGCCGCGGCCCATCGCCATCGCGCTGCAGCAGGAGCTCGAACGCGAGATCGAGGGTTTCGCGCGCCGGCTGGAGGTTCGTCCCGGGCTCACCAACCTGGGTCAGGTCTGCATTCTCGAGAGCGCCGGCCAGGACCGCGTGGTCGAAGACTGGCGCCTGCGCTTCGAGGCGGAGAGCCACTACCTGGAGAATCGATCCGCCGCGTACGACGTGCTGGTGATCGCGCTGACACTGCTGTATGTGGCACGCAAGCTCGTGCGCAAGGCACCGCGCCTGCGGCGTCTCGTGCCCGTGACGTCGGTGCTCGCAGCGGCGGCGATCTTCGTTGCTGGTTGTGCCACGACTCCCAACGCCGGTCCGGCGATCGCGAGCCAGACGATCGAAGCCGCCGAAGCGGTGGGGCATCCCGCCGCCACGGAGGTTCGCAGCGTGAGCGTGCCGAGCGCCCGGGTAAGCGAGCCGGACCCGGAATATCGTGTCGGGCCCGGCGACATCCTTGCCGTCAACGTCTTCGCCGAGCCCGGCATGAGCGACCTGCGACTGCCGGTCGATGCCAACGGCTACATCCAGCTGCCGGTGCTCGAGACGGTCGAGGTGGGGGGGCTGACTCCCGTTGAGATTCAGAGCAAGCTCAAGAGCGACTTCGCCCGGGAGTTCAACAAGCCCTGGGTCGTGGTAGCGGTCGCCGAGTATAAGAGCCGTCCGCTGTACCTGCTCGGCGAGCTCAATGCGCCCGGCGTGGTCTACCTCGACGGCCCGACGAACGTGGTGCAGGCCCTCGGTCACGCCAAGGGACTGGGCGCGGCGGCGTATCTGCGCGGGGCGCGGGTGCTGCGCGCGGGGGCGATCGTGCCCGTGGACATCAACGCCCTGCTCAGGGACGGGCAGCAGGACCAGAACCTCTGGCTCGAGTCCGGAGACACGATTTACGTGCCGAGCGTCGACGATCAGCAGATCGTCGTTCTCGGTGCCGTCGAGCGGCCCGCTGCGATGACCATCGGAAACCAGGGACTGACGCTGCTCCAGGTCATCGCGAGGGCGGAGGGGACACAGAGGGGCACGGCGAGAACGGATCAGATTCGCATCATACGCTCGCTGTCGCCCGTGCGTGGCGAGCTGATCACGGTGGACGCGGATCAGATCCTCGACGGCAAGGCCCCGGATCTGGCCTTGATGGCGGGTGACATCGTCTATGTTCCGCAGAATGCGCTCGGCAACTGGAACGACGTCGTCAACGCGATCAAGCCGAGCGTCGAGCTGATGGTGAGCAGCCTGCAGCCCTTCGTACAGCTGAAGTTCCTCACCGAGGGTGACTGAGGCGGGTAGAGATCCGCNNGTCGTCACACACGCAGCAGGAGCAGCGAGTATGTCAGTGAGTTCTCCCGAAGAAAGGGTCTTGATCGACCGCGTCGTGTTCGAAGCGCTGCGGGCCGACGTCGGCGGCGCGCTCGATGACCTGCTGCTGGCGTTCCTCGAGGAGGTGCGCCAGCAACATGTCGGCCTGCAGGCGCTGCGGGCGAGTCGCGACGGGCCGGGCATTCGTTCTATCGCCCACGGCTTGAAGGGCTGCTCGGGTTACTTCGGAGCCCAGCGTCTGCGCTCGAGTGCGCAGCGGCTCGAGGCGGCGGCGAGCCGTGCGGCGGACTGGAGCACGCTGGAGCCCTTGCTGGACGAGACCTGCGAGGTGATCCTGGCCACGCGCGATGCGCTTGCGGCTGAGGCCATGGCGGGGGTGACGACGTGAAGGTGCTGGTCACCGGAAACGCCGGTTTCCGCGGATCGGCCGGAGTCTGAATGTTGTCGAGCGANNTGTCGAGCGAAGCCGATGCCATGGTCGCGAACGTCGACAAGCGTTATCCTGTCGACGGCCGCAAGACAAAGCTCGACCTCGACTGCAAGCACCGGGAGAGCTTCGACAGCGCTCTGCTTAAAGATCGCACAGTGGCATCCGCACCATCGGCAGTGGTGCCGGGGCACCCCGCGCGGCGGTTAGCGGCGCACGCGCCTGGGCCGGGTGGCAGCCTGAGGGCGCCACGCGATTTCTTCGCGCCCCGCGGCGACGTCGCTCGACGCGTGCGCGCCATGCTCTGTGCCGCGCTCGTCATCCTGTGGGGGGCGCCGGCCCACGCGCAGGTGCAGAACGCGTACGACAGCGCCAACTGCGAGGCGGCCTTCCTCGGCCTGTGCCCGCAGGCGGAGACGACGACCACGACGCAGTCCCTGTCATCGCCGGCGCCTCTGCCGCTGGTGGGGGCGTCGGCGTGGGAGGCGGGTGTTGTGCTGGCGGGCCTGGTGAGTATCGCCCTGACAGGTCGCAGGCGGAAGCGCCCGCAAGATACCGACGATGCTCGATGACGCTCCCCCGACGCGCCCTCGGCGGGATAGGCCGCGGCCGCTCGGTGTCGGTCGATCTGCCGGGCAATGGCCCGGCGTCGCGTTACTCGAGGGACTCCACCGGGCCCAGCCCGCCTGGCTGACGCTGTTGACCTGGTTGCTTGCCGGTGCGATCGCGTCGGCGGTGCTCGACGCCGGGACGTCTCTCGCCGCGGGCTGGCTCGATGTCATCGGCCCGAGCCGTATCATCGCTCTGGCGCTGATCGTCAACATCACCGGGTGTGTGCTTGCCGTGCTGAGCAAGCCCCGAGTGGCCGTGCTCTGCGCAGCCGTCTGCGCCTTCGGCATCGGCTGCACGATGCCCGTCGAGTACCCCGCGTTGCTGCTGTGCGTTGCCGCCGTGTGGCTTGCGCTGTGCCGGCACCGGGGCACGTTGCCCGCCGTGGCGCTGGCTGCGCTCGGTGTGCACGTGGCCCTGTACGCGGATCGGCTGTCCACGTTGGTGGCGCTGGCGCTGAAGCTCGACGCGGCGGCGGTGGCCGGCTTGATTGCGCTGTGCGGGCGGCGCGTCGGCCTGGCGGGCACCGAGATCCTGGTGGACGGCGGCGTCTCCCTGAGACTCGTCGAGTTCTGCNNGCTACCGGAATGCGCCTGACGGGGAGCCCGGGCCTGCGTCGCGCGGCGCTCGTGCTGCTCGCGTCCGCCGGTCTCACCGTTGCGCTCAACTGGGCCCGTCTGGTGGGCATGAGCTTCAACGGCGAAATCTACGCTTGGTTTCACGAGGGCCCCGGGGCCGCGCTCGTGCGCGTGTTGATCATCGCTACCATCATCGCCGCCCTCGCCGGCGCTTGCGTGCGGCCTGCTGCGGCGCGCAAGGAAGGTAAGCGCCTCGCCTGAAAGGGCGGTGCGGGCGGGCGGCGCGAAGGCTCCGGCGCGCGCCATGGGCGCCGCAGATTGCGTTGCAAAATGCAAAACAACCCCGCGGCCGGCCGGTCGCCGCGCTTGCGATACGGGCCGTGGGCCGCCGTTGACCGGCGCTTGGGTACGCGTCGGTAGATGGGCACAGCTCTTGCATACTGAAGGGTCTCGAGCCATTTCGTTTCGTGGAGGATCAACCCGTGATGAGAAGATTTGTTGCCCTGTTGGCGGTGCTGGCGCTGGCCGGCCCGGGAGCGGCCGTGTCGGCGGCCGAGTCGTTGCCGGCGGCGGCGGACCCCGTGCTCTTGAGCGTCTCGGGCGCCGTCTCCCGGCCCAACGCGAGCGACGGCGCCGGCCCCAGGGCCGAGTTCGACCGCACGATGCTCGCGGGGCTGGGCATGCAGACCGTGCGTACCTCGACCGACTGGACCGACGGCGTCAAGGCATTCCGCGGTCCTTACGTGCGCGACGTGCTCGACGCTGCCGGCTACCGCGGTGAGACGGTGACGGCGACGGCCTTGAACGATTACTCCGTGGAGATACCGATGGCGGACTTCGAGCGCTACCCCGTCGTGCTCGCGATGGAGATGGACGGCGAGCCACTGACGCGCCGCGACAAGGGGCCGCTGTGGATCGTGTATCCCCGCGACGAGTTCGCCGAGCTGGCCACCGCGGAGACCAACGCCAAATGGATCTGGCAGCTGCGAAGCCTCGAAGTGCGCTGATAAGCCAGTGCAAGCGCTACGGGCCTGCGCTCGTGGCGCTCGCGGTTTTCTGCGGCTGGTTCGCGGTGAGTCAGCATTCCGTCTCACGCCTGCAGAACGAGCTTCTCGCCTCATCGAAGGAAAACATCTACTGGACGGCATCACAGGCCGAGGTCGAGCTGCTGCGCTTCGTCGGCGCGCTGCGTGACTACGGCACCGGCTCAGACGCGGTGAGCCGGGCGGATGTGCTCGAGCGCTTCGATCTGTTGTGGAGCCGGCTGAACCTGTTTCGCGAGGGCGAAGTCGGCCGGCGCCTGGGGGAGTTCGAGGAGTCCGTCGAGACGGTCACGCGCGCCTTCGCGATGCTGCGGGCCGAAGAGGCCGCGGTGCAGGCCCTGCGCCGCGGTGACATCGCCGAGGCGGGACGCATCGCCGACCGTCTGCAGAGTCTGCACGCGCCGTTCCGCGATTTGTCACTGCGCGTGATGCAGGCAGAGGAGCGTCGCTACGGCAGCAGTCACGCGAAGCTCCAGCAAAGGCACGGCGACCTGGCCTGGATCCTCGTCGGCGTGCTGCTGAGCGGCGCCGTGTTCGTCGCTCTGCTGGTGCGCGAGCGGCGCCGCAACCAGCGGCTCCATACGCACAACAGGCTCCTGGCGACGGCCGCCGAGATCGCCAATACGGGCATCGTGCTGACGCATCTGCGCGACGGCGAGCACGTCATCGATTATTGCAACCCGCACTTCAGCGATATGCTCAGGCGGCCCGATGTTGAGATACGGGGCTGTGATCTCGGAGCACTCCTCGAGCAAGAGCTCGGTGTGGGTGTGGGTGAGCTTTTGGACGATTGTGCCGCCCGCGGGCAGCGTCGCAACGACAGCGAGGTCGTCGGCAGGCGCGACGGGGAGCGTCTGTGGTTGCGCTTCGACTACGTGCCCGTGATGAGCGAGACGGGCAAAATCACCTCTTTCTTCGCGGAGTTCGAGGACGTCACGATACGCAAGCGCGCCGAGCTGACGACGATCGCCGCCAAGGAGCAGGCGGAGGCGGGCAGCAAGGCCAAATCTGATTTCCTGGCCGTGATGAGTCACGAGATCCGTACGCCCATGAACGGCATTCTGGGCATGGTGCAGCTTCTCGAGGCGGGGCGGCTGTCCGCCGAGCAGCGAGACTATCTCGAGATCGCCCGATCCTCGGGCGAGCACCTGCTGCAGTTGCTGAACGACGTCCTGGACCTGTCCAAGCTCGAAGCCGGTCACATGGATCTCGAGGGCAGCGATTTCGATCTGCGGGAGCTGGTCGAAAGCGTGACACGGTTGTTCGAGCCCAAGCGACTGGAAAAGGGGCTGCGGCTCACTGCCGACATCCCACCCGAAGCCGTGACGCAGTTGCACGGCGACGCGGCGCGGCTGCGGCAGGTGCTCTTCAATCTCCTCGGCAATGCTTTCAAGTTCACCCACCAGGGCGAGGTCGGAGTCGAGGTCGAGACCGTGGGCCTCTACGCCGGCAGGGTCAGGGTGCTGATCCGGGTCAGCGATACGGGCATCGGCATCGCGCCCGCCGACCAGCAGGTCATCTTCGATCCGTTCTCGCAGGCACAACAGTGGTTGAACGGGGGCCACGGCGGCACCGGGCTGGGGCTGACGATCTGCCGCCGCCTGGTGACGATGATGGACGGCTCGATCGAGGTCGAGAGCGAGCCCGGCGTCGGCTCGACCTTCAGCGTTGCGGTCGAGCTTGAGCGGGCGCGGCGGGCACTGAGTGCGCCGGTGAAGTCGGGCGGTTCGGCGGCGTGCGAGTCCGGGGAGCCGCCGGCTTTTGCGAGGGGAGCCCGTGTGCTGGTCGCCGAAGACAGCCCGACGAACCAGCTGGTGGTGAAGACGTTGCTGCAACGCCTCGGCTGCGAGGTCGAGGTGGTGGAGGACGGCGAGCAGGCGCTGGCGGAGGCGGCCCGTCGCGGCTACGACCTGATCCTGATGGATCTGCGGATGCCGAAGCTCGACGGCATCGAGGCGGCCAAAGCGATACGGCGTCTGCCGGGTCTTGCGGTCGCCCCTCCCATCGTGGCGGTGACGGCCGATACCCTGCAGCGGGAAAAAAAGGCCTGTGCCGAGGCGGGCATGAACGCCTACATCGCCAAGCCCATTCGCCGCGCGGAGCTCGAGCGGGTTCTGCGTGAGCGGCTGGCGTCCCGCGGGTCGTCGGGCGGCGATTCCGTTCCCGTCGCCTACGCGGCCGAGACGGCGAGCACGCGGGACGCGGCATCTCCCGGCGACCCTGGGCAACGCGCCCTCACGGCGGGCTGCGGGATCTGAGCACCGCTCTCGCCGGCGAGAGCGGCGAAGACGCAGCCGCACCGCGCCGTCATCGGTGGGTTGCGCAGTCGTTGGGGTCGAATGAGTCGCACAGCCGCGCCGGCGAGTAACCCGCGCCGCCGCCGGCGCAGCCGCCGAGCGCCACGAGCCACACCGCCAGCGCAATCGTGACGAGATATTTGCTGCAGGGCATGGGTCGCTGGCGCTCGCGTGAGGAAGGTTGCGGGTCGCTACGCAGTATACAGCAAGCTGCCAGCGTTGCCGGGGGGCTCCGCCGCCGGCGTCGAAGGGCGCGGCCGTGAATCTTAATCAGAAAACAAAAATATGCTAAAATACTGTTTTATTTCACCGCGCGCGGCCTGATCACGGTCAACTCCGCTCCGTGGCGCCGTCGCTATAGTCCACCGATGGCCAGGGCCCGGGCCCCGCTGGCGTGCGAGTCCGTCGGGCCGTTGACCGCGACAGGAGGCGAGTATGAAGTCGATCACGAGAGCGCTCATCGGCACGGTCACGGCGGCGACGTGGCTTGTCGCCGCTCAGCCGTCGGCGGCCCAGCAGGCCCCGAACCCGCTCAGCTTTTTCGAGATGATGCAGGCGGNNGAGCGGGCCGGCGGCGCCGCCGCCCGCCGATTCCGCCGCGGCAACGGGAACCCCCCCGGCGGCGATGGCGAATCCGATGGCCGGAATGGCGAATCCCATGATGGGCATGATGAACCCGATGATGATGGGGCCCATGATGGGCATGATGAACCCCATGACGATGGGTCCCATGATGGGCATGATGAACCCCATGACGATGGGTCCCATGGCCACGGCGCCCATGGGCATGATGGGTGGGGCGATGGCCAATCCGTTCGCGGCGTTCCTGACGCCGGGCAACTGGCTCAACCCTCAGAGCTATAACGCGTTTCTCGGTCCTGCCGCCTGGACGGCGATGATGAACCCCATGAGCTACATGGTCTTCGCCAACCCGGCCAGCTACATGTCGCTTATGAACCCGGCGGCCTACATGCCGATGATGAACCCGGCGGCCTACATGCCGATGATGAATCCGGCCGCATTCGGCCCCGGGTCGATGCCGGGTGCTTCCGGGCCGATGGTCCCCGCGCCGGGTGTGCCGATGTACGGTCAGGCCCCGCCGATGCCGATGGCGCCGCCAATGCCGATGCCGATGATGCCGCCGATGCCGATGATGCCGCCGATGCCGATGATGCCGCCGGCGCCCGCAGCGGCCGCGCCGGGATCTCCTTGAAGCATGCTTACCGCCGTGTGGGGCGCCGGGTGGCCGGCGGTCCCGCGAAGCCGCTGCGTTGAATTCTGCCGTGAACTCGATGATCGGGGTATTAACGATGAAGAAGCTCGTTGTCAGGCAATTCGTATTCTCGAGCCGCGTGCTGCTGGCCGCAGCACTGGCCGGCGCGGCGCCGCTCGCCGTCGCCGACGCCGCGGTGGAGCGCAGCGGCGCCGGTCTCTTCGGGCCGTCCCTGCCGCTGCTGGCGCAGCAGCAGGCAACGGCGCCCGCCGGCGAGTCGGTCATTGACCCGAGCGTGGTCGAGGAGCTCCGGGCGAACCCCGAGCTCGGGCCGCGTCTGGTGGGCGATCTTTCCCCCGAGGCCGAGAAGATCCGCCGCGATCAGCTGCGCCGCGAGCAGAAGCCGGTATTGCCCGAAGTGCCGGCGCAGACCAAGGCGGCATGGTTCACGTCCATGATGGCGAGCTCGCCGATGTCGATGCGCGACATGTTCAACATCATGACGGCGAAGAAGAAGGTGGTCGAAGGAATGAGCTTCGACGAGGTCGTCGAGGCCATGGAGATCAAGGCCAACGAGCTCAATTTCAAGAAGGTGGGCCACAACGAGTTCTGGCGCGACGTCGGCGCCATCACCGGCCTGCCGACGACGCGGCTCGAGGTGCTGCAGTTCTGCGATGCGGTGGTGGGTCGCCGGATGCTCGACTACAGCCCGGAGTTCGTCATCTTCATACCGTGCCGTATCGCCCTGTACGAGGACGCGAACGGCGACATCTGGCTGATGACGCTCGACTGGGACGTGACGTGGTTGAGCCTCGCCTGGCACCCGGACTCCCAGCTCGACGAGGCCCTGAAGCGCGATGCCGTGCGCATCCGCGACGTCATGGAGAAGATCATGCACGCCGGTGCCACCGGCGAGTGGTGAGGCGGGTCCTGGCGGCGTGCGCCGGATCGCCCCGCCGCGTCACTGCCCGCTGTAGAGATAGAAGATATAGGAGTTGACCAGATAGATGGAGAAGATCAGCAGGCTCGCCCAGCCGATGATCTTCAGCCGCTTCTTCGTCGGCCGGTAGACGAGGCCGACGATGGCCACGCCGGTCATCATGATGGCCGATAACGAGGAGACGGCGTGACTCAGGGAGATGTGGGCCAGCAGCGGGCCTTGTGTGTAGAGGAGGTCGTCCACGCTCAGGATGGCCACGTTGAACAGGTTGCTGCCGAACAGATTTCCCACCGCCATGTTCACGGCGCCGAGTTTGAGCGCGCTCAGCGTCACGGCGATCTCGGGCAGCGAGGTGACGAAGGCCACGAACAGCGTGCCGACGAAGCTCGTGTGCCAGTCCATCTGCTCGGCGAGGCCCTTGGCGACGAACGGCAGCCAGACCCCCGCCGCCACCACCACTGCGGCCGCCATGGCGTAGCGCGCCACCACCTTTCGCAGTGAAAGGTGTCCGTAGGCCTCCTCCTCGGCCTCGATGAACTCCTGGAGCTGCTGCCTCTCGTAGCGGAACACGATCCGCATGGCGACGGCGTAGAGCATGAGGATGACGACGCTGTAAGCGCCCACGTGCCCGATGCTGACGCTGATTCCCGTCGATGCCAGCAGTATGTTGAAGCCGACGAAGCCGAGCAGCATGACGCCGAATGCCGCCGAGAGAATGTGCCCGCGGCTCGCCGTGACGAACACGGACGTGCGTCCGTGCATCATGTCGAGTATGACGATGATCAACAGGTTGAAGACACAGCTGCCGAGAACGTCTCCCACGGCGATGTTCGGCGCGTCTGCCACCGTGACGGAGCTGACGCCGGTCGCCAGCTCGGGCAGGGACGTCACGCTGGCGAGCAGGACCAGGCCGACCCACGTGCCGCCGAGCCCGGTCTTCTCCGCGATGGCGTCGCCGTAGAGCGAGAGCTTGAAGCCGGCGAAGCCGATGAGGGCCAGGCAGACGCCGAACTGAACCCAGATGAGCATGATCGTCGAGCCGATTGCGTGTCGTGAGCGCCCGTTTTGCGGGTCCCGCGGTTCGGGTCTGGCCGGCGCTAGGCGGGCGTGCGCAGTGCCGCGGGTCGCCCGCTTTTCAGGGCCCGCGTCACGCGCTCACCCCCGGGTAATGATACCCGGGGACGAGGCCGAACCAACCCCGGCGCAGCATCCACTTGGTGATCTCGAGAACCGGCAGCACCGTCGCCGACAGAGTCCCAGCGATGAGCCATTCGTCGGCACTGAGAGCGTGGGTCGCGAACGGCTGCTGCAGAAAAGGCACGTAGACGATGCACACGAGCAGGGCGATCTCCCAGAGGATGGCCGCGTTCAGCCACCTGTTGGCAAAGGGCCTTAGGAAGGCCGAGTGCCAGTCGGAGCGAAAGCCGTAGGCCTTGAAGAACTGTATCAGCACCAGGGTGACGAAGGTGACGGACGTGGCGTGGTCCGTGTCGCGTCCAGAGAGCAGCGCCCAGGCATAGAGACCGAGCGTCACGGTCATCGACCAGGCGCCGCCGACGAGCATGAGCACGACCATGGGCCGTGTGAAGATGCCGCGGCGCGGCTCCCGGGGCGGCTCGCGCATGAGTTTCTCGTGCGGCGGGTCCACCGAGAGCGCCAGGGCGGGCAGACCGTCCGTAGCGAGATTGACGTAGAGGATCTGCACGGCGGTCAGCGGCAGGGGCATGCCGGCGAGCATGGCTCCCGCTATCAGGCCGATCTCGCCCAGGTTCGACGAGAGCAGATACATGAGATATTTCTTGATGTTGGCGAAGATCGCCCGTCCCTCCTCGACGGCGGCGACGATCGAGGCGAAGTTGTCGTCGGTCAGGGTCATCGCGGCCGCTTCCTTGGAAACGTCGGTGCCGGTAATGCCCATCGCGATGCCGATATCGGCTTTCTTCAGGGCAGGTGCGTCGTTGATGCCGTCGCCGGTCATGGCGACCACGTTGCCGCGCTTCTGCCATGCCTCCACCACTCTGAGCTTGTGTTCGGGGGACACCCGGGCGTAGACGTCTATGGCGTGCACGCGGCGCTCGAGCTCCTCGTCCGACAGTGCCTCGAGCTCGGCGCCGCCGACCACCTGCTCTGTCGTCGACAGCCCGAGCTCCTGGGCAATGGCCTGCGCGGTCGCGGGATGGTCACCGGTGATCATGACGGGCTTGATGCCGGCTCGCCGGCAGGTCTCGATAGCTGCGTAGGCCTCCGGGCGCGGCGGGTCGATCATGCCGACGAGCCCCGCGAACACCATGTCGCGTTCGGCGTCGGCGATGTCGGCGTCCGTTTTGTAGGCGACGGCCAGCACCCTCAGCGCGTCGGCGGCCATGGCCGCGGCCGCCCGCCTCACGGCTTGCCTGTTGTCGGCGTCGAGCTCGCGCGTTCCGCCCTCGCCGGTGAGCAGCTGCGTACACGAGGCGAGGATCACCTCGGGAGCGCCCTTGGCATAGGCAAGCGTACCGCCGGCGGTAGCGTGCAGCGTCGTCATGCGCTTGCTTTCCGAGGTGAAGGGGATCTCGTCGATGCGCGGGTTGGCCACCTGCAGCCGTCGCTTGTCGAGGCCGGCCTTGGCGGCGGCGACGATGAGCGCGCCTTCGGTCGGGTCGCCGCGGATCTCCCAGCGGTCGTCGAGACGGGTGAGCTGCGCGTCGCAGGCGAGGGCGGCTCCGCTCAGCAGACGCTCTAGAGCGGGCGTGACGGAAACGCTAGTGCCCAAAACTTCCTTCCGGCTCGTAACCGCTGCCGGTGACCTCGACGACCTGCCCGTCGATCCAGATGGCGCGTGCGGTCATCTCGTCACTGGTGAGCGTGCCGGTCTTGTCCGCGCAGATGACCGACGTGCACCCGAGCGTCTCGACAGTGGGCAGATGGCGAATCAGCGCGTTTCGCCGCGACATGCGCTGCACGCCCAGGGCCAGCGAAATGGTGACTACCGCCGGCAGAGCCTCCGGCACCACGGCCACCGCCAGGGCGATGCCGAAAACCAGCATCTCGAGCCACGGCGCGCCGCGCAGCAGCCCCAGCGTGACGATCATGACCACCACCAGCACCGCCGCCGTGGCGAGGGCCCTGCCGGCGCGATCGAGGTTCTCCTGCAGCGGTGTCCTGCCGACCTCCAGTGTCTGCAGCATGCCGCTGATCTTGCCGAACTCGGTGTCCGCGCCGGTGGCGACCACCACCGCCTGTCCTCTGCCGTAACTCACGACCGTTCCCGAGTACGCCATGTTGACGCGATCGGCGAGGACGCAGGTGGTGTCGGAGAGCGCTTCCGATTGCTTGGCGACGGGCATCGACTCGCCCGTGAGCGGCGACTCGTCGGTCATGAGATTCGCCGCTTTGACCACGCGTGCGTCGGCGGGCACCTTGTCGCCCATGCGCAGCAGCAGCATGTCGCCGGCGACGACTTCCCGCGCCGGGACGGTCAGCTCCTCGCCGCCGCGCAGGAGCGTCGCCGTCGGGGCCGCGAGCGCGCGCAGTGCCTCGATGGCCCGCTGGGCGCGGTATTCCTGGACGAATCCGAGAATGATGGCGAACAGGACGATGGCCACGATGGCTACGGCCTCGAGCACCTGGCCGAGAAATGCGGAAATCACCGTGGCGATGAGCAGGATGACGATGAGGACGTTCTTGAACTGCGCGAGCAAGAGTTCCAGCGCCACGTTGCGTTCCGGCAGCGGCAATTCGTTGGGGCCGTGCTCTTCCAGCCGTCGCCGCGCTTCGTCCGCCGCGAGCCCGCTCGGTGCGGTGCCCAGAAGGTCGCACACCGCATCGCTCGACAGGGTGTGCCAGGATGGATCCTGTTTCATCGTCTGGAAGTATGGGTCGGCCGTCGCTCGAGTGGCGCGAGCAGCGGCCGATCATAGACCATTCGCGACCATCGGGGGCAACGAGCGGGCGACGAGGCCGAAAAGCCGACGCGGCGAGCGGCTTGGGCGACCCTCGCCCGGCCGCGCCTAGTCGGGCACGGCGAGTTCGGTGGTTGTGTCGGCGGGTGAAGGGCGCGGCCCCGATGGCATCGCCGTCGCGGTGTCCTCGCGTCTCGCCACGATCCGTGCGGCGGGAAAGCGACACGTGAAAGTGCTGCCCTTGCCCACGGCACGGGAGATCTCCAGCTCGGCATCGTGGCGGTCGCGGGGGTAGGCCACCTCGGGATCGACCTTGCGGTACTCCTCGGCCCAGGCCTGCGCGACGTTGACGAGGGTGTCCGAGCCCTTGTTCTGGATGACGGTGCGGGCCTGTACGACGGCTGTCAGCGCGAAGGTGAGAAAGGTCAGTGCGGCGACCAGTGTTCCTTTAGATCTCATCATTCAGCTCCAGTGGTGTTTCGCTTAAAGCAGTCCCGCCATGCACATCCATGCCCGTGCCGGCGCCCTGCCGGGACACGACGCCCTCGAGGCCTCGCGGCTCGCCGCACTCGGCGGCCAGCGATCAGAAGAGTGTTACGGCTTGATTACAGCGACGTGACAATTGATTGAATATCGACGCAGATCAACAACGCTGGTGACTGTCGCCGGCGCCGGCGCACAGCTCTTAGCGCCAGGGCGCAATGAGCGCAGGGGCGGTGCGGTTGCGCTCTGAGGGCGCCCGTGAAGCACGGGGCGGCACAGGGCTCTCTGCGGCTTATTTCTCCGCCGAGAGATAGCAGACCCAGCTCGGGTCCTGCTCCACGTGGGTGGCGGGAGTGTAGATGCCGTTGCCTTCGCCGGTCTTCTCGTCAACGCCCTCCCAGTAAACCGTGACGTTGGCGAAGCCGGCGTCCAGCAGCAGGTCGCGAAGCTCCGGCAACGTCCACAGGCGCCAGTTGTAGGTGAAGGCCCGCTTCAGCTTGGAGCCGTCGGGAAAGGCGAAGTGGATGTGACACATCATTTCGCCGTTGATGGGGTTGTAGCTGGCCTGGTCCCAGATGTAGGTGAAATTCTTGTGCTTGGTCTTCTCGCTCATCGCTCGACAGGACTCGTACCCGCCGAAGGCGTCGAGAAAGAAGACGCCGTCCTCGACCAGCCCCGCGCGGACCCGCTCGAAGTAAGCGCGCAGCAGCGCACGTTCCTTGAAAAGCTGGTAGCTGAAATTCATGGCGAGGACCATGTCGACGGGTTCCGTTTTGACCTTCAGCACATCGGCCCGGAGCAGTGCGATGCGCTCGGCGGCGGGTTTCTTCAGACGTGCCACGTTCTTCTTGCGGCCCCACGCGAGCACCGCGGCGTCGAGGTCGACGCCGACGGCCCGGTTCGAGCGGTGACGGCGAACCCATTCGCAGGCGGTATTTGCCGTTCCGCAGAAATCCTCGCGAATGAGCCGGGCGCGACGGCCTCGCAGGCTGCGAAAGGTGTCCTCGACCATGTCGCACTCGGCCTCGACGCATTGCACCGACTTCTGATAGAGCGTGTGCCGGTCGGCGCGCTCCGCCAGGGTGGCGGGTTTCTTGCCGCTGCGCTGCCTGCGCTCGACGTCCTTTGCTTTGTCCTTGTTTCCCTTTGCCAATGCTCTCACTCCTCGGTATCGTTTTGCCCGGCGCTCGCGTGCCGCCGCAACAGTCGCGATCGCCGCTCGTCGCTCGCCATCGTCCCGGCCTGCCCCGGCGTTTGTGGCAGCGCAGTGTAACGTCTGTGAATGTGTCTGGCAGCAGACAGTGCGAGATTCGCCGGACTTATCGCCCACCGCCCGCCGTCATGCGCATACGCCACGCCGGACGGCAAGAGCCCGGGCCCGGGTCAGCCGCCGCTGCGCCAGAAGCGTAATCCGGACAGCACGCTTGCGTGCTCCGAAGGAGCCGAAGGTCGCGTGCGCCGATTCTCGCTGCGGTCCTCGCGGTCGCCGGGTTTCGCGAACACCTCGCGCGGGTCCCCGGAAAACTCGTGAGCGATGTGATCGTTCACCGTCACCATGACCTCGCGCACGGCGACCTCCTTGTCGATGTTCGCGATGATCGCGACATTGGCGCGATCGGACTCCGCGAGAAAGAAGCTCTGCAGTTGCCAGATGGAGTCGAAATGCTCGAGATAGCGTTCCGCCCGCCGTGTGGGCACGCCCGTGCCGCGGCCGGTAATCCGCTGGCGCAGCATCTCCTGGTCCGGTACGGCGAGCACGATGGGCACGACGATCGCGTCACTCTCCTCGGCGAGTTTGTGCAGCAGCATCGGCCACACGTGAACGCCCTCGATGACCAGGGAAACGTGCTCTCGCAGGGCGCGCTGCATCACGGCCTCGCTCGCCGCCGCCACCAGATCCGCCTGTTGTAGAAAACCGCGGATCAGCAGGTCCTCGGTCGCCTCCGGCCCGCTTCCCGGCTGCGGCAGGGCGCGCCAGGCGGTGAACGAGGAGCGGTGCAGTACGGGAAGCAGCCGCTCGGGAATCATGACGCGCACGACCTCGCGCAGCATGTCGGTCGACTGTGTCCGCACGATCTCGAGAAGGCTCGCGGCCTCGGTGGCGACGGTGCTCTTGCCGCAGCCGGCGGTGCCGCCGATCAGAAGCAGCAGCGGACGGCCGCTGCGGCGGAACTGGTACTGCGCGAGATAGTGGCGGGCCAACTCCGGGCCGAGCTCGCGCTTGAGGCACATGTAGGTGAGGCCCACGAGGGCGCGCTCGCCGATCTGCGTCTCCTGCTTGCGCAGCAGATGCTCGAACAGCAGCTCCGTCAGCCGCGTCGATTCCTCGCTGGACAGACCGCAGGCCTGCAGCCGCTGACTGTGGCGGGCGCGCGAGAAAGGGACGATGATGCCTTCGGGCCCGCCGACCAGAATGGCGGCGGGAGCAAGCGTTCTCGCGCGGTAGATTTGCGCCGCCTCCTCGTGGGAGACCTTGAGCAGTCTCAGGGTGCGCGCGCGCAGATCGCGCTTGGTGATCTCTTGGCCGGAAACCAGCTCCTGGCGGATCTGGGAAGCGAGTTGATAGGCCTCCTCGAAGGACAGCCCGGCGTTCTGCAGCGAGCGTGTCAGCATGCCCCGCAGAAAGGGCGTCGCTGCGCCGGTGTCGGAGTCGATTACGCGGATCTTGGCCATCAATCAGTAACCGCCGGCGCTGTCTTGAATCGCGAGCCGCGGCGCCGCCTAGCGGGCACAGCCTGCTCGCCGCGCCCGGGCCCCCGGCGATCGCCTCGGCGGTATGCCCAACGCCCGCTGCGGACGTTGGCCGACCAGTGTAAGCGGGGCGCGACATGGCGGCAAGGAATGCCCGCAGACATGCCGCCGCATCGATCGAGGTCGTCGCGACCCGCAGGGAGGCCCGATGCCTGTCGGCGGGCGTTGCAGACGGTTCCGCTGCGCGGCGGGCATCGCCGACGCACGCTTCGATTGCGCCGAAGGGTCTTTCGCGGCATTGTTGACACCGATCAACGACAAAACCGGCAGTTGATGGGAAGAGATTAAGTCGTGGGCCGCGGCCAACTGCGCAGCGCCCAAAAAGGAGATCTGCATGTTCAGAACTGCGGAGCTGGGGCGCAGCGTCCCGAAACAGGAATACCGCGAGCGCGAGCCGGTGCTGCGTGAGGAGCTGCTGCTGCAGCAGCAGGAGCTGCGCCGCTGCGGGCGTTTTCCCGTCATCGTCTATCTCGCCGGCGTCGAGGGCGCGGGCAAGGATATTGCCGTCAACCGGCTCAACGAGTGGATGGATCCGCGGTGGATCTCGACCCGGGCTTACGGCGAGCCGGCGGACGTCGAGCGCGAGCGGCCGGAGTTCTGGCGCTATTGGTTGGGCCTTCCACCAAGGGGCACGATGGGGCTGTTCATGAGCGCGTGGTATCACAGCCCGGTGCTCGCGCGCGTCTACGGCAAGATGACCCAGGCGCAGTTCGACAATCGACTCGACCGCATCAACGCGTTCGAGAAAGCCCTTGCCGACGACGGGGCGCTCATCCTCAAGTTCTGGATGCACTTGAGCCGCGAGGCACAGAAGCGCCGCCTGAAGTCTCTGGAGAAGAACCCCCTGACGAGCTGGCGTGCCACGGAGCAGGACTGGAAGCACTGGCACATGTACGACGAGTTCATCACCGCCGCCGAGCGGGTGATCATGCGGACCAGCACGGGTCATGGGTCGTGGACGATTGTCGAGGGACTCGACGACAAGTACGCCAGCCTGACGATCGGTGCCACCCTGCGCGACGCCCTCGGCAAACGCCTAGAGGACGCGCGCCGCCAGCAAGAGCTCGAGGATCGCCTCGCCGCGACGTCGGCGGTGGCCGGGCTCGAATCGCCGGCGCCCGCGGCGGAGAGCCGGGTGGAGACGGGCCCGCCTGTGACGGTGCTGAGCAAGCTGGACATGACCAAGGCGCTCGGCAAGACGGAGTACTCGAAGCAGCTCAAGCGCTATCAGGCACGCCTGGGGCAGCTGCACCGCCAGGCGGTCGAGGAGGGGGTATCCAGTGTGCTCGTTTTCGAAGGCGCCGATGCGGCCGGCAAGGGCGGCGCCATCCGCCGCCTCATCGCCTCGGTGAATGCGCGCAACTATCAGGTCCTGCCGTTTGCCGCGCCCACCGACGAGGAGCGTGCCCATCACTACCTGTGGCGATTCTGGCGTCACCTGTCACGCGCCGGCCGGCTGACGATCTTCGACCGCAGCTGGTACGGCCGCGTGCTGGTCGAGCGCGTCGAGGGCTTCGCCACGCAGGACGAGTGGAGGCGCGCCTACGCGGAGATCAACGACTTCGAGGAGCAGCTGATCGACCACGGCATCGTCGTCATGAAATACTGGCTGCACATCACCCAGAACGAGCAACTGTCCCGCTTCGAGGCGAGAGAGAAGATACCTTACAAGCGCTGGAAGCTGACGGAGGAAGACTGGCGGAACCGCGAGAAATGGGATGAGTACCAGATCGCCATCAACGACATGGTGCAGCACACGAGCACGCACATCGCGCCGTGGATTCTGGTGGAGGGCAACGACAAGCGCTACGCGCGTATCAAGGTCATCAAGGAGTTGTGTCGCAAGCTGGAGGAGCGCCTCGTTCCCGCCGGATCGTGATCCGCGGCGCTCGACCCGCCGGCGTTGCGGGCCGGCGTGTCACGTGATGGCCAGGGCGATGATCGCAAGGACGACGAACAGCACGATCAGTGCAAGCAGGATCGTGTTCTTGCGCCCGGAAACGTACGCGCGCTGCGCGAGGCTCTCGATCTCGCCCTTTTGCGCCTGGACCGCCCACGCCATCAGATCACCGCTTGAGACCAGGTTCTCCAGCTTGCCGCCGACCACCAGCGGCAGGTGTCGAATTTGTTGCTCGGTGACGGTGCGCATGGCGTCGCCCACGGCAGTCGTGGCCTCCACGCACACGGGGTCGCGCGTCATGACCTCTGCCAGCCGGGTCTGCCGTGGATCCCGGCTCTGCGCCACGACGCGGCGCAGCAGGTCGCGCTCGGAGAAAATTCCGACGACGCCCCCGTCGTCGTCGAGCACCACCAGCGCGCCGATGTTGCGGGCGGTCATCTTCTCTACCGCGTCGCACACCAGGTCATCGGGCCGCGCCGAGTGAATCTCCTCGCGTTTGGCATCGGCGACGGCGCGCAGTGTGCTCTGCATCTTCACGGCGGCACTCCTCATGTCGGCAAGGTGGGAAAAGCTAGCCCCGCGGTTGGTTCGCGGCCACAAAAGGCCGGAAAACGAAGCCTGGATCCGTCGGTCCGTCGACGCACTATAGCACGCTGGGATGGCGCCGCGGCCGGCGCGAGCGTACCCCGACGCCCTTTCGGGCATTGGCGTTGATTGCGAGCGTGCGCCCGGTTCCGAAACACTTCTACACGCAGTCGGCGGTGATCCCGTGGCGCGTCCGGGATGCGGGGATCGAGATCCTGTTGATCAGCTCGCGCAAGAGAAAACGCTGGGTGGTACCGAAAGGAGTCAAGGAGCCCGCGCTCTCCGCCGCCGCATCGGCCGCCAAGGAAGCCTTCGAGGAAGCGGGTATCGAGGGCCGCGTGCGCGAGCCCGCCATCGGCCGCTATCGCTATCGCAAATGGAAAGGGGTGTGCACCGTCGAAGTCTTTCTCATGGAGGTGGTGACGGTGCACGAGAACTGGCTGGAGGACTACAGGCTGCGCAAGTGGGTGAGTCCCGAGGACGCCGTCGAGCGGGTGGACGAGCGGGCGCTGAAGAAGCTCATTCGCAAAGTGCCGGCGCGGGTGTCCGGCTCATGACGCTGAGCCTTTCCAGCGCACGTCGTAGAGGTCGAGGCGGCGGTTTCTCAGGTTGCGCACGGCCCCGTTCATGTGCAACTCCTTGAGCAGTGCGAGATCCAGATCGGCGATCAGGGTGGTCTCGGTGTTGGGGGTCGCCTCCGCCTTGACGGCGTCGTGGGGAAAGGGGAAGTCCGCGGGCGTGAAGATCGCCGACTGGGAGTAGTGGATATCCATGTACGCGATATTCGGCATGTTGCCGATGCTGCCGGTCAGCACCACGTAGCACTCGTTCTCGATGGCGCGCGCCTGGGCGCAGCGCCGCACGCGCAGGTAGCCGTTCTTGGTGTCGGTCAGACAGGGTACGAACAGGATTTTCACGCCTCTCTCCGCCAGCAGGCGGGACAGCTCTGGAAACTGCACGTCGTAGCAGATCAGGATGCCGATCTTGCCGATGTCGGTGTCGAACGCCTTGAGCTGCGAGCCGCCATTGAGGGCCCACTCCAGTTCTTCGTCCGGCGTCGGGTGAAGCTTGTACTGCGAGTCCCAGGTTCCGTCGCGGCGGCAGAGATAGGCCACCGCGTAGAGATTGTGATCGCGGTAATCGGGCAGACTGCCGGCGACGATATTGGTGTTGTACTCCACGGCGAGTGTCAACAGGTACTCGCGTATCGGCTCGGTGAAATCCGCGAGCATGCGCATCGCCTCGGCGTCGCTCTTGGGGTGGAACTGGGCCATCAGCGCGGCATTGAAATACTCCGGCAGCAGCACGAAGTCCGCCGCGTAGCTCGACAGGATGCCGACGAAGTACCGCAGCTGCACCTTGAGGTCCTCGAAGGAGGAGGCCGGGCGCATCTGCCACTGCACGGCCCCGACCCGAACCACGCGCTTGGGCTCCCCCAGCACCGGTGGGTCGTGACGATAGTCGATGTTGATCCACTCGGAGATCACGGCGTAGGCATGGGATTCCTCGTCCTCGGGCAGGTAGCCGGTGATCACGCGCCGGACGTGGAAGTCGTTGTGCAGCTGGAAGGTCAGCACGGGATCGTAGATCTCGTTCTTCTTGACGCGGATGATGTACTCCTGCGGGGTGAGCTTGTGACTGAACTTGTCGTAGTTGGGAATGCGCCCGCCGAAAATGATGCGCTGCAGGTTGAGGTTCCGGCACAGCTCCTTGCGGGCGTCGTACAGGCGCCGTCCCAGGCGCATACCCCGGTATTTCGGGTGCACCACCACGTCCACGCCGTAGAGCGTGTCCCCGTCGGAGTCGTGGGTGGTGAGATAGCCGTCGCCGGTGATTTCCTTGTGGGTGTGAAAGTCGCCGTAGCGCCCGTAGTCGACGATAAGGCTCAGGGCGGCGCCCACCACCTTGCCCTTGTCCTCGATACAGATCTGCCCCTCGGGAAAGCGTGCAAGCTGCGACTGGAACTGCTGCTTCAGCCAGGCGCCACCCGCGCGATCGTAAGCGAGATCCATCATCTCGCGCAGCTCGTCGTAATCCTCGAGGCGCAGCGTGCGCAGCACCAGTCGGTGGCGCAGGGTTTTGGTCGCTTTCTTGCCCTTCTTATGGACGGCCTTGGGCGCCCCCTTGCCGGTTTTGCTCTTGGCGCGCCGCTTGTGAGTGCTCTCGTTGGCCTTGGATTTTGCTTCGAGTTGCTTTTCCGCCATCGTCTGTTTCTCTGTCTTGAACCGCGTCGTCGGGCCGCCGGGGATTACTTCATCAACGATTTATTCTAGACCGGTGAGCAAATACCGGCGTTGATTCAAGTCATACTGCCCGCTGCGCTTCCACCCCGGGCCCGTTCCCGCACACGGGTGGCACCGCAGGCCGCCGGGCGCGGCAGGGCCGGGCCGGCCGCCGCGTGCCCAGGGGGCGCAGCGCCCGCCCGCGGGCATCGCGCTGGACGGCGGCGGCCGCAGTGTGCCTAGAATGATTGCACGCTGTTGTCGGCTCGGGGTGAGCACACGGGGCAGGCGAGCTTGAAGGTTCTGGCCGGATACAACATCAAGGGCGGTGTCGGCAAAACGGCGACCGTCGTCAATCTCGCGCATCTCGCGTCGCAGGAGGGCCTGCGCACGCTGGTGTGGGACCTCGACCCCCAGGGCGCGGCGACCTTCTACTTCCGCATCCGGCCCAAGGCGCGCGGCGGGGCGAGGCGGCTGATCGAGGGGCGGCGGGACCCCCACGACCTCGTCAAGGGCACGGATTACGAGCATCTCGACCTGCTGCGGGCGCGCTTCTCTTTCCGTAATCTGGACCTGGCGCTGGCGCGCACGCGCAAGCCGCACCGGGCGCTGGCACGACTGATCGCGCCTTTGGCGGCGAGCTATGACCTGCTGCTGTTCGACTGCCCTCCGGCGATCAGCCTGACCTCGGAGAGCGTCTTCGGGGCGGCAGACGCGCTGCTGGTACCGACGATTCCGACCACGCTGTCGATACGCAGCCTGGACCAGGTCGTCGCCTATCTGCAGCGTCGCGGGCTCGATTCGCTCGCGGTGCTGCCTTTCTTCTCCATGGTGGATGCGCGCAAGGCTCTGCACCGCGGCATCTGCAGGCAGGGGCTGGAGCAGCCGCGCGGCTTTCTGCGCACGGCGATCCCTTACGCGAGCCTCATCGAGCAGATGGGCCTCAAGCGCGCGCCACTCACCGCCTACGCTCCGGGGAGCATGCCCGGTCTCGCCTATGCGGCGCTGTGGCGGGAGATTCGAGACCGGGTGGTGAACCCGGGCGACGAGGCAGCGATTTGAGGCTGCGACGCAGCCGACCTCGCCGTCGGGCGCCCGCCCCCAGTCGATGCTCGACACTCTGAACGACGTGCCCACGCCCTGCTACGTCATCGACGAGCAGGCGCTGCAGCGCAATCTGGGCATTCTCGGGACCGTGCAGCGGCGCAGCGGCTGCCGCATCCTGTTGGCGCTTAAGGCCTTTGCGGCTTTCAGTGTCTTCCCGTTGCTCAGAAAGTGCCTTGCCGGCACCGCCGCCAGCTCGCTCTACGAGGCGCGGCTGGGGTTCGAGGAGTTCGGCGGCGCCGTGCACCTGTGTGCGCCGGCGTACCGTCCCGACGAGTTCGAGGCCTTGTTGCGCTACTGCAGTCACGTGGTGTTCAACTCGACGTCGCAGTGGCGGCGTTTCGCCCCGCAGGTGGCGGCTTGTGCGCGGCCCGTGCGCTGCGGGCTGCGCATCAATCCCGAGCACTCGGAGGTGGAGGTGCCGGTCTACGACCCGTGCCGCAGCGGCTCGCGGCTCGGGATCACCCGCGCGCAGCTCGAGCCCGATGCTCTCGAGGGCATCAGCGGCATTCATTTTCACACGCTGTGCGGCAGCAACGCCGAAGCACTGGTGCGCACGCTCGAGGCGGTGGAGGCGGGCTTCGGCGAGTTCCTAGGCGCCATGCAGTGGGTCAACTTCGGCGGGGGTCACCACATCACCCGCAGCGACTACGATGTCGATCTGCTGTGCGGGTTGGTGGAATCCTTCCGCCGGCGTTACGGCGTCGAGATCTTCCTCGAACCCGGAGAGGCTGTGGTGCTGGACGCGGGGGTGCTGGTCGCGACGGTGCTCGATGTCCGACCCGACGGCATCGCCATCCTGGACGTTTCGGCCGCGGCCCACATGCCGGACGTGCTGGAGATGCCGTACCGTCCCGATATCGCCGGCGCCGGCGCCCCCGAAGAGTTCCCGCACCGCTACCGGCTCGGCGGACCGACTTGCCTGGCCGGAGACGAGATAGGCGTCTACTCGTTTCCCGAGCCGCTCGGCATCGGTACCCGACTCGTCTTCGAGGACATGGCGTGTTATACGATGGTCAAGAACACCCTGTTCAACGGCGTAGGGCTGCCGGCGATTGCGCTGCGCGAGGCCGGTACAGGACGTTTGCGCCTCGTCAGGCAGTTCGGCTACGAGGACTACCGCAACCGACTCTCCTGAGAAACGCTTGGAGCGAGCATGAGCAATACTTTGATCATCGGCGCGGGCGGGGTGGGCGGCGCTACCGCCCACAAGTGCGCCCAACACAACGACCTTCTCGGCGACCTCTGCCTGGCGTCGCGCACCAGGGCGAAGTGTGAGGCCATCATCGAGGATGTTCACCGCAGGAACAATCTCAAGGACGCCTCCGCCAGCGTGACGACGGCGGGTGTCGACGCCATGGACTCCGCAGCAGTCGCCGGCCTGATCGAGCGCACGGGCTCGCGGTTGGTGCTCAACGCCGGCAGTCCGTACTGCAATCTCTCCATCATGGAGGCCTGTCTCGAGGCCGGCGCACACTACATCGACACGGCGGTGCACGAGGTGGAGGGCGCTGCGCCGGAGCCGGCCCCGTGGTATGCCAATCACGAGTGGAAGTACCGTGACCGGTTCGCCGAGAAACGAATCACCGGCATTCTCGGCGCGGGCTTCGATCCCGGCGCCGTGAACGTCTTCTGCGCCTACGTGCAAAGGCACCTGATCGACGCCATCGACAGCATCGATATCATGGACGTCAATGCCGGCAGCCACGGACGCTTCTTTGCCACCAACTTCGACCCCGAGACCAACCTGCGCGAGATCATTGAGGACGTGCTGTACTGGGAAGACGGCGACTGGGTGAGCATTGCGTGCCACTCCAGAAGCCGGACCTACGACTTTCCCGAGGTCGGAGAACGCAGGGTCTATTCGATGGGGCACGATGAGCTGCACTCGCTGCCGCTCAACATCGACGCGCGTCGTATCGAGTTCTGGATGGGCTTCGATGACCAGTACATCAACTGCTTCAATGTCCTCAAGGAGATCGGCTTGTTGTCGAACCGTCCCGTCGACGTCGAAGGGGTGGAGATGGCCCCGATCAAGATGGTCAAGGCGGTGCTTCCCGAGCCCGCTTCGCTCGCTCCGCACTACAGCGGCAAGGTGTGTATCGGCTGCCTCGTAAAGGGAGCCGAGGAGGGTCGTCCGCGGGAGGTCTTCATCTACTCGACCTGCGATCATGCCGAGTGCTACCGCGAGACGGGCTCGCAGGCGATTTCCTACACCACGGCCGTGCCGCTGGTGACGGCCGCTCTGCTGGTGACCCAGGGCGCGTGGGACGTCGGTCGCCTCGCCAACCTCGAGGAGCTGGACCCGGACCCCTTCATGCGGCTCATGCCGCAGCTGGGTCTGTCCTGGGACGTGCGTGAGCAGGAGCAGGAGCAGGCCCGCGCGCGCTACTCGAGCTCTCGCGGGCGCTGAATCCCGATGAGCTCGGCGCAGCCGGGCTCGAGCTTTTCCCAGCTCTGCGGCATCCGCAGTCGGGCCAGGGCGGCCGTCGGCATGGGGTTGTCGCGTGCCGGGCCGAAGTCCGCGTTGCCGGCGAGATAGCGCACCAACTCCTCCAATCCCGGATTGTGGCCCACGATCATCACGGTTGTCGGCCGTTGCGGACACTTTGCCAACACGCGCAGCAGCGTGCCGACCCCGGCCTCGTAGACGTCGCTCACCCATTGGATTCGGTCTTCGGGCAGCTGCGCGAAGCGGCACAGGCGTCGAGCGGTCTGCTCGGCGCGCGTGGCCGGCGAGCTCAGAATGCAGTCCGCAGCCAAGCCCTGCGCCCGCATCCACCGCCCCATTTGCTTGACCGCCTTGCGGCCTCGCTTGGCGAGCGGCCGCTCGAAGTCGGTGGGGGCATCGGTGGTCCAGTCGGACTTGCCGTGGCGGAAGACGAGCAGCTCGCGGGAGCCTCGCGCCGGCGGCGTACGGCGCGACGGGGTCGGGGTGTCGTTCATTTTTCGTTGCGCGTGGGCTCGGGGAGCGGTGGCAAGTGGCGGCGCTGGCCGCGGGGGGGCGAGTTTCCCAACCGGGAGACGACGTGTCAAAATGAAACGACCCGGCGCGCGGAGCGTCGTGCCGCGTCCCACCCGGATATTCGCGGCTGTCAAGGGCCGGGATGGAAGGGCCGCCCTGCCTCCAGAGAGACTCTCGCCCGGTGAACATGACGAAGGCGTACACAATCGCAAGCGACCCCCGGGAAGTGATCGAAGCGCTTGCACAGCGTTTTGTCGTGCGGCGGGTGGGGCGGAGCAGGCGCCGCGTCCGTTTCTTCGACACTTTCGACTGGCGCGTTCACCGCGCCCACGCGAGCCTGAGCGCCACCGCGCCCGGCTCCCCGCCGAGCGCGGCCACGCTCAGCCTCGAGCTGCCCGACAACGCTGTCCAGGGCTTGCTGGCGGCGGATCAGGCCGTGGGCTTCGTTTGGGGGCTGCCCCCGGGCCCGCTGCGGCAGGCCCTGGCCCCGATCGTCGAGATGCGCCGGCTGCTGGAGCTGGCGGCGCTCGACGTTCACGACGAGAGCTTGGCGATCCTCAACGACGACGATAAGACCGTGGTCCGGGTGCGCATCGCGGAGCCGGTGGCGAGCAGGCCGGGAGACGCCGGCGCGGCGCTCGCGATGCCGCCGCGCTGCGCCGTGGAGCCCGTCAGGGGCTATCGGGAGGCGCAGCGCGAGGTAGAGCAGTTCCTGGAATTCGAGCTCGGCCTGCGCCGCTGCGAGCAGTCATTGTTCGTGAGCGCCGCCGAGGCCGTGGGTCGCACCCCCGGCGACTACTCGGCCAAGCTCGCCGTGCCCCTCGACCCCGGGATGCGCGCGGAGGAGGCAACCCGGCGCATTCTGAGCAGGTTGCTCGACACCATGCTCGCCAACGAGGCGGGCGTGCGCGAGGACATCGACTCCGAGTTTCTGCACGATTTCCGTGTTGCCGTCAGACGGACCCGCTCCGCGCTCGCGCAGATCAAGCGCACTTTCCCTCGGCGGGAGCTCGAGCATTTCAAGAAAGAGTTCAAGTGGCTCGGCGGCGTCACCGGGCCGGTGCGCGATCTCGACGTCCACCTTCTCAAGATGGAAGACTACCGGCAGGATCTGCCTCCGCAGGTGCGTGCGCATCTCGACCCCCTCGACGAATACCTTCACCGCCACCGTTTGAGCGAGCAGGCCCGACTGGTCGCGGCGCTCGATTCCGAGCGCTACAAGAGGCTTACAAGGCAGTGGCGCGCGCTACTCGCCGTGCCGCTGCGCGCTGACACGCACACCGAGAACGCGGCGCGTCCGGTGGTCGAGGTCGCGTCGCAGCGGATCTGGCGTGCCTATCGGCGCGTACGGCGCATGGGAAAGGCCATCGAGGCGGACACGCCCGGCGATGCCCTGCACGAGCTGCGCATCGAGTGCAAGAAGCTGCGCTACCTGATGGAATTCTTCGTGAGCCTGTTCGACGACGTCGAGATCAAGCGTCTTATCAAGGCACTCAAGGGGCTGCAGGACAACCTGGGGGATTTCAACGACCTCGAGGTGCAGCAGCACAGCCTGCAGCGGTTCGCCCGTGAGATGTCGCAGGAGGGTCTCGGCTCCGCGGACGTCTTTCTGGCCATGGGGCGGCTCGTCGAGCATCTGGCATCGCTGCAGCACGGCGAGCGCGAGCGCTTCGCGCGCTGCTTCGCGAGATTCGACCGCGCCGCGAACCGCAAGCGCTTCCGTACCCTGTTCGCCGCGGCGGCAACCGCGGCGCCCGTACCCGCCCCGGCGCCCGCGAGCGGAAGCATCGGCAGCGAGCGGGAGACGGCCTGCGGCTGAGGTAGAGCGCTTCGCTTCACGCGGCGCCGCCGCCGGCGACGCTGCCGCCGCGACGCTTATCGGCCACGGCGGTGAGGCCGGTGCGCGGGCTCCACAGCGCGGCCTGCACACCGCCGAAGTACATGGAGGGTTGCACGAAGGGTCGCGGCGCCAGGCCCTCGTCGGGCGCGATCGACACTCCGGGTTCGACGGCGACGAGCGCCGGGCTTGCGTCGAGCTCGACGTGCAGGCGCGGGCGCTCGATCGCGCTGTCGAGGTCCATGCCGCCGACGACGAAATTGTGCATCACCTGGGCGATGGCGGTGGTGATGCGCGAGGCGCCCGGTGAACCGATGGCGATCACCGCGCCGTCGGCGCGCCGGGCCACGGTCGGCGCCATGTTCGAGGCGAGCCGCGTCCCGGGGGCGAGCCGTGCGAGCCCGCCCGGATGAAGGTCGATTTCGCCCAGCGAGTTGTTCAGCCAGAACCCCGTTTCCGCCACCATGGCTCCGGAACCGTAGCCACCCGAGGCGGTGATGGCGCAGCCGAGGCCGTCGCCGTCCACGGCCGAGACGTGCATCGTCGAGGGCGCGGCGAGAACGGCGTTGATGTCGCCCCGCCGCGCGACGTGCAGCAGCTCCCGAACCCGCGCGGGCAGTCTTTCGTGGGCGCCGTCGAGGCGCCGCGCCCGGTAGCCGAGCACGGCCTTCTGCGTGCGCGTCATCGCCCGGGTGAGGCTCGCCGAGGTTGGCGATGCTCCATGGTCGCCCAGCAGCGCGAGCATTGCCGCAAGACAGGCCCCACCGACGGCGGGCGGAGGGTTGGTGGCGACGCTCCAGTCGCCGAACGACACGGTGATCGGCCGGCGCGCGACGGCACGGTAGGCCGCGAGATCGACTTCGCCCAGTAATCCCCCTTGCCCGCGGACGCCATCGCCGATGCGCCGCCCGAGTTCGCCGCCGTAGAGGGATTCGCCGCCTGTCTCGGCGATCGCGCGCAGGCTCTCGCACAGATACGGCACTTGCACCAGGTCGCCCTCGTGCAGCGGTTCGCCGTCGACGCGATGCAGCAGCCGACTGCTGTCGGCGTGCCAGGAGTAGATGGCCCGATGCGTGTAACGCAGGTACTCCGCCGCGCCACCGGTCAGGGGAAAGCCGCGCGCCGTCCAGTCGATGGCGGGCTGCAGCAGGCGTGCCCAGGGAAGCGCCCCGTGCCGGTGCGACGCCCGGGCGAGGGCGGCGAAAGCGCCGGGCGTGGCGACGCTGCCGTAGCCGACGAGGGAGCGCATCTCGCCGCCGTAATCGAAAGCGACCTCGCGCATGGCGCGCCCGAAGCTGTCGGCGGGAAGACCGCGGCCGGGCATCTCCACCTGCCCGTCGACGACGACGGGGTCCTCGTCCGCCGGCCAGATCGTGACGAACGCGCCGGCGCCAGGCGACATGAGGCCGATGTCCGTGCACATGGAAACCGCCGTTGCCGCGATGGCCGCGTCGACGGCGTTGCCGCCCGCGTCGGCGACGGCCGCGCCGGCCTCGGCGGCGATCCGGGTGCCGGCGGCGATGCTCACTCGGGTCATTGGCACGCAAGCCCTCGCGCAGATTTGCCTTACTCCTCGCCGCCGAGCGAGGCCGCGGTCCATTGCCTGCCGGGCTCGCGGCCGTGTTCTGCGACGGCGCCGCCGGTTATGGTACGCGAGCGGCACGTCTCGGCGGGCACCTTGTCGCCGAGCGCGTGACCACGAATTGATCTGCGTCAAGTGTCGCGACGCCTCGCTCGGCGCGGCGAAACGTTGGTCGCGCCAACTGTGCTACATTCATCTCGACCGTCTCGTTTGAGCCGCGCGCGCGGCCGCCGACGTAGTTTGGGGCGCCACGGCGAGCGGTCTCTCCAACGCGGCACAAGGGAAACGCACATGACCAAGAAACGCGACACGAGACCGATACTGGTGCCGGTCGATTTCTCCGATCACTCCGAGGCGGCGCTTGCTTTTGCCGCCGAGCTCGCGACGCTCATGAAGGTTCCGCTCGCGGTGCTGCACGTCGTCCACGATCCCGGCGAGGCCCCCGGCTTCTATGCCGGCAAACGGGGCGAGAGCAGCCTCGTCAAGATGGAAGACGTGGCCGCGCAGATGATGGAAGATTTCATCAGCCAGTTCGTCGCCAATCACCCCGACCACAAAACGATCCACGATGCGCAGACCATTCTCAAGGTGGGGCTGCCCGTGACGCGGATTCTCGAAGTGGCGCAGAGTCTCGATGCGCGCATGGTCGTGATGGGCAGTCGCGGACGCACCGGGCTCGCGCACATTCTGCTCGGCTCCAAGGCGGAGCAGGTCGTGCGTCTGTGTCCGTTTCCCGTCACCATCGTCAAGAACGGTGAGGTGAACTGAGGCGTGCACCGATGATCTTCGTACCCTCATCGCGAACACGGGTGCCGCTGGCGCGTCTGTCCGCCGCCGCCCTGCTTGGCGTCGTCGCCATCTTCGGCGCTTTCTCCGCAGGCGCCGCCTCGTCCGACGGCGGAGAGGAGATGGCGTGGGCGACCATGGGCATGAACCTGTTCGGCGGCCTGGCGATCTTCCTGTTCGGCATGGAGCAGATGACCGACGCGCTGAAGGCGGTCGCCGGCGAGCGCATGAAGGCGATCCTGGCGAAGCTGACGACGAACCGCTTCATGGGCGCTATCACCGGCGCTTTCGTCACGGCGGTGATCCAGTCGTCGTCGGTGACGACGGTGCTGGTGGTGGGCTTCATCACGGCGGGCCTGATGTCCGCCGCGCAGTCCATCGGCGTGATCATGGGCGCCAACATCGGCACCACGATCACTGCTCAGATCGTCGCGTTCAAGGTCACGAAAGCGGCATTGCTGATGATTGCCGTCGGTTTCTCCATGTTGTTTTTCTCCAAGCAGGATCGGATCAAGCAGTACGGCGCGATGCTAATGGGGCTGGGCATGGTGTTTTTCGGCATGGCCGTCATGAGCGACGGCATGAAGCCGCTGCGAACCTACCAGCCGTTTCTCGACCTGATGACGCGCATGGAGAACCCCCTGGTCGGCATCCTCATCGCCGCCGCCTTCACGGGTCTCATCCAGTCGTCGTCGGCGACGACCGGCATCGTCATCGTCATGGCGAGCCAGGGCTTCATCACCCTGCCGGCGGGCATCGCGCTGGCCTTCGGCGCCAACATCGGCACCTGCGTCACGGCCCTGCTGGCCGCGATCGGCAAACCCCGCGAAGCGGTGCGCGCCGCCGTCGTCCACATCCTGTTCAACGTCGCGGGAGTGATCATCTGGCTCGGGTTGATCGATGAGCTCGCGACGCTGGTCACGGCGATTTCGCCCACCGCGCAGGGGCTGAGCGGCGTCGACAAGCTCGCCGCCGAGACGCCGCGGCAGATTGCAAACGCCCACACCATTTTCAATGTGGCGAACACGCTGATCTTCATCTGGTTCACCGGACCCATCGCCAGGCTGGTGGAGAAGCTGGTGCCGGACCGCCCGTTGGAGGAGGTCGTGATCGTTGCGCCGAAGTACCTCGACGAGGAACTTCTGCAGACCCCCTCGCTGGCTCTGGAACGCGTGCGCCTGGAGATCGGGCATATGGGCGAGATGGCCAAGCGCATGGTGAGGGCCATGATGCCCGCGGTGCTGAGCGGCGATCGGCAGATGCTGCGGGAGGTCGCGCGAATGGACGATGCCGTGGACATTCTGCACGGGCGCATCGTCACCTATCTCGGCGAGATCAGTCGCAAGTCGCTCACCGAGAACCAGATGCGGGACTTCGTGCGCCTGATGGACGCGGTCAAGGACCTCGAGAACATCGGCGATGTCATCGAGACGGATCTGATCGCTCTCGGCCAGAAGCGCATCGACAAAGGGGTGGTCATCAGCAGAGAGACTCGGGAGGTGCTCTCGGGGCTGCACGAAGAGGTGACGAAGACCGTCGACGACGCCATCGACGCGGTCATGAGAAACGATCAGAAGGCGGCGCAGGAGGTCATCGCTGCCAAGCTCGACATCAACCGGCTGGTGGAGGCGGCGGAGCAGCACCAGGCCCAGCGACTGGTGGCGGAGGAGCCGGGCCGCCTGCCGGCGTACGCCATCGAGGTGGACGTGATCGAGAAGCTCAAACGCATCTACTACTTCGCCAAGCGGATGGCGAAGGCAGTGGTGCCGGAGGAGGTCCTGGAGCGCGCTGCGTAGCCGCGTTTCGCCCTAACCGGTCCCGACGGAGCCGCTCAGGGTGGCGGTGCGTCGTCGCGCGGCAAGCCGTGCCGGGCGAGCTCGCGGTTGCCGTAGCGTGCGTCGTCGGTGACCTCGGCGCCGAACCAGGCCGGCGGCGCGAACTCGCGGCTCGCCGGCTGCGAGCCGAACTCCACCTCCACCGTGCACAGGCCGCGCAGGGGCCCGGCGTAGACGTCGAGCTCGAGCACGTCCTTGCCGCGCTCGATGCGGTAACGCGTCTTCTCCAGCCGCCGGCCCTCGGTGAGGGGCCACAGCGCCTCGAACTGGGCGGGCTCGAGCGCGATCTCGACCTCGGTGCGCACGAGCCCGCGGCCGCGTTTGACCGTCTGCCAGTACGTCGCGCCTTTGCGGCGCAGCCGCACCTCGGTCCCGTCCGCGGTCACGGCGAGGTAACCCTGCAGGATGCGTACCCCTTGACGCTCGGCCAGGTCGGGCGGCGGCTCGGCCACCAGGAACTTGCGCTCGATCTCCGTCGCCATCGTTACTTTAACCAAGCCACGCCGGCGCCGGGGCCGGCGGGGTTGCGCCTCGTGCGCCCGATGCAGCGCATCGCCGCGCTCACGTCGCCCGGGCCTCCACGCGCTTGCGCATGACGGCGTAGTACATGACGGGGATGACGATCAGCGTCAGCAGCGTCGATATGAGGATACCGAAGATCAGCGACACCGCCAGGCCGTTGAAGATGGGGTCGTCGAGGATGAAGAACGCGCCCAGCATGGCGGCGATTGCGGTCAGCACGATGGGTTTCGCCCGCACGGCGCCCGAGCGCACCACCGCCCGCTCGAAGGTCGTACCGCGAGCGAGCTCTTCGTTGATGAAATCCACGAGCAGGATCGAGTTGCGCACGATGATGCCGGCAAGTGCGATCATGCCGATCATGGAGGTGGCGGTGAACTTCGCGTCCAGCAGGGCGTGGCCGGGCAGCACGCCGATCACCGTCAGCGGGATCGGCGCCATGATGACCAGCGGCGTCACATACGACTTGAACTGCGCCACCACCAGCAGATAGATCAGAATCAGTCCCACGGCGTAGGCGATGCCCATGTCGCGAAACGTCTCGTAGGTGATCTGCCACTCGCCGTCCCACTTGAGGCCGTAGAGATAGGAGCCGGCGGGCTGTCGGATGAAGTGCTGTGACAGCGCGGCGCCCAGTCCCGTCTCGAGCCCCTGGAGTTCCGCCGCGATGCGGGCCATGCCGTACAGCGGGCTGTCCAGCTGCCCCGTCATGTCCCCCGTCACGTACACCACCGGGAGCAGGTCCTTGTGGTGGATGGACTGCTCGCGGCGGTCCTCGCGCACGTGCACGATGTCCGACAGGGGCACCAGGCGGCCGCCTTCGCCGCGCACCTTCACGCCGAGCAACACGTCGAGGTCGGCCTGGGCCGCGAGCGGAAACTCCACGCGGATCGGGAGCGCGTACTTGACCTCGGTGCCGTGCAGGTAGGTGACGTCCTCGCCGCCGAGCAGCGTGCCCACGGCGCTCGCCACCGCCGCCTGCGACACGCCGAGGCCGCCGGCGCGCTGACGATCGACCTCGACGACGAGGCGTCGGCTCGGGGTCTCGACGCTGTCGTCGACGTCGACGATATCCGCCGTGCCGGCAAAGGCCGCGCGCACGCGCCCGGCGACGGCCACCTGCCCGGCGTAGTCCGGTCCGTAGATCTCCGCCACCAGCGGCGCGAGCACGGGCGGTCCCGGCGGCACCTCGACGATCTTGACATTGGCGCGCGCGTCCATGCCAGCGCCGGCGAGCGCAGCGCGCACGGCGCGGGCCACGTCGTGGCTCTGGCGCTCACGACGGTCCTGGGCGACGAGGTTGACCTGGATGTCGCCCTGGTGGGGCTGCGATCGCAGGTAGTACTGGCGCACCAGGCCGTTGAAGTTGATCGGCGAGGCGGTGCCGGCGTAGACCTGGTAGTCGGTCACCTCCGGGAACGTGTCGAGCACGTCGGCGATGTCGTCGAGGACGCTGGCGGTGTGCTCGACGCTGGTGCCCTCGGGCATATCGACGACGATCTGTATCTCGGACTTGTTGTCGAAGGGCAGCATCTTGAGCACCACGCTCTCGGAGACGACCAGGCCGAGCGAGAGCCCGATCAGCACGAGCGTGACCAAGAGCAGGCTCCAGCGCGCGGCCCGCGCGCCACGACGCTCGAGAAACGGGCCAAAGGCGCCGGCGAACAGGCGTTCGAGACGATCGGGACCGTCCTGTGCCGTGTTCGCGTGGGGGGGGGTGCCGCGGGTCAGCTTGTACGTCATCCACGGCGTGAAGACGAAAGCGACGCCGAGCGATATGAGCATGCCCATGCTGGCGTTGATGGGAATGGGGCTCATGTAGGGGCCCATCAGGCCGGTGACGAAGGCCATGGGCAGCAGCGCCGCGATGACGGTGAGCGTCGCCAGGATCGTCGGGCCGCCGACCTCGTCGACGGCGCGCGGTATGGCCTCGAGCAGGTTGGCCGCACCGGCGCGCGTATGCCGATGAATGTTCTCCACGACGACGATGGCATCGTCGACGAGGATGCCGATGGAGAATATCAACGCGAACAGCGACACCCGATTGATCGTGAACCCGTATGCCATGGAGGCGAACAGCGTCGCCGCCAGCGTGATGACGACGGCGGTGCCGACGATAAACGCCTCCCGCCAGCCCATGGTGAGCAGCACCAGCAGCACCACCGACGCCGTCGCAAAGGCGAGCTTCTGAATGAGCTTCCTCGCCTTGGCGTCTGCGGTCTCGCCGTAATTTCGGGTGACGCTGGCAATGACACCGTCGGGGATGACGATTCCTTGCAGCGCTTCGATGCGCTCGATGACGCGCTCGGCGATGGCGACGGCATTGGTGCCGGGTTTCTTCGCCACCGTCAATGTGACCGCCGGGAAGCGGCCGGCGGCGTCGATGCCTGCGTCGGCGGCGCCGGTGCCGGTGCCGAATGTGACGTAGGCGTCGGGATGATCGGGGCCGTGACGAACCGTGGCGATGTCGGAGAGAAACACCGCTTTGCCGCCGTGCAGACCGACCACCAATTCGGCCACCTCCTGCGGCGACGTCAGAAAGGCGCCTGCCTTGACGATGATCTCCTCGTTGCCGGCGACCAGGCCGACGTCATCGACCGAGCGGTTGGCTGCCAGCAGGGCGCCGCGCACGTCCTCGAGGGCGATGCCGAACCCGGCCAGGCGCTGGGGATCGAGCAGCACGTGCACGACCCGATCGGGGCCGCCGATGGTGCGCACGTCGCGCGTACCCGGCACGCGCTTGAGCTCCGCCTCCAGGGCGTGGGCTACCTGCAGCAGCTCATGGGCGCCGCGCTGCGGGTCCGGCGTCCACAGTGTCAGCGCCACGATGGGAACGTCGTCGATGCCGCGCGGCTTGACGATGGGTTGCCCGACTCCGAGGTTGGGCGGCAGCCAGTCCTGGTTGGAGAAAACCTTGTCGTAGAGTCGCAAGATGGCGTCGGTGCGGTTCTCGCCGACCTCGAATTCGACCGTGAGCGTCGCCATGCCGGGGCTGGAGACGGAGTAGACGTGCTTGACGCCCGAGATCTCGGACAGCACCTGCTCCGCCGGGGTGGTGATCAGGTGCTCGACTTCCGCAGCATCCGCACCGGGGTAGGGAATGAAGACGTTAGCGAAGGTGACGTCGATCTGCGGTTCCTCCTCGCGCGGTGTGACCGCCACCGCCAGCAGCCCGAGGAGCAGGGCAGTGAGCGCCAGCAGCGGCGTCAGCTCGGAGCGCACGAACGTGCGCGCGAGGCGTCCCGACGCGCCCAGAGGCGTGCTGTCGCTCATGGAGCGGAGGATTGCTTGCGCCGCACTGCGGCTCGCAGCGCGTCGACGGCAACGCGCTCACCGCTCGCGAGGCCGGCCAGCACCTCGACGAACCCGTCCGCGAGCTCCTGCCCAGGCCGCACCTGGCGCAGGCGGATGCGGCCGTCGCCACCGACGACATAGACGCCGACGACCTCGCTGCGGCGCAGCAGCGCGGTGCCGGGCACGGCCAGCAGGCGGCGGCTGCCCACCTCGAAGGCGACCTTCACCAGCATCCCCGGATAGAAGTTCTCCACGCCCGGCGGGAGGCCCACGCGCACGCGCACGGTGTTGGATCCCTCGCTGGCGAACGGAAACACGGTGACGCTCGCGGCGTCGATCGATCGCGCCGCGTCGTCGAAGCTCACCACCCGGGCACGGCGGCGCTCGCGAATCGCTTCCAGGGCGCGCTGCGGCACATCGACGCGCACGCGCAGGTGCTCGAGCGAGAACCCCGACATCAGCGGCTGCCCGACGCCGGCGGTCTCGCCGAGCTCGACGTGGCGGGCGGTGACGACGCCGGGGTAGGGCGCGCGGATGACGGTGTAGTCGAGCTGCTCGCGGGCCTGCTCGAGTGCCGCCTCGCCGGCCTGCAGCGCCGCCTTGGTGGCGTCGAGACGCGCCTTGGCCGCCTCGAACTCCGCCCTCGAGACCACGTCGCGGCCGTACAGGTCGCTGACGCGGCCGAAGTTCTCCTCCGACTCGACGAAGCCGGCGCGCGCGCGGCGCACGTCCGCCTCGGCCTGCAGCACCTGCGCGCGCTGCTCGGTGTCGCGGAAACGCAGGATGACGGCGCCCTGGGGTACGTAGTCGTCGACGTCGTAATTGATCTCGACGATGCGCCCGGCCGTCTGCGCCGAGACGGTGCTCTCCTGCACCGGCTCGACGACGCCGTCGAGCACCCGCTCGCGCACGACCTCGCGCGGCGCCACCACCACGGTGTCGAGTTCCGCCTGCTGCGCCGGGGCGCCCTGGCTCGCGCCGAGCGCCACGGCGGCGGCGAGCACGGCCGCCGGCATCGCCGCCCGGGGCGCGCCGTGGGCACGGCGCGCGATCACGTCTGTGTGCAGCACTGTACTCATCGCCTGGATCGGATACGGTGGTCGGTGGCCGGCGGCGGCGCCGACGGCCATGGGTCACGCCCGCGTCGACGCGCCCAAGGCGTCAACGCCCGATTGTACCGGCGCGTCGATGCGCGGGCTTGACGCATATCAGTTCGTTGACGGCCGAAGGCTGCGCGCCCGCGCGGCGCCGGCTCGTCTCAGCGCGCCCTCACCCGCACGCCGTCCTCGATGGTGTCGTCGGGGTGGACGATGACCCGCTCGCCCTCGCTCAGCCCCGCCAGCACCTGGGCCCGCAGCGAACCCCGCCGCCCGATCTCAATGCTCCGCTGCGCGGCCCGCCCGTCGCTCACGGCGAACACGGCCCAGCCGGAGTCGACGCGGAAGAGCGCGCTGGTCGGGATCTGCAGGACGTCGTCGTCCTGCCACAGGACGAAGCTTGCCTCCAGCCGGTAGCCGTCGCCCAGCCGCTGCCACTGCTCCGGCGGCGAGTTGATGTCGGCAATGACGAGCACACGCTGTTCCTCGACTCCCAGCGCCGAGATCTTGGTGAAGCCCACCGGCTCCACCGTGCGCACCTGTCCCTCGAGCACGGTGTCTCCGCCCCAGCGCTCCAAGCGCACCGGCGTTTCCGGCGCCACCCGCACGGCGTCGGCGGAGAGCAGTTCCACCTCTACCTCGAGCGCCGCCGGATCGCCGATCTCGACCAGTGCCTCGCCGGCACGCACCACGCCTTCGCTCTCGCGGTAGACCTTCAGCACCCGCCCGTCCACCGGCGCGCTGATGGCGACGCGCTCGTCCACCGGCTGATCGCGCGCGGCGGAGAAACGCAGCGCGGCGCGGGCGACCTCGAGCTCGAAGCGCGCGACCTCGACCTGGAAGCGTGCCGAGCGCAGATTGGCGGCGGTGCGGCGCGCGCCGGCTTGCGCCTCGTCGAGATCGTCGAGCGAGGCATTGTCGGCTTCGTAAAGCAGACGCACCCGGTCGAGCTCGCGCTCGGCGTAGTCGGCATCGGCGCGGGCGGCCACCTCTTTTTCCTTGGTGACCGTGAGGGCCGCCTCCGTGGCCGCGACCCGCGCCAGCGCCTCGGCACGGGTGCGCGGATCGAGCACGTCCGGGCGCAGCGGCTCGAGCTCGCAGAGAACCTGTCCCCGGGCGATGGCGTCGCCGACGTCCAGCGTGATGCGGCGTGCGTAGCCCGCCACCGGGGCCGACACGACGAAGCGATCCTTGACGCGCGTTCTGCCCTCCTCCTCGATCGACACGCGCAGCGGAGCGCGCGTGACCGCGACGGCGTCGATCAGCACCGGGCGGGGCCAGAAGCCCCACACCAGGGCCGCGGCGACGATGCCTGCGACGGCGGCGACGGTGAGCGATCTCTGCCAGTGCATCCGGGGCTACTCCTTGGTCTTGAGCACGCCGACGAGATCGAGGTGATCGAGCCGATGACGCACGATCAGCGCGCACAGCAGCGCGGAGCCGATGACCGTTGCCGCCGCGAACGCGTAGGTGCCGGGCTCGATGATGAGCGGCACCTGGTAGAGCTCCGACTGCAGGTTGGAGACGACATAAGCGCACAGCCCCCGGCCGACGGCAAAGCCGAAGAGTGTGCCCGCCAGCACCAGCACGCTCAGCTCGCCGAGAAAGATGTAGGAGATCTCCGCCCGTGTGTAACCCAAAACCCGCAGGCTTGCCAACTCCCGGCTGCGTTCGGCAAGACCGATGCGGGCGCTGTTGTAGACGATGCCGAAAGCGATGATGCCGCCGAGCAGCGTGGCCACGGTGGTGAAGTAGAGGACCGTCTCCGCGAGCGTGTCGTAGAAGCTGCGCACGGTGCTCGCCCGCACCGAGGTGCCGGCGATGCGCGGCATCTCTCGCAGGGCGACGAAGATCTCGCTCTGGTGAGCCGGGTCCACGGCAAGGTGGGCGCCGCTGACGACGTCGCCTTCGCGCATGAAGCGGTTGAGCGCGTCGCGACGCATGTAGGCGGTAACGCCGAGGTGTTGTTTGACGAGCGCGACCACCGGCAGGCGCCGAACCGGCCGATTGCCCTCGAGCACCTCCACCGTGACGGTGTCTCCCGCCGCCGCGCCCAAGATCTTGGCCAGGTGCTCGCTCAGCACGACGCCGGCAGGCGGCAGCTCGACGGGCGTGAGCGACCTGTCGACGGGACGCTGCAGGTCGCCCAGCCCGCTCAGCCCCAGCAGCGCCGTGCGGTGGCTGCGGTGCGCGTGCCTGAGGCGCACGGCGACGGCGCGAAATCCCTCCACGTGGTCGACGCCCCGCAGAGACTTGAGCTCGTAGACGGCCTTGACGGAGGTGGGCTCGACGAGCGTAACGGAAATGTCCTCGCGCTGGCTGAAGCGGAACTGCACGTCGACCATGTAGTCGATCGCATCGCGCTGGAAATTGCCCACCATCATGATGCCGCCGGCGAAGGCGATTCCCAGCACCGACAGCGACGACTTCACGGGCCGGCGCGCGACGTGCCGTGCGATCATGCGCGAGGGCTGCGACAGCCAGCGCTTGGCGCCGAGCCGCTCGATGAAGGTCTCGCGATAGTTCGCCGGCGGCTCCGGGCGCATGGCCTCGGCGGGGGGCACGACCACGGCACGGCGCACCGAGAGCAGGGTGCCGAGCGCCGCGGCGAGGACGCTGATGACGGCACCGCCGACGACGACGACGGGATCGAGCCAGAAACGCAGAAACGGAAAGCGGTACAGCTCTGCGTAGACCTGGCTCAGGCCCCAGCCGAGCCAGGCACCGACGCCGACGCCGAGCGCGACGCCGAGCGCCACGATCAGGGCGACCAGCTGGAGGTAGTGCAGGCCCACCTGGGCGTTGCTGTAGCCGAATGCTTTCAGCGCTGCGATCTGCTCGCGCTGGATGTTGATCAGACGGCCGACGACGACGTTCAGCAGGAAGGCGGCCACCCCCAGGAAGATGACGGGGAACACCGTCGCCAGCATCCTGAGCTGCAGCAGCTCCTCCGAGAGAAAGTGATTGGACAGCTGGTCGTCGCGTCCGTAGGCGCCCTGGCCCCCGTAGCGCTCGAGCAGGGCGTCGAGCTGTTCGATGACGTCTTGCTCGCGCGCGCCGGCGGACAGCGACACGGCGAGATCGTTGAAGGCGCCCTCCATGTCGTAGGCGCCGGCGAGCGCCGAACGACCCATCCACAGGATCCCGTAGCGTTTGAAATCGGGCAGCTGTGCCCCGGGGGCGATCTGGTAGATGTGCTCGGGGGAGAGCGCCACGCCGACGATGCGAAAGTCCTCCCGGTGACCGTTGACGATGGCGCCGATCTCGTCGCCGGGCGCGAGCCGGTGGGCGACGGCGAAGGACTCGCTGACGATGGCCTCGTTGTCGCGCTCGGGGTCGACCAGCCGGCCCCGGCGCAGGTGCAGGCGGTTGACGGCGGCCTCGCCGGTATCGGGCAGCGACACGATCAGCCCCTTCACCGGCTCGTCGAAGCCGGCGACCTCGAGGTTGACCGACGCCGCGACGCGAGCTTCGAGACGCTCGACGCCGGGTATGTCCCGGATGCGGCCGGTGAGACCCAGCGGCGCCCGCTTGAGCGAGACGAAAACGTCGGCAAAGCGATAATCGCGGTAGTAGCGGTCGCGGGTGAGCAGCAGCGAGTCCAGCGTGCTGAGCGACATGATGAAGGTGGCGATGCCTCCGCAGATCACCAGGGCGATGGCGAGTGTCTGCATCTTCATCGCCCACAGGTCCCGCCACAGCTTGCGGTTGAGGTGGCTCACGGGATCACCAGCGAAGCTCGTGCGGCGAGCACCTCGTCGCGTTGCGCTCGACGCTCGCGATCAGGCCGTCGGCGAGATGGATCACGCGGTCGGCCATGGCCGCGATGCCGGCGTTGTGGGTGATGAGCGCGGTGGTGGTGCCCAGCTCGCGGTTGACCCGCTCGATCGCCTCCAGCACCAGGATGCCGGTGGTGAAGTCGAGCGCCCCGGTCGGCTCGTCGCACAGCAGCACCTCCGGGTTCTTGGCGATGGCGCGGGCGATGGCGACGCGCTGCTGCTCGCCGCCGGAGAGCTGCGCAGGAAAGTGGTTGCGCCGATCGCTCAGGTCCACGAGTGCGAGCGCGTCCTCGGGCTTCATGGGATCGCGGGCGATCTCGGTGACGATAGCGACGTTCTCGCGGGCGGTGAGGCTGGGGATCAGGTTGTAGAACTGGAACACGAAGCCGACGTGGAGGCGTCGGTAGGCGGTGAGCTCCCGCTCTCCCGCCCGGGTGAGGTCGCGGCCCCGGTAGAGCACCGCCCCGGCGGTGGCGGTGTCGAGCCCGCCGAGAATGTTGAGCAGCGTCGACTTGCCGCTTCCCGAGGCGCCCAGCAGCACGACGAGCTCGCCGGCGTTCAGTTCCATGTCGACGCCGCGCAGGGCGTGAACCTGGACCTCGCCCATGTCGTAGACCTTCGTCAGGCCGCGGGTCAGGAAGACGACCTGATCGGGGTCCTCAGGCGCCACGGCGAACCCCCGGGTCGCGTTGCGGTGGCCGCGCGCGAAGAGGCCCGGGCGCTTGCCTAGACACCCGTCACCTCCACCAGCCACAGCGTCAGCGGCGGTGCGTAGGTGATGAGCAGCACCGCCACCAGCAGTATGCCGACGTAAGGCAGGGTCGAGCGATAGATCCAGGCCAGCGGCCGATCGAAGCGATACGCGGACAGGAACAGGTTCTCGCCCATGGGCGGCATGAGGTAGCCGAGCTGGGCATTGGCCAGAAAGATGATGCCCAGATGGACAGGGTCGATAGCATAAGCGCTCGCCATGGGGGCGATCAAAGGCACGATGACGATGATGGCGGAGTAGATGTCCATCAACGCACCGACGACGATCAGCAGCACGTTCAAGGCCAGCAGAAACAGGATCGGGGACTGAATCCACTCCTGCACGAGTTCCAGCGCGCGCATCGGGATCTGGGCGATGATGAAGTAGTTGGTCAGACCCAGTGCCACGCCGAGGATGATCATGAAACCGCCGATCATGGCGGCGCTCTCGATGGCCACGCGCACGGCGTCGCGGCGCAGGTTGAGCTCCCGGAATACCGCGCACTCGAGCACCAGCGCGTAGGCCACGGTGAGGGCGGCCGCCTCCACCAGCGTGGCAAAGCCGCCGAAAAGGCAGAACAAGACCGCTGCCGGCAGCATCAGCTCCCACTTCGCTTGCCACGCGGCGGCGAGCAGCTCGCGGCCGCGGAACGGCGTGCGCACGGCGCCGCCGCGCCAGCCGCTGTACGCCCCCCAAAGCGCGACCGCCGTGACCAGCACGAGGCCGGGAACGAGCCCGCCGACGAACAGCCGCGCCAGATCGACCTCGGCGTAGTAGGCGTAGAGGATGACCGGCAGACTGGGTGGGAAGAGCACCCCGATCGAGCCCGACACGGTCACCACGCCGACGGCGTTGCGTTCGCGGTAGCGGCCCTTGACCAGCATCGGCAGCAGCAGACCGCCCATGGCGAGGATGGTGATGCCGGAGGCGCCGGTGAGCGGCGTGAAGAACGCCAGCACCAGCGTGGTGACGACGGCGAGGCCGCCGGGCATCCAGCCGACCAGCGCGGTGCAGAAACGCAGCAGGCGGCGACTCGAGCCGCCCTCGGCGAGGATGTAGCCCGCCAGGGTGAACAGCGGGATGGCCGGCAGCATGGGCGAGGTGCTCATGCGGTAGGTCTCGCCGGGCACCGCCAGCAGCGGCGTTCCCTCGTGCAGGAAGAGCAGCAGCGCGACGCCGCCGATGGCCGCGAAGATGGGCATGCCGAGGGCGGTGGCGACGACGATCAGCACGATGCCCGGCGCCAGGAAGTCGATGCTCGCGCCGTCTGCCGCGAACCATATGACGAGCGGGACCAACAGACCGGTGGCGCAAAGCAGACGGCCGCCCACGTTGCCGGCGGCGTGGTGCACCAGCCGCAGGCCGATGAGGCCGAAGCCGAAGGGCATGATCGCGGTGAACAGCCAAACCGGCAGACCCCACGCGACCGTGTCGCCGTACTCGCGGTCCACCGCGACGAGCTCGAGGCTGGCGATCAACAAAGTCCCGGTGATGAGGGCCGCCAGCCAGGAGGTTGCCACGCGCAGCCGCTCCTGCCAGCGCGGCGGCAGAAAGCTCGCCGCCGAGAGCGCCAGCAGCCGATCGGAGCGCGCCGCCAGCGTGGCCCCGAGGAAGGTAATCCACAGGGTGAGGTGCTGCACCACGGGTATCGACCCCGGGATGCTGCCGCGCAGCCACTCGCGCGAGATCATCTCGGCGATCGGTATGCCCGCCATCGCCGCCATGACGAGGCTCGACAGCAGGTCCTCGAGACGGTGCAGCCACGCCACCAGGCGATGAGAACGGCCGACGCTGGGCTGGACGGCGAGGGTCATGGGCGTTGTTGTTCGGGTCGACGCGGCAGGCCCCGCGGTGCGCTGCCCTGCAATCTACACGAATGGGGTAGCGTGATCGAACGCCGCGCAGCGCGGCCGTGCCGCTGCCGCCGGGGGGAGCGGCGGGCCGCCCACCTGCCGATGGACTGCCGCGCGGCAGTCGGGATACCCTTGGCCGCGGACGAGCTCCGGCCGTGCCGGTGCCAAAGGGGGAGCCGAGCAATCACGCGTCTCGAGCGCGGCGCCACACGGCAGCGCGCGGCGCAACAGCTGCAGTAGCTCATGATGCCAGGACACTGTGTCGGCGGAGGTCGCGGCGAGAGGCGGCGTGCCGGATGGCGGGCGCCGGGCGTGCGCGCGGCGCGGCTTGCCCTGGTGGCGTGCGCGGCGGCGGCGCTGGCGGCGGGCTGCTCACCGAAGCGCTACGCGGTGAACACCATCGGCCAGATGCTGGCCGCGGGAGACTCGGTCTACGCGAGCGACGACGATATCGTTCTCATCGGCGAGGCGCTGCCGTCGAGTCTGAAGATGATCGAGAGCCTGCTCGCCGAGTCGCCCGAGCACACCGGTCTGCTGCTCACGGCGAGCCGCGGCTTCGTGCTCTATGCCTACGCCTATGTGCACTTTCACGCCGACGAGACTGCCCGCGACGACCTCGAGGCCGCCCGCGCGCTGCGCCTGCGGGCGCGCAAGCTCTACCTGCGCGCCCACGGCTACGCGCTGCGGGCGCTCAACGTGTCCTACCCGGGTTTCGATGGGCGTCTGCGCGACGAGCCGCGGGTTGCGGTCGAACGCATCGGTGAGCGTCACGTCGAGCGCGACGTGTCGGGACTCTACTGGGCGGCCGCCTCGCTGGGGCTCGCCATCGCGGTGTCGAAGTCGGACGTGACTCTGCTGGCCCGCCTCGAAGAGGTCGAGGCGCTCCTGCAACGTGCCCTCGAGCTCGACGAGAGCTGGGGCGAGGGCGCGCTGCACGAGTTCTTCATCACCTGGGCCGCCACCCGGCGACCGCGACTCGCGCGGACGCAGATCAGCAGCCACTACGAGCGCGCACTCGAGCTCTCGCGCGGCACGCGCGCGGCGCTCTTCGTCGCCTACGCTGAGGCGGTGGCGCTGCCCGAGCAGGACCGGGCGGCGTTCGAGCGGCTGCTCGAGCGGGCGCTGGCCGTCGATGCCGACGCCAGTCCGGGCAGCCGGCTGCTCAATGCCGTTGCCCGGCGCCGGGCGACGTGGCTCAGGGAGCACATCGATGAGCTGTTTCTGTGAAGGTCCGCGCCCGCTGCGCCGGCGGCGGGTGAAGACGGTGATGTTGTGCGCGGTGATCCTGCTCTGGGTGCTGGCTCCCGCCTCGAGCGCAGCGAGGGTGGTGGTGAAGATGGGCACCATCGCGCCGGAGGGCTCCATCTGGCACGACGCGCTGCTCAAGGTCCGCCAGCGCTGGCGCGACATCTCCGGCGACGAGGTGGAGCTGCGGATCTACGCCGGCGGTGTGCTCGGCGGCGAGGCCGAGATGGTGCGCAAGCTGCAGCGGCGCGGGCTGGATGCGATCACCATCTCCGGATCGGGCCTCGCACGCGTCGACAGCAGCCTCGAGTGTCTTAATGCGCCGCTGATGTTCGACTCCTATGAAG
>JABAHS010000978.1_pt1 | contig 43699 bp, 39 predicted proteins | sample 7062111 | NCBI WGS metagenome assembly JABAHS01 (sample SAMN14534600, study PRJNA622989) | marine sediment metagenome | biome: marine biome [ENVO:00000428]; feature: marine pelagic biome [ENVO:01000023]; material: deep marine sediment [ENVO:00002113]; isolation source: pool of 4 deep marine... | reverse complement strand
AACGCCCGCCTGCTCAGGAACTCGCTGCAGGACATCCTCGATCACGGCAGCCCGCAGTTCCCCGGCCCGGTCACCACCCAGAAGGGCCAGACCGTCGTCGGGGTGTTCCCCACCGACATGTTCGACAAGCTGCTGTGGACGGGGATACGTGCCGAGATCTGGATGCAACCCGGCGTCACGCCCGAGAACCTGGCGGCGACCCAGGCGGTCGTTTACCGCAAGGATGCCGACCGTTCGGGCCGGGTCGGACTCGTGCTCGGGGCCGGCAACATCGCTTCGATTCCTCCCATGGACGCCATGTACAAGCTGTTCGTGGAGAACGAGGTGGCGATCCTCAAGATGAATCCGGTCAACGAGTACCTCGGGCCGATCTTCTCCGAGGTCTTCGCCGGTCTCATCGACGACGGCTACTTCCGCATCGCCTACGGCGGTGCGGAAGAAGGCGACTACCTCAGTCATCACCCGCTCGTCGAATCCATCCACATGACCGGCTCCGACAAGACGTACGAAGCCATCGTGTTCGGAACCGGCGAGGAGGGGGCGGCTCGCAAGGCTGCCGACGATCCCATCCTCGACAAGCCGTTCACCTCCGAACTCGGCAACGTGACGCCGGTCATCGTGGTGCCGGGCCCGTGGTCGGAGAAGGACATCGAGCACCAGGGCATGAACATCTCGGCCATGCTCACGCACAACGCCGGCTTCAACTGTGTGGCGGCTCGCGTAGTGGTCACTCCCGAGGACTGGAATCTCCGCAACGACCTGGTCGCCGCCGTGAAGGCGGGGCTCGCCGTCACGCCCGAGCGCCCCGCCTACTACCCGGGAGCCAGGGAGCGGTGGGAAGCGTTCCTCGCCGAACATCCGAACGCGACCGCCGTCACCGACGGCAACGGGACCGTGCCCTGGACGTTGATCGAGGGCTTGCGAGCCGAGGCCTCGGACAATGTGTGTTTCACGACCGAGTCTTTCACCGGCGTCTTCGCCGAGGCCGCCCTTCCTGTCGCGTCGTCGACGGTCGAGTACATCCGCGAGGCGGTCGAGTTCTGCAACGACCACCTCTGGGGCACGCTGGGTGCAACGATCATCGTGCATCCGGATTCCCTGAAGGATCCCGAGATCAAGGCGGCCGTCGACGAGGCGATCGCCGACCTGCGGTACGGAACGATCTGCGTCAACGCCTGGTCGGGCGTCGGCTACTTTGCCACCAGCACGTCGTGGGGAGCGTTCCCCGGCCACCAGCGAACGGACATCCAATCGGGCACGAGCGTCGTCCACAACACCTACATGTTCGACCGGCCACAGAAGAGCGTGCTGTGGGCGCCGTTCCGAACGCCGGTCAAGCCGCTCTGGTTCTCGACCCATGGCACCCGGCATCATGTCACCCGGAAGATGGTGGACCTCGACGCCGACCCGTCGTGGGCGAAGGTGCCGGGCATTCTCTGGTCGGCGATGCGGGGGTAGCGGGCGGGTTCCTCCGGATCGTCACCGGTCGCCGCGATATGACATTTCGACTGCATGTCGCCTAAACTTGAATAAACTCTAAAAATAGAGAAGATTCAAGTTGTCTTTGAGAGAGCGGAAGAAGGAGAAGACGGCCAGGGCGATACTCGATGCGGCGTCGGCCAGGTTTGCGTCCGACGGCCTGGACGCCGCTCGCATGGAGGAGATCGCCGCAGACGCCGAGGTCTCGGTCGGCACGCTCTACAACTACTTCGGTTCGAAGCAGGCGTTGCTGATCGCTCTGTTCGAAGCCGAGGTGCGGGAGATGCTCGCCGTCGGATCCTCGGCAGTCTCCGGCGATGTCGACCCGGTGACGGCCGTGCGCCATCTCTTCAGCGCCTACCTCGACGTCCTGCTGGCAACGAGCCGCGATCTGCTGCGTGAGGCACTGCGGTTCAGCCTTGGCGGCGGCGAGGCGGTTCACGAGCTGGCACGACTCGATGAGCGCTTGATGGAGCAACTCGCCGATCTCCTCGCCGGCTACCAGCAGGACGGGCGGCTCCGGCTCGCGGCATCGATCGAGGATGCCGTGTACCTCCTCTACTCCGTCCTGCTGACGGAGATCCTTCTGTTTCTCAGCCTCACCGGGCTCGACACCGGCGCCCTGCACGACAACGTCGCCCGGCGGGTCGAACTCGTCTTTGCCGGAATCGAACAACGGGAGTAACTCGTAATGTCCATCGTCATGAAGCAAGTCGACAAGACCTACGGAGAAGGCGCGGCCGCGGTGCACGCGTTGCGGAACGTCGATCTCGAAATCCCATCCGGCGAGTTCGCCGTGCTTCTGGGCCCCAGCGGGTCCGGCAAGACCACCGCCCTCAACCTCACCGGGGCAATCGACGACGTGACTGCGGGGTCGCTGTTCGTCAACGGAACCGACGTCACGAACCTCGATGGTGACCAGCAGATCGCCTTCCGCCGCTCCGAGGTCGGTTTCATCTTCCAGTTCTTCAACCTGATCCCGACTCTGACGGCAGCCGAGAACGTTGAACTCGTCGCCGAGTTGACGGGACACGACGGTGGCGACCGGGCGCGCGAGGTGCTCGACATGGTGGGACTGGCCGACCGCGCCGATCATTTCCCGGCACAGCTGTCCGGCGGCGAGCAGCAGCGCGTCGCCATTGCCCGGGCGCTCGCCAAGGAGCCGCCGATCCTGTTGTGCGACGAGCCGACCGGCGAGCTCGACTTCGAGACGGGTCGGATGATCCTCGGCCTGTTGCGCGACCTCAATCGGCGCGCCGATCAGACGATCGTGCTGGTCACACACAACGCGGCCATCGGTGCGATGGCCGACCGGGTTCTCCGCCTTCGATCGGGAACGATCGTCGACGACGTGCGCATCGAGTCGCCGGTCGAGGCGGAGGCGCTGACGTGGTGAGTCCGCTCAACCGGAAGTTGTGGCGTGACATCCGCCGCCATCGGGCCCAGTTCATCGCGGTGGCCGTCACCGTGTTCCTCGGTGTGGTGATGTTCGTCGCCTCCTACGACTCGTACCTCAATCTGCGGGCCTCGTACGCGGAGACCCACACGGAGTTCCGCTTCGCCAACATCACCTTCGTGGGCGGTGACGTGGCCGGAATGGAGGCCGGCGTGGCCGACGTCGACGGTGTGGAATCGACGCTGGTGCGCACCGTCGGCGATCATCCCCTGCGGGTCGGCGACGTGAAGATGCTGGGCCGCGTCGTCGGGATCCCGTTGGAGGAGCAGCCTTCGGTCAACCAGCTGAGCGTGCTGGACGGGGAGTACCTCACCGGCGGGACCGGGGTGCTGGTCGAGGAGCACATGGCCGAGCACTTCGACCTCGTTCCGGGGGACACCGTGGAGGTGCTCGACGGTGAGCGGTGGATGGCCGCCGAGGTTGCCGGTGTGGTGGCGTCCCCTGAGTACATCTGGCCTTCCCGCAACCGCCAGGAGTTGATCACGACACCGGACAACTTCGGGGTGGTGTTCGTCGCCGAAGATGCCGCACGGCGCCTCGTCGGCGCCGGACCCAATGAACTCGCCGTGTATTTCGACGGCGGGGAGGAGGACGGTGCGCTCGTCGCCGAACTCGGGTCGCTTGGAGCAGGATTCGGCGTCGATTCGGACTACACCCGGGAAGAGCAACCCTCGAATGCCGCCCTCGAAGAGGACATCAAGGGATTCGAGGAGATGGCCGGGTTCTTCCCGCTGCTGTTCCTCACGGCCGCCGGTCTCGCTGCGTACGTGATGATCAGCCGCCTGGTCCATGCGCAGCGTCCGCACGTGGGCGTGATGCTCGCCAACGGGGTGACGAGGCGAAGGGTGCTGCGCCACTACCTCGCCTACGGGGTCGTCCCTGCCATGGTCGCCGCCGTTCCCGGTGCCGTCGCCGGCGCTCTGCTGGCCCGGGTGATCACCGAGCTGTACACGAGCCTGCTGGCGATTCCGCTGACCGTGATCGAGTACCACCCCGCCAACGCCCTCGGCGGCGTGGCGTTCGGTGTCGGCGCCGCCTTCCTGGCGGCGCTGGCCCCGGCTCTGGTCGCCTCGCGGATCCGGCCGGCCGAAGCCATGCGGGGAGAGACCCCGACGGGCGGTGGGCGGACCAGTGTCATCGAACGCATCATCCCGCCGCTCCGGCGCCTCCCCGTCCGCTGGCGCATGGCGTTTCGTGGCATCGAACGCAACCCCCGGAGAACCATCTACACGATGCTCGGCGTCGTGCTGTCGTTGATGCTGGTGCTGGTGTCGTGGGGCATGATCGACACGGTCAACCACTTGATGAACACGCAGTTCGTGGACATCCAGCAGGAGGACGCCACCGTCTACTTCACCGGCCCGGTCGGCTCCGATGAGTTGGGCCGCCTTGCCGGTCTCGAAGGGATCGCCGCCGTCGAACCCAGCCTCGAGCTTCCCGCCGGGCTGATCGCCGGAGAGAGGCAGTACGACACGGCACTCGTTGCCCTGTCGAGCGACACGTCGATGCACAGGTTCCTGTCGGTCGATGGCGACTGGCTCACACTGGGCGGCGGGGGCCTCCTGGTCGGGAAGGCGCTGGGCGACGAACTGGGCGTCGAGGTCGGCGATCCGATCGAGGTGCAGTCGGCCGAGTTCGATACCGCGTTCACGGAGCCGATCGCCGGGTTCCTCGACGAACCGCTCGGCACCCTGGCGTACCTCTCGATCGAGCGTGCCGAGGAGATCACCGGCTTCGATCTGCCGGCCACGTCCGCGCTGGTGAAGTACGAAGAGGGCGTCGAGGGAAGCGATCTGCGGACGGCGGTCACCGATCTGACGGTGGTCGCCGCCTTCAACGACTCGAAGGCGATCTACGACATGATGCAGCAGTTCATGGTCATGTTCTACGCCTTCGTCGGTGTCATGCTCGCCTTCGGCGGGGCGATGGCGTTTGCGCTGATCTTCAACGCCATGAGCGTCAACATCGCCGAGCGACGCCGCGAGGTGGCCACGCTGCTGGCGGTCGGGACGGAGCGACGGACCATCAGCCGCATGATCACCGCCGAGAACCTGCTCGTCGCCCTCCTCGGAATCCCCATCGGTCTGGTGGCCGGGTACTACCTGTCGAAGATGGCGATGGGCACGTTCAGCAGCGACATGTTCTCGTTCGACCTGTACGTGGAGCCGATGACGTTCGTGTGGTCGGCGCTGGCCATCGTCGTCGTGGCCCTGGTCAGCCAAATCCCGGGATTGCGGGCGGTCGGGCGCATCAGCATCCCGCAGATCATCAAGGAGCGGTCGGCGTAGCAGGTTCCAGGTAGCAGGTAGCAGGTAGCAGGTTCTGAGTCGTAGTACGAAGTACAGAGTACGGCGTACGTTCTTTTGCGCCCCCTCCGACCTCCTCGAACCTGACGCCGCAGGCGTCAGGCCTCGTCGGCCACCTCCCCGCGAGCGGGGAGGGCACCGTGGACTTGCGGACCGGGACTACGTTGCCTCGGGTTGCCCGGCGGGTCGCGGCCGTCTCAGCGCCCGATGCTCGACCACGTGCATCACGGCGTCGGCGCCGGTCTTGAGGATGAGGAAGAACACCAGCGCCGTGCGGCTCCCCCCGGCCAGCGACGCGCCGATGACGATGGTCAGGTGCATCGGCACGATGCGTGCGTAGGGCAGGAAGAGCATGGTCCCCAGGTTCGGTGAGCCGGTGCGATCCATCTCGCGGTTCTCGAGGTATGAGAACGCGTGGTTGACGGCGAAGACCCCCACACCTGCAGCGAGGGCCCACCAGTGACCCGGCGTCGGGTCATCGCCGATCGCCTCGAGCACGAAGACGAAGTAGACGAGGTGGAAGAACCCGTAGTGCAGCGCGAAGAAGCCGGCGATCATCCGCTTGGACCGTTCGACGGGTGCCACCGGACTGCCGTTCATCTTGAGACCGTCCGTGGTGAAGCTCTCGAGGTTGAGCATGCGGCGGATGTGGAAGACGCCGATGATGATGCTCTGCGCCCAGTACACGAACATCACCGTGCTCAGCGGCCAGTTCTCCACCACGGCGAAGATGATGGTCACCAGATTCGAGCCGATCAGGGCTCGGAGTGAGTTGTCGAACCACTTCACTGGAGGTGCCTTTCCGGGCGTCATGGTACGCGGAGAGGCGGCCCCGTTCGTCTCTCCCCACCGCCCGCAGGGTAGGTTCGTAGCCATGGCTGCCGATGTCGACCGCCTCTTCACACGGGTCCTGGTCGACGGAACGGACGAGGTGATCGAGGCGTGGATCGCTTCCGGTCCCGGGTCGGTGCGCCGCCTCTACCGAGCGGCGAGCGGCGAGCGGCGGTGCCCGGCGGCACTTCGGACCGACTCTTGCTGGACAACCTCGGACGCGCATCACAGGAGGCCGCCCGTGCCTTCCCCAACGAGTTTCTGTCTGTATCCGCAGACGAACGTTGGGACGGGAACCCGTTCGTGTGCTCTGGGTTGGGAGCGATCCGCCGCCCCGAGGTCACTGAGCGGCTCATGCGCATGTTGACGAGCGAGGATCACTGGCTGCGGGTGGACGCAGCCGTCGCCCTGCGTGGACACCGGCACCCGGACCTGGAAGCGGCGCTGCTGGCGGGGATGCTCGATCCCGACTACCTCGTGCGCTACCACGTCGAACTGCGACTGTCAGAGATCGCCGAGGAATCTGCTCCGCCCACCGGCGAGTGACGGTCCGGCTACGCCGGCACGAAGTAGACGTCGGTCGGCTTCAACTTGCTGTTCCGGAGGAACCGCGGCCGGACTTCCATGCCGATCCAGTCGAGTGACGCCTGTTCGTGGTCCACACCTATCAACCGCGTCAGGAACAGCGTGTCGACACCCTCGTACTCGACGAGGGCGAGTACGAACGGCGTCTCGGGCAGGAACTCCTCCGATCCGAAGTAGCAGACGGTGAAGGCATGCACCGTGGCCCGGCGGTCGGTGACGTCGATCCAGCGGGTCTCGCCTCCCGAGTACATGTCGTGCCCGCGCGGTGTGGCGTAGGCGTAACCCGATGCCGGGTCCTCGGTCGCCAGGAGCCGCTTGTTCGATGCTCCGGCGAACCACGGACTGTCCTGACCGTAGGAGTGCAGGTAGGTGATCGAGTACTCCTGCTCGATCTGGATCGGCGCCATCCGCGCCAGAAACGCCAGCGCATCCGGGTCGGTCTCGATGGGGAACGGGATGCCGTGGACGACGAACCCGCCCAGGGTCTCTTCGCGGCGGTCCATCATTCGCCCTCCTTCTCGAGGATGCTGACCGTGACGTAGGTCCCGGTCCCGGCGTGTGAGTGGATGGCGCCGCGACGAGCGCCGGCCACTTGCAGCGCCTCGTCGCCGAAGTGTTTGCCGATGGTGTTCTGGAGTTGCCAGACCGCGAACACACCCTGCATCAGGCCGGTTGCCCCGACCGGATGCCCGCAGGCGATGAGACCTCCCGACGGATTGACCGGGCACACCGGTTCGTCGTCGAGCGGCAGTCCGTAGTCGATGCCGGGCATGAACGCCTTCCCGGAGACGGCGAACTCGCCGCCCTCGCCGTACCGGCACAGGCCGAGATCCTCGTAGGTCTGGATCTCGCTCGACGTGTAGGCGTCGTGCAGCTCGACGAAGTCGAGTTCCGTGAGGGGATCGGTGATGCCTGCGTGCCGGTAGGCCATGTTGCCCGCCGTCCTGCCTGCCCGGAACGAGTGGACGCCCGGGTATCGCGTGCCGCGGTCCCACAACTCCCGGTAGTAGGCGACCGTATCGTCGGAGTCCCGCTCCTGGTCGGTGGCGTAGTCCCGCATGAACGTGTCGTAATCGACATGTGGTCGGTCGGCCATCCGCATGGCATCGGTGCCGCGTCCGATCCCGGTGACCCGGACCAGCGGACGTGGAATTACGGCACCTGCCGCCTCGAGGCGTTCGATGCCCTCCTCCGAGGCGAGGATGATGGAGGCGGCGCCATCCGACATGACGCAGATGTCCAGGCGGGTGAGCGGCCAGGCCACCATCGGCGACTTGCGGACGTCCTCGATGGTGTACCGGTTGCGTTTCTGGGCATACGGGTTGTGGTAGGCGTTGAGGTGGTTCTTCACCGAGACGGCGGCCATCTGCTCGACGGTGGTGCCGTACTCCTTCATGTGCCGGGTCACCATCATGGCGTAGTAGCCCGAGTAGAAGCCCCCGACCGGGTAGTCCCACGACACGTCGGACGCGAGGGCGATGAACTCGTTGCCCTTCCAGGTCTCGACGTGGCTCATCGTCTCGAATCCGTAGGCGGCGCACACGTCCATGTGGCCCGAGGCGATCGACTTCCAGGCTTCCTGGAAGCAAAGGCCGCCGGTGGCGCCCCCACCCTCGACTCGATGGGATGGTTTGGGCACGAGGCCGAGGTAGTCCTGAACCATGATCCCGGCCATCAGCTGGCGGGAGAAGTGGTCGGAGAAGTAGGACGCCACCGATCCGTCGACGAGCCTCGTGAAGGTGGGGAAGTCGAGGCCGATGTCGTCGATGGCGTAGTCGTAGGCCTCCTTGACGATGGCCTGAAAGGTCTTGTCGGGTCGCGCCTTGGCGAACTTCGAGACACCGCCCGACACGGCATACACGGGTCGCATGCAGAGCACCTCCGCAGGTTGGGCTACTGCCGACACTACGCCGGGGAAATGCGGGTGTGCAGCCTGATTCGGCCTGCTATTTCACTACTCTCGAACTCATGCAGAAGGCAGTCGCCGAGGGCGCGACACTCTGGGAACCATCCGACGAGCTGCGCGCCACCGCCAACCTGACGCGCTTCATGCGCTGGCTTGATCGCACGCGCGGCCTGCAGTTCACCGACTATCAGTCGCTGTGGCAGTGGTCGGTCACGGATCTGGAGGGATTCTGGGGCGCCCTCTGGGAGTACTTCGAGATCGATTCCGGCTACGACCGCATCCTCGACGGCGAGCAGATGCCGGGTGCCCGGTGGTTCGAAGGAGCCCGCATCAACTACGCAGAGCGGGCACTGGCGCGGGACGACGACCACCTCGCCCTGCTGGCGACCGATGAGACGGGCGCCACAGAGGAGGTGACGTACGCCGAACTCGCCCGCCGGGTGGCCGGGTTCGCGGCGGGACTGCGCCGTCTCGGGCTGGGGCGCGGCGACCGGGTCGCCGCCTTCCTCCCGAACATCCCCGAGACGGTCGTCGCCTTTCTGGCGACGGCGAGTCTCGGAGCCGTCTGGTCGAGTTGCTCACCCGAGTTCGGCATCGGGGCCGTTGCCCATCGGTTCTCGCAGATCGAACCCAAAGTGCTGCTGGCCGTCGACGGCTACCGGTTTGCCGGCAAGGTGCACGACCGGCTCGAGACCGTCGAAGAGATCTGCCGGCGTCTTCCCACCCTCGAAGCGACGGTGCTCCTGAACCGCATCGGCGATCGCCGGCCGGCCGGCGCCCTCGACTGGCACACGTTTGCCGCCGAACCCGGACCGCTGGAGTTCGAACGCGTGCCGTTCGATCACCCGCTGTGGGTGCTCTACTCCTCCGGGACGACCGGACTACCGAAGCCCATCGTCCACTCCCAGGGTGGGATACTGCTGCAACACCTCAAGGACCTGACCTTCCACATGAACCTGGTCGAGGCCGACCGGCTCTTCTGGTACACCTCGACCGGGTGGATGATGTGGAACCTCATCATGTCGGGGTTGCAGGTCGGCTGCACGGTCGCGCTCTACGACGGCAGCCCCGGCCATCCCGACCTCGACACGTTGTGGGCGATGGCCGAACGCCTCGGCGTCACGTACTTCGGTACGTCGGCGCCGTTCCTCCATGCCTGTCTGAAGGCCGGGCTGAGCCCGGGCGGGAAGCACGATCTGTCCCGGCTCCACACGGTGGGTTCTACCGGAGCCCCGTTGTCGCCCGAGGGATTCGCCTGGGTCTACGAGCACGTGAAGGGTGACGTGATGCTGGCCTCGATCAGCGGCGGCACCGATCTCTGCGCGGCCTTCATCGGATCGTGCCCGCTGCTTCCGGTACGCGCCGGCGAGATCCAGTGCCGCTATCTGGGGGCGCGGGTCGAGTCCTTCGACGTTCACGGCACGTCGGTGCTGGACGAGGTCGGCGAACTCGTGTTGACACGCCCGGTGCCCTCGATGCCGATCTATTTCTGGAACGACCCCGACGGTCGCCGCTACCGGGACAGCTACTTCGCCATGTACCCGGGCGTCTGGCGTCACGGAGACTGGATCAAGATTCGCCAGGATGGAAGCAGCATCGTCTACGGCAGATCCGATGCGACCCTCAACCGCGGTGGAGTGCGGACGGGAACCAGCGAGTTCTACCGCGTCATCGACGGGTTCACGGAGATCGACGACAGCCTGGTGATCGACACCGGAGGTCTCGGTTCCGAAGGACGTCTCATCCTGTTCGTCGTGCCCGCGCCCGGCGTCGAACTCACCGAGGAGCTGACGGATCGGCTTCGTGGTGCGGTTCGCACCGAGCTATCTCCCCGCCACGTTCCCGACGAGATCCACCGGATTGCCGACATCCCTCGCACGCTGAATGGCAAGAAGATGGAGGTGCCGGTCAAGCGCATCCTGGCCGGGGCCTCCATCGAGGAGTCGGCTCGCACCGACGCCATGGCCAACCCGGGGAGTCTCGAAGGTTTCGCCCGCTGGGCGTCGGAACGACGATGAGGGTGTGCGCGCATTCCGGCACCGTCCCGGCTGCGTTTACGCTTCGAGTCACGATCAGGAGGCCACATCGTGGATTTCATGGAAACTGAAGAGCAACAGATGTTGCGGCGGGCGATCGGCGAGATCGCCTCGGACTTCGGCCACGCCTACTACGCCGACCGCGGCCGGCGCGGCGAGAAGGTCGAGGAACTCTGGGAGGCGCTGGCGGCCGGAGGATTCGTCGGGGTGAACATCCCCGAGGAGTACGGCGGCGGCGGCATGGGCATCTACGAGCTCGCCATCGTCTGTGAGGAACTCGCCGTGCACGGCCTTCCGCTGTTGATCCTGATCGTCTCGCCGGCGATTGCCGGTTCGATCATCGCCAAGTTCGGAACCGACGACCAGCGCCGCAGGTGGTTGCCCGGCCTGGCCACCGGTGAACGGCGGATCGCCTTCGCCATCACCGAACCGGACGCCGGATCCAACTCCCATCGCATCAGCACCACGGCCACCCGCGACGGTGACACCTACCGGTTGAACGGCCAGAAGTACTACATCTCGGCGGTCGACGAGGCCGACGACGTGCTGGTCGTGACTCGCACCGGAACCGATGAGTCGACCGGCAAGGCGCAGCTCTCACTCTTCGTCGTGCCCACCGACACGCCCGGATTCACCCGGCAGAAGATCGACATGGAGATGGTGTCGCCCGAGAACCAGTACACCCTCTACTTCGACGATGCGCAGGTTCCGGCCGACCGTCTCGTGGGAACTCCCGGCGACGGTCTCCGACAAGTCTTCCAGGGACTCAACCCCGAGCGCATCACGGGTGCCGCCATCGGTGCCGGTCTCGGGCGGTATGCGCTGAACAAGGCCGCCGCGTACGCCAGGGAGCGCCGGGTGTGGGATGTACCGATCGGCGCACATCAGGGCATCGCCCACCCCCTCGCCAGGGCGAAGATCGAGGTCGAGCTCGCCAGGCTGATGACCTACAAGGCGGCATGGCTCTACGACAACGGGCACGACGCCGCCGAAGCGGCCAACATGGCGAAGTACGCCGTCGGTGAGTCCGCCATGGAAGCCCTCGACCTCGCCATCCAGACGCACGGCGGCAACGGGCTCTCCTCCGAGTACGGCCTGGCCGACCTGTGGGGCAACGTCCGGCTGCTGCGGACGGCGCCGATCAGCCGTGAAATGATCCTGAACTTCGTGGCGCAGCATTCGCTGGGCCTCCCCAAGTCGTACTGATGAGGCAGGAGGCGGCTCCGGCCTCGGACGAAGTCCGGGAGGTGGCCCCGGGAGTCGTCCGCGTCCAGCTGCCGATCAACTTCACCGGGTTGGGGCACACGAACATGTACGTGCTCGAGGACGGGCGCGGCGCGACCGTCATCGATACCGGATTGCCGGGCAATGCCTCGTGGCGCGCCATTCGCCGGGGGCTGCGGGTGGCCGGTCTACCGGTGGAGCGGGTCCACACGATTCTGATCACGCACTCGCATCCCGATCACTTCGGGAACGCAACGAGGCTCGCCGCCGCTTCCGATGCAGAACTGCTCGCTCACCAGTCGTTTCAGGTCTGGTGGACGCCCGACGACCATACGGTGGTCGACGACGAGGTGCGGCGCGTCCACCACCAGGCACGCCACGGCCGCATGCCGTGGCATGGGACGGGCGATCGCCGATCCGTCGGGGCACGCCTCAGGGGATGGTGGATGCGGAATGTGGCACACCGGATGTTCACCTCTCCGGTCCTCACCCGGCGTCTGGCCGACGGTACGGAGCTCCAATTCGGAGAGAGAACGCTGCAGGCCGTCCACACCCCCGGGCACACCGCCGATCACCTCTGCTTCTTCGATCCCGGCTCCGGCGTATTGTTCGGAGGCGATCATCTGCTGCCCACCATCACTCCGCACATCGCCGGAATCGGCGCCGGGCCCGACCCGCTCGCCGACTACGTGGCGAGTCTGGACAGGACGCTGGCGCTACCGGGCGTTCGTACCGTGCTCCCCGCTCACGGCGACCCGATCGAGGATCTCGCCGGCAGGACCGCATCGATCAAGCGCCACCATGCCGAGCGCCTCGATGAGTTACGGAACATCGTGAAGGCGGGCTCGATGACCGTCGAAGATCTCGCCCGGGAGCTCTTCCCCAGGAGGCGCTGGGGGTTCATGGCCGAGAGCGAGACCTTCGCCCACATCGAACACCTGCGGTTCCTCGGCGAAGTCGAACGGCGGGAGGTCGGCGGGCGGGTCGTCTTCGGCCCGGTCGAGTAGCGGCGCGAAGGCGACCGGGCCGGTCCTGCCTCAGCCCAACGGCGGAACCGGCACCGGTCGCGGGGATGAGGTCGGCGGGCCGTCGAGCCGAGGGGCGGGGCCCCGGTGAGGTAGTCGATCGCGTCGAGGATCCGATCCGCCTCCTCGACGCTGCCTGCCTCATTGATGAGGTCATCGAGCAGGAGGGCCCGCCCGGTGAGGTCGATGGTCGTAGAGATCATTGGTCCGGTCTCCTTTCGCTCTTGCACAGTCCTCGTCGGCGGATTCGTTCTGATCGCGAGGAGCAATTCCATCCGATCCCGACTGACTAGCCCCGCCTGCCGGGGGTGGCCGCAGCCGGACTCCGCTGCGAAGATGCACCACCATGAGTTACGCCAGCCGCTACGGCGACGTCCACATCCCCGACGAACCGATCACGACCTTCGTGCTGCGCGGCGGGGAGTCGCGATCCGACAAACCTGCACTCATCGACGGTCCCACCGGGAGGACCCTGACCTTCGGTGACCTGGAGGCCCAGATCCGGGCACTCGCCGGAGGTCTGCGCTCGCGCGGGTTCGGGCGTGGGGACGTCCTGGCGATTCTCGCCCCGAACATGCCCGAGTATGCGATTGCCTTTCACGGTGCAGCGATGGCCGGAGGCACGGTGACGACCCTCAATCCGACCTATACGGCGGAAGAGATCGAGTTCCAGCTGGAGGATTCCGGAGCGTCGTACCTGGTGACGATCGGGATGCTTCTCGAGACGGCGAATGAGGCGGCGGCCGCCACGCAGGTCACCGAGATATTCACGCTGGACCCGGGAGAACGACGGCTCTCCGACCTCTACGGTCCGCCTCTCGAGCACCACGCCCCCATCGTCCCCGGCGAGGACGTCGTCGTGTTGCCGTACTCGAGCGGGACGACCGGCCTCCCCAAAGGGGTGATGCTGTCTCATCGCAACCTGGTCGCCAACATCTGTCAGAGCCAGGCCGTGATGGCCATCGAACCGGAGGACGTGAGCGTCGGTGTGCTCCCGTTCTTCCACATTTACGGGATGCAGGTGCTCATGAACGGTGCCCTCGCTCAGGGCTCGACCCTCGTGACGATGCCGCGTTTCGACCTGGAGCAGTTCTTGCAGATCTGTCAGGACCACCGCGTGAGCCGGTACTACCTGGTTCCGCCGATCGTGCTGGCTCTGGCGAAGCACCCCCTCGTCGATGAGTTCGATCTCTCTGCCGCCAGACAGGTGCTGTCGGGAGCAGCCCCGCTCGGTGCCGAACTCGCGGCCGCGGCGTCGGCTCGCATCGGATGTGAGGTCGTTCAGGGGTACGGCCTCACCGAAACCTCGCCGGTGACCCATGCCACTCCGATGGGGGGATTCAGGCCGGGTTCCATCGGCGTGCTGTTGCCCAACACAGAGTGCCGGATCGTTGATCCCGAGACGGGCCTGGACCTCGATCCCGAGGCGGACGGCGAGCTGTGGATCCGCGGCGAGCAGGTGATGCAGGGGTACCTCAACAACCCCGGAGCGACGTCGATCACCATCGATGCGGACGGCTGGCTGCACACCGGGGACATCGGGCATGTCGATGCCGACGGCTACTACTACATCGTCGACCGGCTCAAAGAGCTCATCAAATACAAGGGCTTCCAGGTTGCTCCGGCCGAACTCGAGGCGCTCCTCATTGCCCACCCGGCGGTGGCCGACGTGGCCGTGGTTCCGCTGCCCGACGAGGAGGCGGGCGAGGTTCCGAAGGCATTCGTCGTGCTGAAGCCCGGTGTCGAGGTCGAGGCGAGTGAACTGAAGGAGCATGTCGCCGCACACGTTGCCCACTACAAGCAGATTCGAGAGGTGGAGTTCGTGGAGGAGATCCCGAAGTCGGCCTCCGGGAAGATACTCCGCCGCCTGCTGAGGCAGCGCACGGACGGTAGCGGCGGCTAGCTTCGGCAACGTGAAACAGCGTCTGCGAGCGATCGTCCGCCGGCAGACAACGGCGGTCTTCATCTCGCTGGCGCTCGTCGTCGGATTGCTCTCCGGGCTCGGCGGCGCCGCCATGATCGGGAGCATCGAACTGCTGCGCGACGGCGTCGACTGGTTGGACGAGTCCCTGTCCTGGGGAAGGTTCATCCCGCTGCTCACGGTTCCGACCGGTCTCTTCGCCGCCTGGGCTCTCTCACAGCGGTTTCCCGAGCTGCGGGGAAGCGGGGTGCCGGCGACGACGGCGGGTTTGGCTATCAGATCCGGGTACGTTCCGACCAGGTCCAGCTATCTCAAGATCGTGGCGACGGCACTGACGTTGGGAAGCGGCGGTTCGGCAGGTCGAGAGGGTCCGACGGTGATGGTCGGGGCTGCCATCGGCTCTTCCATCGGACGGTACTCCGGACTGGGAGAGGACCAGGTGCGTAGTCTGGTCGCCGCCGGGGCCGGCGCCGGTATCGGCGCCACGTTCAACGCTCCCATCGCCGGGATGCTGTTCGCGATGGAGGTGATCCTCGGCAACTTCGCCATCCGTCATCTCAATGCGGTCGTCATCGCGTCGGTGACGGCGGCCGTGACGACGAGAACGATCGTCGGCGAGACTCGCATTCTCTCGGTCGATCCCCACTCGTTGGGAGATCCGACCGATCTGGTTCTCTACGCCGCGCTCGGCGTGCTCGCCGCCGGTGCCGGGTTTCTGTTTCTGAAGGCATTCGACGCAGTGCATGCGCCGATCGGAGCGTTCGGGGTCCGACCCTGGCTCCGTCCACTGGTGCTCGGAGTGCCGGTCGCCGTCATCGTCACGGTGGAGCCCAGGATCCTCGGGACCGGGCAGGGGTTCATCCAGGAACTCGTGGGCAGCGGGGCGCTGGATCTCGCATGGTGGACCTTGTTGATCCTGGCAGTGCTCAAGATCCTGGCGACCGCCGGAACCCTGGGTTCGCATGCCTCCGGCGGCCACTTCATGCCGGCGCTGTTCATCGGCTCGTCGCTCGGCGCCGGGTTCGCCACCCTGGTCGCTCCGGTGTGGGGCACCTCGGGACTCGATGCAGGCGCCTTCGCCGTCGTCGGGATGGCCGCCATGTTCTCGGCCGTGGCACGTGCCCCACTCACGTCCATCCTGATCGTGTTCGAACTCACCGGAGACTACGGACTGGTCCTGCCTCTCATGCTGGCGACTTCGCTGGCGACCGTGATCGCCGACCGGATCCACAAGGAGAGCGTCTACACCATCCCGCTCGTCCGCCAGGGCATCCGCTTGCTCCGTACGAGCGACGTGGACTTGCTCGACACGGTGACGGTCGGTGAGGTCATGACTCCGTGGGACGAAGTCCTCAGGCCGGGGATGACCACCGGCGAAGCACAGGCGATGCTGGACCGTCACCGGCATCACGGGCTGCCGGTCGCCGACGTGCAGGATCGCCTCGTGGGGATCCTCACGGTGACCGACATCGTCCGCACCGGTGGTCCGTCCGATCAGGTGACAGCAGGGGACGCCATGACGCCGCGTCCGGTCACCGTGACACCGTCGACGGCCGTGTCGCTGGCGCTGGAGCGTATGGCGAGCCTGGGGGTGGGCAGGTTGCCGGTCGTGGCGGAGGACGATCCCGCCCGACTGGTCGGGATGTTCCGGCGCGAGACCGCCGTCAAGGCCTACCACCACGCCCTCACCGAGGTGACCGAGGCGGAACTCCGGCGCAAACGTCAGCGGCTCTGGACGAGGCCGGATGCGGAGTTCTTCGAGTTCCACATTCCGGCGGGGTCGATGGCAGACGGCCGGCCGCTCAAGGAAGTCCACTGGCCTGCGGGATGCACGCTGGTGGCGATCCGGCGCGGGCGGGCGGTGCTCGTGCCCGAGGGCAATACGGTGCTCCGCAAAGGCGACATCGTGACCGGGTTCGGGGCTCCCGGAGCTCGCACCCAGGTGCTGGAGCGGCTCCACGCCACATCGGACGGGCTCGCCGCAGACGAGTGAGGGCCCGGGTTGTGGCCACGAGTGTGCGTCTTCCGGTTTGCCGGTGCTCCCAGTCGTCAGGCGTCGAGCTGCGCGAACAGGTCGACGGGATTACCGTCCGGATCGAGCACGGTGGCATACCGCTGACCCCACGGCGCATCGAAGGGAGCGACGTGGCTGCGATGCCCGGCGGCGACGATCGCCGCGTGCCGTTCGTCGACTTCGGCCGCCGACGAACACAGGAACGCCAGACTCATGCGCGCCCCACCCGACGGCGGCTCCCAGGTGGAGAAGGATTGGATGACGTCGACCGTGTCCAACAGGAGCCTGAGACCACGGGCGAGGTGCACCTCCACGTGTCCCTCGTCGTCGGCATCGGGAGGAACCGTCAGGCCGAGCAACCGGTAGAAGTCGAGGCTCCTCCCCATGTCTTCCACGACGATGCCCAGCGCGTCGAATCGGACGTCCATGTGCAGATCCTTTCCTCTCATCCGACGATACCGTGACCCGGTACGCTTCGGCCCGTGAAGATCTCGATCATCGATCCTGCCGACCCGCGCATTCTCGACTACATCGGTCTGCGTGACCACCAGCTCCGCCGCCGGCGAGAGGCGCCCGGCGGCGACCTGGCCGGCGTCTTCATCGCCGAGGGTGCCCTGGTCGTCGAGCGAGCCCTGCAGGCCGGATTCGAGTTGAAGTCGCTGCTGATCGACGCGACCCGTGGTGAGCCGATTCCCGACGCCGTCCCCGACGACGTGCCCCACTTCTTCGCCGGCGCAGACGTGGTGCAGGAGGTGACGGGAATGCACCTGCACCGGGGCCTGATCGCCGTGTTCTACCGCAAGGATCCGCCACTCCCCGAGGAGGTGCTCGACCCGGCGCGGCGGGTGGTCGTTCTCGAGAACGTGACCAATCCCACCAACCTCGGGGTGATCGTCAGATCGGCGGCCGGGCTCGGGGTCGACGCTCTGTTGCTCGACCCATCGAGTTGCGATCCGCTCTATCGTCGGGCGCTGCGGGTGGCGATGGGGGAGGCGTTCAACCTGCCGCACGCACGGGTCAACTTCCTGCCGGCAGGTCTGGACCCGATCCGCCGCTTTGGGTTTCGCATCATCGCCCTGACTCCCGCCATCGGGGCAACGCCGATCGACGAATTCGCCGCCGAAGCGGATGAGCGAGTGGCCCTCGTCCTGGGAGCGGAGGGGCCCGGACTCACCACCGGGACGCTCGCCGCCGTCGACGAACGGGTCGCCATCCCCATGCGCAACGGAGTCGATTCGCTCAATGTAGGAGCGGCGGCGGCCGTCGCCTTCTACGCAATCACCCGTCGGAGGTCGTGAATGGAAGCAGAGTTTCTCATCATCGGTGGCGGTATTGCCGGCGCGTCCGCCGGGTTTGCTCTGGCCGAGCACGGCTCTCTCATCCTGGTCGAACGAGAACCCCATTGCGGATACCACACCACCGGGCGATCGGCGGCGCTGCTGACCGAGGCATGGGAGACGCCGACCGTGCGCACCATCACCGCCGCCGGGCGCGACTTCTTCGAAGCTCCGCCCCCGTGGTTCTCCGACGTCCCACTCGTCGGCCCCCGTCCGATCATGCTCATCGGCCGTTCCGACCAGGTCGAGCGGGTCGACGAGGCGGCGACCGTCGCCAGGGAGCAGGTCCCGTCGGTGCGACTGATCGACGGCGACGAAGCCGGAGATCTATGCCCCGTGCTCCGTCCCGGATATGTGGAGCGGGCCGTTCTCGAGCCCCACGGCCGTTCGATCGATGTCGACGCCGTCCTGCAGGGCTTCCTGCGGGGTATACGCCGGCGGGGCGGCAAGGTGTTGACCGGAGCGCCCGTCACGGCGATCGAGAAGACGAAGCGCGGATGGCAGGTCGCCGCCGGCGAACACGAGATCCGGGCCGACATCGTGGTCGATGCGGCCGGTGCGTGGGCCGACGGCGTGGCCGCACTCGCCGGCCTTCCCCCGCTTGGACTCCAGCCCAAACGCAGAACTGCGTTCACGTTCGCCCCACCGGAGGGAGTCGACGTCAGGTCCTGGCCGGCCGTCATCGACATAGACGAGCGGTTCTACTTCGAACCCGAAGGTGTTCAGCTGCTGGGCTCGCCGGCCGAACAGACGCCGATGCCGCCTCACGACGTCACGCATGAGGAACTGGACGTTGCGCGGGGCATCGACCGCATCCAGAACGCGACGACTCTGACGATACGGTCCATTCGACGTGCGTGGGCGGGTCTCCGCACGTTCGCCCCCGACCGCTATCCGGTGGTGGGCCCCGACCCCCTGGAACCGCGCTTCGTATGGCTCGCCGGGCAGGGAGGATTCGGGATCATGACCTCGCCCGGCATGGCGACGATCGTCACCTCGCTGATCATCGACGGGATGCTGCCGGCGGCCGTCCTGGAGCGGGGGGTCGACGATTCGGTCCTGCGTCCCGATCGGTTCCGGAACCGCCTCAGCGATCCCTGATCGGACCGGCCACCTCGTCGTACTCGGCGTGCCGGCCGGTGGCCTTCTTCGAGTAGATGAGCGATCCATCGAGGATCACTTCGAACACCCCGCCTTTCGAAGGGATGAGCGTGAGGCTCTCGATCTGGTGCTCGAACTCTTCGAGCAGTTGTTCGGCCATGCCAACTGCACGGCCCCGGTACCCTCACTGAGCGCAGTACTCGATGCTGACGATCATGGTCACCTCCAGGCGGCGAGACTAGCGGCGGCGAGACTAGCGGCCGTCGCAGCGCCGGCCCCGCAGCCACCGCTCACCCGTCCGGCACGTCCTTCTCGACGACGATCAATGCCTGTCCGGCGTCGACCTGGTCGCCGGGGTCGACCTTGATCGAGGTGACCCGACCGTCGACGGGGGAGCGGACCGAGTGCTCCATCTTCATGGCCTCGATGACGACGAGGACCCGACCTTCGGCGACGTCCTCCCCCTCAGAGACCAGGACTCCGGCGACCTTGCCCGGCATGGGCGACAGCAACGAACCCGCTTCCTCGTGCTTGGTCGCTTCCGGGAATCTGGGCATCTCGACCAGCGCCGAATGCCCGAGCACGCTGTCGATGTACCAGGTGCTCCCGACCCGGTGCGTCGAGAAGGTCCGCAGCACGCCGTCCATCTCGATCTGAACACTCGACTCCGTGCACATTCGCAGGACGGCATGCACCGGATCACCGCCCAGGAACACGTCGAGTCCGTCGCGGCCGTACTGGTAGGCAACGGTGATCTCGCCGCTGTTGCCCTGGAAGGTGAACGTCTGGGGTTGGGACGGACTGTTCCTCCACCCGGGCGGCAGCGACCGCAGCACCGGTGTCGTCCTCCTGGCTTCGACGTGGCCGGCCAGCGCGGCGGCAACGGCGTGCAGTCGCTCGCCGGCGACGTCCGCCAGTGGGGCTCCGAGCACGGCGGGGTCGTGACGTTCGAGGAAGTGCGTGTCGGTGGCGCCTTCGAGGAACTCCGGATGTCGCAGAATCCGAACGAGCAGTTCGCGATTGGTGTACAGGCCGTGGATGCCGGCTCTGGCGAGGCCCGCCGCCAGGCGTCCGGCGGCCTCTTCGCGGGTGGGAGCGTGGGCGACGATCTTGGCCAGCATCGGGTCGTAGTGAATCGTCACCTCGGACCCGCTCTCCACGCCCGAATCGACCCTCAACCCGGCGGCCTCGCCGTTGGCGGAGAACTCGAAACGGTGCAGCGTCCCGGTGGTAGGCAAGAACTCGTGACGCGGGTCCTCTGCGTAGAGCCGGGCTTCGATGGCGTGGCCGGTCATCCGTGGGTCGACCACCTCGGGGTCGAGCGGCCGGCCTTCGGCGACCCGGATCTGGGCCCGCACGAGATCCAGTCCGGTGATCAGTTCGGTGACGGGNNCCGCCCCCACGTACCCCACCGCGGCGGCGGCCGCCACTGCCGCCTCGCCGAGGCGCGTCCGAAGGTCGTCGTCGACGAACGGCGACGGCGCTTCCTCGATGATCTTCTGGTGGCGGCGCTGAATGGAACACTCGCGTTCGAAGAGGTGGACGATCTGTCCGCTCGCGTCCCCGACGATTTGGATCTCGATGTGCCGGGGCTCCTCGATGTATCGCTCGAGGAAGAGGGTGTCGTCCCCGAAGGCCGCCATCGCCTCCCGTCCGGCGGCCGCGATGGCCTCGAGCAGTCCGTCCGGCTCCCGCACGATGCGCATACCCTTCCCGCCGCCGCCTGCCGAGGCTTTCACGAGGATGGGGTAGCCGACATCCCGGGCCGCGTCGACGATCCTGCCCTCGTCCTCCCCGTGGATCTCGACTCCGGGGACGACCGGCACACCGGCGTCCATCATGATGCGGCGTGCTTCGACCTTCGAGCCCATCGAGCTGATGGCGTCCGGAGAGGGGCCGATGAACGTCAAGCCGGCGGTTGCGCACTCTGCAGCGAATGCCGGGTTCTCGGCGAGGAATCCGTAGCCCGGATGGATTGCCGTCGCTCCGGTCTTTCTCGCCGCCTCGATGATCAGGTCCCCGCGCAGGTAGGTATCGGCGGGGGTGTCGCCCGGGAGTTCGATCGCTTCATCGGCCTCCGACACGAACGGAGCCTGGCGGTCGGCGTCGGAGTACACCGCAACGGTCACGATGCCCATCTCCCGGCACGTCCGGAAGATGCGCCTGGCGATCTCGCCTCTGTTGGCGACGAGGAGCTTCGTGATGCGCGTCACATCCGGAACACTCCGTACTCGCCGGTGCCCTGCACCGGGCCCGAATGCACCGCCGAGATGGCGATGCCGAGGACGGTGCGGGTGTCGCGCGGGTCGATGATCCCGTCGTCGCGCACACGGCCGGTCGAGTACAACCCGAGTGCCTCTCTCTCGATCTGGTCTTCGATCGCCTGCCGCCGCTGCTCCTCGGCCTCCTCGTCGATGTCGTGCCCGCGGGACTCGGCGGCGGCACGGCTGATGATCGACATGACGCCGGCGAGTTGCTCGCCGCCCATCACGGCCACCTTGTGCCCCGGCCATCCGAACACGAAGCGGGGATCGTACGAGCGGCCCGACATTCCGTAGTTGCCCGCTCCGTAGGACGACCCCGCCATCAGCGAGATGTGGGGAACCTCGCTGTTGGCGACGGCGTTGACCATCTTGGCCCCGTCCTTGATCATGCCGCGCTGTTCGTACTCCTTCCCCACCATGTATCCGGTGGTGTTGTGGACGAAGACGATCGGAGTGTCGTAGCGGTTGCAGAGCTGGATGAACTCGGTCGCCTTCTGCGCCTCTTCGCTGAACAGCACACCCCGCTGATTGGCGACGACGCCGACGGGGAACCCGTGCACCGAGCCCCACCCGGTGACCAGGGAGGTTCCGTAGTCGAGCTTGTACTCATCGAAGCGTGATCCGTCGAGGACGCGAGCCAGCACCTCGCGCATGTCGAAGGGGACCTTCAGGTCGGCCGAGATGATGCCGAGCAAGTCTTCCGGGTCGTAGAGCGGTTCGTCGGCGGGAACGGTCGGCCCGTACCCTTGCTTGCGCCAGTTGAGGTGGGTGACGATCTCTCTGCCGATGCGCAGCGCGTCGTGCTCGTCGACGGCGAGGTAGTCGGACAGTCCGGAGATGCGCGAATGCATCTCTGCTCCGCCGAGCTCCTCGTCGGTGGATTCCTCCCCGGTCGCCATCTTGACCAGCGGAGGGCCGCCGAGGAAGACCTTGGCCCGTTCCTTCACCATCACGGCGTAGTCGGACATGCCGGGGACGTACGCGCCCCCGGCGGTCGAGTTGCCGAACACCAGGGAGATGGTCGGGATGCCGAGCTTGGACATCTGGGTCAGGTTGCGGAACCACTTGCCGCCCACCAGGAACACGTCGGCCTGGGTCGGCAGGTCCGCCCCTCCGGACTCGACCAGGTTGATCATCGGCAGCCGGTTCTGGCGAGCGATGTCCTGCAGGCGGAGGGTCTTCGCCAGTGAGATCGGGTTCGATGAGCCGGCCCGGCTGGTCGGGTCGTGGGCACTGATCGCAACTTCGACGCCCGACACCACGCCGATGCCGGTCACTGCGTTTCCTCCGATGGGGAAGTCCGTTCCCCACCCGGCGAGAGAGGAGAGTTCCAGGAACGGTGTGTCTCGATCGAGCAGGAGTTCGACTCGCTCCCGTGCCAGGAGCTTGCCGCGCCGTCGGTGGCGTTCGACGTACTTGGGTCCGCCACCTTCTCGTGAGACCGCCATCAGTGCTTCGAACTCATCGAGCTTCTCGCGCATCGCAGTGCGATTGGCGATGAAGTCGTCCGCCCTGCGATCGATCTTCGAAGTCAACACCGGCATCGGAGGCAGACTAGTGGGGCATGTGTGTAGCAGTCGCCTGCGCCGGTAGCATCCTCGCATGAGGTTGCTCGGGGTTGCGGTGATGCTGGTTGCTGTGGCGTTCGGCATCGCCGCGGTGATGGCAGGCAGTGAGTTGCGGTCCGCCGCAGAACGCCGGGCCGACGGCCTCGATCAGACCCTGGCGGCGAGCGCAACGGCGTTGCGAGCGGCCGACGACACGGTGGCGATCGTGGTCTCCAGCATCGATCAGATCTCTTCCGGCCTCGTCGCCGTCGAGGACGCCGCCCTCGAATCGATCCGCACTATCGACGATGCCGAGAACGCCGTCGGGAAACTGGCGGACATCTCGGGGGAGGACGTTCCCCGGATCGTCGAAGCGCTCCAGGAAGCCATGCCTGCGCTCATCCAGGTCGCCGACGTGATCGACTCGACGCTCGGCACGCTCAGCATCGTCGGCGTCCCGTACGATCCCGAGGTCCCATTCGATGAGTCGTTGACCCGTGTTGCGGCCTCGATCGAAGACCTGCCCGACCAGATGCGGGCGCAGGCAATCGCCATCGGAGAGGTGGCCGGCGGTCTGGGACGCATCGCCGATCAGGGCGGCGAACTGATCGTCGAGATCGGGGTAGCACGGGTGCGTCTCAACGAGGGCCTCCAGTTGCTTCGCAGCTACCGCGAAACCACCGAGTCGGCGATTGCCTCGGTGGAGGCCGAGCGGTCTGTGCTCGAGGGGAGCGTCGTGGATGAGCAGACGGCGATCTCGTGGCTCACGGCCGCAGTGGTCGCAGCCCAGGTCGCCGTGTTCACCGTCGGAGCGGTACTCGCCGTTCGTCCGGCCGCCCGAGGCTGACGGCGCATGCGAACGCACCGTTTCCGACACCGATTCGGGACCACGGGCCGAACGCCCGTATGGGCGGACCATCGGACCCTATTCGTTTCCGACACCCGTGCACGACCATAGAGCCGTCATGGGAGGACACTGTCATACTCCGATGACAGGGGAGATGCCTCGGCAGACGGGTGTGGTTGCCCTCGTTGGTCATCCAAACGTGGGCAAGTCGACCGTGTTCGAGGCCCTCACCGGTCATCGTGTGATCGCGGCGAACTATCCGGGAACGACGGTCGAGATCGCTCGTGCCGCCGGTCGCCGTCTCGACGACGTGTTCATCGACTCACCGGGGATCCTCTCGTTCCCCTCGCGCTCGGAGGACGAGCAAGCCACGGTTCGTGTGTTGCTCGACGAGGACCTCGCCGGTTTGGTCCAGGTGGGCGACGCCAAGAACCTCCGTCGCACGCTGCTGCTGACCGTGCAACTCGGTGAGATGGGCATACCGTTCGTACTGGCGCTCAACATGGCCGACGAGGCCGCCGAACGCGGCATTCCCATCGAGGCCGAGCGGCTCGCCGGCGCGCTGCACATCCCCGTCGTTGCAACGACGGCGGTCAGGGGTGAGGGAATCGAGGCGCTCGAAACCGCTCTGGAGTCTCCGGGAACGCCGGCGATTCGGGTGTCGTACCCGGAACCGCTGGAGCAGGCAGTCGAACGACTCGGAGAGGTGCTGCCTGCCGCCCCCGTCGATCCCCGTTCGCTCTCGCTGCTGTTCCTGTCGGGAGACCCGGTCGCCGAGGAGTGGGTCCGGCACCGCCTCGGCGATTCCGGCATCGGCGAGGCCGTACGGATTCGCACTGCTGCCGCTGAGGAGTTGGGCATGCCCCCCTCTTCGGCGATTCTCGAAGCCAGATTCGCCATCGTCGACGGACTGCTGGGCGATGCCCACCGGGAGTCTCCTGCCGCCCGCCCCGAACGGTTGCACCGGATCGGGAGGATGACGACGCACCCCCTGTGGGGACTTCCGCTGCTGGCGCTGGTGCTGTACGGGATGTACTGGTTCGTCGGCATCTTCGGGGCGGGAACCCTCGTCGGCTGGCTCGAAGAGACGCTGTTCGGTGAGTACATCAACCCCTGGTTGGTCGATGCCTTCGGCCGTATCGGCGTGTGGGAGTGGCTGCAGGACCTCGTCGTCGGCGAATACGGCCTGTGGACGATGGGCATGACCTACGCACTGGCTCTGATCCTCCCGATCGTTGCGACCTTCTTCTTCGCCTTCGGAATGTTGGAAGATTCCGGATATCTCCCGCGTCTGGCGGTGTTGACGAACCGCATCTTCAGAGCGATGGGTCTGAACGGCACGGCCGTTGTGCCCATGGTGCTCGGACTCGGCTGTGTGACGATGGCGACGATGACGACGAGGATTCTCTCGTCGAAACGTGACCGGCTGCTCGTGATTCTGCTGCTGTCGTTGGGTGTGCCGTGCAGCGCGCAGCTCGGCGTGGTCATGGGCATGCTCGGCGGTATCTCGATGACCGCCACGGCGATCTGGGCTTCCGTGGTGATCGGGGTGCTCGTCTTCGTCGGCTGGCTTGCCGCTCGACTCGTGCCGGGCGACCGTTCGGTGTTCGTGACCGAACTGCCGCCCCTCCGACGCCCACCGCTGCGGCCGGTGCTGCTGAAGACGGTGGCCAGGGTCGAGTGGTACATCCGGGAGGTCGTACCGCTCTTCCTGATCGGATCGGTGCTGCTCTTCGCGCTCGACCGTCTCGATGTCCTGGGATGGCTCGTCGGTGCCGCCGAGCCGCTCGTGGTCGACTGGCTGCGCCTGCCGGCCGAAGCCGCCACCGCCTTCATGATGGGGTTCTTCCGGAGGGATTTCGGTGCGACCGGGTTGTTCCTGATCGCCGGTGACGGACTGCTCTCCCCGCTACAGATCGTCGTCAGCATGACCACCATCACCCTGTTTGTGCCGTGCGTGGCCAGTGTGCTGATGATCGCCAAGGAGCGAGGGGCGAAGACCGCCGCCGCCGTCACCGCACTCGTATTCCCGCTGGCCATTCTCATCGGCGGGTTGCTGGGCCGTGTGCTCGAGTTCGTCGGATGGGGAGCATGACCACCCAGATCTCCTGCCCTCTGTGTGGCAGCCGGTTCGACCCGGGCGCCGAAGTCGCCTGCGCCAGTTGCCCGATGAGCGGAGCGTGCACGCTCGCCTGCTGCCCGACCTGCGGGTACACCACCGTCGATGTGAGCAGTTCCCGCTCGGCGACTCTGCTCGGCCGGTTGTTCCCTTCCCGCAAAGACCGGGTCGTCGCCGCCACACTCGACGTCGCCACGATTGGAGGAGACGTCAAGATCGCCGGGTTCGACGCGGCGATGTCGACGGGGCATCGCGAACTGCTGCGCACGTACGGCATCGAACCGGGCCGCACGGTACGTGTCGAACAGCACTCCCCCGTCACGGTGGTCCACGTCGATGAAACCGAGGTGGCCCTCGAGTCCGATCTCGCCAGGCTCATCTACGTGGGCGGCGCTCGCTGAAGCCACCGGGTAGCGTCTGACCCGTGTCGGAGCGCGGAGGTCAACGTGAGTGAGAAGATCGGTTTCATCGGCCTGGGCATCATGGGCCGGGGCATGGCCCGCAACCTCGTCGAGAAGGGCCACGATGTGACGGTGTGGAACCGCACCGCTTCGCGCATCGAACCGCTGGCCACCGCCGGCGCAGCCGTTGCGGAGTCGGCGAGAGCCGTCGCCGAGGTCGCCGATATCACGATGCTCTGTGTGTCCGATACCCCCGACGTCGAGGCGGTGTTGCACGGCGAGGACGGTGTGCTGGCCGGTCTCTCGGAAGGCGACCTCCTGGTCGACCACTCCACGATCAGCCCTTCGGCGACGGCGCGATTCGCCGGCGAGGTGGGGGCCGTGGGGGCGGCGTGGCTCGACGCTCCGGTGAGTGGCGGCAGCGAGGGGGCGGCACGTGGGACCCTCTCGATAATGATCGGCGGCGACGCCGGACACGTCGAACGGGCACGGCCGTACCTCGAAGCCTTCGGTACCACGATCACCCACGTTGGTCCGACCGGTTCCGGACAGCTGGTCAAGCTGGTCAACCAGATCCTCGTGGTCGGCACTCAGCTCGCCGTATCCGAGGCGCTGCTCTTCGCCGAAGCCGGTGGTCTGGACCTCCGCAAGACCCTCGACGCCGTTGTCGGCGGAGCCGCCGGATCGTGGATGCTGGCCAACCGCGGCCCGCAGATGATCGAGCGGGACTGGCGGCCGGGCTTCACGATCGACCTGCAGCAGAAGGATCTTCGTCTCGTGCTCGAGGCAGCCGACGAGCTGGGTAGCCCGGTGCCCGGGACGAGCCTGGTCTTCCAGATGTACAGGGCCCTCCAGCGGCGCGGCCTAGGTGGCGACGGCAATCATGCGCTGGTGAAGGCCCTCGAGGAGATGTCGGGTATCACACTGGGCGAAACCCCGTAGGGACGAACTGCTCGAGTGGTGTCCTCCCCGTTTGCGGGGAGGTGGCCGAGGAGCGTAGCGATGAGGTCGGAGGGGGTGCACCCAACAGATGTACCCCGTACTTGGTACCTGGTACCACGTACTTCGACCAAGCGCTTGGAACCTGAAGCTCGCGACTCCTCAACAGCCTCGAATTCCTCAGTACTCGGTACTCAGTACCCGGTACTTCCTGAGGATCTGCTCTGCGAAGTCGACGAGCGTCAATCGGAGCGCTACCGGTTCGATCACCTCGACGGCGCTCCCGTAGGCCAGGAGCTCCGATCGCGCCCCTTCCAGGTCGTCGAACCGAAGGCTCGTCTCGCCCCGGGGTGTTTCGGAGAAACGGTTCCCGTACCGCCGGCGCAGCAGGGGAGCGAGGTCCGGGTCGACGCGGATGATCACCTCGTACCGGCCGGCCAACCCCTCACGCTTCTCTCGATGTCGGCGCCAGAACTCATCCAGTCGCCATCCGGTCGGTCGCTCGAAATGAGAACCCAACAGAACCGCGGCGTCGACTCGTTCGACCGGATCAACTCGCACCCGTCGGTCGGCCGCCGTCCAGACGAGGTGCCACCTCCCGGCGTCGGATACCAGTCCGAGCGGGTGCACGATCCGGCGGACCCGGGTGTCGAACAGCCTGCGGAACCGCACTTCCACGACCCGGCCGGAGTTCGCCGCCCGCAGCAGAGTCCGCACCAATGGCACCGTGGCTCCGGTGCCCTCCATGTCGAGGAGCAGCCTGTCTCCCGGAAAGGCGTCCGGTACCGCCGCGCCGAGCTTGGCCAGCGCAGTCGTCAGCCTGTCGCCGAGCGCACCCGCGGTCCCGGCGGTCGCCAGCAGGGTCAACGCCTCGAGTTCCTCCGTCGTCATCCCGGACAGTTCGGTACGCCAGTCACCGTAGAGCCGGCAGCCACCGCCGGGTCCCGGGTCGGTGATCAAGGGCACTCCGGCGACGCGCAGGGCATCCCAGTCCCGGTAGATGGTCCTGACCGACACTTCCAGCGCTCCGGCGAGTTCTGCGGCGGTCACGTGGCCCTTGCGTTGCATGATCAGCAACTCGGCCAGGATTCTGTCGGCTCTCATCTGCTCCTCATCACTGACACTAGATGTCAGCAGAGATGTCGTACCTTCTGAGGAGAGGAGGTGTGAAATGGTCGACGTGGAGATGAGAGAACTGCCGCCGATGCGCGTTGCCTGTGCGCTCGGCTTCGGTACCGAGCCGGAACTGGAGGCGTGGCAACACATCCAGGAGTTCGCGGAACGCAACGGCCTCGACATGAGCGACGGCACGCATCGCTATTTCGGTTTCAACAATCCGAATCCATCGCCGGGAAGCCCGAACTACGGCTACGAGCAGTGGATGACCGTCGGAGACGACGTGGAGGCGTCCGGCGCGGTGACCTTGAAGGAGATTCCGGCCGGCCGCTACGCCGTCACCCGTTTCAGGGGGCTCGAGAACATCACGCCGACCTGGAAGCGGTTCGTGCAATGGTTCGAAGAGAGCGGTCTCGAATGGGGATCGCACTGCGACTGTCTCGAAGAGTTGCTGACACCGATCGGTGCACCCCCCGAGCAGTGGGTCTTCGACCTGTACCTCCCGGTCGCGCCGGAGGAGTAGCCGCCCTCACACAATGTGGCGCCATCGACTAAGAATGGTGCCGATGCGTGTGGCGTTCTACTTCGATCCGGTGTGCCCATGGTGTTGGGTGACGGCGCGGTGGCTGATGGGCGTCCGCGAGAGGAGGTCCCTGGAGATCGACTGGCGGTCGTTCAGTCTCGCCATCAAGAACGAGGGGGACGATTCCCAGAATCGCTGGGCTGCCGTTCAGCAGGAGGGGCGGCGAGCTCTGCGTGTGGCCGAGGCCGTACGAGCGCAGGTCGGACCCGAGCCGATCGAGCGCCTGTACGTCGAGTTGTCCCGGCGCCGGCATCACGACGGCGACCAAGCGTTCGAGCTTCGTTCGGTGCTGACGGCCGCCGACCTCGACCCGGAATTGGCAGCGGCGGCGGACGATGCATCCTGGGATGATCCAATCGAAGCGTCGATGGCAGGGGCACTGGCGCTGGCCGGTGAGGATGTCGGCGTTCCAATCATCGTCCTCGACGACCGGGGGTTCTACGGGCCGATTCTGTCCGAGGTACCTCCCCCCGATGCGGGCGACGAGCTCTTCGAGCAACTCGAGCGGATCACGCGGCTGTCGTCGTTCTTCGAGTTGAAGCGCGGCCGCATGGGCCGGCGGCCGCTGGTGGGAGACAGGCCGTGAGCCGATCCACAATCACGCGGCGGGTCCGCAGCATCGGGATCACCGCCCTCCTCTTTGTCGTCCTCACCTTGCTGATGCCGGTCGCCGTACCGGCGGCAGTTCTCGCCGGCCTCGTCAGGCGGTCCCATTTCGTAGTCCTCCGCCTCCTGCTCTTCGGCTGGATCTACCTGCTGGGCGAACTCCTCGGGGTGGTCGGCGCGGCCGCCGTCAGCGTCGTCGCCCGTCGGGGCAGCCGCCGCTTCATGGATCTGAACTACCGCCTCCAGTTCTGGTGGGCGATGTTCCTCTTCCGCTGGATGCGACGGCTCCTGAATCTCTCGTTCGTGGTGCACGGTGACGACGAAGTGGAACCAGGGCCGATCCTGGTCTTCATGCGGCATGCGTCGATCATCGACAACCTGGTTCCCCTGGTGTTCGTGTCCAGGCCTCACGATCTGCGCATCCGGTACGTGCTCAAGAAGGAACTGCTGTCGGATCCCGCACTCGACATCGTCGGCAACAGACTCCCTAACTTCTTCGTGGATCGCGAGAGCGGAGACGAAGCTCAACTCGAGGGGCTGCGGCAACTGGTTGCAGATCTCGGGCCCGGCGATGGGGCGATCATCTATCCGGAGGGCACCCGGTTCACGCGCAGGAAACGTGCAGCCGTGCTGGCCAAACTCGAGGGGTCCGAGTACTACGACCGTGCCGCCGCTCTCCAACGGGTGCTCCCGCCTCGTCCCAACGGCCCGCTCGCGCTGCTCGACGGTGCTCCGGCGGCCGACGTCCTCTTCTGCGCTCACCGCGGCCTCGAGGGGTTCGCCACCATAGGAGACATCCTTTCTGGACGCCTGGTCGGTGGAACGGTCGACATCATGTTCCGGCGCGTGCCCCGCGAGCAGATCCCAACGGGGCGGAAGGAGCGCGTCGACTGGCTCTACGACGAATGGGCCACGGTCGATGCGGACGTTGCCATCTGATCCATTTGCCCCCTGCGTCGTCCGGGTGGCACACTTCGGTCGTGGTTGTCGATGCGTTCACCGGATGGCCGGACAACGGTGAAGGGCGCCCGATGGTGATCGGGATCGCCGGCGGTTCGGGATCCGGCAAGACCACCATCGCCGAGCGGGTGTTGAACGGGATCGGCGACGACCGTTTCGTTCTTCTCGAGCACGACGCCTACTACCGCGACCGCCCGGAGCTCTCGCCCGAACAGCGGGCAAAGATCAATTACGACCATCCGAATTCACTCGAGACAGAGCTGCTCGTCTCGCACGTCCGGGCCCTCCTCGAGGGGAGGAAGATCGAGCAACCGTTGTACGACTTCGCCGTCCATGCCCGCAGGCAGGAGACGGTGGTCGTCGAGCCGCGCCGGGTGATCATGCTGGTCGGGATCCTCGTGCTCGCCGACGCCGAACTGCGCGAGCTGATGGACCTCAAGATCTACGTCGATACCGATGCCGACCTCAGACTCGCCAGGAGGATCGAGCGTGACATCCACGACCGCGGTCGCACGCCGGAGTCGGTTCTTGATCAGTACCTGTCGTCGGTCCGGCCGATGCATCTGCAGTTCGTCGAACCGTCGAAACGCTATGCCGACATGATCATTCCCGAGGGCTACAACACCGGGGCGGTCGGGACGGTGATCGGGATGATCCGGGAGTACCTCGCTCGCGAGTAGCCGGCTAATCCGAGATGGCCGCCGGTCTGCCGTCCAGGACGCGCACGAGGAGTTCCGGAGAGATCTCGAGTTGTATGCCGCGCCGGCCGCCGCTCACGTAGATCGTCCCGTGATCGAATGCCGACTCATCGACGAAGACCGGCAGCGTTCTCGCCCGTCCGAACGGGCTGATGCCACCGACGACGTAGCCGGTGAGCCGCTCGGCCTCCCTGGTCTCGGCCATATGGGCTCGTTTGCCCCCCGCCGCACGGGCCAGGGCTTTCAGAGAGAGGCGTCGATCGACCGGCACGATTCCTACCGCCGGGCTGTCGTCGACCGTGGCGATGAGCGTCTTGAAGACCCGGTCGCCGTCGACGCCGATGGCCGCCGCCACCGTTTCCCCGTAGGTGTCGCCGGAAGTGGTGGCGTGGTAGTAGTGCACCTTGAACTCGGCTCCCACCTTTTCCAGCACCTGTATCGCCCGCGTCTTGCCCACGCGGCCATTGAACCACGGTCTCGTTCCTGTCGGGACCATATACTGTCGTTTCGTGAGCAACGAGCACCCGTCTGTAGCGATACTCGGGGCCGGTGCGATGGGTGAAGCCCTGGCCATGGGACTCCTCGACGCCGGCTGGGATCCCGGCGACATCGATCTCGCCGCCCGCCGGCCCGAGCGCGCCCGGCGGGTCGCAGCCGACACGTCGTGCCGTTGTGTGCTCGATCCTGCCGACATCCTGAAGGGCAAACAGGTGGTGGTCGTCGCCGTGAAGCCGAGAGACGTCCACCATCTCCTCGAGCAGGTCCGGGGCTCGTACGAAGCGGGACAGGTGCTCGTCTCGCTGGCGGCGGGCGTGCCGACGGCGGTGTACGAGAAGGTGCTCGGCGAGATCCCGGTCGTTCGGGCGATGCCGAACACTCCGGCCGTCGTCCGACAGGGCATCACCGGCATCGCCGCCGGCCGGTACGCCTCGTCCTGGGCGCTCGACCTCGCCGAGGGGGTGCTGGCCGCCGTGGGCCCGGTCTCGAGGATGGACGAGCACCTTCTGGATGCGGTGACCGCCGTGTCCGGAACCGGTCCTGCCTACGCGTTTCTGCTCGCCGAGGCCCTCACCGAGGCAGCGATCCGGGAGGGCCTCCCGCGTGACGTCGCCGAGTCGCTCGTTCATCAGACCATCAAAGGTGCGGGTCACCTGCTGGTGGAAACCGGACGGAAGCCGTTCGAGCTCCGTTCCGAGGTGACTTCACCGGGAGGAACGACCGCCGCCGCCATGCACATCCTCGAGGAGCGAGGGTTCCGTGCCCTCGTCGAGGATGCCGTGCGAGCGGCTGCTCAGCGATCGCGCGAACTCGGTGGGTTCGCGGTTGCGGCCGAGGAGGAAACATGATCGGCGCCTTCAGCAAGGTCATGTTGAAGGCAACGGAGCTGCGGCCGGTGAAGTGGATGTTCACCGACCTCGGCGCCGGTCGGAAACTGGCACTCCGGTTCGTGGCGGGCGAGACGCTGGCGGAGGCGATCGACGTGGCAAAGACCCTCAACGGCCGGGGAATGACCGTCTCACTCGATCACCTCGGGGAGAGCGTGACCGATGTCGGTTCGGCACGGGCCGCCCGCAACGATTACCTGGCGTGTCTCGACAAGATCGAAGCGAGCGGTCTCGACGCGAACGTATCGGTGAAGTTGACCCAACTGGGACTGGCGTTGGACAGGGAACTGACGCTCGGCAACCTGAAGCAGATCGCGGAGCGGGCGGCAGCGGTCGGTACCACCGTCACTGTGGACATGGAAGACAGCCCCTACACCGACGCCACGCTGGACATCTACGAGCAGGTACAGAGGGAGTTCGGCAATCTCGGCGTTGCCGTTCAGGCGTACCTGTATCGGACCGGTGCGGACGTCTCCCGAATTGCTCCGCTGGGTGGTCACATCCGGCTCTGCAAAGGTGCCTACGCGGAGCCTGAGACCATCGCCATGAGCCGCAAGGAACATGTCGACGCCAACTTCGCCACGCTCACTCGGCAGTTGATGGACCAGCACACGGCGAAACCCGCCATCGCGACCCACGATGATCGTCTCATCGACCTCACCAGGACGCTCACCGCCGATCGCGCCTCGCCGTACGAGTTCCAGATGTTGTACGGCGTGCGAACCAACCTTCAGACCCAACTCGTCGAACAGGGGTACCCTCTGCGTATCTACGTTCCGTACGGGTCGGAGTGGTACCCCTACCTGACCAGGCGGATGGCCGAGCGGCCGGCCAACACCTTGTTCTTCTTGCGAGCTCTGTTCGGCCGGTAGCGGTTTAGGAGGTGTGACATGCTGGAGACCGGGGATCGGGCCCCTCAGTTCTCGCTGATTGATGACGCCGGCGATACGCGATCACTCGATGACTTCCGGGGCGAGAAACTGGTCGTGTTCTTCTATCCGAAGGCGATGACGCCCGGTTGCACGACCGAGGCCTGCGACTTCCGTGACCGTGCCGATGCACTGCTGGCCGCCGGATATGCGGTCGTCGGCGTGAGCCCCGACCCGGTGTCCCGCCTGGTCACGTTCAAGGAGAAGGAGTCCTTGAACTACCCGCTTCTCTCGGACCCGGACCACGAGGTGGCGACCGCGTTCGGCGCCTGGGGTATGAAGAAGAACTACGGGCGCGAGTACGAGGGTCTGATCAGATCGACCTTCGTCATCGACGAGGGTGGCGTGGTCACCAACGCGTACCGCAATGTCAGGGCAAAAGGCCATGTCGCCCGCGTGAGCCGGGACCTCCTCGGCGACTGAGAGACCCGATCGGGAAGCGGCGAAGCTATCCTGCCGCCGGTGAGACTTCGACTCCTTCTCGTNNCGACGAGCACGGTGTGGTGACCCACGCATATCGCAACGTGCGAGCGAAGGGTCATGTCGCACGTCTGACCCAGGACCTCCTCGGCGGCTGAGAGACCCGCCTTCGAAGCGGCGAAGCTATCCTGCCGCCGGTGAGACTTCGACTCCTTCTCGTGGCCGTGGTGGCGGGCGTGCTCTCGATCGGCCCTCCCGCCCTCGCAATCGAACCGGACGACGTCGTCGTCGAACTCGAGTTCCGCAACTACGCGGCCGAGGCGGGTACTTCGGTCGATGTCAACGAACTCGAGGCGCTGGTCGACCGGGTCGACGCCCCGACGAGGAACCTGTATTTCGTGCTGCTCGAATCGGATCCGGCCGGAGGGAACGACCTGTTCGCCGCAGACCTCCTCGCGCTTCAGATCGAGGGCACGGTCGTCGTCATATCCCCGCAGGAGATCGGCGCATCGTCGACGGACTTCGACGACGATGTGCTCGACGGTGCGATCGACGACGCCTGGGACGAGTTCGAAGCGCTGGACGATGTCGGGGCGTTCGAGGCATTCGTAGGGGCGTTGCCGGCCACCACCGGATCGGCGGAGCCTGCGCAGTCCTCCGGTGGTGGTGGTGGATTCCTGATCATTGTGGTGGTCGTCGTCGGCGGCATCGGATTGCTGCTCTGGCGCAACTCGAAGCGCGAGCGCGCCGCCGCCGAGGGCAGGCTCGACGAGGCCAAGGCCGAACTCACCGGCCAACTCGACGTCATCGCCAACGAGATCCTCGACCTGTCGGACCGCGTCACGGTCGCCGAACACGACGGGGCCCTGACCTACTTCCGGCAGGCGAACGACACCTACTCGGATGTCTCGGAGGCCGCCGGCACGGCGACCTCACTCGCTGCTCTCGAGGAACTGTCCGATCGCCTCGACCAGGCTCGCTGGCAGCTCGAGGCCGCCGAAGCGCTCATCGAGGGCAGAGAGGTGCCGCCCGAGCCTGAGGACCGTCCCGCCCACTGCTTCTTCGACCCCGCCCACCGTGCCGGCGTCGAGGAAGCAGAGATCCGCACTCCGGCCGGATCGAAGATGGTCGGCGTGTGCCGGGACTGTGCCGCCAAGCTGCGCAAGGGGGAGACCCCGACCCCGCGCTCGATCAACGTGGGCGGCCGTCCGGTACCGGCTCCGCGCGCCCCGCGGTCCTACGGTGGCGGTGGCCTCGACTGGCTCGGGGCATTCTCCATCCTGCTCGGCGGGCGCGACAGGGGCGTGTCGTACGACTTCGGCCGCACTCGGCGTGCCGGAGGACTCGGATCGGCGTTGGGTCGGCTGGGTACCCGGCGCACCGGTACGTCTCCGACCCGGCGCAGGGGTTCGGGGTCGACCCGCCGGTCCTCGACGTCGAGGAGTTCCCGTTCTAGATCTACGGCGCCCAAGGTCAAAGGCAGGGCTCGCCGCCGTCGTTGAGCTTCGCTCGCGCTTCGAAGGCCACCGTTCGTGACGCAGGCTTAGTATGGGCGAGATCATCCAGAGAAACGGAGCGACCATGTTCAAGCGCTTGTGGGGGTACATAAAGGCGTTCTTCAGGCGGACGGTTGAGGGCGCGATGGACCCCGAGGTCGAGATCGAGCAGGCGATTCAAGAAGCCCGGAAGCAGGATCAGGTCCTTCGTAACCAGGCGGCCAAAGTGATCGCCCACCGGACCCAGCTCGAAGCCAAGATCGAACAGGCAGCAGACACGGTCGGCGAGGCCCGTGAGATGGCGAAGAAGGCACTGCTGCGCGCCGAGGAGGCCAAGACGGCGGGTGATGTCGACGGACTCAACAAGTGGACGCAGGCGGCGCAGAGCCTGGCGCTGAAGCTGCAGGCGGGGGAGAACAATCTCACCGGGCTCAAGGACCAGTACGAGGTCTCCGTCACACAGGCCGAAGATGCCAAGCGCGCCGTTCAGCAGAACGCCATGCGGCTGCAGGAGCTGGCCGCCAAGCGGATGGAGCTCGTCGGGCAGCTGCAGCAGGCCAAGATGCAGGAAGCGGTCAACTCTGCGGTGGAGTCGATTTCGGCCTCGATGGAGGTCGAGGCACCGAGCCTCGACAAGGTGCAGGACAAAATCCAGGCCCGTCTCTCCGAGGCGAAGGCCCGAGCCGAACTGCGTGAGGCGACGCCGGAGGGCAGCGAGGCCGAGTTGCGCGAAGCGATCTCGCTGGCACAGGCGGACACCAAGCTGGAAGAGCTGAAAGCAGAGCTCGGCCTGACCGAATAGATGAGGGTTACGAGTTACGAGTTCTGAGTTCTGGGTCGTTACGGACGCCGCCGACCCGAATCAGACCGTCCTGGACGCAACCTGGAACCTCCATCGGTCGACCGCAGCCAGTAGGTCCGCGAAGGCGGTTTGTGCGCNNGCGCTTTCGAACCTGGAACTCAGAACCTGGAACTCTCTCTTCCACTGCCACGGCGCCTACTCCGGAGACCGGACTGCGCGCTTGTGGTGACTTTCGACCCTGCTCATGGCTCGCTATGGGCAGGGTCTTCTTCGTAGACTCGTGCCACCGAGCGAAAGGTTGAAGATGGAGCCCCGCCGCCGNNCTGCTCGTTCTGGCGTTTGCCGCGTTCCCCGCCACGCTGCTCCTGTGGTGGATGGGGACACTGCCCGGGCATCACGTGCCGGAGGTCGGCCGGGAGATCTTCGGCAACGTCCCGGGCGCGGTGCAGGCGGCGTTCTACGTCGGTGTCGGCGCCTTCCTCTCGTTGACGCTCTACCTCTTCGCCGAGCGTTCCCGGAACTGGGCGCGAGGTGCCGAGGAAGGGCGTGGGGGCATGTGGCGTCGCCGCCTCGGCAACATGATGTCCGGCCTGGCGATGTCGACCCTGCTACGGGACCGGGCGGCCGGGCTGATGCACGCGCTGATCTACTACGGCTTCGTCATCCTCTTCATCGGCACCGTGACGCTGGAGATCGATCATCTCCTACCCGAGAGCCTGAAGTTCCTCGAAGGCAACTTCTACAAGGGCTACTCGGCCGTGCTGGATGCCGCGGCTGTTGCGCTCGTCGCCGGTGTCGCATGGGCGGCGGCGCGTCGCTACGGCCGGCCCCCGTGGCGGCTGCGGTCGAAGACGAAGGCCGAAGATGCGTGGATCCTGATTTTGCTCGGCCTGATCGGGCTGACCGGGGTGTTCACCGAAGCGGCCCGAATTGCCGTCGACGGCCGCCCCGACTTCGAGGTGTGGTCGTTCGTCGGGTACCCGTTGAGCGCCATGTTCACCTCGGCGGCGTCGACGTGGCACCTGGCGTTCTGGGTCGCACACGTCGGGACATTCGTCTGGTTCCTGGTGGTGCTGCCGGTGACGAAGCTGCGGCACATGCTCACCTCTCCGGCGAACATGTTTCTCGCTCCCAGGGAACGTCCCAAGGGGGCCATGAAACCCCTCCCGAACTTGATGGAGGCCACCGACATCGAGACGATCGGGGCTTCGGCCGTGGGGGATCTGACCTGGAAGCAGATCTTCGACACCGATGCGTGCACGATCTGTGGACGGTGCACGAGCGTGTGCCCTGCCAACACCACCGGGAAGCCGCTCGATCCCAGGGAGATGGTGCTGAAGGTCGGTGAGGTGGCGGCGTCGACGGCGCCTACGACGATCTCGACCCCGGTTTCGCTCGACGGCGGTATCACCATCGACGCCGACGATCTCTTCGGGCGGGTCACCTCGGAGGAGTTGTGGTCCTGTACCACGTGCCGGGCGTGCGATGAGATCTGTCCGGTGAACATCGAGATTCTCGACAAGATCCTCGACATGCGGCGGTACAAGGCGCTGATGGAGGCCGACTTCCCCTCCGAACTGGGCAAGGCGTTCGTCGCCCTCGAGAACCAGGGGAATCCCTGGGGCCTGAGCCAGCAGAACCGCATGGATTGGGCGAAGAGCCTCGAGTTCGACGTCAAGGTGCTCGGGGAAGACGGAGTGGACTCTGCCGAGTATCTCTACTGGGTGGGCTGCGCCGGGTCGTTCGACGATCGCAACATCGAAGTGACGAAGGCGACCGCCAGACTGCTCCATGCCGCAGGCATCGACTTCGCAGTTCTCGGTCCCAAGGAGTCGTGCACGGGTGATCCGGCCCGCCGGTCGGGCAACGAGTACCTCTTCCAGCAGCTCGCTCTCTCGAACATCGAGACCCTGAACGACCTGGGGGTCGAGAAGGTCATCACGCAGTGTCCCCATTGCTTCAACTCTCTCGCCAACGAATACCCGCAGCTCGGCGGCAACTACGACGTCGTCCATCACAGTCAGATGCTGATGGAACTCGTGGCCGGGGGCCGCATCGGCCGGGCAGGCGACGGAGCCGACAAGCCGTCCATCACGTTCCACGATCCCTGCTACCTGGGGCGCCACAACGACGTGTACGTCGCTCCCCGTGAAGTGGTGTCGGCCGGCGGAGGGTCGCTCGTCGAGATGGAGCGGAACGGCACCAATGCGATGTGTTGCGGCGCCGGAGGTGCTCGCTTCTGGATGGAGGAGCAGACCGGCAAGAAGGTCAACGTCGAGCGGGCGCAGCAGGCGATCGCTACCGGGGCCGACGAGGTCGCCGTCGGGTGCCCGTACTGCTACGTGATGATCGACGACGGAGTGAAGGAACTCGGTGTCGAGATGAAGGTGCGCGACCTGGCCATGATCCTCGCCGACTCGGTTCTGGACGGCGACAAGCCCTCCACCTAGGCGCTCACCACCCTAAGTGAGAGGCCGCCCGCAGCCCGCTCCGGCCTCAGTGCCTCACAGATTGCGCTGGACAAACCACCCAGGGTGAGTATTCTGTCAGATAGAGAAGCCGCCGGGCGGGCGGCATCAGAACCCGAACGGCGATTGGGAGATCGTCAACTGGGTTGTGAGGGAGGCAACTCATGCGGCGTAGATCGAGCTGTCGAAACGGCATCCATGTGATGGGAGAACCGTCGATCGTGGGTGGAGGCATCGTACGGCGGGTGTGTGAAAACTGTGGGGCGGTCGAAATCGACCTCCGGGCGGAGACCCCCGTCGACTGTCCCGGCCTGTTCGGGCCGGTGCGAAGCGACAGCATGTTCATGATTCAGGTGGCACTCGAGGAGATCTTCGCGCCACAGGAGCAGCGGTTCGGGGTCCGTCAACCGGAAGCGCCGGCCCCTGCCACTCGTCGATGAAGGATCCAGGCTCCGCCCGCTGAACGGAGGCGGCGGCCGTCAGGTGTGATCAGACCTCGTGTACCTACCTCCCTGCACCCGACTACTACGGCGCCGATGCGTTCGCGTATCGCGTGGGTGCTCCCTTCGGCCGCACGTCCACAGCCGAGGTCGGCATCACGTGGAACCCGTCAACGACCCTCCACTGGCGGCTCCGGATGAGGTCCAGGCGGACGGCGGCATCACCACCGACATCGACGTCCTGCTCAACGACTCGGATCCCGAGGGCGACCGGCGCAGCGTGGTGAGCGTGGACACCTCGTCGACCGTGGGCACCCTCGTTCGCATCGGAGAGGGATTCTTCCTCTACACCTCTCCTGCGGGATTCACGGGCGTTGACGCGTTCGTCTGCACGATTTCGGACCCGGGGGGCCTGACCTCCACCACCCGGTGACGATCACAGTCGGGCCGTAGGTCGGGCGTTTCTCATTCGCCTCTCAGCACATTCGCATCTTCTCTTCACGATTCCCGGCAATACTTGCCTGGTCCGGACGGTTCCGATTGTCCGAACCGAGTTGAGGAAGCAAGATGAGCCCAACGGCGAACACGACGGAGCAGGATGTGCCGGCAGACGGAGACAGAGATTCGGATAGACCCGAGGTAGTGCAACGGCGGAGGCCGGTTCTGTGGTGGGTGGCAGCTTTGGTGCTGGTGACCGCCGCCATCGTCGTGGGGATACTCCTGACGAACGATGGTGATCCCGATCCGACCCCTGAGGCGGCGGAGATCGACTACGGGGAGGCGGTGATCGCCGATCTCGTTCAAACGGAGACCTTCGACGGAACGTTGGGCGCCGTGGACGGCGATCCCATCTCGACTCAGTTCGGCGGCACCGTCACCGCCGCCGCCGGTGTCGGTACTCAGGTCGGCCAGGGAGACGTCCTCTTCCGCATCGATGGGGCGCCGGTCGTGCTTCTCCACGGTGCGGCACCTGCATATCGCGACCTGGCCGTTGGTCTCGACACCATCTCCGCCGGCGGACGTCTCGCCGGCACGATCACGCACATGGCAGAGCCCGGCATGGTTCTCGAGCAGGGTGACGTTCTCTACCGGGTCAACGGGGAACCGGTGGTCGTGCTGTACGGAGACGTTCCGGCGTTCCGAACGATGCGAGATCTCCCCACCAACATCCAGGGCGACGACGTCGAACAACTCGAGGCGGCGCTCGTAGCCCTCGGCTACGACCCGGACGAAACCGTCACCGTCGATCGGGAGTTCACAGCCGGCACGGCAGACATGGTCGAGGCCTGGCAGGAGGACATCGGCGCCGAAGCAGACGGCTCGGTAGATCTCGGTGAGGTCGTCTTCGTCCCCGGCCCGGTGCAGGTACGCACCTCCGCCGCCGTCGGCGACACGACCGGAGGGGGATCTCCAGTCGCCACTCTGATCACCGGAGATCCCATGACCGGCGACGACGTCGAGCAACTCGAAGCGGCGCTCGGCGCACTCGGATACGACCCGGGCTCGATCGATGGGATCTTCAGCGAGGAAACGAGGCTCGCCGTCCTCGAGTGGCAGTCGGCCACCGGCATGGAAGAGGACGGCGTAGTCGATCTCGGCGAGATCGTCTTCCTCGAAGGACCGGTTCGGGTCAGCGAGCAGCTTTCGACGGTGGGAACGAGAGTCAACGCCGGCGGTCCCGTCCTGGCAGTCACCTCGTCGGAGAAGGTGGTTCGACTCAATCTGCCGGCCAGAAACCAGGGAATCGTATCGGTCGGGGATGAGGTGATCATCGTCATGCCCGACTTCTCGGAGACCGAAGGCGTGGTTGCATCCGTGGCGACCACCGCCACCGTCGACCAGGGCAATCAGGCGGTGTTCGAAGTGATCGTCGACTTCGTCGATCCCGCCGTGGCGGAAGGTCTCGATGAAGCCCCGGTCGATGTCGAGGTGATCTCCGACTCCGTTGAGAACGTGCTGGCCGTGCCCGTCTCTGCCCTCGTGGCACTCAGCGAAGGCGGGTACGCGGTCGAGGTGGCGACCGCCGCCGGTGACATACGACTGGTCGCGGTCGACCCAGGATTCTTCGCCGAAGGTTTCGTCGAGATCGTGACCACCGGCGTGTCGGCCGGGGACCGCGTCGTCCTGCCGTGACCGTTCTCTCGCTGCACGAGGTCACGAAGGAGTATCCGACGACGCCGGTCGTGCGCGCCCTGCGCGGCGTGAGCTTCGAGGTCGATACGGGTGAACTGGTCGCCGTCGTTGGTCCGTCGGGTTCGGGCAAATCGACCCTGCTCCACATCATGGGAACACTGGACCGGCCGACGTCCGGAGACGTCACGGTGGCCGGGCACCGCGTGTCCACACTGCCGGACAGGGATCTGTCCGCCCTGCGGGCCCATCGGATCGGCTTCGTCTTCCAGCAGTTCCACCTGTTGAGCGGCTACACGGCTCTCGACAACGTCGCCGACGGACTGCTGTACACCGGAGCCCCGCTCAGAGATCGCCGTGAACTCGCCGAGGTCGCTCTGCGCCGGGTCGGGATGGGGCACCGGCTCGATCATGTTGCCACCAAGCTCTCTGGAGGAGAACGGCAGCGGGTGGCGACGGCACGGGCTCTGATCGGGAACCCGTCGATCGTGCTCGCCGACGAACCGACGGGGAACCTCGACTCGAAGACGAGTGATGCGATCGTCGAACTGATCGAAGAGCTCAATGAAGGCGGCACGACGATCGTCGTCATCACTCACAACACGGAGATCGCCGGGCACTTCCCCCGCTCGGTCGGACTTCGAGACGGCATGATCGAGTACGACACGGCACGGGGCGAGGTGGCGTGATGGCGGAGGCTCTTCGGCCGAGCGCCCTCCATCCGCAGGATCTCGGAAGGACGGCCACCGTCGGGTTACGGACCCGCAAACTCCGTACCGCCCTCTCGGCGCTCGGGATCATGATCGGTATCGCGGCGATGGTCGGCGTGCTCGGGCTGTCGGAATCGTCGAAGTCGGAGCTTTTGGCCCAACTCGACCGGCTCGGTACGAACCTCCTGACCGTCGAGGCCGGCACCGGCATCGGCATCGGCAGCGGGGAGCTACCCGAGGAGGCGGCGGGGATGATCTCGCGCATAGGTCCGGTGGAAACGACCAGCATCGTCAGCGCCGTCGACGCCGGCGTGTACAGGACCGACTACATCCCGGAAGGCCAGACGGGTGGCATCTCCGTACAGGCAGTCGACCTCACACTGCTCGACACGCTCGCCGGGCGCGTCGCAGACGGCAGGTGGCTCGATGCCGCGTCCGGCGCCTACCCGACGGTGGTGTTGGGTTCGGTGGCGGCTGACCGGCTAGGAGTCAGGGAGGTCACCGGCATCCAGCAGGTGTGGCTCGGCGACCAGTGGTTCACCGTGATCGGCATCCTCGAGCAGTTCGAACTCGCGCCGGATCTCGATCGAGCGGCGATGGTGGGGCTGAAGGCAGCTGAGGACTATCTCGACGACGACGGGGTTCCGACGCGCATCCTGGTTCGGGTGGATCCGGATCAAGTCGATGCGGTGATGGGGGTGATGGCGGCCACCGCCAATCCGGAGAACCCCGAGGAGGTCGAGGTGTCTCGTCCGACGGATGCTCTGGAAGCCAAGGAGGCGGCTGATGACGCTCTGACGGCGCTGTTCCTCGGTCTTGGCGCCGTAGCGTTGCTCGTCGGCGGAGTGGGCATCGCCAACGTGATGGTGATCTCGGTGCTCGAACGCAGGGCCGAGATCGGGCTACGGCGTGCTCTTGGGGCTACGAAGCGACACGTGGCGGCGCAGTTCCTGGGTGAGGCGCTCTTGCTGTCGGGCATCGGCGGCATCGGTGGAGTGGTGCTCGGCATCGGCGTGACCACCGCCTACGCAGCCGTACGCGGCTGGTCTGCCCTCATCCCACCTGTCGCCATCGTCGGCGGCATCGCCGCGGCACTCCTCATCGGAGCGGTCGCAGGTCTGTATCCGGCCGTTCGCGCCGCCCGGATGTCGCCGACCGAAGCGTTGCGGTCGGCCTGAGGGCCACCCCCGGCGCGTGGGCCTAGGGCCGGACGGTCCATACTGCGCCGCTGCGCGGCGACAGCGCAATGTGGACCGACCCTTCGGCGACCCGGATGCCGCCGGCTCCCCAGAGCGTCGAGAAGTCACGGCCGATCTCCTTCTCGTCAACCGTCATGGCCGCTGCCCCATCCGCCGCATTCACAGCGACGAGCAGGCGCTCCTGGTCGTGCTCGATGATGAAGGCATGCATCAACGACCCGTTATCGGCTCCAAGCCGGCGGTAGGTGCCGTGCCGGAGCGCCGGATGACCGGAACGCAGCGTGATCAGTGACTTGTGGGCGCGCAGGAGACGGTCGTTCCACGTATCTGGGCGGGTCCACGGGAACGACGCTCGACACGCAGGATCCTTGCCGCCGGTGAGCCCGATCTCGTCGCCGTAGTAGACGGAGGGAGCTCCC
>JABAHS010004792.1_pt1 | contig 43792 bp, 34 predicted proteins | sample 7062111 | NCBI WGS metagenome assembly JABAHS01 (sample SAMN14534600, study PRJNA622989) | marine sediment metagenome | biome: marine biome [ENVO:00000428]; feature: marine pelagic biome [ENVO:01000023]; material: deep marine sediment [ENVO:00002113]; isolation source: pool of 4 deep marine... | reverse complement strand
GTGCAGCAGCAGCTTCCGGGTGCGCGTCGGGTCCGGTGTCACGTGCGTGGAGGCCGTGGGCAAGGGGTTGATCTGGCAGCCGAACAGGAACGCCTCGCTGTCCTTGAGCAGCACGTAGCTGTCGGCGAACTGCACGCGGCCCTCGCGCAGGGCCTTGACCTCCCAGCCCTCCAGCGCGATGCCGGCCTCCAGGCGCTCCTCGATGTGGTATTCGAAGCGCGCGCGCTTGTTGACCGCGATGCGTTTCCGGCCGCCGCTGTCGTGTTCGCTCATCCGCCTGTCCTGCCGGGTGATCCGTGTCGTGGCCCGCCGTTGCGCGGCGGGTCAGCCGCCCGCTGCTGATAGTGCCTCAACTGGGGGTAGGATTGCATCCCGCGAACGACCCTGATGCCAATACCGGCTGCGCTCCGGGGTGGGGTGGCCGGCCCCGGAATGCCCCCATCGTGGGCGCTGGTGATCGTGGTATAGTCCGCCGGCCATGCACATCGTCCGCTCCGCCCTCGTCATGCATCCCCCGATGGACATGTACCAGCTGGTGCAGGACGTGCCCGCATACCCCGAGTTTCTCAGCTGGTGCACGCACGCGGAGGTCCACGAGCAGGGCCACGACTACCAGCTCGCGAGCCTGGGCGTCGCGGTGGCGGGCCTGGAGCAGCGGTTCACCACGCGCAACCGCCTGGTACCGGGGGAATGCCTCAGCCTGTCGCTGGTCGAGGGTCCGTTCCGGGCCCTGGGTGGCGAATGGCGCTTCCAGGGGTTGGGGGAGGCCGGCAGCAAGGTGACCTTGCAACTGGATTTCGAATTTGCCCGCGGGCTGGTCTCCGTTGCCTTCCAGAGCGGTTTTGCGCGCATCGCCGATCACCTGGTGCAGGAGTTCTGTCGGCGCGCCGACCGGGTCTATGGGCAGCGCTGAATGGCCGGTCCGGATACCCGCGGGACGATTGCCATCGAGGTCGTGCATGCGCGCCCCGAAAAGCAGGTGCTGCTGGCGCTGGAAGTGCCGGTGGGGACCACCGTGCGCGAGGCCATCGAGCTGTCCGGTATTCGCGCCGAGTTCGAAGGCCTCGAGATCGACGAGCAAAGGCTGGGAATCTTCGCGCGCCGGGTGCCGCCCGACCAGAAGCTCAGGGACGGCGACCGGGTCGAAATCTACCGGCCGCTGATCGCGGACCCCAAGGAGACGCGGCGCCGGCGGGCCGCCGGCGAGGATCCGTCAACCTAATCACTGGGCGCCACGAGGAAGCCGGCGAGCCCCAACTCCGCCTCGATGTCGTCCAGCAATTCCTTGGCCTCGTCTTCGCTGGTCAGCCCCCCGTAGCGAACCAGGTGCCGCGCGCTGCCGTCGCTGTCGGTCTGTGTGAGGATGACGGCTTTCAGGCCGTTTTCCGCCAACTGCGCCTGCAGTGCCGCGGCGTTGTCGCGAGAGGCGAAGGCGCCCAGCTGGATGCCCCACTGGCCCTCCGCTGATGGCTTCGCTGCCGCTGCTGGCGCCGGCGGGGATGATGGCATCGGTTCGCTCGTCTGCGCCGCCGCGGGAGTCGGGCTGTCCGCAGCGGGGGCGGCCGCCGTCACGGCAGGGTCGTAGGCGACCTGCCGGGCTTCGGGTGCTGCCAGCGGCGTCAGGGTGGCCGCGGCGGCGGGTGCGGGTTGCTCGGCTTCCGCGGCCGGGGTTTCGGTTTCTTCGGCGCTGTCGACGGGTTCCGCCGCAGCCTCTTCGGGCGCCGTCTCGCTGCCGCTCGTCTGCGGCTCCTCGGGCGGGGCTTCGAAGCGGGGCAGGCTGTCGTCCGCCGGCAGGTCGTCATCCACGCCGTCCATCTCCACCAGCACCTCGTTGTCGAAACGCAGCGTCACCTTGCGAATGGCGGGCTCGCTTCCCCGGCGGCTGAAGGTGGATATGTAGTCCCAGCGGTCATGATGGAACGGATCCTGGATCGCCGGCGTTCCCAACAGAAAAGCCACCTGGGTCTGGGTCATGCCGAGGCGCAGCTCGTCGAGATCCTCCTGCTCCAGCGCGTTGCCCTGCTGCACGTTCTGCTTGTAAATGACGTTGCAGCCGCCGGCGAGCGCCAGACACAGGCAGAGGAGGAAAAAGTTACGGTTTGGCATGCTGGTCCTATGGGGTGCTTGAAAAATGAATGCAGGGCGTCGAATGATACAATAATCACGTCCCGCTCAGACAGGTCTCGGATGGGCGCCGCCTGATGGAGAGGTCCCGGTGAAAGACAGCAACCTGCGAAAGGTCGGGCTCAAGGTCACCCAGCCGCGAATGCGAATCCTGGAGGTGCTCGAGAGTCGCCGCACCAAGCACATGACCGCGGACGACATCTACCGGGCACTGCTGGATTCCGAGGAAGATATCGGTCTCGCGACGGTGTACCGGGTGCTGAACCAGTTCGAGGCTGCCGGGCTGGTCGTGAAGCACAACTTCGAAGGCGGCCAGGCGTTCTACGAACTGGATTCCGGTGAGCACCACGACCACATGGTGTGCGTGGAGACCGGCAAGGTCATCGAGTTCGTGAGCGAGGACATCGAGCGTTTGCAGCACGAGATCGCGGAGCGTCACGGCTACGAAATCGAGGACCACAGCCTGGTGATTTACGTGCGTCCCCGCAAACGCTGAACCCCGAGTGCCAGCTTTCAGGGCTGGCCTGCGCGCAACAATTCCTCCGCGTGCAGGCGGCTCTGGTCTGAGACCTTCCCGCCCAGCATGCGGGCAATTTCCCGCACCCGCGCATCGTCGCGCAGCAGGCGGGTATCGACTGCCGTGGAGTCGGTGGCCGTGGTCTTCTGCACGTGCACCTGGTGGGTGGCGCACACGGCGACCTGGGCCAGGTGGGTGACGCACAGCACCTGGCGCGCTCCCGCCAGGCGTTGCAGCAGTCGCCCGACCGCGTTGGCGGTATCGCCCCCGATGCCTGCGTCGACTTCGTCGAAGATATGGGTCATGGCATCCCGGCTGTCGTGTGCGGCCACCTTGATGGCGAGGCTGATACGGGACAATTCGCCGCCCGAGGCGATGCTGGCCAGCGGGCCGGGCGGAATCCCCGGATTGGCGCTGACCCGCAGTTCGATGCCGTCGTCGCCGCGCGGGGAGGGGGCGGCGTCCGGATCATGGGACAGCACCATCTCGAACTGGCCGCCGGGCATGCCCAGCTCGCCCATCAGCGCTGTGACGGCCGCCGACAACTCGGCGCCGTGCGCCTGGCGCCGGCCCGACAGGGCCGCGCTGGCCTTGCGATAGGTGGCGAGCGCCGCGTCGCGCTCGCGCTCGAGGGCTTCGCGCCGGGCCTCGAAGTCGTCGGCGTCCGCCAGGCGCTCCGCGAGCCGGTCACGGACCGCGCAGAGTTCCTCCAGCGGCACGCGATGCTTGCGGGCGAGGTCGCCCAGGGTGCCGAGCTGGTGGGTCACCGTGTCGAGGCGCTCGGGGCTGAGGTCGACACCCTCCAGCGCGCCCTGCAGGGTAGTGGCGGCCTCCTGGCAGTTGATCACGGCTTCGGAGAGCATCTGGCGGACCTCTGCCAGGCGAGGGTCCAGCGCCTCGAAGGGCTGTAGCCGGCCGGCGGTCGCATGCAGCCGGGGGTTGATGCCGCGATCGTCTTCCTCGAGGTGCTCCAGCGCTAATTGCAGCGCTTCCACCAGCGCGCCGCCGCGGGCCAGCAAGCGATGTTCGTTCTCCAGCGCCTGCACGCGCTCGGGTTCGAGGGCGTGTTGTTCCAGCTCGCGCAGCTGGTAGTCGAGAAACTGCCGCTCCTCGGCGCCGATGGCCGCATGCGCCGCCGCCTCATCGATGCGCTGCCGAAGGGCCTGCCAGGCCTGCCAGGCCTCCCGCACCTGCGCCAGTTCGCCGGCATGGCCGCCGCCGTGATCCAGCAGCTCGAGCTGATGGCGGGTCGAGGTGAGGCGCACGTGCTCGTTCTGGCCATGAATTTCGACCAGGCGCGCGCCCAGCTCGGCCATCTGCTGCAGCGTGACCGGCACGCCGTTGATCCAGGCGCGGGAACGGCCATTGGCCCCGATCACGCGGCGGAGCAGGCATTCTTTCGTACCCAGGTCGGCCTCGGCGAGCCAGTCGCGGGCGGCGCGGTTGTGGGCCAGGTCGAACACGGCGCTCAACTCGGCGCGCTCGGCCCCGGCGCGCACCGTGCGACTGTCCGCGCGGTCCCCCAGCAGCAGCCCAATGGCGTCCACCAGCATGGATTTGCCGGCGCCCGTCTCACCCGTGATGGCGGTGAACCCCGCCTCGAAGTCGATCTCGAGCGCGGGAATGATGGCGAAATCCTTGATCGTCAGGTGGCAGAGCATGCTTGCGGGCCGCGGCCGGGCGAACAGCGCCCACGCTAGCATGCACGGCGCCGCGCGGCAACGCGTTGCGCGGGTGGTTGCGCTTGCTTGAATCCCCGGACCCGAACCCCATATGAGGACCAGAACGCGTGGGCGGCCGATGGCCGCCAAAGGCAGCAAGGGAGGTTGATCACGTGGGGAAGCACGAACAGGCGGAGCAGAACGCGGCCACCGCAGCGGCACCCGACGAACTCGAGGCCGAAGCAGCTGAGGCCCCGGAGCACGGGGCGGCGACTGCCGGAGAGGAGGTGGGCTCGGAACAGACCGAGGCGGAGGTCGACAGCGAGCTGCTGGACCTGCAATTTGCGCTGGTCGAGGCGGAGAAGGAGCTCGCCGAGCACCGCGACGCCATGTTGCGCATGCAGGCCGAGATGGAAAACCTTCGCAAGCGCCTGGTGCGCGACCTGGAGCGATCCCGCCGCCTGGCGCTGGAGCGGATGATGAGCGACCTGTTGCCGGTTCGCGATAGCCTCGAGCGGGGCCTGGACGCGGCCGGGGAAGCGGCGAGCGTCGAATCGTTGCTGGAAGGCAAGGCCCTGATCCTGCGCATGCTCGGCAAGGTGATGGAGGATCATGGTTTGCAGCTGATCGATCCGCTGGGCGAGCCATTCAACCCTGAGCTGCACGAGGCCATGAGCATGTTGCCCTCGGACGAGTACGCGGAAGACATCGTGATGGAAGTCCTGCAGAAGGGCTTCCAGTTGCACGACCGGTTGATCCGGCCGGCGCGTGTGGTGGTTTCCAGGGGGCCGGCGGCCGATTGAAATCAGGCGTCTGGGCCCCATTTCTGGATTAGCCGAGTTTTTTGCAGATTTTGATAGGGAGTTGATTTCGATGGGGAAGATCATTGGTATCGACCTGGGCACGACCAATTCATGCGTTGCAGTCATGGAGGGCGGCAAGCCCAAGGTGATCGAAAATTCGGAGGGTGATCGCACCACGCCGTCGATCGTGGCGTTCACCAAGGACGGCGAGGTGCTGGTGGGCCAGGCGGCCAAGCGCCAGGCCGTGACCAATCCCAAGAACACGCTGTTCGCCGTCAAGCGCCTGATCGGGCGCAAGTTCAGCGAGGACGTGGTGCAGAAGGACCGCGACCTGGTGCCGTACACCATCGTCGAGGCCGACAACGGCGATGCCTGGGTGGAAGTCAACGGCAAGAAGATGGCGCCGCCGGAGATCTCGGCGCGGGTGCTCATGAAAATGAAGAAAACCGCCGAGGACTATCTGGGCGAGGAAGTGACCGACGCGGTCATCACCGTGCCGGCCTATTTCAACGATTCGCAGCGCCAGGCCACCAAGGATGCGGGCCGCATCGCGGGCCTGACCGTCAAGCGCATCATCAACGAGCCGACCGCGGCGGCGCTGGCCTACGGCATGGACAAGCGGGGCGGCGATCGCAAGATCGCGGTCTACGATCTCGGTGGCGGAACGTTCGACATTTCCATCATCGAGATCGCCGAGGTGGACGGCGAGCACCAGTTCGAGGTGCTGGCCACCAACGGTGACACCTTCCTGGGCGGTGAGGATTTCGACAAGCGGGTCATCGACTACCTGGTCGACGAGTTCAAGAAGGACCAGGGGGTGGACCTGCGCAATGATCCACTGGCCCTGCAGCGCCTGAAGGAAGCGGCCGAACGGGCCAAGATCGAGCTCAGCTCGAGCCAGCAGACCGAGGTCAACCTGCCGTACATCACCGCGGATGCCAGCGGGCCGAAGCACCTGAACATCAAGCTGACGCGCGCCAAGCTCGAGGCGCTGGTCGAAGACCTGGTCAAGAAGACCATCGGGCCCTGCCGCACCGCGCTCGACGATGCTGGCCTGAAAGTGGCCGATGTCGCCGAGGTGATCCTGGTGGGCGGTCAGACGCGCATGCCCAAGGTGCAGGAGGCAGTGACCGGATTCTTTGGCCGCGAGCCGCGCAAGGACGTCAATCCGGACGAGGCCGTGGCGATCGGTGCGGCCGTGCAGGGCGGCGTGCTGGCGGGCGAGGTCAAGGACGTCCTGCTGCTGGACGTCACCCCGCTGTCGCTGGGTATCGAGACGCTGGGCGGCGTGATGACCAAGCTGATCGAGAAGAACACCACCATTCCGACCAAGGCGTCGCAGGTCTTCTCGACCGCCGAGGACAACCAGACCGCGGTGACCGTGCACGTGCTGCAGGGCGAGCGCGAGATGGCCTCGGCCAACAAGTCGCTGGCGCGCTTCGACCTGGCCGGCATCGCGCCCGCGCCGCGCGGCATGCCGCAGATCGAGGTGACCTTCGACATCGACGCCAACGGCATCATGCACGTGAGCGCCACCGACAAGGCCACCGGCAAGGAACAGAAGATCGAGATCAAGGCCGGCTCCGGATTGTCCGAGGAGGAGATCCAGAAGATGGTCGACGATGCCGAGGCCCACGCCGAGGAGGATCGTCGTTTCCACGAGCTGGTGACGGCGCGTAACAATGCCGACGCGCTCGCGCATGCCACGCGCAGCAGCCTCAAGGAGCTGGAAGACAAGGTCAGCGAGGAGGATCGGGAACGCATCGAGGCGGCGATCAAGCGTGTCGAGGAGACGCTCAAGGGCGACGACAAGAACGCCATCGAGGCCGCCGTGAACGACCTCACCACGGCTGCCCAGGCCCTGTACGCGCAGGCTGCGGAAGCGGCCCAGGCCGAGCAGGAGGGCGGCGCCGCGGAGGCCGAGGGCGGCGACGACGTGGTGGACGCGGAATTCGAGGAAGTCGACGACGCTGAGAAGAACTGAGGGCGGTTTTTTCATCCCGCCCGCGCCCTGCGCCCCGCTGCTTCGGCAGCGGGGTTTTTTTTGTGGTGTGCAGGCTGGCTCTGCGCGTGATTCCGCGGGCCTTGAATAAAACCGCGTAAAACCACAAATCAGAGGCAGATTCCGGGGGCGTTCAATGGCCAAACGCGACTATTACGAGGTGCTGGGTGTACAACGCGGTGCCAGCGACGAGGACCTGAAAAAGGCCTACCGTCGTCTGGCCATGAAATATCACCCGGACCGCAACCCGGATGATGCCAGCGCGCAGGAGCGGTTCAAGGAGGCCAAGGAAGCCTACGAAGTCCTCAAGGATCCACGCAAACGGTCCGCCTATGACCAGTTCGGTCATGCCGCGGTGGACGGTGCGGCCGGTGGCGGGCCGGGTCCGGGTGGATTCCATGGCGACGTGGGAGATATTTTTGGGGACATCTTCGGCGACATCTTCGGCGGCGGGCGCCGCGCCCGGCGACCGCAGCGCGGAGCCGACCTGCGATTCGCCATGGACCTCGACCTCGAGGAAGCGGTGGGCGGCGTCACCCGCGAGATTCGCGTGCCGACCCTGGCAGCCTGTGGTCAGTGCGACGGCAGTGGTGCCCGCGATGGCCGCACCGAGACCTGCGGCACCTGTGGTGGAGCCGGCCAGGTGCGGATGCAACAGGGCATTTTCTCCGTGCAGCAGACCTGCCCGGCCTGCCAGGGCCGCGGCCAGCGCATCGCGAACCCTTGCCCGGCATGCCATGGACAGGGCCGGGTGCGGGAGACGCACACGCTCTCGGTGAAGATTCCGCCGGGCGTGGACAGCGGCGATCGCATCCGGTTGGCCGGCGAAGGCGAGGCCGGCCCGCAAGGCGCCAACGCCGGCGACCTGTACGTGGAAGTCCGGGTGAGGCCGCACCGACTGTTTGAACGCGACGGTGACGATCTCTATTGCGAGGTGCCGATCCGCTTCTCGACCGCCACGCTGGGCGGGGAACTGGAAATCCCGACGCTGGAGGGCCAGGTCAAGCTGAAAATACCGCCAGAGACCCAGACCGGGAGGCTGTTCCGCCTGCGCGGCAAGGGGGTCAAATCGGTCCGCAGCCAGCGCAAGGGCGACCTCCTGTGCCGGGTGGTGCTGGAAACGCCGGTCAAACTCACGCGCGAACAGAAGGACCTGCTGCGCCGCTTCGAGGGCTCGTTCGGCAACGACGGGGCGGAGCACAACCCGCGGGCCAGTTCCTGGCTCGAGGGTGTGCGCGAGTTCTTCGACCGCATGACCTCGTGATCCGGGCCGCGATCCACGGCGCTGGGCGCATGGGTGAGCGCGTGGTCGAGACCGCGCGGGAGCATGCCGCGATCGGCGTGACGACCGTCATTTCGCGGCATCGCCCGGAGTGGATCGGTGGGCTCGAATGGCAACCTACCCTTGACGGGGCGACCGGCCCGGTGGACGTGGTCATCGACTTCACCCTGCCGGGCGGGCCACAGGTCGCCGCGGAATGGTGCCGGGCCAACCTCGCTGCGCTGGTGAGCGGGACCACCGGCCTCACCGAACCGGACACCGATGCCCTGCGGGCCGCCTCCGAACTGGTGCCGGTACTGTGGGCGCCCAACCTGAGCAAGGGGCTCAACCTGTGCCTGCGCACGGTGGTAGAGATGGCCAGCCAATTGCCGGCGGAAACCCCGGTCGAGATTACCGACATTCATCACGTCCACAAGCAGGATAGCCCGTCCGGCACCGCGTTGTTCATGGCCCAGGCCATCGCCGGCGCCCGCGGGCAGGACCTCGATGCGGTGCTGCGCGTGCGCGACGCGACGACTGCCGGGCGCGGACCGGAAGGCAGCATCACCTGCGTCAGCCTTCGCGAGGGAGAAGCGATCGGCACCCACCAGGTGCGCTTCCGGGTCCCCGGTGAGGAAATTCTCGTGCGGCACAGCGCAAGCGACCGCGACGTATATGCGCACGGTGCGCTGGAAGCGGCCGCGTGGCTGGTCGGGCAGGATGCCGGGCTGTACTCGGTGGCCGACTGGCTGACCTGAGCCGGGGTGACCGGTGGCGCCCGGTACCGGTAAAATCCAGCCGTGCACACGACTTCGCTCCTGACTCGGTCGGCCCGGCGCCTGCAGCGCGCCGGCTGGGGCCTGCGCAAGCGTCGCGAGCGCCTGACGGCGTGGCTGGATTACCACTATCCGGGGTGGCGGGGCAAGCGCCAGCAGGCCGAACCCGAGCGCGGGAGCCGCGACCTCAGCGGGCGGTTCTGCAGCCATCCGTTCGAGCAGATCGACCTGGAGGAATCGGGCGCCTGTTTCACCTGCTGTTCGGCCTGGCTGCCGACTCCCATGGGCAACATCCGCAACCTCGACGTGATGGCCATGTGGAACGGCCCGACCATGCAGCGCATTCGCGAAAGCATCTACGACGGCAGTTTCCGTTATTGCCGCCACGACCGCTGTCCGGTGATCCAGAACGATACGCTGCCGACCCTGGCGGAAGCGGAGCAGGACCCGGTGCTGGGCGAGGCGGTGCGGGCGCGTCGCTTGACGCTGGAGGACCCGCCGAGCTTCGTGAACATGGTCAACGACCGGTCCTGCAACCTGTACTGTCCCAGTTGCCGCACCGAGCGGATCAACCACAACGAGGGTGCGCGCTACGAGAAACTCGCCGAGCTGCAGCAGCGGCTCCTGACGGCCTACCTGGCGGCGCCGAACGACCGGGATTTCACCCTGTCCATCACGGGTTCCGGAGACCCCTTCGCCAGCCGGGTGTACCGCGAACTGCTGTACACCCTGGACGGCAGCCGGTTCCCCAGCATGAAGATCGCGCTGCAGACCAACGGTGTCCTGCTCACCCCGCGCAACTGGGCGCGCATGGAGAAAATCCACGCCAACATCTCCTCGATCATCATCTCGTTCGACGCCGCGAGCCCGGAAACCTACGCCGTGACGCGCCGGGGCGGTCACTGGGCCACGCTGCTGGAGAACTGCGCGCGCATGGGCGAGTTACGCGCCCTGGGCGAGGTTCGCCACCTGCGATACGACTTCGTCGTGCAAAAGGCAAATTTCCGCGAAATNNCTGGGTGGCGATCGGGCCTATTTTTCGCGGTTGGTCGATTGGGGTACCTGGCCGCGGGACCAGTTTCTCGAGCAGTGCGTGTGGGAGCAGGGCCACCCGCTGCGCGATGAATTCCTCGCCGTGCTGCGCGATCCCGCCCTCGATGACGCGTTCGTGGACCTCGGCAATGTCAGCGATTTTTACGCGGAGGCCAGGCGCTGAGGGCGGCCCGGTCAGCCCGTGGGACGCCGCGCGGCCACGGCGTTAGACTTGCCGCCGATGCATCCAGTACAATCTGAGCGCTTAGACATGGTTCCGGCCGGCCGGCACTGAGCGGGCAGCGCGGCCGGGGCCCACAAAACATCGAATCTAAGCGGGAACAGCCGGCCACGGCTTTCCCGTTTCGCATATCTGGAGACGGTCGTTGGCGCACCAAGCGGTTCTGGCCCTGGAGAATGGCAGCACCTTCCAAGGCCGCAGTGTCGGTGCCGAGGGCGAGGCCAGCGGCGAGGTGGTATTCAACACCGCCATGACCGGTTACCAGGAAATCCTCACCGACCCCTCCTATGCCGGGCAGCTGGTCACCCTGACTTTTCCGCACGTGGGCAACACGGGCTGCAACCCGGTCGACGAGGAAGCCGGGCGCCCGATGGCGGCCGGGCTGATCGTGCGAGATGTGCCTCCGGTGGCCAGCAGTTGGCGCAGCGAGGAATCGCTGGAGCACTACCTCGGGCGGCATGGCCTGGTGGCCATCGCGGACATCGACACCCGGCGCCTGACCCGCATCCTGCGCGAGAAGGGCGCCCAGGGCGGCTGCATCGTGGCCGGTCCACGGGCAGACGCCGAGCACGCGCTCGCCGCTGCGCGGGCGTTTCCGGGCATGGCGGGCCTGGACCTGGCGCGCGAGGTGACCACCCGCGAGGCATATGACTGGGAGGAGGGCAGCTGGAGCCTGGATGGCCGCGCCTTCGACCAGGGCGCGGGTCGGCTGCACGTGGTCGCCTATGATTTCGGCATCAAGCGCAACATCCTGCGGATGCTGGCGGACCGGGGCTGCCGCATGACGGTCGTGCCGGCCACCACGCCCGCTTCCGAGGTGCTGGCTCTGGAGCCCGATGGCGTGTTCCTGTCCAACGGGCCCGGCGACCCCGAGCCGTGCGACTATGCCATCGCGGCCATCCGCACCCTGCTGGAGCACGCGCTGCCGGTGTTCGGGATTTGCCTGGGGCACCAGCTGCTGGCGCTGGCCGCCGGCGCGCGCACGGTGAAGATGAAATTCGGCCATCACGGCGCCAACCACCCGGTGCAGGACCTGGCCACGGGGCAGGTGATGATCACCAGCCAGAACCATGGTTTCGCGGTCGACGAGCCCAGCCTGCCCGGACACGTGTCGGCCACCCACCGGTCCCTGTTCGACGGCAGCCTGCAGGGAATCGCGCTGGCCAATGCGCCGGCGTTCGGATTCCAGGGGCACCCCGAGGCCAGCCCGGGCCCGCACGACATCGCGCCGCTGTTCGATCGCTTCATCCAGGCGATGGACGCAGCCCGGGGCACGACCGCCACCCGCCAGGCGCAGGAAGCCTGAAATGCCCAGGCGCGCGGACATCGACAGCGTCCTGATCATCGGCGCCGGGCCGATCGTGATCGGCCAGGCCTGCGAATTCGACTATTCCGGCGCCCAGGCCTGCAAGGCCCTGCGGGAAGAGGGCTACCGGGTGGTGCTGGTGAACTCCAACCCCGCCACCATCATGACCGACCCGGAGACCGCGGACGCGGTGTACATCGAGCCGATCGAATGGCGCACGGTGGCCAAGATCATCGAGGCGGAGCGGCCGGACGCGCTGCTGCCGACCATGGGCGGGCAGACCGGGCTCAATTGCGCCCTGGACCTGGCCCGCGAGGGCGTGCTGGAAAAATTCGGCGTCGAGATGATCGGCGCGACGCGGGAGGCCATCGACATGGCCGAGGACCGCGAGCTGTTCCGCGAGGCCATGATCGAGATCGGGCTTGACGTCCCGCGGGCACAGATCGCCCACAACCTCGAGGACGCCCTGGAGCTGCAACGGGGGATCGGCTATCCGACCATCATCCGGCCGTCCTTCACGCTGGGCGGTTCGGGTGGCGGCATCGCCTACAACCGCGAGGAATTCGAAGACATCGTGAGCCGTGGCCTGGAATTGTCGCCCACCACGGAGGTGCTGCTCGAGGAATCCGTCCTTGGCTGGAAGGAATTCGAGATGGAGGTGGTGCGCGATCGGGCCGACAACTGCATCATCGTTTGCTCCATCGAAAACCTGGATCCCATGGGCATCCACACTGGCGATTCCATTACCGTGGCGCCCGCCCTGACGCTCACTGACAAGGAGTACCAGCGCATGCGCGACCTGTCGATCGCCGTGTTGCGCAAGGTGGGCGTCGATACCGGTGGGTCCAACGTGCAGTTCGCCATCAACCCGGATGACGGTCGGGTGGTGATCATCGAAATGAACCCGCGGGTGTCGCGGTCCTCGGCGCTGGCCTCGAAGGCGACCGGCTTTCCGATCGCCAAGGTGGCGGCCAAGCTGGCGGTGGGCTACACGCTGGACGAACTGCGCAACGAGATCACCGGCGGCGCCACGCCGGCATCCTTCGAGCCCGCCATCGATTACGTGGTGACCAAGATCCCGCGTTTCGCGTTCGAGAAATTCCCGGCTGCCGACCCGCGCCTGACCACCCAGATGAAATCGGTGGGCGAGGCCATGGCCATCGGCCGCACCTTCCAGGAATCGCTGCAGAAGGCCCTGCGCAGCCTGGAGACCGGGCGCGACGGCCTGGACCCGGTGCTGGAAGACGAGCATTCAGATGAGCGCGAGGCGCGGCTCAGGCGCGAGTTGCGAGAGGCCGGGGCGGAGCGCATCCTCTACCTGGCCGACGCTTTCCGCCATGGCATGTCGTTCGCCGAGGTTCATCGCCTCACCCGCATCGACCCGTGGTTCCTGGCCCAGATCGAGGAGCTGGTGCGCACCGAGGAGGCGGTGGCGGCCGTGGACCTCGATGACCTGGACCGCGAGGACATGCTGCGCCTGAAGCGCAAGGGTTTTTCGGACCGCCGCCTGTCGGTCTTGCTCGGGGTGGACGAAGCGGCCGTGCGTTCGCGCCGCCAGCGTCTCGGGTTGCGCCCGGTATTCAAGCGCGTCGACACCTGTGCCGCCGAATTCGCGACCGCCACGGCCTACATGTATTCCACCTACGAGGAGGAGTGCGAGGCGGAGCCCACCGACCGGCGCAAGATCATCGTGCTGGGCGGCGGGCCGAACCGCATCGGCCAGGGCATCGAGTTCGACTACTGCTGCGTGCACGCGGCGCTGGCCCTGCGGGAGGCCGGCTTCGAGACCATCATGGTCAACTGCAACCCGGAGACGGTGTCCACCGACTACGACACCTCCGACCGCCTGTATTTCGAGCCGCTCACGCTGGAAGACGTGCTGGAGATCGTCCATCGCGAGCAACCCTGGGGCGTGGTGGTCCAGTATGGGGGGCAGACGCCGCTCAAGCTGGCGCGCGAGCTGGAGGCAGCCGGCGTGCCCATCATCGGCACCTCGCCCGATTCCATCGACCTGGCCGAGGACCGCGAGCGGTTCCAGAAGCTGCTGCACAAGCTGGGGCTGCGCCAGCCGCCCAACCGGACCGCCACCAGCGTCGAGGAAGCGATTGGGCTGGCGGAGGAAATCGGCTACCCGCTGGTGGTCCGGCCGTCATACGTGCTCGGGGGCCGCGCCATGGACGTGGTGCATGGCGAGGACGAGCTGCGAGGCTACATGCTGGACGCGGTGAGCGTGTCGAACGACTCGCCGGTGTTGCTGGACCGGTTCCTGGACCACGCCATCGAGGTGGACGTCGACGCGGTCTGCGACGGGCGCGAGGTGCTGATCGGCGGCATCATGGAGCACATCGAGCAGGCCGGCGTGCATTCAGGGGATTCGGCCTGCAGCATCCCGCCGCATTCGCTGGGCGCCGGGGTTCAGGATACGCTGCGCGCACAAATGCGCGAGATGGCACTGGAGCTCGGCGTGGTGGGCCTGATGAATGCGCAGTTCGCGCTGCGCGGCGACGAGGTCTACGTGCTGGAGGTGAACCCCCGGGCCTCGCGGACCGTGCCCTTCGTCTCCAAGGCCACCGGCGTGCCGCTGGCCTCGGTCGCGGCGCGCTGCATGGCCGGCATCTCGCTGGCCGACCAGGGCGTCTTGCAGGAGGTAATCCCGGAGTTCTTCTCGGTCAAGGAAGTGGTGTTTCCGTTCATCAAGTTTCCCGGCGTGGATCCCATTCTCGGTCCCGAGATGCGTTCCACTGGCGAGGTGATGGGGGTCGCAGCGACCTTCGGCGGAGCCGTGGCGCGTGCCATGCGGGCTTCGCAGTATGGCATTCCGCGGCCGGGCAAGGCCTTTCTCAGTGTGCGCGACGCGGACAAGGAATCCCTGCCGCCGATCGCCGAGGACCTGTTGGCGCGCGGTTATACCCTGATCGCCACCGATGGCACCTGCAAGCATCTGCGCGCGGCGGGCTTCCCCTGCGAGCACATCAACAAGGTGACCGAGGGCCGGCCGCACATCGTCGATGCCATCAAGAACGACGAAATCCAGTTCATCATCAACACCACCGAGGGTCGGCAGGCGATCGCCGATTCATTCTCCATCCGCCGCGAGGCGCTGCAGCGCAAGGTGGCCTACACCACGACCATTGCGCGCGGCTGGGCCACGCTCGAGGCCATCGACCACGAGCACGAGTTCGAGGTGCACAGCCTGCAGCAGTTGCATCGGGAGATGGCCCCATGAGCCGGCACCCCCTGACGCGCGAGGGCGCGGAGCGACTGCGCGAGGAATTGCAGCACCTCAAAAAGAAGGCGCGTCCGGCAATCATCGCCGCCATCGCCGAGGCCCGCGCGCACGGCGATCTGCGTGAGAACGCCGAGTACCATGCCGCGCGGGAGCAGCAGGGCTTCACCGAGGCGCGCATCCGGCACCTGGAATCGGTGCTGTCTGGCGCGCACATCATCGACGTCGGCAAGGTGAACGCCAACGGGCGGGTGGTGTTCGGGGCCACCGTGACCCTCGCCGACCTCGACTCGGGGGAGGAGACGCGCTACCAGATCGTGGGTGACCCCGAGGCGGACCTCAAGCACCACCGGGTGGCCATCTCCTCACCCCTGGCTCGGGCCCTGATCGGCAAGCAGGAGGGTGACGAGGTCGAGGTCCAGGCGCCCGGCGGCAACCGTGCGCTCGAAATTATCTCCATCGAGTACATCTGAGGCACGGTGCCTGCCGCGCGTCACCGCATGAGAGCGGAACCCTGCATTCGCCGACGCGTACTGTCCGAGCGGCCCGATCGCCTGCCCCCGGATTTGCACCCGGTCCTGCGCCGGGTTTTGCTGGGGCGCGGCATAGCCACAAGCGAGGCGCTGGACCTCGGCTTGCGGCGCTTGCATCCGCCGACCACGCTCGGCGGGCTGGGCGAGGCCGCCGCGCTGGTCGCCGACACGCTGTGCGCGGGCGGGCAGATCACCGTGGTGGGGGACTTTGACGCCGACGGCGCCACCGGGACGGCGCTGGCGGTGCGGGCGCTGCGCGCCATGGGTGCTGAACGCGTGGACTTCCGGGTGCCCAACCGCTTCGAGTTCGGCTATGGGCTGACGCCCGGGCTGGTGGATACGCTGGCCGATGCCCCGCCCGACCTGGTGATCACGGTGGACTCGGGGATTTGCTGCAACCGCGGGGTGGAGCGCGCCCGCGCGCTCGGCGTCGCGGTGCTCGTCACCGACCACCACCTGCCGGGCGAGACCCTGCCGGCGGCCAATGCGATCGTCAACCCGAACCTGCCCGGCGACGCTTTCCCGAGCAAGGCGCTGGCGGGAGTGGGCGTGGTGTTCTACCTGCTGAGCGCAGTGCGCCGCGAGTTGACCGAACGGGGTTGGTTTTCGGGGCCGCGCAAGCCGCCGCGGCTGGCCGAGCTGCTCGACCTGGTGGCGCTGGGCACCATCGCTGACGTGGTGCCGCTGGACCACAACAACCGCGTGCTGGTCCGGCAGGGCATGGAGCGTATCCGGCAAGGCATGGCCTGCCCGGGGCTGCTCGCACTCCTGAAGCTCGGCAAGCGCGATTACCGCTTCCTGGTGGCCTCCGACCTGGCGTTCGCGGTCGCGCCCCGCCTCAACGCGGCGGGCCGGATGGAAGACATGAGCGTGGGTATCCGCTGCCTGCTCAGCGACGATCCGGAAGAGGCCACCGAACTGGCCGGGCAGCTCGACGCGCTCAACCGGGACCGCCGCCGCCGCCAGCAGGCGATGGAGGACGAGGCCATGGCCAAGCTGCGCGCACGGCTGCGCGAGTTGCAGGACCGCGAGGCACCGCCAAGCCTGTGCCTGTACGACGACGCCTGGCACCAGGGCATCGTTGGGCTGGTGGCCTCCAGGGTGAAAGAGGCCGTGCATCGGCCGGTCGTCGTGTTCGCGCCGGAATCCGGGGCGTCCGGCCTGCTGAAGGGCTCCGCGCGCTCCGTGCCGGGCCTGCACATTCGCGATGCGCTGGCGTTGGTGGATGCCCGGCAGCCGGGGTTGATCCACGCGTTCGGAGGGCATGCCATGGCGGCCGGGCTCACCCTGGCGGGGGAGCAGCTGCGCGCGTTTGCGGCCGAACTCGAGCGGGCCGTCGAGACCCTGTTGGGCGGCGAGAGCCTGGCTGCCGAGGTGTTCACCGACGGTGAACTTGCCGGTGTCGATATCAACCTCGAGCTCGCCAGTGCGTTGCGCGAGCTCGGCCCATGGGGACAGCATTTTCCCGAACCGCTGTTCGAAGGGGCGTTTGAAATCCTCGATCAGCGCGTCGTGGGGGGCGCCCACCTGAAGCTGGTGCTGCGCCCGCTGGACGCGCCCACGGCGGTGGATGCCATTGCCTTCAACACGCTGCCCGAGGATTTGCCCGACACGGCCGGCATCCGCATGCTGTACCGGCTCGACGTCAATCATTTTCGGGGCGAGAGAATCTGCCAACTGGTCGTGGAGCGCGTCATCGAACCGTCCAGCGACACCTCGGGGCCGGCTGCCGCCCACCCATAAAAAACCCGCGGCCGGGGCCGCGGGTTGCGTCAGGATCGCGTGGCAACGCTCACTCGGAGGTGACGGAGAGTTCCTCGATGTGCCGCCAGATCGTGTAGCGGGTGCCCTTGAAGGTCTCGAACAGCCGGGCGTACAGCTTGTCGGTGGCCTCCTGGCCTTCCTTCTCCACCAGGAACTGGTAGAAATTCTGCTCCGGCGGTGCCATGTCGGCGAAATTCTTGTGGGGCGTGGCGATCGAAGCCATCGGCTTGCCGCCGATGCGGGTCGCCCAGGACCAGTAACGCTGGCCGTCGGCCCAGTTGTGCCGGGAGGCCAGTTCCATGAATTCCTTCTTGACGGCATTGAAGGCGGCGGACTTGCCCGGTGAGAGATAGAACTCGGTCACCGCGAAGTAGGTCCACGGCCCCGCCTCGTCATTCCAGTGGCTGTTCTCGTAGTCCAGCGCCACCATGTAATGCTCGTAATCCGCCACGTATTGATCGACGGTGGCGTTCCAGTGATCGCCCAGCCCCTTTTCGAGGTCCTCGGCGGCATAGGCGTCCTGATCGGCCCAGTCGAAGCAGCAAAAACGGAATGCCAGCTTGTCGATGCGATCGCCGATGACAGGCTGGAAGGCCATCCAGCTGCGGCTGTCGCCCTGCTGCTTACGGAATTTAACGTGTTCCAGCGCGGCGGCGTACATGGCCGCGAACTGGCCTTCCTTGGGGTGCATCACCCATGCGGAGGCAAGCGGGGGTTGGCTGGCTTCGTCCTCCTGCGCGAGCAGCGCAGACGGCAGCGTCATGGCGGCCAGCAGTGCCAGGCAGGTCAGATGGCTCAGAATTCGTTTCATGGATTGGTCCTCCTTGGTTGGAAGTTCGGGGGCGCCTCGGGCATCGGCGGGCCGCGCTCGACGGGTCGGACGGGGTGTCGCAAGCCGCTCCCCACGCCCGGCCCCGGGCTCGGGAGCGGGCGCTGGTTTCAGACCCCATTATACGCCTCCAGCCCGGTTCCCGCGACGATGGCGGAAGTCTGCCGAGGACCGGCTTGGTGTACAATGCAGCGCCGGAATGGGCCGGGCTTGCAGCGCCGCCAGAGACATGGAGACCAACCCCCTTGTCAACCAGATCGAAGATCTCAACCAGCGCACGGCGGCGCTGAGGGGGTACCTTTGACTATGCCAGCAAGAGAGACCGCCTGGAGGAAGTCAACCGCGAGCTGGAAGACCCCGAAATCTGGGCGGATCCGGACCGGGCGCAGTCACTGGGCCGGGAGCGGGCGCGCCTCGAGAAGGCGGTGACCGCGCTGGATGGTATCGGCCGTGGCCTGACCGACACAGCCGACCTGCTGGCGATGGCGATGGAGGAAGGGGACGCGGCCACCGCCGCGGCGGTGGCGGCCGACCTCGAGGCACTGGAGCGCCGCGTTGCCGAGCTGGAGTTTCAGCGCATGTTCTCCGGCGAAATGGATGATCGCCCCTGTTACCTCGACATCCAGGCGGGTTCCGGCGGAACCGAGGCCCAGGACTGGGCCGAGATGCTGCTGCGCATGTACCTGCGCTGGGCCGAGCGGCGCGGCTGGCAGGCCGAGCTGGTGGAAGTTTCCGCCGGTGACGTGGCGGGCATCAAGAGCGCCACGGTGCACGTCAGGGGCGACCACGCCTTCGGCTGGTGCCGCACCGAGACCGGCGTGCACCGGCTGGTGCGCAAATCGCCGTTCGACTCCGGCAACCGCCGCCACACCTCCTTCGCCGCGGTGTTCGTCTCGCCCGAGGTCGACGACGACATCGAGATCGACATCAACCCGGCGGACCTGCGCATCGACGTCTACCGCGCCTCCGGCGCCGGCGGCCAGCACGTCAACCGCACCGAATCCGCGGTGCGCATCACGCACATGCCCACCGGCATCGTGGTGCAGTGCCAGAACGACCGTTCGCAACACAAGAACAAGGACCATGCGATGAAACAGCTGCGGGCCAAGCTGTACGAGCTGGAGATCATGAAGCGCAACGCCGAACAGCAGGCGGTGGAGGACACCAAGTCGGACATCGGCTGGGGCAGCCAGATACGCTCCTACGTGCTGGACCAGTCCCGCATCAAGGACCTGCGCACCGGCGTCGAGGTGGGCAACACGCAGGCGGTGCTCGACGGCGACCTCGACCTGTTCGTCGAGGCCTCGCTCAAGCAGGGCCTGTAGGCGGGGAGGGCAGGATGAACGACGACCGGCAATCCGGCTCAAGACCTCCCGAGGCGGAGTCCGAAGAAAACCGGCTGATCGCCGAGCGGCGCGAGAAACTGCACCGTTTGAAGGCGTCCGGAGAGGCGTTTCCCAACGATTTCCGGCCCACGGCGACGGCCGCCGGGCTGGGGCGGGAATTCGGCGACCTGGACCAGGCGGAGCTGGCGGCGCGCGACGCGTCGTTCAGCGTGGCGGGCCGCATGATGGCCAAGCGGGTGATGGGCAAGCTGGCGTTCGTCCGGTTGCAGGACGGCTCCGGTTCGATCCAGCTGGTGGTGGAGCGCGATGCGCTGCCGGAGGGCGTATACCAGCAGTTCAAGCAGTGGGACATCGGCGACATCATTGGCGGTACCGGCCACATGTTCCGCACCCAGAAGGGGGAGTTGTCGGTGCGCCTGACCGACTTGCGCCTGCTGGCCAAATCGCTGCGGCCGCTGCCCGAGAAGTGGCATGGACTGACCGATACGGAAACCCGCTACCGGCAGCGCTACCTCGACCTGATCATGAACCAGGAAACCCGCGGCGTATTCCGCGTGCGATCCCGGATCATCGCGTTCATGCGGCAGTTCATGGAGGCGCCGGGGCGGGAGTTCCTGGAGGTCGAGACCCCGATGATGCACCCCATTCCCGGGGGGGCGGCCGCCCGCCCGTTCGTGACCCATCACAATGCGCTGGACCTCGACATGTACCTGCGGGTGGCGCCCGAGCTGTACCTGAAGCGGCTGGTCGTGGGCGGACTTGAGCGGGTTTACGAGATCAACCGCAATTTCCGCAACGAGGGCGTCTCCACGCGGCACAACCCGGAATTCACCATGTTGGAGTTTTACTGGGCGTATGCGGACTTCAACGACCTGATGGATCTCACCGAGACGATGTTGCGCGAACTGGCCGCGGCCGTGACCGGCGATACCCGGGTCGCGTACCAGGGCGAGCTGCTGGATTTCGGACAGGCTTTTCCCCGCTTGACGCTGGAGGAGGCCGTGCGCGCCCACAACCCGGAGCTGGCCGACGCGGACCTGTGGGATGCCGACACCCTGCGCGCCGCCTGTCGCCAGCGGGAGATTGCGATGGAATCCTCGTGGGGCCCCGGCAAGCTGCTCACCGAGCTGTACGAGGCGACCGCCGAGCGCAAGCTCCGGCAACCGACATTCGTCACCGCCTATCCCACCGAAGTCTCGCCCCTGTCGCGCCGCAACGAGGCCGACCCGCGCGTTACCGACCGTTTCGAATTGATCGTGATGGGCAGCGAGATCGCCAATGGATTCTCGGAGCTCAACGATCCCGAGGACCAGGCCGAGCGCTTCCAGGCGCAGGTCGCCGCCAAGGCCGCCGGCGACGAGGAGGCCATGCATTACGATGAGGATTACATCCGCGCGCTGGAATACGGCATGCCGCCGACCGGCGGCGAGGGCGTGGGCATCGACCGCCTGGTGATGCTGCTGACCGATTCACCCTCGATCCGGGACGTGCTGCTGTTCCCGTACATGCGGCCGGAGGCGGGCGGCTGAGCGGCGGTCGAGTTGCGCCCTGAAGTATCCGTCATCCTGCCGGTACGCAACGGGGGTCCGTTCCTGCAGGAGGCGGTCGACAGCATTCTCGGGCAAACCCTCGGTGAGCTGGAGCTGCTGGTGGTGGACGACCACAGCAGTGACGGGGCCCCGCAGGCACTGGAGGTGTCCGACCCCCGCTGCCGGATCGTCCCGGCCACCGGTCGCGGCGTCGCCCGGGCGTTCAACTGCGGCTTCGAACGCGCCGCCGCGCCCTGGATCGCGCGCATGGATGCCGACGACATTGCCCTGCCGCAGCGCCTGGAGCTGCAACTGGATTACCTGCGCCGGCACCCCGACATCGACATCGCCGGCGGGCGCGTGGAGCTGTTTGCAGCCGAGCCGCTGCGTGGCGGCAACCGCCACTACCAGCGGTGGCTGAATTCCCTGCGGCATCCGGAGGCGATTCGCCGCGCGCTGTTTATCGAAAGCCCGGTTCCCAACCCGACGGCCCTGTTCCGGCGGGCCAGCCTGGAGCGCCTGGGGGGATACCGCGACGGCGAGTGGCCCGAAGACTACGATCTCTACCTGCGCGCCGACCGCCTGGGCATGCGCATGGGTAAGCCGGCGGAGACCGTGCTGCGTTGGCGTGACCACTCCAGCCGCCTGACGCGCAGCGATGCACGCTATGGGCGCCGGCGCTTCCAACAGGCCAAGGCCCATTTTCTCGTGCATGGCAGGTTGCCGGACCAGCCCATCATTATCTGGGGGGCTGGCCCCACGGGGCGCACCATGCATGACTTGCTGGTGGCCGAGGGCGCCAGCGTGGAGGGTTTCATCGAGGTGCATCCGCGGCGCGTGGGTGGGGTGAAGCGGGGCAAGCCCGTGTGGTCGCCAGCAGCCGCCGCCGAACCGCACGGGTGCATGGTGCTGGTCGCGGTGGGCGCACGCGGGGCGCGCGCGGAGATCCGCGCGTTCCTCGAGCGGCATCGGCGCCGGGAGGGCAGTGATTTCCTGTTCGTGGCCTGAGCGCTCGGTTCCGGCGGTGCGGGGCGCTGGCTATACTGGGGGTGGCATGAACACGAGTCGCCACAGCCATGGTTCGCGTTGCTGAGCCGGCACCGGCCGGTCCGGTGCGCGTCGGCCTGGTCCAGGCACGCCTGAGGTGGCGGGCGCCCGAGGCCAATCGCGAGCATCTGCAGGCCTTGCTGGCCGACCACCTGCCCGAGCTGGATCTCGCGGTGCTGCCGGAGACGTTCAGCACCGGCTTCCTGGGCGATTCGGAGTCCAGCGCCGAGGGCATGGACGGCGCCACGGTAGCCTGGATGCGGAGTCTCGCCAGCGAGTACGACTGCGTGTTGGCTGGCAGTGCCGTCATCGCCACGCCGGACGGCTTGCGCAACCGCCTGCTGTGGGCGTCGCCGGGCGGCGAGGTCGGCTTTTACGACAAGCGCCACCTGTTCGCCTACGCGGGCGAAGACCAGCGATATACCGCTGGCTGCGAGCGCAAGGTATGGGCGTGGCATGGCTGGCGCGTCTGTCCGCAGGTGTGCTACGACATCCGCTTCCCGGTGTGGTGTCGGAACCGCAGCGATTACGATCTGTTAGTGGTGGTGGCGAACTGGCCGGCGCCCCGCGTCGACGCGTGGTCGACGCTGCTGCGCGCCCGCGCGATCGAGAACCAGTGTTTCGTGGTGGGGGTGAACCGTGTCGGCAAGGACGGCCACGGCAAGGACTATCCTGGCCAGAGCGTGGTGCTGGATCCGCTCGGCCAGCCGCTGCTGGAGCTGGGCGACGAGGAGCGCGTCGGCAGTTGTCGCCTCGAGCCGGAGCGCTTGCGGGAGGTTCGCGAGCGCTTGCCGTTCCTGGCCGATGCCGACCCGTTCGAATTGCAGTAAGCCAGGCCTGGTCTCAGCGGTTATACCGGCGGCGCCACCACCAGCGCCAGATCGCGCCGCGGGGCAAGCGTTTGCCGGTGGCGTAGCCCAGCAGGGCGTTGGGATCCAGTAGCGCCCACAGCATCTCGCGGCGAGCGGCGCCGCGCCCGGCGAATAGCAACCGGTCGCCCTCCAGCAGGTCGAAATCGGCCTCCGGCAGGAACAGCCGCTGGGCGCCGCGCTCCACCACCAGGCACACGCAGGCCAGGCTTTCCGCGTCCTCCGTGCGCAGGTTGTGGGTGATGTGGCCCAGTTCCAGGTTCACGCCATCGGCGCGCGCGTGGCGCAGGCCCTCCGCCAGGTCACCCTGCAGGTCGATGACCCACAGGCTGGGGGCGCGGCCATGCAGCACCGCCTCGAGGCGTGCCTTGGTCCGTTCCGCGAAACGGTCGTCCTTGACCACCAGGTGCTGCAGGAAGGTCTGCAGCAGCGGCGTGGTCGCCACCGCCAGGATGCGCCGGGCGACGATCAGGCTGCGGCGCGCGACCAGGTGCGCGCCGGAGGCGTCGAACAGGGCGTCGTTCTGTTGCCGCTCCTGGCGCGCCACGGCGAACAGGTCGGGGTTGAGTTCCAGCGCGGTCATGATGATGGACAGGTTGTCGACGTCGTCGCCGGTGCCGGCGATGATGCCCACGGCGTCCTGGAGACCGGCTTCCTGCAGCGTGTGCGCCTCGGTGCCGCGGCCCAGTACGCCGCTCGGGAAGCGTTCCAGGCGCTCCGGGTGGACCTCCACCACCGTGAAGGGCAGACCGCTGTCCTCCAGCCGCTCCAGCATGCGCGAGCCGAAACGGCCCGCGCCGCACACGATCCAGCGCCCGGTCGGCGGATGCAGCGGCTCGCGCAATTTGCTGCCCGGGACGCTGATCAGCCAGTCCTGGACCAGGTATTTGACCGGCGAACTCAGGGCCAGGAACAGGCGTTCGGCGAAGATGGCGTAGGGGTCGATCACGTAGTCGGTGCCGAACGAGGTCAGGTTGTCGCTGACCCGGGCCGTCTCACTGCGCGCCAGTACCGGTATCGCTGGCCGCAGCAGCTTGGCGGTGATGGCGATCATGAGGTTGGCGTGGTCTTCGTTGGTGGTGGCGATCACGCCCCGGCAGGAGGGGCTGTTGAGGCCGGCCAGTTCCAGGTTCACGCGCTCCGAGGTATCGCAGGCCAGGGCGGGGACGCGGGCGTAGGCTTCATCGAGGATCATCCGGTGCACGGTGGCCGGTTGTCGTTCCAGCACCACTGCGTGCAGTCCGCGGCTGAGCAGACCGCTCACCACCATGCTGCCGGTGTTGCCAAACCCGCAGACGATGTAGAACGGCTCGCCGAGCCAGCGCACCCGCTGGGCGAACCGGCTGCGGTACAGCACGGCACGGAACTGCTCGTCCAGGACCAGCCCCAGGATGGCGCCCACCGCGTACAGCCAGGACATCACGTTCGGCAGGATCAGGCCGAACGCCACGAGCCGCTGGGTTTCGGTGAACGGGTGGGGAATCTCGCCGAAACCGATGGTGCTGGCCATGATGGTGACGAAGTAGGCGGCATCCAGGAAGCCCATCGACACGGGTTGCCCGAAGGCGTCCCGCCCCGGTATCGAGACCATGACGAAGACCGAGATAAAGTAGACCAGGATCAGGATGATCAGCGGCGTGCGGACACGCCGCATGGTCAACCAGACAACGTCATTCATGGTGCCGTCCCTGCGTCCGGCGCGGGTGCCTAGCGCCGGATGACGATGGTTTCCGCCACCAGCAGGGTGACCGACACCAGGTTGGCCAGCAACGCCCCGCCTGACAGCGAGACCACACGTGCCATCACCTGTCCGGTGACGCCATCCACCGCGGCGTAGGCAGCGTAGGCCCAGATGACCGCCGCCACCAGCAATTGCAGGTCGGCCACCAGGCTGGTGGCCAGCAGCACCGCGCCCATCTGCGAGCGGTCGCCGAACTTGACCACCGTGGCGATCAGGCTGACCGCGAGCGCCGCCCCGAGCTCCATGGCATCGTGGTGGTCCGGGTTGTCGATCTCGCCGAGGAAAAACCCGAAATTGAGCGTCAGGGCGAGGACGATGAAAAACGCGAAGATGACCTTTTCAAGATTCATGCCGGTGAACCTCCCCGGTCGTCGATGTATGCACAAGACTAGCCCGAATCCGGCACCGCCGCCAGACCGGTCCCCGCCGCCTCAGTCCGGGTCGATCGTCATGACCCGGGCCAGCAACCCGAAGTACGGTCCGTCGAAATAGTGCAGCTCGCCCGTGCGGACCGGGCGGGACTGCTGCAGGCGATGGACCTGCGCCGGGCCAGGGGGCGGCTCCGGCAGGGCCTGCGGAGTGGGTTGTTCCGCCACGGGCGGGGGGAGTGGTGCATCCGCTGGCGGGGCGTCCGGTAGCCCCAGCACCGCGCGCAGCTCGAGATCGACGTCGAGGTGCAAAAACCGGCTGCGGCGCAGTTGCGCGGAGCCGTCCAGGCGGTGATACCGGATTCGGTAGGCAGCGAACATGTCCGGCTGGCGTAAATCGACGTAGGCGATGTCGCCCGGGAAATGCAGGCGCTCGGCCAGCACCTCGTCATCGTGCACGCGGACCGGGGGGTGGTAATCGACCCGGTTCTGCTGCCAGGCATGGAACAGCACTGGCCGGTAGGTCGCGCTGAGCCGGAGTCGCCGCCACAGGTCCTCCATGGTGGGGCTCATTGCGTCCACGGCGAATGGCTCGCCCGGAAGTCCCGGCGCGTCGAGATCCAGCACCTCGGTGAAGGATCTCAGCTGCGCGATCTCCAGGGGTTCCGCCTCGGCCTCGAGATGGGTGAACACCAGCAGCTCGACGCGGTAGCTGCCGGCCTCCGCCCACAGGGAGGTGCTCAGCAGCGCAGACAGCAGCAGTGCCGCTCCCCTCACAGCAGTTTCCGGAGCCAGCCCAGTTTGCGGCGGCTGAAGGGCGGGTAGCGCAATCGTATTTCGGGGCGCAGTCCGCGTTTGAGCACCGCCTTCTGGTGGCTCAGGCGCAGAAAGCCTTCCTCGCCCTTGTAGTTGCCGGTTCCACTGGGTCCCACGCCGCCGAAGGGCAGTTCCTTGACGGCCATGAACAGCATCAGGTCATTGATGCCGAGGCTGCCGGCGCTGATCACCTCGGCCATACGCCGGTGCGCGTCATCATCCGTGGTGAACAGGTACGCGGCCAGTGGCTTGGGGCGGCTGCGGATGAATGCCAATGCCGCATCGAGACCGGCGCACTCCACGATGGGCAGCACCGGCCCGAAGATCTCTTCCTGCATGATTGCGCTGTCCGCTTGCACGGAAGTCAGCACGGTCGGGGCGAGATACAGAGTCTCGCGCGCTCCCTGACCCCCGGTGAAAACGTGTTCGCCGGCCAGCAGCGCCTGCAGACGATCGAAATGCCGTGCATCGATGATGCGGCCATAATCGGCGGACCGGGCCGGGTCGTCACCGTACATTGACTCGATCGCCTCCCGCAGCAGTGGCGCGAGCCGCGCCGCGGTGGCGGCATCGGTGAGCACGTAATCCGGTGCGATGCAGGATTGCCCGGCATTGAGGAACTTGGCCCAGGCAATCCGTCTCGCGGCGATGCCGAGATCGGCGTCCGGCAGCACCACGCAGGGACTCTTGCCACCCAGTTCCAGCGTGACGGGCGTGAGGTAGCGCGCCGCGGCCTGCATCACGATGCGGGCCACGCGCTCACTGCCGGTGAAGATGATGTGGTCCCAGTGCTGCTCCAGCAGCCAGGTCGAGGTCTCCACACCGCCTTCAATCACCCGGAAGTGATCCGGGTCCAGGTAGCGCGGCAGCAATTGGGCCATGGCGCCGGCCGTGGCCGGTGCCAGCTCCGAGGGTTTGATGGCGACGCAATTGCCGGCGCTGAGGGCGGTCACCAGCGGCGCCAGGCAGAGCTGCAGCGGGTAATTCCACGGGCTGAGCACCAGTACCGCGCCCAGCGGTTCCGCCAGTACACGGCTGCTTCCCGGCCGCAGGGACAGCGGCGTGGCCACGCGGCGCACACGTGCCCACCGCCGCAGGTGACGTCGCGCGTGTCGCGCGGCGCCGGCCACGTAATCGATCTCCGTCAGCCAGGCCTCCGCCCGGCACTTGCCGAGGTCGTCTTCGAGGGTCCGTGCGAAAGTTTTGCCGTGCTCGGCGAGCAAGCGTTCGAGCGCCGCCAGCTGTCCCAATCGCCAGTCGAGCGGACGCGACCGGCCCGTGGCGTGCACGGCACGCAGCTCGTCGGCGAGGGATCCGGAACCGGTGTGCGGGCCTGTGGGGTTCATGGCGTGTCGCTCTGATTCAACATCGCTATTGTCCCTGAGGCTGGCCTCGATTGCATTCACTGGCTGGGGGGCCGGGCCAGCCGTTGCAGTAGCCTGCTGGCCATTTCCAGGCGCGCCAATGCGGAGCTGGCGCCGGCCCGGATGTTCATCCGTTGCGGACCCGACATTCGATACCGCTCCGGCGTTTCCCGAATCAAGGCCAGCAGCGACTCTGGCTCGACCGCGGCGCGCTCCTGGAAACTGACGTGGCCGCCATGCTCGCCCAGGTCGAGGCGGGTGATTCCCAGGCGATCGGCTGCGAGCCGCAGGGCCGCCACTTCGAACAGGTTGCGCACCGCGTCCGGCAGCAGGCCGAAGCGGTCGATCATCTCGACCTGCAGGTCGCGCAGGTCTGTCTCGCTGGCGGCGCTGGCGATGCGCTTGTAGAGCGTGAGCCGCGCGTGGACGTCGGCAAGGTATGCCTCGGGGATCAGCGCGGGCAGATGCAGTTCGATATCGACTGCATGGTGCAGGGCGCCTTCGAGTTGCGGTTCCTCGCCCTGCTGCAGCGCCTTGACCGCACGCGCCAGTAGCTCGCTGTACATGCTGTAGCCGATGGCCTGGATCTGGCCACTCTGGTCCTCGCCGAGCAACTCGCCGGCGCCGCGGATTTCCAGGTCGTGCGTGGCCAGGGTGAAGCCCGCTCCCAGTTCCTCGAGCGAGGCGATGGCCTCCAGGCGTTTGCGGGCATCTGCGGTCATGGCGCGGGGCTCGGGTACCACCAGGTATGCATACGCCCGATGATGCGAGCGACCGACGCGACCGCGCAGCTGGTGCAGTTGGGCGAGGCCGAAACGATCCGCGCGATTGACCACGATGGTGTTGGCCGTGGGCACGTCGATGCCGTTCTCGATGATGGTGGTGCAGACCAGGACGTTGAAGCGCTGGCGGTAGAAATCCAGCATCACCTGCTCGAGTTCGCGCTCGCGCATCTGGCCGTGGGCGATACGGACGCGGGCGCCGGGGACGAGCTTTTCCGCCTCGCCGGCGATACGCTCGATACTGCGCACCTCATTGTGCAGAAAGAATACCTGTCCACCGCGCTGCAGCTCTCGCTGCAGGCCTTCGCGCAAGGTACCCCGGTCCCACGGCGTGATGATGGTTTTCACGGCCATGCGCCGGGCCGGTGGGGTGGCGATGATGGACAGGTCGCGCATGCCCGACATGGCCATGTTCAGGGTGCGCGGAATGGGGGTGGCGGTGAGGGTGAGAACGTCCACCTCGGCGCGCAGTTCCTTCAGGCGTTCCTTCTGGCGTACCCCGAAACGTTGCTCCTCGTCCACGATCACCAGCCCGAGCCGGGCGAACCGGACATCCTTCTGAATCAGCCGGTGCGTTCCGATCACGATGTCGACCCGGCCTTCGTGCAGTGCCTTCAACACGCTGTCGACCTGACCGCCGGTGCGGAATCGCGACAGCAGTTCGATATGCACCGGCCAGTCGGCGAAGCGGTCGCAGAAGGTCGAGTGGTGTTGTTGCGCCAGCAGCGTCGTGGGAACCAGCAGCGCCACCTGGCGGCCGCCCTGGACCGCCATGAAAGCGGCGCGCAGCGCAACCTCGGTCTTGCCGAACCCGACGTCTCCGCATACCAGCCGGTCCATGGGTCGGCCCGCCTCCAGGTCGGCCTGCACGGCTTCGATGGCGCGTTGCTGGTCCGGCGTCTCCTCGTACGGGAAGCCGGCCGAGAATTCCGCGTATAAGCCGGGGTCCACCTCGAATGCGTGGCCGGGACGGCCCTGGCGCCGGGCGTACAGGTCCAGCAGTTCCGCCGCGACGTCCCGCACCTGGCGCGCGGCGCGTTTTCGCGCGCGTGCCCACTGGTCGCCGCCGAGCCGGTGCAGCGGGGCCTGCTCGGGATCGCTGCCGGTGTAGCGGCTGACACGGTGCAAGGTCGAGACCGGCACATACAGCCGATCCCCGGCCGCGTATTCGAGCAGCAGGAACTCGGCAGGATAGCCGTCGATTTCCAGCGTCTCCAGCCCCCGGTAACGGCCGATGCCATGATCTTCATGGACCACCGGGGCGCCCTCGGCCAGATCGGCCAGGCTGCGTATGATGGCCTCGGGGTCCCGTTCCGCCGCCGCCCGCTCCGCGCGCGGTCGGGCCCGCCCTCCGAACAACTGGGACTCGGTCACGATGGCCAGTGTGTCGCCGGCGACAAAACCCTCATTCACCGGCAGCACGCACAGCCCCAGACGCTCCCGCGCGGTGTGGAATTCCGACCAGCGTTCATGGCGCTCCGGATGCAGGCCAAACGCCGCCAGGGTGTCGGCCAGCACTTCACGCCGTCCGGGCGTATCGGCGGCGAACATCACCCGCCCCGCGAACTCGCCCAGAAAGGCGTGCAGCGTCCCGGCGGGCTTGCGGCCCCGTTCATGGATGCGCAGGTCCGGCGCCGGCCGGGTGTCGAAGAAGATGTGGCCTTCGCTTTCGGTGGCGGGTTCCGCCAGATGAATGCAGGGCAGGGCCGCCAGGCGCTGCCGCAGCGGTGGGGGCTCGAACAGGAGTTCGCCCGGCTCCAGGATTGGCCGTTCCACATCGTGGCGGCGCTGCTCCCAGCGCTGCTCGGCCTGGCTCCAGAATCGCTCCAGGGCTTGGTCGGCCCCCGCCTGCATGAGCAATACAGGCTGCTCCGCAAGGTAGTCCAGCAGGTTATCGGTGGTCTCGTAGAACAGCGGCAGGTATTGCTCCAGGCCTTGCGGATGCGCACCACTGCGCAAGTCCTGATAGATGGCAACCTTGCGCATGTCGACCGCGAAGCGGTAGCGAAACGCCTTGCGGAAACGCTCGAAGGCCTCGCCGTCGCTGGGGTACTCGCGGGCCGGCAGCATCGAGAACCCGTCCACGCGCCCCGACGAGCGCTGGGTGTCGGGGTCGAAGGGTCGGATCGATTCGATCTCCTCGTCGAACAGGTCGAGCCTGAGCGGCTGGGCGAGCCCGCTGGGAAACAGGTCGATCACCGAGCCGCGCACGGCAAACTGTCCGGCCTGGAAGACGGGGTCCGCGGCACTGTAGCCGGCGCGCAGCAGCTGCGCGCGAAACACGTCGATGGCCAGGCGCTGGCCGGTCACCAGGTCGAAGGACTGGCCCAGCACGAACGGCCGTGGCGGGAGCCGTTCCAGCAGGCCGGGCGCCGCCACCAGCACCAGGCCACGTGTCATCGTGGCGATACGTGCCAGCGCGGCCAGGCGGGCGGCGGCAATTTCGGGATGCGCGGAGAACGGATCGAAGGGCAGGGTTTCGCGGTCCGGGAAGCAGCATACCTCGACCTCGCCATCGTTCAGCAGTTCGAGATCGCGTTCCAGCAGCTGTGCCTGGTGGTTCGAACGGCAGACGACCAGGGCCAGGCCCGCGTGGCGTCGGGCAGCATGGATCAGCGCCAGCGCCAGGCTGCTGCCGTGCAGGCCTGACCATCCGGCCATGCGGGGCTCGGCGGTGGTGTCGAAATGGGCATCGAACAGGCTGGTCTTCACGGCACAAGCATACCGATTCGGCGGCGCGGCGCATTCTAGCGCATGGATTGAGCGGGCGGTACGCCGCCCGCCGGTTCAGCCGCTCGGCTTGCCGAGCAGTTTCAGGGCGATGGCGAGCAGGACCAGCCCAATGGCGAGGCCGAGCCACCAGGGCATACCCATGGCGACTGGCAGGCTCCCGGCCAGGATTCCAGTCAGGCCCACCAGCACTGCGTACGGCAGCTGGGTGCGGACATGCTCGATGTGGTTGCAACCGGAAGCCAGCGACGACAGGATCGTGGTGTCGGAAATCGGCGAACAGTGATCGCCCCACACGCTGCCGGCCAGCACCGAGGCGATGGCGGAATAGAGCAGGTGCATGTCGTCGGCCGAGGTCAGGCCCTGCGCCTGCATCACGGCCCAGGTGAGGGGCACCGTCAGCGGGATGAGAATGCCCATGGCGCCCCAGCTCGAGCCGGTCGCGAACGCGGTCAGTGCAGCGAGCACGAAGATCAAGGCTGGCAGGGTAAAGGGCGGCAGTGAGTCGCCCAGCACGGCGACCAGGAAATCCGCCGTGGCCAGGATCTCCGTGATCTCGCCGAGCGACCAGGCGAGCACCAGGATGATCAGGGCCATGAGCATCGAGCGCAGGCCTTGATACCAGGCATTGATGACCTCCTCCACGTCAAGGATGCGCTGCACCAGCGTCATCGCCGCGGCAGTCAGGACGCCGAGAAACGAGGCCCACATGAGCGCTTTGTACGAGTCGGCGGCGCCGATGATCTCACGCAGCGTGGGGTCGGGTGAGTCGAGCGAACCGCGGCCGGTGACGTACAGGCCCACCATGACCCCCAGCACCAGCACCGCGACCGGAATGATGGCGTTCAGTGCCCGCTGGGGCTTGCCGGGCGCCGGCTCGACCGGGCGGAAGTCCGGATCCTGCTCGGCTTCCAGGTGCAGGTCGTCGTGCACCCCATGAGCCCTGGCCTCGCGCTCAGCCCGCAGCATGGGCCCGAAATCCAGACCGCTCCAGGCCACCATCAGGACGAAGGCGATGGCCAGCACGGGATAGAAACTGTACGGAATGGTGTGCAGGAACAGCAGGTAGGCTTCGGTGTCGAGGCCGCTGAGGCCGGCGATCGCGTCCCCGATCAGGCCGACCTCGTAACCGATCCAGGTCGTGACCAGCGCGATGCAGGCCACCGGGGCCGCGGTCGAATCGACGATGTAGGCCAGCTTGTCGCGCGAGATGCGCATGGCGTCGGTGACCGGGCGCATGGTGTTGCCGACCACCAGGGTGTTGGCGTAGTCGTCGAAGAAGATCGCCAGGCCCATGGCGGCGGTGGCCAGGCTGGCGTGCCGCACGGAGTCGGCCCAGGCGACGATGCGGTTGACGATGCCCTGCATGCCGCCGTTGCGGGAAACGATACCCACCATGCCCCCGATCATCATGGAGAACAGGATGACGGTGGCGTGGTCGCCGTCCGCCAGCGCGGCATGGATGTAGCGTTGAAAGGTTTCCAGCAGCCCGTGCCACAGGCCGCCCAGGCTCAGGCCGTTGATGATCCAGGCGCCGAGCCAGATGCCGGCGAACAGGGCAGGGATCACCCGCCGCAGGGTCAGCGCCAGGACAATGGCCAGCACCGGCGGGAGCACGGAGACCCAGGTGCCGGCCAGCACCGGCGCCTCGTCGCTGGCGGCCGCCGCCGGTGCCACTGCGAGTATCAAAAGCAATACCTTAAATATATCTTTTAATATATTGAAATTTAACATTATTATTTATTTATTTTGGAGCGCTTCGAGGGCGTCGCGCACGCGTTTTTGCAGCGCGTCGTACGGCGGTTCCTCGAAATAAGGCAGCGCAAGCCATTCGCGCTCGAGCCGCCGCGCCTCGGTAGATGCCGATTCGCGCTGCAATTCGCCGGACATCGAGGCCGACAGCCGTTCGACCTGGTATTGCATGCGCGCGTCTTTCTCGGCCGGCGGCGAGGGCTTCCCGGCCAGGTATTCCAGCGCAATGCAGATGCGCTGCGCGCGGGTTCCCGTCTCCGGCGCGTCGTGGTCGGGCGCCTCCGGCGCCTGGCCGTCCAGCGCACACTGGAATCTCGCCAGCAGCGCGGAAACCAGCGCGTCGTCGCCCGGAACGTCCGGCAGCGACCGCGTCAGCTTTTTCTTCAGCGGGTCGGTCAGCTTGTTGGAACGCTGCGCCGTTTCGGCCCGACGCACGAGTTCGGCCAATTCCCAGCGCTGTGCGCGCCGCGCCTGCGCCAGCGTGCGGCGGTGCGCCGCGAGGCGGCTTTCCAGTTGGCGTACGCGGCCCTGGAAGCGTTTGCGCAGGGCCGGGTCGGGTTTGCCGGCGTCCGCCCAGGCGTCCTCCAGGCCGCGGGCCTTGCCCTCGTGCTCGGTTAGTTCCGCGTCCGGCAACTCCAGCAGGGCTTCGAGTTCCGCGCACAGCGCGCGCTGCGCGTCCCGTTCGGCGGAGCGTTCCGCCTGGCGGCTCGCGTCTTCGGCCTTCAGCGCCGCGAACAGCGGGTCGATGGGCTTGCGGAATTCGGCCCATAGCTGGTTTTCCCGGCTGCGCCAGAGGCTGCCGGCAGCCTTCCACTCGGACTGCAGCGACTTCGCACGCCCGATCGCCTCCGCGCGGTCATCCAGGTGCGCCAATTGTGCCGCTTCCCGAATCAGCCGGCGCTTGACCTTCTCGACTTCCTCGTAATGCTCCTGCATGCGCGCCTGGCCGTCCGAGAGCGCCCGCTTCAGCTTTGCGGCCAGGCCTTTGCGGGCTTTCGCGGGGACCTCGTCGAGGGAACGCAATGCCTTGCGCGCCCTGCGCAAGGCACGGTTGAGCGCCTGCCAGTCGGGTGCTTCGCTGGCGATCAAATCACGTGCCTCGGCGACCAGGGCCTTGGTTTCGGCCAGGTGCTTGGTGCGGATTTCGTCCCGCTTGTCGAGGAATGGCTTGGTGGCCTCGAAGGCGCGCTGTCCGCCGGCGCTGAACTTGCGCCACATCCAGGGAGCGGCAGAGAAATGGCGCTCACCGGGGATTTGCTCGCTCTCCTCCAGCTCCTTCCAGCGGCTCTGGAGCTCCTTGATGCGGGCGAGCACCGCGTCCGGGTGCAGGTCGGCTTCCGGCAAGACCCGCATCTCCTCGATCATACGTTTGCGAATCTTGTTGTTCGACCAATGCTGCCAGTCACGAAGCTCGCGCAGGCGGCCCTGCATTGTCGCCATGCGGGCCTTGATCGCATGCCAGCGTTGGTCGGAGGCCAGCACCTCGGCCAGCTCCTGCAGCTTGGCGCGGGACTCCAGCGCCTGATGCAGGGCGCCTTCCTCCAATTCCTGCGCCAGGCGTTCCACCAAGCTGGTGGCGGCGTCGAGCTGCGCCTGCTGCTGTTCCTGCTGCTCGCGGAGCATGCCTTGCAGCTCGGCGAGTCGGGATTCCACCTGGCCTGCCAGGTTTTGCTCGGGCTCACCGGGTGCTGCGAGTGCGTTCCAGGCTGATTGCCATTGCCGCTGCAGGCCCTTCAGGCGGCGGGCGGAGGGCTTGGCGGCTACCTCGGCGGCGCCGGCCATGAATGCGTCGAAGGCGGCCTGCAGCGCGTCGTGGTCTTCGGCCGGGGTTTCCGTCTCCGCGGCGGGCTCGGTCGGTGGCGCGGCGGGCCGGGTCGACGGCGGGGCGGGTTCGGTCACGGCTGGCGGGGCGGGCTCGCCGGCTACGGCGCCTGTGGTGAACCGTTCCAGCGCGCGCTGATAGCGGGATTGCAGGTCCGTCGGCACCGGGCCGGCCAGGGCCACCCACGCAACGCGCCGGGCTGCCACCCCTGCATCCCCGGCAGACGCGCCATGCAGCGCGGCGTCTTCCAGGGCCTCGCAGATTGCCAGCGCTTCCCGCGCTACGGCCTGCGGGTCGCCGGCGGCCAGTAACTCCTGGTACAAGCGGCGCTCGAGCGCCTGGTGCAGGGTCTTGTCGGTGCCGCGGGTTGCCTCGATCACGCGTTGCAGCGTTGAACGCCGCGTGATGCCCGCCGCCGCCGTACGCCTTACCTCGGCATCGGCATCCCGAATGGCACGGTCGCCGAGGAAACCCTGGCGCGAGATGCGCCCGAGCGCGGCGATGCGCAATTCCGGTTCCGGGGCGTGTTCGGCGACCGCCTCCAGCAGTTCCCGATCCTCCGTATCGGCCACCAGCCGCAGGCGGTCCTCGATGGCGGGGCGTTCAGGCGCGCTGGACGCGCCGAGCACGCGCAAGCGCGCTTGCAGGGCTTCGCGGGCCGCGGGGTCCTGCTCCCGCGAATGGGCCTGCAGCAGCGTGCCGATATCCTCGACGCGCTGCGCGGCAGCACCCCGCACCCGGGCGTCCTCGTCCTCCTCGCAGATGCGCGCCAGTTGCGCCAGCAGTTCGGGGTCGTCGTCCTGCGCGACCGCCGCGGCGCGGATGGCCGGATCGCGGTGCTGCCAGCCGGACTTGAACACTTGGGGCTTCCAACTCATCGCCTGCCCGGAATCGTTGTGGTCATCGCTTCACCCGATTCTGCTTGATCGGGGGCCGGCAATCCAGTCACGCGGCCAATGGCGAGGGCGATTCGAAATACTCCGCCACCAGGTCGAGCTGGGTTGCAGCCCGCTCCGTTCGCACCAGCATGCGGCGGAGCGCCTCGCCTCCAGGCCGGCCGGAGAGGTACCAGCCGATGTGCTTGCGCGCGACCCGCACGCCCTGGTGTTCGCCGTAAAACGCGTGCAGCTGACGGAGGTGCTCGGCCATCACCCGGTGGACTTCCAGCGGGCTGGGCGGATCGAGCCGGCGCCCGTCATCGAGATACGCGGAGATTTCCCTGAAAATCCACGGGTTGCCCTGTGCGGCGCGCCCGATCATCAGGCCCTCAGCGCCCGTGTAGTCGAGGACGCGCGCGGCGTCCTCGGGTTCCCGGATGTCGCCGTTGGCGAAGACGGGCAGGGCGACGGCGCGGCAAATCTCGCGAACAGTCTGGTACTCCGCGTGGCCCTTGAAGCGGTCCGCTCGCGTGCGGCCGTGCACGGCCAAAGCGGCGATCCCGCACTGCTCCGCAATTTGGGCGATGTGCGGGCCGTTACGGCGTGCCGGGTCGGGCCCGGTGCGGATCTTGAGCGTCACCGGCACGTCCACCGCGGCTACCACCGCAGCCAGGATCTCCCGCACCAGCGCCTCGTCCTCCAGCAGGGCGGAGCCGGCCATGCGGTTGCAGACCTTCTTGGCCGGGCAGCCCATGTTGATATCGATGATCTGCGCGCCCAGCGCCACGTTGTAGCGCGCCGCGTCGGCCATCCAGGCCGGGTCGCTGCCGGCGATCTGCACCGCGATGGGTGGCGCTTCACCGGCATGGCTGACGCGCAGCGACGATTTGCGCGAGGCGCGCAGCCGCGGGTCGCTGGAAACCATCTCGCCCACCACGTAGCCAGCGCCGAGGCGACGACACAGGCGGCGAAAAGGGAGGTCCGTCACGCCGGCCATGGGCGCCAGCGCCAGGGAGTTCGCAAGCTCGTAGGGCCCGATGCGCACGGCTCAGCTCAGCGCGCCGAAAATTTGCAGGCCTGCCACCCAGGTGCCGATGGCCGAGCCCAGGTTGGAGAAAAAAAATACCAGCAGGATGCGCGTGGCCGGGTTGCTGAACCAGCCGCTCAGGGTGGCCGCATCGATGCGCAGTCGCTCGAGGTCCGAAACGCGCGGCTTGCGGATCCACGACTCCACCAGCCCGGTGACCATGCCGGCGGCTATCGTCGGGTTCAGCGACGTCAGGGGAGCGGCCACCATCGCACTGATTACCGTCAGCGGATGGGCGCGCGCGACGAGCGCGCCCAGCGCCGCCAGGCTGCCGTTGACCACCACCCAGATCATCACCAGGCGCCAACCGAGCTCGGGGCTGCGGGCGAAGCCGATCACGAACCCGGTCAGCACCAGCGCAGCGATCAGCCAGGGAATCAGCCGCGGCCAGCGGGCCCTTGGCGGCGTGCGTTCCAGTTCCTCGGCCTCGGCGGTCGGGTCCGCGGCACCGTCGCCCAGGTAGCGGGCCAAGCCTTCGAGATGGCCGGCACCCACCACCACCAGCACCCGCCGGCCCGCCTCGCCGGCATTTTCGATCCGCAGGCGGTCCGCCATGTAGCGATCCCGCTCGTCGATCAGCGCCGCGTAAAGTTCCGGCGAATGCTCGGCAAACTCGGTAAAGGTCGACTCCAGGATGTCGCCTTCCTTGAGGCGCTCCACCGCCTCCTCGTCGATCTCGTCGGATGAAAGTGAGCTCAGGATAAGGCCACTGCTCAGATACACGCGCTTGTACCACGGCACGCTCCGATAGCTGCGACGCAGGGTGGTGGCGAGGTCGCGGTCGATGAGCTGCAGCGGCAGGCCGCGCGACTCGGCTGCGTCGGCGGCGGCCTTGAGTTCCGCGCCGGGTTCGATGCCGAATTGTTCGGCGATGCGCCGCTGGTAACCACTCAGCGCGAGGTTTGCCATGACCAGCCCGGCCTTGCGCTCCCGGATGATGCGATACAGATCCAGGTCCTGCCAGCGTCTCTGTCCTTTCAGTGCCTCCAGGCGCGCAGCGCAGAGTTCCACGGCAATGGCGTCGTACGCGCCCTCGGTGGCGAGGGTGGCAACCGCCTCGGCGCTGCGGCGGGAAACGTGCGCGGTGCCCAGCAGCGTGTAGTGCACACCGTCGCGTTCGATTTCACGAACCGGCTGATCATGCGACTCGCCAGGGGCGGCCTCCGGGCCTACACCGGCCGCTGTGGATGGGCTCATTGGGTGAACGTCGTCTGTCGTGGAGGGCGGAAGGATAGCGCAGAACATCCGGCAAGGGCAGTCGGGCGCAGGGTGCGCTGAAGGCCGCCGGGCGGCGGCCGCTGCCCGGGGGCGTCAGGACTTCTCGATGACGTGGCCCGGATGCAGGACGCTGAACAACACCAGGTCATATTCGAAGTACACGCTGTAGTCCTCGTACTCCCAACGACTGATGGGCGGGTCACCGACCGCCTCGTGACGTTTCTTGGGGGCGCCGTACTGCGCTTCGATGTTGGCCTTGCTCTGGCCATTACGGGGCAAGGTCATGCGCTCCACCTGGCGAACCTCGTCGATGATCAGCACGTCGGCCAGCGCCGGCGCGGTCGCAATCAGTAATATGGCTGCCAGAACGATCCGTGTCATCACTGTGCTCCACCGGTTCGAGGGTGTGGCTGAAGCATAGCATAATCCGCCTGGGCGGTAAGGCCGGCGCGGCGGCATCAGACGGCTTCATTCTGTTGCAGCAGGCGCAGGTATGAACGGTAACGCCACCCGCGGATGTCGTCTGCTTCCACGGCGGCCTTGATGGCGCAGCCCGGTTCGCTGGCGTGACGGCAATCTCCAAACTTGCACTGGCCTAGCCACGGGGTGAATTCCGGAAAGCCCCTGGCCAGCTGGGGATCGTCGAGCTTCCACAGGCCAAACTCCCAGACGCCCGGTGAGTCGATGAGGTGGCCGCCGTCCGGGAGGCGGTAAAGGATGGTGGTGGTCGTGGTATGCGTGCCTTTACCCGTGACCCGCGAGAGTTCTCCCGTCTGGATGTCCTGGTCGGGTAGCAGGCGCTGCACCAGCGACGACTTGCCTACGCCCGATTGGCCGACGAGGATGCTGGTGCGGTCGCGCACCGCTGCGCGCAAAGCGTCGGTTCCGGGCGCGCCCTTGCAGGAAGTGCGCAGCACGGTATAGCCGAGCTGTATGTATGCCGGCAGCCGCAGGAGGGCGGGGCTCGCGGGCGCCGCCGGCTCGCTGGTTTCCAGGTCTACCTTGTTGAGCACGATCACGGGCTGAATGCCGAGGCTGTGCACGGCCACCAGGTAGCGTTCGAGCAGATCCTGCGAGGGCGCGGGCCGCGCGGCAACGACGATCAACACCTGGTCGAGGTTGGCGGCGATCACCTGCCGCCGCTGGCGCCGGTCAGCGCGTGCGAACTCGTTGCGACGTGTCCGGATGTCTTCCACCACGCCCTGATGTGTCCCGCTCATCGCCACGGCCACGTGATCGCCGCAGACCGGGCGCCCGACCTGGCGGCGATACGCGCAATCCAGACGCGTGCCATCCGCCAGTTCCACGATGCCGTGGCTGCCGTAGGACACCAGCACGCGCCCTTCCAGTGAATCGCTCATGGCGTGGCCCGGCGACAACTCACTGACGGCTCGGTGCGACGGTCATGGTTGCATTGTAACCGCCGCGCACAATGCCTTGCCTGTGTCGCGCTGGTTTCGTGGAATCGGAATTGCGCAGCCGGTATAGTTCTGTCACCCGCAACACCGGCCGCGACATGGACCCACTCTATACCCAACGCCTGATCTGGATCGACCTCGAAATGACGGGGCTCGACACGGCCGCCGATTCGATTCTCGAAATCGCCACCCTGGTCACGGATGCGGAGCTCAATGAGCTGGCCGAGGGGCCGGTGTTCGCGATCGGACATCCGCTGGCCGTGCTGCAGGCCATGGACGACTGGAACACCCGCCAGCATTCGGAGTCGGGCCTTTGGCAGCGGGTGCTGGAGAGTGAGGTACCCATGCGCGAGGCGGAGGCGCGAACCCTGGAATTTCTGGCCGCATGGACCGAGCCCGGCAGTTCGCCGATGTGCGGCAGCAGCATCTGCCAGGATCGGCGATTCCTGCATCGCCTCATGCCGGAACTGGAAGCATGGTTCCATTACCGTAATCTGGATGTGAGCACGCTCAAGGAATTGGCCATTCGCTGGAGTCCCGGGGTCACCGAGGGCCTGGTCAAGGAGAGTCGGCACCTGGCGCTGGAGGACATCCGGGAATCGGTGGCTGAACTGCGCCATTACCGGCAGTTCATGGGCCGCTTCAGCGGCCTGCCGGACGGCTGAATCACCCCGCCTTGGCCTGGGCCAGCGCAAGCCAGGTCTCTACCACCGTATCGGGGTTGAGTGAAATGCTCTCGATGCCCCGTTCCATCAGCCACTGGGCCAGGTCCGGGTGATCGGAGGGCCCCTGGCCGCAGATGCCGATGTACTTGCCGCGTTCCCGGCAAGCGGTAATGGCCTGCTCGATCAGCGTCAGCACGGCCGGGTTGCGTTCATCGAACAGCTCGGCAATCTCGGCGGAATCCCGGTCCAGGCCGAGCGTCAGCTGCGTGAGGTCATTGGAGCCGATGGAAAAGCCGTCGAAGTACTCGAGGAACTCGTCTGCCAGCAGGGCATTGGAGGGCAGTTCGCACATCATGATGATCTTGAGGCCCCGCTTGCCGCGTTTGAGGCCGAATGCCTCCATGGTCTGGATCACCGCACGGCCCTCGGCAACGGTGCGCACGAAGGGCACCATGGCCCACACGTTGTCCAGGCCCATTCGCTCGCGGACTTTGCGCAGGGCTTGGCATTCCAGTTCGAAGCAGTCCCGGAATTCTTCGGCCACGTAGCGCGAGGCGCCCCGGAATCCCAGCATCGGGTTCTCCTCGTGCGGCTCGTAGCGCTGGCCGCCGATCAGGTTCGCGTACTCGTTCGACTTGAAATCGGACAGCCGCACGATGACCGGCTTGGGCGCGAAGGCGGCGGCGATGGTGGCGATGCCCTCGGCCAGGCGTTCGACGTAGAACTCCACGGGGCCGGCATAGCCCGCCATGCGGCGCTCGATTTCCGCGCGCGTGTCGCGGTCCTGCGCGTCGAATTCGAGCAGCGCCTTCGGGTGCACGCCGATCATGCGGTTGATGATGAACTCCAGGCGCGCCAGGCCGACGCCGGCGTTGGGGATGGCGGCAAAATCGAATGCCCGGTCAGGGTTGGCGACATTCATCATGAGTTTCAGGGGCGCTTCGGGCATGCGGCTCAGGTCATCGTGGTGCACCTCGAACTCCAGCGCTCCGGCGAACACGTATCCCGTGTCCCCCTCCGCGCACGAGACCGTGACCTCGGCGCCATCGGGGATGGCCTTGGTCGCCGTGCGGCAGCCCACCACCGCCGGGATGCCGAGTTCGCGCGCAATGATGGCCGCGTGGCAGGTGCGCCCGCCGCGATTGGTGACGATCGCGGCGGCGCGTTTCATGATCGGCTCCCAGTCCGGGTCGGTCATGTCGGTGACCAGCACGTCCCCTTCCTCGATCTCCGCCATGGCATCCAGTGATGCCACCACCCGCGCGCGACCGGCGCCGATGCGGTGGCCGATGCTGCGGCCCTCGCAGAGGGCAGGGCCCTGTTCCAGCAGGGCGAAGCGCTCCACGCTCTGGCCACTCTGGCTGCGGACGGTCTCGGGGCGTGCCTGCAGGATGTACAGGCGGCCGCTTTCGCCGTCTTTCGCCCATTCGATGTCCATCGGACGGCCATAGTGCTCCTCGATGAGCAGTGCTTGCGCAGCCAGTTGCTCGATTTCGGCGTCGGTCAGGCTCAGGGCCAGTTGCTCTGCCTCCTCGACGTCGACGGTCTGCACGCCGCCCTCGTCGCCGTAGATCATCTTGACGAGCTTGGTGCCGCGGGTGCGGCGCAGGATCGCCTCGCGTCCCGCCCGGAGCGCCGGCTTGTAGACGTAAAACTCATCCGGATTGACAGCGCCCTGGACCACGGTCTCGCCCAGCCCCCAGGCCGCCGTGATGAATACCACGTCGGGAAATCCCGATTCGGTATCCAGCGTGAACATCACGCCGCTGGCGGCCAGGTCCGAGCGGACCATGACCTGGATCCCGGCCGACAGGGACACCTCGCCGTGGTCGAACCCGTGATGGACCCGGTAGGCGATGGCGCGGTCGGTGTAGAGGGAAGCGAACACCTCGTGGATCCTGGCCAGCACTTCATTCAGCCCGCGGACGTTCAGGAACGTCTCCTGCTGCCCGGCGAAGGAGGCCTCCGGCAAATCCTCGGCGGTGGCCGAGGAGCGCACGGCCACCGCGGGTTCGTGGCCCTGCTGGTCGACCAGCGCTTGCCATGCTTCGGCCACCGCCTGCTGCAGTTCTGCGGGAAACGGCGTTTCCAGCACCCAGGAGCGGATGCGCTGGCCGCAGGCAGCCAGTTGGCGGACATCATCGACGTCCAGCGCGGACAGCTCGGCGCTGATGCGCCCGGCGAGTCCCGATTGGGCGAGGAAATCGCGAAACGCCTCCACAGTGGTGGCAAAGCCGCCCGGCACCGAGACCCCGAGATCCGCGAGTTGGCTGATCATTTCGCCCAGCGAGGCATTCTTGCCCCCGACGCGCGGCAGGTCCGCCATGCCCAGTTCATGCAGCCAAACGATGTATCTCTCCAATTGGGATTCCCCTGCTCAAAGCGTCCGCTCGTCGGTTATTCTACAGGGGCGAAAATTGGCTGGCCATGCACCGGGCCCGACGGTTGAGGGCCAGGCGGCGCTGGAGTGAACCGCATGCAACGCACCGTATTCTTCATCTCGGATCGCACCGCGATCACCACCGAGACGCTTGGCCACAGTCTGCTCACGCAGTTTCCGGACGCGGACTTTCGTCAGGTGCGCCTGCCCTTCGTGGACGATCCCGAGAAAGCGGGCGAGGCGGTGAAGCAGGTCAACGAGGCCACACGCAAGGACGGCGCCCGGGCCATCGTGTTCACCTCCATTGTCGATCAGGAGGTGTCGGGCATCATGCGTCAGTGCGACGGGGTGATCCTCGACCTGTTCGCGACCTTCCTGGCGCCGCTGGAGGCGGCGCTGGAGTTGCGGCACCAGCCGGAAGTAGGCAAGGCCCACGGGATGTCGGATTTCGAGCGCTACGAGGACCGCATGGATGCCACCAACTATGCGCTCAACCACGACGACGGCATCAGCGTCGACTTCAGCGAGGCCGATCTCATCCTGGTGGGCGTGTCGCGCTCGGGCAAGACGCCGACCTGCCTGTACATGGCACTGCATTTCGGCGTGAAGGCGGCCAATTACCCGCTCACCGAAGACGACCTGGACGAGATGCGCCTGCCGAGTTTTCTGCGCCGCCACAAGCGCAAGATCGTCGGGCTGACCATTGCGGCGGGCCGCCTGGCGCAGATTCGCGAGAACCGCAAGCCGGGCAGTCGTTATGCCTCGTTGCGCCAGTGCCGGCGTGAGCTGGAGGCCGCTGAGAGCCTGCTGCGCCTGGAAGGACTGCCGGTGTTCGATTCCACCCACAGCTCGATCGAGGAAATTGCCAGCCGCGTACTGCTGCAGCTTGGACTGCAGCGCGAGATGTTCTGAATGCGGTGAGCGGGCGGGGAGGCGGCGCGGCGCGGGGCGTGGCCAGGCCGAACGCGCATTGTAGCGGAATCGGCCGTCTTGAAGCCATAGACGCGCGCTGTGTATGCTCTGGCCATGGTTTCGTTCCGCGAACAACACGGCCTTCGCCTCAAGCCGCGACTGCGGCGGCTGCAGCGGGTCCAGGAGGAAATCTTTCGTCAGCTACAGCTGCTGCTGCCGGATGCCATGGCGCAGCATGACGCATTTTTTTCCCGGGTCAACGGCTCGCCGCTGCTGCGCATGGACATCCTGGAGCGTCACCCCTACACGCATTTCCTGCGCCTGACCTACCAGCTCGAAACGGGGGAGGGGCAGGCGCTGGCGCCGGATGCCCACATCCGCGTCTATCAGGACCTGCGCATCGCCGAGGTCACCGCCTTCAACCCCGAACAAGGCTTCCGCCGCAGCGCGCATCCCTGGTACCCCGCCCGGCAACTCTTGCAGCGCAACTGGCGGCAGAACATCGTGCTGGAGAAATGGCTCGACTACCTCCTGCGGCAGGGTCACAGCATGATCACCATGCGCCCGGCAAGTGATTGTATTCATGAAAAACACCCGCTGGAAACGCCGGTCATGGTGGGCTGAGGCCCGAATTGACAGGGCAGGGCTAACTCAGTAACATCCTGCGCCTTTCAGGGGCTATAGCTCAGCTGGGAGAGCGCTACAATGGCATTGTAGAGGTCGGCGGTTCGATCCCNNNNGTCCCCTTCGTCTAGAGGCCTAGGACACCGCCCTTTCACGGCGGCAACAGGGGTTCGAATCCCCTAGGGGACGCCAGATACAAATAACGGATAAACAAGATCAAATAAACAGTTCGAGCCGCCTCCGGGCGGCTTTATTTTTGCCTGAATCGCAATTTGGGTAACCTTCCGGCGGCTATCGTGGTCCGCGATCGCTTCCGCTTTGGATGCCCCCTGGCTTTCCAGATCCTCGATCTGGCGTATCGTGTCTTTC
>JABAHS010131077.1_pt1 | contig 43801 bp, 64 predicted proteins | sample 7062111 | NCBI WGS metagenome assembly JABAHS01 (sample SAMN14534600, study PRJNA622989) | marine sediment metagenome | biome: marine biome [ENVO:00000428]; feature: marine pelagic biome [ENVO:01000023]; material: deep marine sediment [ENVO:00002113]; isolation source: pool of 4 deep marine... | reverse complement strand
ACCTAAGCAGCGACTCCGATCGATCGCACGTCATTTGTGTAGTATTTAACTTAAAAGGCGAAAAATTAAGAATTATTGTTGATTAACTGTTAACTTAACCCTTTTATGGGCGGTGTGCGGGATGGCATAACACGATCAGCGTTTGCAAAACAAGCCGGGGTGTCCCCGGCAGCGGTCACACAGGCAGTAAAAGCCGGGATTATTGTTACTTTTGAGTCGGAGGACGGAAAAACGCTGATTGAGCCGGATCACCCGGTAAATCGGAGCTATCTGGAGTCCGCACGGGCCAACCGGGGCAGATCTGAGCGGCAACGCGAGTCCGCACGGGCTCACCACGAGCAGCGTATTCCGGAGCACAAACAGGCCCCCGCCAGGAGAGCCCCCCTGGACCCCGAGGCACCTGCCGACGAGCTGCCGAGCAAGATCGAAATGGAGATCCGCCGGCTCATTCAGCAGGAGGAAAAAGACCGGCTGGCAAATGAGGAGCGAAAGGGGAATTTAATCCCCCGGGAAGTCATGATCAGGAAATTGGATATGCTCGTGAGCGTGCTGAACAATCATTTTCTTCCGTTTGCCCGCCGGATGACACCTCAAATCACGGGAGAACTCGGTGTTACTGACCCGGAATTGCAATTGAAAATCGAGGAAATGCTGAACCTTGAAATGCAACGGGCACTATCCGAATTTAAGAGAGAGGCACAAACATGAGGAAGGAAATATTCGGTCCGAATGGAGAGACGACCTTGTATCAGGGCGATTGCCTGGAGATCTTACCGACGCTGGACGGAGTGGATGCGGTGGTGACTGATCCGCCGTATGGAATCGGAACGTGGTCAGCCAATTGGACGGGCGGTTATATGACAAAAGAAGCGGCAGAAACCACTCGAAAGTGGGATAAGAAAACAGAATTGCCGCCAGTGCTTTTTGAACGTCCGTGTATAATTTGGGGTGGTAATTATTTTGATTTGCCAAACTCTCCAAGAGTTTTGATCTGGGATAAAAAACAACGCGGAATGCATTTTGCGGATGCGGAAATTGCTTGGACAAACCTTAACAAAGGAAGCACGCGCATTTTTGAATACGCAGTCAGAGGGTCAGATGTTCATGGTCCAGGCAAGCGCGAACACCCTACGCAGAAACCGCTCGCGGTTATGGAGTGGTGCCTCGGCTTCATCCCCAACGCCACCACTATTCTCGACCCCTTCATGGGCTCCGGCACCACCGGCGTCGCTTGCGCGAATCTCGGGCGCAAGTTCATCGGTATCGAGCTTGAGCCGAAGTACTTCGACATCGCCTGCAAGCGCATCGAGGAGGCATACCGCCAGCCTCGCCTGTTTGAAGGCAATACTGAGGCCCAGAAACCTACGCAACAAGAACTTTCAGAGTTCAAACGAGAGGCACAACATGAGAGTTAGATACAGATCCGAGGTCATCGACGCGGACGTGGAGTACGATTTCACGCCCGGTGAGCCTCCGTCAGATTTTGAATACGGAAAACCTCTCCACCCGGGCAGTGATCCGGAATGGGAAATCACATCGATCAACCTCGACGGCATCGAGATAAAAAACCGCGTGTCAGAGACAGTTCTCGACATGATTGATGAAGAAATTGCCGAAAAATACACCTCGCTCTGAGTGATTGATGTCGGCGATCGAGATCTACACAGGCGAAGCTCTGGCAGAACTGGACCGGTGGTTTTCCCGGCAGATCGCCCGGTTCCCCGATAGCCTCCCGGTCATGAAAATATGGGAGCACGCTGAGTCTGTGCGTGTAATGCCCCCTGGCTCCCCGCGCCCGGGTCGGTTCGACGTGGGATATACACCGTACTGGTATGAGACGCTGGAAAACATGAGCCCGTTTTCACCCGTGGAGCATGAGGTCGTACTGAAAGGCGCACAGATCGGATTTACAGGTACCTGCCTGGAGCCGTTTCTTCTCTATTATATGGGCTATGATCCGTCCGACATCCTGTTCATTTCTGGCACCGAGGAGCTACTCAAAAGGTGGGCCTCCCGACGCCTCGAGCCTGCAATAAACTCATACGGCTACCGGGACATAATCCGACCCGTGACAGAGACGAGCAATACCCGCCGGAAAGGGGACAACGCTCTCTCAAAAGAGTATCTGGGTTGCAGAATGGACATGACGAGCGCGCAGTCAGCCCCGGGTATGCGGGCATCGGACAAACGGATCATGGGCCGGGATGAAATTGACTCGGCACCCGGTGCGCTGACAACCGGGGAGGGTAACTGGTTGCAGGTGAGCTGGGCACGGACAAACTCATGGGAGTCGCGCAGGAAAATTCTGGACGGATCGACGCCTGGAGGCACCTACGAGGAATCCCAGATCTGGCAGCTTTTCAGGCAGTATGACCAGCGACGCTACATGGTACCGTGCCCGCACTGTGGCAAATTCCAGACGCTCGAAACCGAGCGAATGCAACCGGTATACCAGGACGGAGAGCTCATTGATGCCGTCATGCTGTGCGAGCACTGCAAAGACCCGATATACAACTACCACAAAACGCAGATTCTGAGCCGGGAGTCCGGCGCACATTGGGCCCCGACCGTAGAGATGAACAACCGTCGCGGGAAATCCAGACAAATCAGCTCTCTGTACAGCCCGGTGGGGCTTCTCTCATGGCGGGGCTACTACGCAGAGTATATCAAGGCGCAAAACACTCCGGACGGAATGCGGTCGTTTGTCAACCTGTACGAGGGGATGCCATTCCGTGACGCTGGTACACGCCCGAAAATGACGACCGACGTTCTCGAGCGCATCCGGGGCACGTACAGGCGCGGCGTAGTTCCCCGTGGCGCCCTGTTTCTGACGATGGCAATCGACGTGCAGCGCGGATCTGCGAACGATCCTGGCAATCCTACGCGTCTCGAATACGAGGTCATGGCTACAGGGGGAGGATACCGGACATGGTCGATCGACTACGGGCGGTTTCTGGGTGAGGTCCACGATCCCTATTCTGGCGCGTGGGAACAGCTCCGAACCTGGGCGCAGCAAACCGGGATGCGGTACCGTGCAGTGGATGGCCGGGAATTTGATGTCCAGGTCGTATTCGTGGATTCTGGCTGGAAACCCAACTCCGAAACCGATCCGGATCAAATAAACACCGTGTACCAGTTTTGCTCGTCTTTCCCCTACGGCTGGCACCCGACGAAGGGGATGCCGTCGATAAAACGCAAATCAAACGAGCAGCTCGACGAGTTTTCGGCGTCATCCGGATACAGGCGTTACCGAATCAAGCGGCTCGAATCCGGCACGATGCTGTACGAGATAAACACGAACATATACAAAAACCGTGTCTATTCGTCCCTGAACATCAAACGCCGTATGGACACCGACATCCAGCCACCTGGTTTCTGTGATTTTCCGATCGACTACGGTGATTCCTATTTCCACGGCCTTACTATAGAAGAAAAACGGCAGGACGGCACGTTCTACACCCCCCGGAACGCTCGCAACGAACCGCTCGACCTTCGTGTTATGAATTTGTGCGCGGCGGACATGTGGTTGGACGCAAAACGTCTGGAAGCCAGGGAACAGGCGCACAGAGCAGGCGCATCGGCTGAGATTATCGACCAGATCGACGTGGGTTTTGTCATCCGGCACCTGCAGGCAGAGCTCGGACTCCTGCCTCAAAACGAAGGACAGGAATTCATGGAGTAAAAAACGCACTATAATGGAAGAAACTCTCGTTTGATATAAATCGAAAAAATTTTTGCAAAAAACCAGCCCATCCAGCAAAAAATTGCTTGCAAAGTATCAGAACTGTGGTATATTGAACACATAACGGCGACGGAATCGCCGAATAACAGAAGAGGATAAGACGATGAGAATCGAGACTGCTATTGAGATGACAAGAGAATATGCGAGGGTCCACATTTTCCCCGTGCATGGATGGTTTGAGATTAACGAGGAGGACGATGGCCTGCACTTGCCGACGGTCGACGATGATCGGATTACTTCAGAGCTGGAGTGGGTATACGACACGCTTGTTGCCGAGCCGAATTCTGAGGCAATGCATTCGGTATATGATCAAATGATGAACAAGGAGATTTAACAATTCCATTTCCAGCCAGGAGGCTCTACGGAGCCTCCGAGCGGGCGACGGAATCGCCAATAAAACAAGAGGAGAGAAGAAGATGAGCTACCTAGAAGCAACTAAAACAATGACCGCCACAGCGGAAAGCCTCACGTCCTTTTTTGGGGAATCCTTTGTAAAGCAGGGTCGTAAAATTACAGGGATAGGTAGAACCTTCACCTGGTCTGAAGCAAAAAACTTGCTCTACAGCACAATGCGCGGCGCGTATTTTGCGGGGCTCAGTGCGGAAGAAATCGATGCCCGGAGACGTGCGGGTGGTGGATATCGGACGTCCGTAGAATATTATTACGGGAAATAAGCACATCGACGGAAACCCCGACCGACAAACATGCCCCGCATCGGTCGGGCTCAATTCCTCGGCCCATTTCCGGGCCGGGCGGGGCACCCGTTTTTGAAGAAATCTCATTGGAGTAGCCGAATGGAATGGTTTAATCGTGAAGAAGAGGACCGGGACCGATGGGAAGTCGCTGGTGATTATAACGGTGAGAAATGCCCGAAGTGCGGACGTGAAAGGGTTTTGCTTTGCAATGATAAAAAGAGAAGGTGCGAAAAATGCAGATGGTGCATTGAGGATGAAATTTACGACGGGCGGATGCCAAAAGGATGATTCAGGCTCTCCCGGAGCGCATTAATTTAATGTGTTCTGAGTGATTCTGAATCACTCACCGGACGCGGTGAATAATTCCGATTCATCGGACAGGCAGCCGGACAAAGCAGAGGAAGCGGCGGACCGCCCGGAGAGACTGGCAAAACGAGTATGAGGCGAGAGGCACACGTAGATCAAGAGGAGTTTCCGACCAGCAGAGGGATAAAACGTTCAGTCAGTCTGGATACCCCATTCCAAATCCAAATAGGTGCTGATTTCTCCGGGACTGACCACTAAAGTCGATTTCGCGGGTTCGATTCCCGCCATACTCAAACCGATGATCTCTTGTGTGTAACAGGAATTTTTGTAAAAAAACCGCCTCCCAAGCAAAAAATTGCTTGCAATATCATGTGAGCATGTTACAGTATAAGCATAGACGGGGCTGGATCCCAAACGGAGGAAAACAAGATGAAAAAGAAAACTTGGAATGACTATTCATATGTTAACGGCTGTGTCGGATACACCGAACTACGCGAGATGTATCGGGATGGGGTTATCTGCGATGGAGATCTGCTAGATGTGCGGTGTAACGAAACAAAAACAGAGATCGGGACCCTGGAAGTAAACGGGAAACCGGATTTTCGCAAAAATCCTTACAAACGATATGCCGCAGGTGACTCGGCAGGGTGCGTATTTTTCCGACTGGAGATACGATCGGAAAAAATTGATGGAGTAACAGTATCCGGGACAGCCGGAGAACTGGCCGAATTGCTGAGTTGATGATATATTTGCAAATATATGGACAGACAAGTCGAGATAAACCGTAGGGAATCCCCGTAATGGACCTACGTAAAATAATACAGGGTGGTAGCACAGTGGCGGAATGGTAGACGCGGCGAGGCAGCAGATTTATTCTGAGAGGCTCCGGCTAAAACAAAAGTTGGTCCAGGGTTCGATTCCCTGGCTGTGCAAATGATGGCGCCATGACCAGGTGGATGATTGGAGAATAGCCAATCCGGCAGGCATTTCTGTAAATAATATAAGCGTGACGCGAATACGAGGGAGTGGATGGAATGACAAAATATATGATTGCGATAACGGCCTTCTTGGTTGCTTCGCCGGTTATCCCGTCGATGGTATCCGGATCGATGTGCAGTGTGAAATTGTGGAATATTCCGGATGTGATGGAGCAGCGAACCGGGATCCCGGCACGGGTATCGATGGCATTGTTTGAGATCGAATCCAACCGGCAGCACTACCGGTTCCGATCCGGAAAATGGAGGCTTGTACGCTCTTCATCGGATGCAATCGGGATCGGCCAAGTTAAACAGATCACCGCCGATTGGCTCGGATGCGGCGATATTCGGACAAAAAACGGGAACGCTCGATGCGCAATAAGATATCTTGTTTGGATCCGTGACCACAAATGCAAAAAAAACTATAAGTGCATGATTGCGAGGTATCACGACGGTCATAATCGATCAAACCCATCATGGCGGGCAAAGCGACACGTACGAAAGTTTGAGATTGCCATGCGAAAAATGCAGTATTGACTCACCAGCCCCGTCAATACCTCAGTTACCTCCGTTTCACACTCGCCCGGGTTCTGCCCGGGAATTTTTTTGTTGTCAGATGTTTTATCCCATTTAGCCTGCCGGTGTGACCTGTCCACCGAACAGAGCCTCTCTACTCGCGCGAAAAACACGCATCGAAACTGCGCTCGATAACGCGTGGACAAGCTATAATTCGCTTTTGACAAACGAAAACGAGTCCTACACGTTCGACGACGGTTCGGGCAGGCAATCAGCCCGAAAACGCAAACTCGAAGAACTCGAACGCGCCATCGACCGGCTTCAAAATCAGCTCGACAATATCAATGAGCTCCTCGATTGCAAGGGCGGCGTAGTCTCTCTGTCACTCAACAGGCTTGGAGGCCGGTGGTGAGCGTGGTGGATCGCATAACACTCCGCGATCATGCCCGGGCAGCGCTTAACTGGCTGAAAATAGGAAGCTACGACCTTCCGAAAACCAGGCCGACGGCTCCGATGAACTCGTACAGGTCTTACGATGATTACACTTCCGGAGGCGCGAAATACGCGGGCGGGATTTCAGGTGACGGAACAGCTCACCGGATCAACCACCGACGAACGAACCTTAACAGCCGGTCTCGATTTCATGACTCACTTCAGGGCCACGGAATTGTCACCCGTTTTGCCGACACCGTTGCAAATAACGGGCTTAGAATTCAACTCCAGCCTGATCCTGCAATCGTGGGCCGCGATCAGGAATTTATCCGAGACAAAGTTCGCGAGATCACCGAAAAATGGGAGACGTTTGCGGCGTCAAAAAACTCGACCCGCGACGGAATCGACACGCTGAACCAGCTTCAACGCCTCTATCAGATTTACCGCCATCGGGACAACGACCAGTTCATCCGTCTGTACTACACAGGCGACCCGGTCGCTCCGGTCCAATCGCAGCTCATCGACTATACGCAGATTCGTGGCAACGCGTATCAGACAACGAACGGATATTATAGCGATAACGACGGGATAATCCGTGATTCAGGAGGTCGCGAACTTGCCTACAAAATATGGACAAAACGCAACGGCAAGCTGCAGGAGCGCACAATCAACAGGCTGTCACGATCCGGTCGGATTCAAATGCTTCACTGTTTTTCGCGCGAATACGCAGGCCAGGGACGTGGGTATTCCCGCCTTGCGCACGCGCAGCAGGAGCTTGCATCAGTTCTTGACCTGCAAATTGCATACAACGTAAAGACTCAAAACCAGGCAATGGTGGTAGGGGCCCTGAAGCCAGGTGAGCAGCAGGCAGCAACCAACCTGTTCAAAGGCTTTACCAATTCGGCAGCTTCGGCACTCAACCAATCAGACACAACGCCCGCAGCCCCGGAAGGTTATGAGGCAGAGCTCAGCGATCAATTCATTCCACAGGCGCAGTCGGCAACACCGGGAATGTGGATATTCAACACGCCCCCTGGCGGCGAGCTTAAATTTATGAACGAAAGCTCACCAACAGAAGCGTTCTCTTCCTATATATACGAGCAAATCTCCTACCTGTCATCATCTGCAGGGATGCCGATTGAAGTTCTTCTCATGCGTTTTGGCAACAATTACAGCGCGTCGAAAGCGGCCATGGGATTTTTTCAGCAGGTAATTGATATTGAGCGAAACGAAATGGCGTCTGATTTTCTACAGCAGAAATTCGCAATGTGGCTGAGTGAAATGGTAGGCCTTGGCCAGATCCAGATCCCAGGTTTTTCGGATCCCGTCATACGCGCAGCCTGGCTGAATGCAAAATGGTACGGGGCACCCCTCCCGGACATAGAGCCGGTCAAAACTGCACTTGCGAGAAAACATAACATTTCAATGGGCCTTACAACAGGCGAGCGTGAAGCTCGAAACCACAACGGATCTGATTTTGAGGCGAACAAGCAGAAAATACTGAGGGAATATGGTGATTTCGTCCAGCCATTTCCGAACGGGGCGAATAGATGACGAATCGCAAAAAACAGGATGACATCCGTGCGATCATGCGTGAGATCAAAAACGTGTGGGATCTACTTGCGTTTGTTGCGCAGCTTGTCATAACGCATATTTATAAGATCATCGCTCTTCTTGTTGTTATCGGAATGGTTCTTACTGGCCTGTCGATCAAGTACAAGGATTTTGAGATCACGAAAGATCCGATAGAGGTTCAGAAAAAATGAATGAATGGATTCAACAAAATTTATACTGGATTTTGCCGCTCATTTTTACGGGCGTTGGCTACTCCACTCGAATTTTGATCAGCGTATCAACGAGATTGATCAAACTCGAAACGCTTCGGGAGCAGGATGCTGAGCGAAACCGGAAATTTGAAGAGCAAATCCTGAACAACCTAACGGAGCTACGCGAGGACGTAAAATCTCTACTCAGGGGGTACGGGCATGATCACTGATGCAGTCGCAAAATCAGTCCCCGCGACTTGCAAAAAATATTCGCCCAATGACACTTTTAGCTGTTGTCAGCATTTATGTTATTGTTACGATAGCATCTGGATTTGGATTTAATGCATCCTGATCCGTAATGGATATCCTGCAGGCATGGGGGATGATGATATTTTCATTTTACTTCGGATCACGTGGTGCTGAAAAAATTGCATCTACGATATCCGACGCTATAAAGCTGAAGAGCAAAAAATAATGTTTTATACTGCATACGGAACAGAGGAGTATATCCACTACCTGCAAAAGGTTGAAAATTTTGACGTAAAAAATTTTTTCGGGGATGTTCCTGTGTCCGAATCGCCCGATATCCTCGAATACGAGTCAGAGGACACTGCAATAATCCACATCATCGGGGCACTCAGCCGTTACGCGCCGCATCCGATTATCAAACAGTTTTTTGGCGGCACCGGATACGATGAGATCATATCAGCTGTTGATCGTGCGCAGGATTCCGGCGTAAAAAATATCAAGCTGTTTATCGACACGCCTGGCGGAGCATCTGCAGGCTGTCAGCTCGCATATGACAGGCTCATGCAGGCCCGCGACAAAGGAATTCACATCCAGGCGGTAAACAAAGGCAAAATGTTCTCTGCAGGCTACTATCTTGCATCATCTGCGAATGAGATTTTGTCAGAATCACCTGATTTTATGACCGGATCTATTGGAACAATAATTTACACGTATTCATTTCGCGAGGCAATGGAACGGGAAGGTATCAAAGAAATCATAATCAGGTCAATCAACGCACCGAATAAGGGCCATCCGATAGATACACAGGAAGGTCGCAATCAGGCCGAAAACCATGTAAACACATATGAGAGATTTTTTCTCAATGCTGTTGCTCGTGGGCGAGAAATGCACGTTGCCGATGTGATCAATAAATTCGGTGGCGGGCTTATGTTTGTCGCAGAAGATCCGGACAGCGACAAGCCGGACGCAATCAGCATCGGTATGATTGACGGAATTGTCGGCAAAAAAGACGACAAAAAAAAATATAACAACGAACTGTTTTTACAGGAACCGGCGCGGATCAGCCGGAACGAAAATATCACAGGAGGAAAGGTGATGAATTCACTCAGCGATGTATTCGCGGCTCATCCCGCGCTGAAATACGAGCACGACGCCGCGATCGAAAAAGCGCGATCCGAAGGATACGCGAAAGCGCAAGAAGAAACAAAAACGAGAGTTGAAGCCGCGAGCAAAATTCTCGAATCCGACGCGTACGGAAAACACGTCAAGTCCGTTGCAGCCAAGGTTGTTGCGGGTACAAGCGATATCAGCGCACTGGACAGCGTTGTGGCCGTTGCCGACATGATGGCCGAGCAAAGCAATTCGGAAGACGCGCAGGGCGAAACCATCGAAAACGGCGACACGAAAAACGAGCCCGTAAATCCAGGAAACACCGACGAAAAGCCGAAATCTGCGGATGAATTCCTCGAGCGAATCAAGGCCGGGAAGGGAGGTAAGAAGTAATGGCAGTTGAAGCAACCACCACACTGAATACGACCCCGTTTGTTCTTCGCGGGCTTCCTGAAGCTCTTGAACGGTCCGACGCAACCCTGTTGACCGACGCAGGGCGAACAGAGGATCTTGTCCAGTATACCGTACTCGGGAAAGTCGCTGCAACCGGTAAGTATGTTCCTCTTACGAGCGTAACCGCAACAGATGGCTCGTCTATGCCGGCTGCCATCTACCTCGGATCTGACATTGCCGCTGCGGACATTTCCGCCGGGGACGTTACCGGGCTGCATATCCTCGAAGGGGATGCGCTGTGCGATGAGGGGAAACTTGTTCTTGAGAACAGTCTGACTCTTGCGACCACATGGGCTTCGTCTGACGCGACGACTGTGTACGATACCATGACCATCCGTGATCTATTCAAGCGGATTGGTATCCGTTTTAACGATGTAGATTACATCGAAAGAGCATAAGAGAGGGGTATAACTAAGATGCAAACACCAGTTTTAATGGATGCGTTTTCGCGCATTATGGCCGGGCTCTATGATGAGCAAATGGCAATTCAGGCTCCCACCGGATTCCAGAGCCTTTTCGGGATGCCCGGCTCTGAAACGATTTTTTCCGATTCCGCTGAGGTTGTGGACGTTGAAATCGTCAAGGGTGATAGGAAAATCACAGCAGGTATCCATCGTGGAACCGTCGGCCACACCATGAGCCCGAGCACGATTACTACTGCCAACCGGTGGTCGCCTCAGTCTCGTGTATTCCCTTTGATCCCCGATCAGTCTGTGATCCGTGCATCAGACGTAAACAAACGTCAGCCCGGAGAGCAGGTTTATCTCCAGGCAGGACTGAGTGAACGTCAGGCCCGCCGGATGGCTCTATCTGCCAGGCTCGCTCGACACATGATGAGCAAAGTGGTTCATACCTTCGAGTATCTCGCCGCTCAGTCGTTCATTAACGGCACTATGCCTGTTGTGTTCGATGCTTCCGGCGCGTACGAGTCCTACGATTTTCAGCGGTCTGCAGGCAATAACCTCACCGCCGCTACAGTTTGGACTGATGCAGCGTCCGATCCTCTGTCAGATATCGATGACATGCTGTCTGCGATTCAGACAAACGGAAACGGCCTGAATGGATCGATTGCCGGGATTCTCATGAGTGAAGACGCATATAGAGCGTTTATCAACCATGCAGATGTGCAAAAACTTGCAGACACTCGAGAGTTTAACGTATTGTCCATCTCAATGGAGCCTGAAATCACTCCGATTTTTGGCAGGATCACTCGCCACGGACTTGTTCCCCGTGGGCGGCTGCAGGCAAACGGTGGATGGGTAGTGTATATTTTTACCTACAACAAGTTCTATACAGACCTTAACGAGACCAACCAATCCTACATGCCATCAGGAACTGCCGTCGCGTGGGATCCGTCTATCCGGATGGACAGGTATTTCGGGCCTGGTGAGTTCAACGAAATGACTGCCAGCAGGATGACGTGGTTTGAGGAAATGTTCGGATTCTCGCCTGAAGTGATGAGCGGCGGTGGAGACGTTTACACCAACGCTGACATGGTCGTGACTCCCGAAATGTTCCACTGGAATGCGTTTTCCGATCAGGGAGAAAAGGGGCTTACCCTTGAGGTTCAGGCGGCTCCGATTTACGCGACAACCGCGGCCGATCGGATTGCAAAACTCGACGGAGTAACGGTGTAAGGAGGTAAATATGCATTATTTTTATGGGCAGAGAATGATCGTCCGGAAGGGCGGCAAGCGATATGAGATCAGTCGCGGAGATCCTCTTGACGAGTATCTCAGCAGCGAGCGAATCAAACAGCTTGCATCGATGAAGCCTCCTCGTGCTGGCGAAAAGCATCCGGATGCTAAAGAATCGAAGGTAAAATCACAGGCCGAACAGTCTGCGCGCCCGGAAAAGCAAGAGAAGCCGGGAAGCAATAAATGAGCCCCGGTAAAAAACCGCGTCGCGTCGTGATTGGCAGGCGCGTGTTTATCGAAGGGAGTGAAGAGCATAAACGGTTTTTGCAGAAATCCGGGATGGCTGAAAAATCAGAGGTAAAATCAGTTGAGCCTGAGAAAACAAATCGAAGCGGATCTGGCGAAAAGCTTGGAAAATCCGAATGATTTTGGCCTCCCGGTTACGATCATCTATCCGGACGGGTCCGAGCAGACGCTCGACGGCAAAATCGTATACGGATGGGAATCAGTTGAGCCGGAAACTCAACAGATCATCTACAACGATGCGCCGATTGTAACGCTCAGGATTTCATCGATGAACCAGGAAATTAAAGCAGGTCAGAAAATAGGGTTTCGGATTGCAAAAACACCGGACCCGGATGCGTCAACAGTCACGTTCATATCAGAACATGGCAGGGTTGTTCATTCGCGGTCCATCGGGTTTGTGAAAATTTTTCTTCATGAGGCTGAACAGGTATGAATTATAGGACCGTAAAGCAGAACCTCACAACGCTACTCGAATCTGGCGAAATTGCAGGCGGCTATAAAACACTTGGTTACAAACCGCGCAAGCTCGGGATGGAAGAAATATTCGACGGCGGTGGGATTGTGCAGGTTCGATTCAGCCGGGGGAATTTTTTCAACCCGACCCAGCAGGGATCGAGCAAATTCGATGCGTTTTACGATATCGAGCTTCTGGTCGCGTCGAAAACTACTGCTGATCTGAGTGTGCTCAACAACCCGGACGCGACGGATGCTGATCGGGCATCAGCACTGATCGCATCAACAGACGCAGCGAAAAACTGTGACGACCGGATGGATGAACTGATCGATTATGTGTACCAGCTGGTTATGGACACAAACAATCGGTATCTGAATTCTGACGGAATCGTCACGAGCAGATCGATAAACGACGTGCAAAAATACGATCCTGAAAGTTCTGGTTCTTTTGTGCTTCTGAATGCGCTCATGGAGCTACGAGTTGAAATGACCGAAGACGTGAGAGGCATCGAAGACGTGCCTGATGCTATACAGCCAGGTGATTCGACAATCACAGGAATTATTGCCAGCGATGGCACTGATGATGATCCTGCTCCGGCAGGAGTAGAAGTAATACCGTAATGGAGGGCTATTAAATGGCCGTTACCGCAAACAGTCTTGCATCTGCAGTTACAGCGGGTGCAAAAAATGAACAGTTCGGAGTACAGGCGAACGTGCTCCAACGAAAAATTCTCGCAATCGGAACGTATGATCCGGCGAAAACATCCGTTACTCCGCTGGTAGAGCAGGTGATCTTTTCGCCTGAGGACGCCGGGAGCCGGTATGGTTTTGGGACGATGCTCCACAAGTTGATTGAAAAAATCTACTCTGTGAGCCCTGGAGTTCCCGTTTTTGCTCTTCCACAGGAAGAGGCGGTAGGCGCAAGCGAAGCGACAGGAAACATTCTTTTCGCTGGCACGGCCACAGCAAACGGCACGGTGCACATCTATTTCGGAGGCGACAAGGTCGGGACAGGTATTGCTGTGAACACAGGCGACACTGCTGCTGAAGTGGCAACGGCTGTAAACGCTGCGATCAACGCCGCTTCTGAAATTCCTGTTTCGTCCGCCGTGAACGGAACGACCCCAGAGCAGCTTGATTTTACTGCAAAATCTGCTGGAACATGGGGTAATGACATTTCGATCGAGTTCAATCTCGAAGCAGACGAAGAACTTCCGGCCGGGATCACCACCACGATTACGGATATGAGCGGAGGAGCAACGAATCCTGACATGTCCGCTGCACTTGACGCGCTCGGAACCGGCGATGCTCAAAACGAATCGCATTATACCGATATTGTACATGGGTACGGCCAGGATTCAACTGTTCTCGACGCGATATCGACTTACAACGGCGTCGGCGATACCAAAACCGGCAACTATTCCGAGCTTGTGGCTCGTCCGTTCCGGTCTCTCGTCGGCGACGTGGCAGCAGGGTCAGCAGGTTATTCCGATCTGATCACGCTTGCAGATGGTCGAAGGCTTGACCGAACAACCGGCGTTATGGCCGTTCCGGGATCTCCCACGCACCCTGCGTACATCGCATCCATTGCCGTGTCGCTCGGGGCGCGCGTTAACAACAACCTTGCAGAAGAGTCTTTAGGTGGCCCTGTAGGCACGCTGCTGCCCGGCGTTTATGCAGGTGCCAGGGCAGACCGGTGGTCTGACGATTACGACAACAGGGATGCAGCGTATAAAAACGGTATTGGAACGACTCGAATCAAAAACGATGCGGTTTACATTTCCGACGTCGTTACGTTTTATCGTCCTGTTGACGTATCTCCGACAACTAACGCGTACCGGTCGTATCGGAATATTTCCATCTTGCAAAACATTCTTGATGCGATTAAGTCGAATTTTGAAAGGGAAAAATGGCAGGGCTTTTCTGTCGTTGCGAATACTGACAAAGTCAGCGACACAGAATCGAATCGAAAAGCTCGCGACGCCGGAGCTGTGATTGATGATTACATCGCGCTTGCATATGCGTTTGAAGGGCGCGCCTGGATATACAGCGCAGATTTCTCGATTGAAGAGCTGAAAAAATCCGGATCGGTGACAATCAGGCCAGACGGTCGCGGTTTTGATTCCGTGTTTCGGTTCATCCCATCCGGAGAGGGTGGCATACTCGACAACGAGGCAGTTTTTGACGCAGCACTTACGGTTGCGCTTGGAGGTTGATAGATCATGAGTGTAGCAGGATCACTACTTAAAGTCACAATTGACGGTTCGGCGTATCGGGCCGTCTCTGATGCCGACGCTGCAAAAATCCCGAACCGGTTTGAAAACGCGGCCCTCCCGTCGTCCGGCGGGAACATGCAGCAAAAGGTCATTCGCGCTGAAAACATCACCGGGATTGATCTGCAGGTAACAACGGCAGAGCTTGAAACGCTGCGGGAACTTGCAGACAGAACGGACAGTTACCCGATGGCCATCACATATCCGGATGGTTCGACATACAGGACAAACGGATTCATCAACCTGGGCGAATATAACAATCAAAACTCGACTGTGAGCGTTGATTTCATGCCTGGATTTAACAACACGTGGACGAGGTTTGCACCATGACGACTATATCAGAAGAATCAGCACGCGAGCAGGTTGCTATTCTGCTCGACTTTTACGACATTGACCCGGAGTATCTGCCGAGCGACCAGGCGAATATCGTCAATACCTGTATTCGCAAGCTTACAAAATCAATCATGACCGGACGCCTGGAAATCGCAAAAAACGACAACAACCGTCCGGAGGTCACGCAGCTGACAAATTCAGGCGAAGAAATCAACTATGGCGTTCTGTCCGGGAAACACCGCGAGGAAACGTCCAAAGTCGAAAAGGAAAACAACCATTACGGCAAGATATACGCAATGCTTGGCAGCATGAGTGGCCTCGGTCGGTCTGCGATTTCGCAACTTGAAGGCCCAGATCTCACAACAGCGGAGGCGCTGGGACTCCTTTTTTTGCAGGCGTGACACAGTGGCACGTCGAGCGAGGAGATGGGATCAGACGATTCGAGTCAATGTCTGTTGTCTCTCGCATCGACGATTTCGCTCATCGGTTTCTGTGCGGCTATAAAGGGCAACCTTCAGAGTTTGCGCGTCTTGATTACGGCCAGATGATGTACTGGTACCACATCATGGTTGCAAACGACGAGGCGGAAAGAAAAGAAATGAGCAAAGCAAAACAGCAGAGTAAACGATAAAATGGAATGGGCTGTAAATACATCAATGACGCTGAACGACCACGTGACCGCGACATTCAAACGCATGGCACGTGGCGCGGACCATTTTGGCGACGAGGCAAGCAGCGCATTCCGTCGCGCGTCAAAATCATCCAGCAGATTCGGTGATATTGTCAAGGGAATGGTTGCAGCATCAGGAGTTCTTGGATCAATTCAATTGATAAAGCAGGGAATCTCGCAAGTTGGAATGGAGTTTATTTCGTTTGACGATTCTATCATTTCCGCATCTGCAAAATTTAAAGATTTTGACAGGAATTCTGCTAATTCAGAAAAAACACTTGAAAAACTCAGACAAACAGCTCGCAAAATAGGTGCAGATACTCAATTTAGTGCAACTCAGGCCTCGCAGGGTTTGGATTTTCTTGCGATGGCTGGATTTACAACAGAGCAGGCGATGTCATCACTTGGCGGAGTTGTTGATCTCGCAACTGTAGCAAATATAGATTTAGCAACTGCAACAGATATAGCATCAGATTCTCTTGGAGCATTTGGAATGATGTCTGACGATACGGCGCAATTGCAAAAAAATCTAATAAGGATAAATGATGTTTTCGCAAAAACAACAACATCGGCAAATACAACCCTTGAAGCATTATTTGAATCAGCCAAAAAGGGCGGACCGACATTTACATCAACCGGACAAAGTATCGAGACGTTTTCAACACTTGTCGGAATCATGGCTAATGCCGGCGTAAAGGGCGAAGAAGCCGGAACCCAGCTACGAAATGTAATGTTACGACTATCAGCGCCAACGGCAGAGGCAGAAAAGCAAATGAGAGCGCTCGGAATTAAAACGAAAGACTCAAATGGAAATTTTTTGGATATAATAAATATAATTTCACAATTCGAAAAATCACTAAAAGGGATGGGAAATCAGCAAAAAGCAGCAGCATTATCAACAATTTTTGGCGCGAGATCTGTTACCGGAATGAATATTTTATTACAGGAGGGATCAAGCAATCTTGATAAATTTAGAAAATCGCTTGAGATGTCCGGTGGATCGGCAAAAGATATGTCAGAAACGATTAGAAAATCACTTGGAAATAGAATAAAGGCTCTAAAATCGGCTGCCATAGAGCTTGGTTTTAAATTCATAAGCGCATTTGCAAAAGACGGAGCGTCTGCGATTGATACGATAACTAATGCAATTAGAAATTTTGATCCACAACCAATAATAAATGTCGCAAAAGCGCTCGGGACATTATTTCACTGGATTTACGCTCTTCGCGGTCCTCTCGTTGCGCTTACAATTGCGTTTGTTGCATATAAAACAATCATGGGGGCGATGGCGATTATATCAACCGTCACAACGATGATCACGACTCTTCAGGGTGCTATGATATTGGCCGGAGGAGCAACGAAGTTTTTTAGCATGATGCTCATGGCGAATCCTATTGGACTGATTGCAGCTGCTGTCGGTGTAGCTATTGGCGTTTTTATATACTGGGATGAAATAGTAAAGGGTTTGACTGAATCTATTGCCTGGGCATGGGACAAATTAAAGGGGTTTCTGGGGCTATCGACTAAAGCAGGTGGCCTGGGCCTTCGAGCGGCAGAATCGTTGGCCGATAAAGCAAATAAAGCAGGTGCTCCCGGGGTTGCGATTGCAACAGGCCCACAGCCACAGGTCATGAGAGCAACACAACAGACAACAGGCGTTGCATCCATGCCGGCTATGCCACAAACTCAATCTGGTGGTTCCGGTGGTTCTGCTATTCCATCTGTTCCAACCAGGCCAAATATTAGTGGGCCTACGCCTGAATCTCAGACGCAAAAGATGAAATTGGAATTCTACGGTAGAATCGATGTACATGGACTTCCTGAGCAATCCGAATTCACTCGAACCGGCGGGAACGCCCCCGACATTGACGTAAATCTCCTGGGGGCGAATTTATGAGTTGGGAAGACCGTCTCAGGCCGTCGATCAAACTCATTTCACCTCTCGGCATCCCATTCGATGCGAAATGGATCGGTAACCCCAGGTCAAAAAACAAAGCCCTTGGCAGGTTCAAATTCCCCGGGATCTCCGGTGAATACATTCAGGATCTTGACATGGGCGCGTCGTCGTATCCCCTGACAATTTATTTTGATGGCACAAACCACGATCTTATATCCGAGTCATTCTGGAACGCGTGCGATCAGAACGGAAGGTGGACGATTATCCACCCAACAAAATATTTGCAAACTCTTCAGCTGTCATCCGTTCGCGAAAACATTCGGCCGGTCGATGGCGGGAACATCACAGTTTTCGATCTTGAATTCATAGAGTCGCTTGAGCTTGCAGAGATCATATCAGGCAAACAACTTTCTGCGATTGCATCGGCTGCGAACGTTGCATTTACTGCGCTTGCAGTTGCAGAGTTTGCAGGATCTGTGATAACAGAATCAGCAGCGGCCGTACAGACGCTAAAGTCAGTGGGTCAGATCATCGGAGACGACATTGCGTCGTCAACTTCTGGGATTACAACCGGCCTGCCCGAGCTTCGCAATGCTATCACCGGGCGGAAAAAAGCGCTCACCAATTCTATCGCAGGGTTCGACGTTTCTGGGATAGCTCAGGGAATTTCCGACCTCAATCAGGCAGGGATCCAGGCGTACGAACAGCTTCAGCAAGCAGAAGAGGCAGCATTTCCACTTGATTCGCTTTTATCATTTATAGATGCGCAACTTGATGGCCCTATCGACAACCTGCCCGTTGTAAACCGCATGAGGCGGAACGGAGACCCGGCAGCGTACAATCAAGCGCTTATATGCGAGATTGCAATCGGCACAGGCCTTTCCGCTCAGGCCGATCTTATCGGTCGTTACGAATACCGCAACCGATCGGACGCGATCACTGCAATCAGCAGACTGCAAAGCAATTTTGATCGGTCCATGTCGTCAATTGAAACAGTACAGGGCTATTTTGACGGCCTGCTGCTTGAAAATCAATACGTCGGGTATGTTCGCACTTACAATCAGATGCGCCAGGTTTTTGCAAACTCAGTTCGGGCAGTTCTCGAAAATATTGTGAGCCTGCCGACCACGCGAACGTACAAAACGGACCGACCATCATCACCTATAATAGAATTTGCAAAGCATTATACCGGAGGCGATATCGACACCGAGTATGACAAATTCTTGAGTGATAACGATTTCACTGGATCGCAGATCTTGTACCTTGAACCCGGAACAGAGGTGACGCTGTATGCCAGAGCCGGGTAAAATATCGATCATTATCTCGCCGCGTGACACGAACCCGAACACGTCAGGCGGGCCCGTGCCGTCAGAATCGAACAGCGTCACACTTGCAATGGACACGATCGCATCCGGGTGGACTGCAGTAATGCCGTGGACGCCAGGTGCAGAGCCAGCACTCGACAGCCTCACAGATCCGTTCTCATATGCGGAATCTTCCGTTTATATCGACGGCGAGCAGGTGAGTCAGGGCCGATTATACACCATGGAGCCGAGCAGGCAGGCAGACGGACGAAGACAGCGAACGCTCACATTTTATTCGTACACTGCTGACATTATTGACGGGGTATGGAACAAGCCGTTTCAATACAACAATCAATCGTTTTTTGATATCGCAACAATTCAGGGCCTGTCGTATGACGTGCCTGTTACACTCGATCCGAACGCATCGACAGAGGCAAACAAAATCCTGCCGAACGTGCAGGCAAAACTCACGGACAACATGCACGATCGCCTTGCCAAACTTGCAAAGGAACAGGGCTTGCTCCTCCGTGCAAATCGCCTCGGTGGACTGTACATCACGAAAATATCGCCGGGCGGGGTGTCGGTCGGAACGATTAAAGAATCTTCTGATTTTTTCCCTGGCTCTACAAACTCCACTGAGTTCAATGCGTCGTACGACGGTCGAAAATTATTCGCGCGATATGCTGCGATCAAATCTAACCGGAATCAGTTTCAGCAGTTCGCTGTTGTTTTCAATGACGAAAACGTACCTGCTCGCAGGACAGAGCGTTTCGAGGCAAACTCGCAGGCGAAAGGAACGCTGCAGGAGTCAGCGCTATGGGCAGCGTCAAAAGGGCTTGCCGACGCTCTTACAATTCCGTTTCCGGTACAGGGGTGGCGCAATCCGTCCGGGTCGCTATGGGAGCCCGGTACAATCGTCACGGTCATATCAGAGACGTTGTCACTAAATCGTGTTGACATGCTTGTGAGGTCGGCTAAATTCAAATTTGACTCGCAGGACGGTCGGCGCACTGAGCTGAATCTTGTGCCTCCCGAGGTTTACACTGGCAAGCGAATTCCAATGGATGTTTTCAAAAGATGAATAACGGGATTGGTAAAATAACACGCGTTTCAATCGGGCAGAACGACGCCCGGACCGGCCCGGCACGCAGGCTTGTTTTACAGGTTGCGACATCGGAAAACGTGCAGGATCTCGAACACATGCAACCAGCCGGGGAAGATAGCGCGCCTGCAACCGGTGACGAGGGAATCATCATGCAGGTTGCGGATGATTTTTACGTTGTGATAGCATTTGACGACGGGATCACACCTGAAGCACAGGAAGGCGAAAAGATAATTTACGCTCATACGCCCGGGAGCCGCGAGGCGTTTATCAAGCTCGGTGTGGACGGAGAAATCAGTCTCGGCAACAAAACTGTTCCTGCCCCGGATGATTACGCAGTTCTCTACAACGAATTAAAACGTGAGTTTAACGAGCTGAAGCAAAAGTTCAACACGTTTGTTGACACATACTCGAATCATCTCCATGCATCGAGTCCACTTGGTCCGAGCGTTCCGCCGTCTTCTCCTGGAATGAGATCAACTGCGGACATAACAACAACGAAAAGCGGTTATATCCGCATAGGAAAGGAAGTATAATGGCACTTGTACCATCGTATCAGAATGTTCAAATCGCGTCGCATCACCGGCTCGACACTGCGAACACCGCGCTTGACGGAACAGGCACACTCGTCACGCTTCTGGAATTGCCAGGGTCTCAGTATAACAAAGGCGCGCTCATCGAGCAGGTCGTTTTGAACCGACCGTCTGGGACAGCGGGCACGGCTCTGGAGGTAAGGTTGTTTGTCGATGACGGTGTAAATATCAGGTACGTTGACTCTCTTGATCTCGCAGCGGACGCGCAGGCGCAGACGATCAAGATTTACGACAGCGCGACGTTTGTTTTGTCGATGGAGCCAGGTCAAACCTTGAAAGCAGCCGTTACTGTGAGTGAAAACGTGAATGTGTTTGTTTCAGGAGGAGTTTACTAATGAAAAAAGAAATTGCGATTGCGGCATTATTTATGCTCGGAGCGTGTAATATGGGATGGCCAAAAAATGACGAATCATTCAGGCATGGGACGGCATCAGATCAGGCACGTATTTCGCTTGATATCGAGGGGGCTGCCATTGAAGCAGTTGATAAGGATGGCAGAAAAAGGCCTTATGCAATAAAAATATATGAGGCTGATTTCGGTGTCTCCGATTATGACTTATATATTGATCACGGATTGAATATCACTGTTGATGATATTATCTATGTGCATGGATCGATTCGAAATTATAATCAAACACATCCACCATCTGACCAGGATGGAACTGGTCCAGATGGTATATCACGTGAATGGATTTCATGGCCATCATTCGGAACTAATAACTATACACCTGCAGTTGTATCTGCGTGCTCGAAATACTTACATATGCGTAGAGTCATATCCGGGGCTCCATCTATTGCTACCACAGGACGTTTTGTAATAGCATATTTTACGGATTAAAAATGTTTTCCGGAGATCCTTACATAAAAATCAGTGAAAACGGTGCTTCTATCGTCGTGAAAGGCGGTCAGCCTGTCATGGATGAGGGATTCGAAAACGCAGTAAATATCAGTCTGTTTACATTGCCGGGCTGGTTCGGGAATATCTTCGCCGAGAACGAAACCGAGCGCATCGGATCCGAATTTACATCCACGGCCACAGGGACGATCACGAGAACAACGCTCAACGACACGCGTGATCTCGCGCAGCAGGAATTGTCGTGGATGATCGAGCAAAATATCGCTTCTGAAATTGATGTAAACGTTTCAAATCCGAATTCGAAAAACATCCAGGTAGAAGAACGGATCAAGCGGCCATCGGGCGACGTTGAAACGCTCAGGCAAACACGATACGGACAGAACTGGATTTCTCAATCTGAAGATCCGGCACATAGGAAGGCAGATACATGATCATAGAGTCATCCACCCCGTGGGATATTAAATAATGGCCAATCAAATACCGACATTCAATCAGTTAATCTCAGATGCCGTCTCGCAATTTGAGTCCGCTCTTGGCCAAACAGTCCCGACATTCGAGCGTGCGTTTTTTCGCGTCATGGCAAAACTACAGGCGACGTATGCAGCCGGCCTTTACCGCTACGGACGTGATCGGGCTCTGCAGAATTTCGCAGTAACTGCAAGCAGGGACGGTCTGATTGTAATCGGGCGAGAATTTGGCCTTACACCCACGGACGCGGTGGCTGCAACCGTGAGCGTGCAATTTGGTTGCGCGGATGGTACGACGTACACCACGGACATCCCGTTTATCGCAGACGATACCGGTATCAGATATTTTCTCGCGTCCGACGTTACGGTTTCCGGAACATCGGCGACGTTGTCAGTCACGGCAGATGAGACCGGACCGGAGGGCAATCTGTCAGCAGGGCAGATCATGAGTCTCGGGACGCCGGTGCCAGGCTCTGACTCAACCGGTGAAGTGGCCGAGACAACAACAACCGGAACCGAGGCAGAGGGAACGGAAGATTTCAGGGTCCGCGTGCTCGACAAAATCCGTGGTCGCACAGGCGGCGCGAATATGGCCGATTACCGGGAGTGGGCGCAGGAGGTCGCAGGCTGCAGACGTGCCTATCCGTACGCCGGGAGTCCTGTTGGATCAGGCATCACACCGCTCCCCGGGATGCGAACAGTTTACGTGGAGGCTACCACTGACATCGACCCGGACGGGATCGCACCTGCCTCCCTGATTGACCAGGTGCGTGACAACATCATCACAAACCCGGATACCGGCAAACGACGCGAAACGCTCGGGCTGATTCAGTCCTACCTATACGTGGAGTCAATCCGCGTGACCGATATTTACATTGAGGTGCGCAATCTGTCCGTGGATTCGTCCGTGGAGGCTGATCTAAAATCGGACATTGAGGACGCAATCCGTTCATATTTCGCGAATGTTCGACCATTTATCGAAGGACTGGACCCTTCATTTGAGAAACGCGACGTGATAACCGATCTTGTTGTTGCCGCTCAAGTGGATGATGTTCTTGCAGCATACAGGGCATTTGCAACAGGCGTCGGGTTCGGTCTTGCGATGGCGTCATTTTTGGATCAATACCAGCTCGCGCAGGGCGAACGTGTCAGACTCGGGGGCATAACATATGTCTAATCTCGATCGTAAATCGATCGGCGTATTATGGCCTGAAGGCCCGGCTTGGGATATTGAGCACGGTTCCGATACAGACAAAACGCTGGATGGCGTTGCGGAGTTTTACGCTCCTGTGCGGCAAGAGTTTTCAGGACTCGCAAGCTTACGTAATCCAACAAAAACGGCCTATCTGCAGGAGCTCGAGCAGGAGTATGGCGTTACGCCGCGAAGTTCACAGGCAGACAGGCGCGCATACCTCGACGGCTATATTTTCGCAGACAATAACGGATCGATCGACACGCTTCAGGATGCGCTTTACCGGGCCGGGTTTGGCGTTACGGTTTACGACAACGATCCGGTGGTTGATCCTGCATCGATTTTGGAGACCGGGTTCCAATTGCAGTGCGGCGGCGACAACGCGTATGCAGGCGACCCGGAGGCATATTGCGGGACCACGGGCGGCGAGCTACTGGTAAACGGCGAGCAGATTTTCTACGAGCCGCTGTACCTGTCAGTATGCGGCGATATGTACGCAGGTGACCCGGACGCAGTGTGTGGCCGGTTCAACAACTCGGAGCCGCAGGTAAAGACGTACCCTATACCAACCGACTCGGATTCCTGGCCGTTTTTGTTTTTTGTTGGCGGCGAGGCTACACGCGATACCGTGACAGATGAAATCACATTCATAGAGCCAGCTGAGATTTTACTCGGGCGAAAATTTGAATTTGAACGAATTATTTTGAAATATAAACCGCTTTTCACATGGGCGGGATTGGTAATCACATATGTTTAGGAGAGAAAAGCATGTATAATTTCTTAACAGAATTCACGTACACAAACGGGACGGCGTTCCCTGGCACAGCGGCTGTAAACGCCTCAGGGTCAGGCACAGCCGATGGGACAGAATTCAAGAAAAAATTCGTAGATGATTTATGGGGAGCGTTTCAGGCACTTCTTGACAGCACAGGACAGACGCCAACAAACACGGCTGAGGCATATAACAGTTCCCAGGTGCTAGATGCCGTAAAACTGTTTTCAGGGGTCTACGAATATGAATCAGGAATGATTTTGAAGTCAGGCACGCGAGTAATGAGTCCGATTCCAGGTGATTACATGTTTTATCATGTAACAGGAGACGCGACAGCGGCGAATACAGCGGATGCAATAGCTGATTTTAAAACTGATCTTTCAGCCGGGCGTTTTCGTTATCATGCACCAATTTCCCGAAAGCGCCATGCAATAACTCAGGGAGCAGTTGATGGAAATGGGAAAGCTGCGTTCCTGTCAATTTCGGGGACAGGAGTATTGCTGACGGCTTCATCAGTTCCGGTTGCAATATCGATCGCGTCCGGATATGGTCCAGGAGGACATCCGATTGATCGGACGATTGTAATTACCGCAAATCAGACACCGACTGCATGGAATGCCCTGTCTGATGGTGTGCATTATCTATATAAAGATTTTAATAATGGAACAGTTCTCGAAGGAGAATCGACACTTCGTCCGATCTACGGAACTGTTTTCCCATCAACTCCAGCGGCGGGTCAGCATTATTTCTCAATTAATGAAATGAAAATGTATTACTGGAGTGGTTCCGCATGGATCCAGACTGATAGGATTTTTATTGGCCAGGCGACATTTTCTGGAGGATCTCCAACAGAAGTCAGAACATATGCGTTAAGTGGGCGGTATGATTCGGGATGGTTTGCGGTTGCAGCTTTCACTAACTATACGATCTATCATGATATAGGGGTTCCTTCTTATCAAGGAATTTCAATCAACATGGAATTTTCATTAGATTCTGCTGGTGCTGATGCATTTGCTGCTCCTGCACAGGATTTTAATGCCGATACTGGTGGAAATTATTATGGGCATTACATGAGGGAAAATACAGCCAGTTCAAACACTGAGCTATATATTAAATTTGGATTTGGGCAATTTATATATGCTCAATACAGGGGAACGAATAGGGCATCTGGATATTATCGCATAATTGCACAAAGGAGCTTCTAAAAAATGAAACTTTGCAAAGATCAATATAATAATATTTCTTATGTATCAGAAAACTCAGATGGATCTGTTCCATCTGGTTTTACTGCACTTTCGCAGTCCGAGATTGATTCTTTCAATCTTGACAATGCATTCAAATCAAAGATTTCAGAAATCGACATAAAAACGCGATCTTTGATCTCCGCTGGTTTTGAATATCCTTCCGCATCTGGTCAGATTTTTTCCCTTTCTGATTCCGCACAGAATTCTCTTCTCGGATTGCATTCTGCAGCTCAGAAAGGCGGGATTTTGACTTATCCATATCTGGTCAGTCAATTGGATGACAAGAATCCAGATGTGACTATTGCTGATGATGCCGAAATGATTACATACTGTCAGACAGCGTTTGCTACAATCTCTTATCATATTAACGCAGGGAAAACCGAAAAGGGCAATCTAAGAGCACTATATAACGCAAACGATATTACAGGTATTAAAAACTATAAGATTCAATAGTGCAACAATTATAAGCATGATTCTTATATATACAACGCTTTAATAGACCTCTGCTACTTCAAGGTTCGCATATACATCGGCAGCGTTTCCAAGCGGATAAATTACGACCATATATGTTTCAGCATCTGCATCTACTGTATGATCGTATCCGCGATTTAAATATAAATTCTGTATAAATTCTGAGCCTTGCAGTAGCGATCCTTTGTTGTCAGCAGCGATATAAAATCGCTTATGCACATGGCCTCCTGAATATGCAGTGATATTTGTTGTGAACTCAGTGGCTGATTCAGTATCTGCGCTTGCATCGATTGGCGCCCATCCTGTTGCTGTTATCGATGCGTTGTGAAGCAATTCGACATAGCACAGTCCGTTTGAAATAACTCTCATTTCAAAGTTTGTCGGAATGATTGTTGCTCTATTCTCATATGTATAAAATAATGAGCGCGGACGGACTGCGATTACTCCTTTGTAAGCATTTGCCAGGGCAGAAACCGGGGTTATGATAGTAGATGCAACCTGAGGAACCCCCCACAGTTCGGATCCACCTTCAATATGGAGCCCCTGGCAAATCTGCAGGAGTGATCCTGTGTTTTCGCCCGTTACGTTTGTGATCTCGTATCGAATCGGCAATGAAGCCGTTTTCATATATGTTGTTGTTTCAAAACCTGAGTTTCTGAACTCGTGAGCATAGAATGTTTCGCCGTCGATGTTGAACCCGACACGGACAAGCCCAACTCCAAGCCACTCAAGGTCAATGTCGAGTATTACTGTGTTCTCAAAACTGAATAGCGTCCCGTCTTCTTTCCTCTCAAACTCCTCGTTTACGCGTGAAGGATTGAGGCCATTTGTTGAAAACGTGTCGATGTTCCATTCTGATTGAGCAATTTTTCGTTCTACAATGATTCCGGAGGATGACGAACGCAGAACAATGTAATATATACCATCTGCGCCCTGTTCAAAAAATATACCGTTTTCTCTGGAAAATAGCCCGACTCGTTTTACGATTCCGGGTGCCGGGGCCCTCATCGCAAATGTAATGATCGGCCTGTGTGAATTGCCGGGCTGGTACGGAAACCACGACCTTGTCTGCCTGATCAGTGATGATCCGGCAACCGCAGCAATCGGCATCTCAATCGTTGAGCTTGTTCCGGATTGCGTTGCAATGTCAACCTGTGCACCGGTTTCATCGACTTCCCACCACACATGATTATTTTTTGAATACTCAGCTTTCGATGAAAATCCTGGATATGGATTTGACACGCGGAGCTTACCAAATGCGTCACGTGTAAAATCGTTTTCTATCGAAATCTTTGAATGCTGTGTACCGTCGCCGATAATCATATGTAAACCTCAACATTCCCGTCTCCAGACGTATCTGATTGTCCGACGTAGATGTAAACGTCAATACGTTCCTTAGATCTCACATCGAGTTGCTCATCATTCCACGAAAATCCAGAATCAAAATTTATCGGAGCGGTCTTATTGTGATCGCGATACGTCGCGGCATACCACGGCCCGTATGTTTTTTTCTGTACGATTGCCCTTACAACCCCTGAAGCAACAAGAGTCCACTGACCTGCAGAACATGTAATCACGCGTGGAATATGCAATTGACAGAACCTCGATATGATTACATATTACTTTGAATGGCTGACAAGGAAAAAAGACTACTGAATAATTACCTGCTCGAATTGCCTGAAAACGTGCGTCTGTTCAGGCTCAACGCAGGGATGGCGTGGGCAGGGGAAATCATTTCAAACACAGGCCCTACGCTGAAGCTCAAAAATCCGCGTCCATTCCACGGCGCACCGACAGGTTTCCCGGACGCCGCCGGATGGACGACGGTCGAAGTCACGCCTGACATGGTCGGCCAAAAAATCGCAGTGTTTACGGGAGTTGAGGTCAAAGCCACCGGAAGACTCTCAAAAGAGCAAAAAATATTTCGCGATCTCATCGAGTCAGCCGGTGGGCGATTCGTTGTGCTCAGGCCTGATTAGCGCCGCCAGCTTGTTTTTCATCTTCGCCTTCGCCTTTCTGTTTTGACTTCTTTCCGTAGTGCACCGCGTTGTAGCAATCCCAGCATTTTTTCGCTGTGTGGTGGCGGTCTTTGATGTACTGACCGCATGACACGCATCGTTTTTCAGATTTTTTTCCATTCATCATCATTTTAACGTAACCTCCCCTGGCGTAAACATTCCGACTCCGCTTGTGGTCTCGTTGTTCGGCTCAAATTTTGACAGCTCTCTCATCGTAACGTCGGTATAGCACGTTGATTCACCTTCGTAGTGAAATGAGCCTGAGGCGATAAGCGTGGCCTTGTGAAACATCATCAGATCGCCATCTGTAAAAAATCCAACTGATTCTGACTTCCTGTAATCCGTATAGCTATCACCTGAACAATCGTCTGTCGTGTGATAGATTGGCCCGCGCGTATATTCGTATCCGAGTTGCCAGGGTGACTCTGTTATCTGAACATAATACCCAGCGTCAGTTTTCGCAATGTAGGCCCCATTCTCGTGGTTTACAAATTCCCCAATTCTCGTTTCACCAACATATACTGACTCACTCTCATGAATCGTCTCAACTGTTTTGACCGTTTCAGTTCTTGTGCTTTCATCAATTACCTGCAGAATCGCCGGTATATCCTCGGACTCGCTGCATGATATGATGAAAAGCGTTGTGATGATTGTAATTAATTTCTTCAATGTTTTTTTCCTCCGTGGCGGTGTTTGCGAGTTTTGTTATATTCGTGCTTTATCCTTACAGCTTCCCATATATTCCAGTTACGAGACTCGCAATAAAGCTCGATAGTTAAAATAAATTCATTCATCTGAGAATCTGATAAGTATGTCAACTGTTCATGCAAAAAATTATAGAATTCAATCCCATCGAAACTATAAATACGATAAATTCCACTTGATATATCAATATACTTGAAATACACTCCATCCTTCGCCATCCAATCAAGGCACCGAATAACAACGTCAGCAAGCTCGATGAGTTCTCCTTGCGGCTTGATTTTGCGAGATGCAGCTCGCATCATTGTTTCAATACTTCCGAATCTATTCTTATTCCCAAAATATATAGGATGGCGGCCCAGCCTCGCCTCTTCTACCGCCTCACTAATTTCAGAATGAATCAGAGCGTAAACCTCTCCACGGCTGCGATCCTGATCCCACCATCCTTTTTCAACTGCGAGCGCGTGTATTTCTTTTGCAAGTTCGTTTATTTCTTGTGTGTTCATCCGATTTTCTCCAGTATTTTTTCGTCAAATTTGCGCTTTCCGTTCGGGCCGAAATGTACGCCGTCGCTGCTGTATTCGATTTCCGGGAAAATGCCGAACTTCCCGCGCATATCATCAAACGTGATCACGTTTTCGGGTCCTGCGATTTTGTATATCTCATTATATTCGCGTAAATTCGTCATAGTGTTTTCATATTCCCATCCTCTTAGCCTGAGCGTTCAGCCTGGCCTGTTTTTCTGCTATTTTTTCAAGAACCTGCTCCTGCTTGTGGCGAACCCATCCGTTTTTATACCCTTTCTGGCGTGCGATCTCCTGCAAAATCCCGGTCTGCGCAATCGGTGAGTTTTCGGCGAGTCTCCAGTAAACCCACATCGGTTGCCGCTTCAACTCTGAGGCGAGCTGCAACAAATCCGCTATAATCTCAGAGCGCCGAAACGCATCGGCTCCGTGGAATTCGCTAATGTTCCGGTTTATCCGGTCCACATATTCCCGCCTCTCCTCCGGCTCGCGTTCATCCAACTTCAGCGGCTCGATTTTTTTCATCGGCGCGTCAATCGTTTCCAGCTCTTTACGGCCTTTTGATTCGCGCTCTGCCCCGCAATGCGGGCATTTTTGACCGTCAAAATACCGAAAACAACCTGGGCACAGCTTCAAACTGACTTCCGATTCTGCGTCCGGATCAACTTTTTCGCGCTTTTCATTACCGTAGAAATTCCATGCAATATTTTCAAGGTAAAAAACCGGGACGCCGGGCGCGTGAGGTTGCTCATGGATCTGCAGATTGTTCACATGATCGATGACAATCCCGGCTGATTTCCCATCCGACGGCCTGAGTCCGCGACCGACCATCTGCATGTAAAGTGCCAGGCTGTGCGTCGGCCTGAGTAAAATAATCACCTCCACTCGCGGAATATCGAGTCCATACGTCGCTATCTCGCAGTTCGTCAGTCCGTCAAGTTGGCCATTTTTGAATGCCTGCAAAATTGCTGCCCGATTTTTTGCGGTCATTTGCCCTTCTATTGTTTCGAATCTGAAACCTGCTTCTCTGAATCTTTGCGCAACCTCATACGCAGATTTTATGTCACGAGTAAAAACAAGGGCCGGTTTCCCACGTCCGATTTCTCGATAATGCTTAATTGCATCCCCGTAAATCGCTCTACGTTTGAAAAGCTCATCAAGCTCATCTGCGTTATATTCATTTCCACTTCGGTGAAGTTCGCTCAGCCCCTCAAGGTGCGGGGCATAATATTCAAGCTCGCTCAAAAAACCTCTGCTCATGAGTTCCGGAATCGACGGGCCCAAAATCAGTTCGTCGTAGAGTCCGCCTTTGTCTGTTTTTCCGATCGGCTTTCCATCGAACCTTTCAGGTGTTGCGGTAAACCCGATGATTTTCGCGTTCGGGTATTTTTCAGAGATTTCGATTTGCCGGTCTATTGCAATATGAGCCTCATCAAACAAGATGATGTCGGGAGGCGTCTTAATCCGGTCGTATCTGCGAATGAGCGTGTCCTTACTCACCACATGGATGTTAAAGGCTCTCGATTCGTCGTAACCTGGCGCAATGATCCCGGATGCCACACCGTATCTGCTCAGATGATCCGACGCCTGGTTGAGCAGCTCTGAGCGAGGGGCAACTACCCATCCGCGATAACCTTTTCGAGCGACACCCGAAAGGATGGACGCTATCACAGGCGTTTTACCCGCTCCGGTGGGAGCCTGAAGCAATACTGAGCGATGAGTTTTCAGAGCTTCGCGGGCACCGGATACAAGAGATTCCTGATAGTCTCGAAGGATTGTCATAGGTTGCCCCACTGGTTGGCCATGGCCTGAGCAATGCCAGGAAATGTTTTCGATCGCAGTTTCCCACGTTCGTCAGATGGCGGCATTTTCCAAATTCGATTTTCGCGACCTTCTACAATATCAGTCGGCTCAAGTGGTGGTAGCCAATCTAGCCATAAACACGTTGCCTTAGTTTCTCCATGCCCGAACTGCCATGGCTGGATGATCTGGTCGGGCTTGCGGTATTGAGTGCTCATGATGCCCACCGGATTCTCAATTGCTATTCTCGGAATAGGTGCATTCACCAGAGCCATAAAGAAATCAATAGCTCGTTGTTGTCTGCCATCCGCACGTTTCTCCTTGAACCAGCGCGCCCCACTCGATGCCAGATCGGTGCACGGAGGGAAAGCAATCATCATATCCCATCCATCATCAAGATGTCTGAGCACATCATCCTGAATATGCCATTCGGGATGACCACCTGAGCACTCCAAAACGTCGCAAGAATATGCCTCGTGCCCCTTTTCGCGCAGTCGTTTTGTGACTTCCTGGCTCTCCTCACACGCTACAAGTATTTTCATTTTCCCATCCTCGATCTGCATATAGCCCATGCTTCTGATTCGCTGTAGCCGCGACGCATCAGCTCTGCAACACATCTATCAAGTTCTGCCGGCATCATCATCCTCCAACAGCTCGGGATTTTCGTGGATGTTTCCGATGATTTCTACAGACTCTATTATTTTATACCAGTCGCTTTCTTCGCAATATTTAGAACTGCCGAGAAATAGACCAAAGCCCGCCCATTCATCATCCCATTTAACATACCCAATGTAGGTTTTTTTACTATATGGATTATACCATGATACAATATCCCCTTCATAAATTTCTTTTCCGTTTTTATCTTCGAGTCCTGTATATTGCTCTATAACAAATCTGGCAGTATTCGCTTTTCCGTGTGTGAGAAGTATCCTGTCTTCCCGCCTTGACCCGGAAAATGACATATGATTCCCGCCTGCCATGTGCGGGCTAATTAAATATTCCATCCACTGGAACCACCAATAGTATTTCTCTTCGATCAAATCCCACGCTCTAAATTTAATCTCTCTCATCATCATCCTCCAATCATAAGCCCTATTTTAGTTTCATCTTTTCTAATAAGATCATCGAACACGACGGCCCTTGCAGTTCCTCCAGGGAAATAAATCGGCACTGTGTTTTTTCCATGCGCGTGACCGTGACGCTGCAAAGCCTTGTGGTACATCTGCCCTTTTTCTGTTATTCTACCGAGATCCGGGTGCTTGATGCGAATTGCCACCTGCTCGCCGTGCTGGATTTTTATACCATAGCGCATGAGCGATTCCTGAACCTCTTTTTTATCGTTCGATTCTCCATCGTATTCATACATCAATTTGTACAGCCCCTCACGGACCGACATTTCACGCCGCGACTCCGGCATGAGAATCCGATGCGACATGATTCGTTCCATCGCATGTTCAGGTTCCTCGTCTGCATCCTCTTCGTCGTCATGAACGTGGCCTGCAAAAATCTCTGTCAGGATTTCGCGGACCTTCTGCTCAAAATCCTCCACGGTCGCCTCTGGCCGCTCCCACGTCGTGAAATACGCAGAAAACAGAAGAGAATCAGCATAACTCTGCCGTGAGTCCCGGCGAGTGACCTCCTGCATGATGTCGCTGATCAGCTGCGCGTTTTTCAGGATCTTTGTCAGGTTCGCCCATGTGTGCGCCCTGATCCGGTCGCAGGTATCTTCATCGAGCATTTCTCTGATTACACGATTCCAGCTTGTCCAGTAAGATGCAGGTTTGTCTTTAGAGCGCGCAAGATTGATCTTGAATATTCGCGAATCGTCCGCCTTGCTTTCGATCAGATTGGAAATCGCAGAAAAGAAAAACATGTTTTTCATGTTGTAAGATACGCCTTTTTGATCGGCTGTTCCCTTTGCCGTAATAGGTGCCTCGTCGCTGGTTGACTGCCGCATCATCGAAAATATTTCTTCGCGGATTTCTTTTTTCTTTCTCGTGTCGTCTTCAATCTCATCGAGGAGGATCGCCGTCGAGTCATGAGCAACAATCTGCCTGATCCCCGCGGGGGTTGACTCGCCGCCGTTGAGAATTACCGGTTTTGTCAGCGGCTTGACCACGTTCGTAAGAATCGTCGTTTTTCCGGATCCGGGAGGGGCCGTGAGCATCGCAGCAGGCCGCCAGGGGAGGGCGCCGGCAAACGGAGCGAGTGCAGACCACCCGAGCAGCCTGATCGCATCAAGTTTCGACTCGAAAGACGCGTTTTCGATATGACGGCGAATTTCATTTCTTCGCTCTTCAGGGAGGGCGGTTTTATCAATTCCTATTGATTGCCTCGTCTTGCGAATAAATACGCGCTCGTCTGCATACTGCCCGACAGTGTCTTTACCGTCATGATACGCAATCCGCCCATCCGGTTCCCTCCATGCGCCGCGACCACGGAGGTTTTCAGGGATAAATTCTTTCCTGTTAGACTCCTGAATGATTGCGTTATAAACCATCTCCCAATCAACGGAGTTCGATTTTCCGCGCGAAGGCTTCTCGAAATAATCTGTCCAGTACTGCAGGTCTGCAATCTGCATCATTTTTTGAGCGGACAGTGAATCTAGTGCGAAATTGTACAGTCTTCCGGTTGTTTTGTTCAGAAAATACGCGCGCCCGTCGTCTGCGATTCCGAGCACGCGAAACGGCGCATCCGGAAACGGCGTGTATCCGATCCTGTCGTGATTGCTATGCTCCGGCTCCGGTTCCTGCTCAAGAGAAAACTCACGCGGTTCATCGCGAGCAGGCTCAGGCTTCCACAGGTTTTCGTAGGATCGCAAATACTCCCTTATAAAATCGGGCCCGACTGCCTGCAATGCCTCTTCAATATCCGCACCTGATTTTTTCAGTTCGCGAGCCTCAGCAATCGGGCGGATGATTTTTGCATCCGGTAGCTGTTCGCGTATTGCAAGAGCGGCCTTGATGCCGGGTTGCTCGTGCTCCGGTAGCAATTTCCCGTTTTTGTCGGTCGTTTGATCGTCGTCAGGGTAAATTAGAACTTCGCGACTTTCGATAATTGACCAGTCGGCAAGGCCAGATTTTTTTGCGCCACCGTTCCAGGTTGTTACAACATATTCCGGAAATTCTGCCTGTGCGATCTGAGCGGTTTTTGCGCCTTCAACAATCAAAACAGGTTTACCATGGTGTGCGGCTATAACATCCCGGGCGTACAATACAACGGGCGGATTTTTCGCCTTTACGTGTTTGCCGTCGTAGTAAAATGAAACAACGTCCTTGCGATTTTCACCCTCAAACCGCACATCTATGAGCTCAATTTCTGACTTTTCATTGTAATACGGATAGGCGATCATGTTTTCTGTCGGGAGCTTCATGAGCTCGCCCATTCGCCTGAATGTTTCGCGCGTAAAAATCTCATGCGCGCGTTCGTAGCTGAGTGGAACCGGTTTTGCTGGCTCAGTTTTTTTTGGCTCCGGAGCGGGTGCGTCGGCCTGCCCGTCGCCAAACTCGTTTTCCACGATCTTGAACTGCCTGTAACGGTCGCTTTCGGATTCGAGCATTCCGGCCACGTCGTAAATATCCCATGACTCGTCACACACCGGGCACCACAGGCGATCAGCGTATATGATTGCAGACGGAGTCGAATCAGCGTGCTGCAGACAGGAGATTTTTCGGTCTTTGCCAGATTCAGTAACCGATACGCGCCGGGAGAGAAAATCGCCAATCCGATGTTTGTACTTCTGGTAGTCTATCATATTATATCATTGGTTGTGTCACATGTTCGAAATCAATTGGTGGTTTTGAAATTTGTTTTTCTCTTCCCCTATCAAAAAATGCGTCTACCCCGCCAATGCATTTAGCGTATGTCAATGGAAGACTCTTTCCGCATGAACGACAAAATAAATGGTAAGTTATGTGTTCAAAATCTTCGTCGGCATACTGAGATGTTTGATCCTTTTCAACTGCCAAAGATTTAAATGGATGTTTGCATAAAAATTTAAACATGTATTTCCTCCTGGACGCTCCGGCGTCCTGACTCCGCTGTCGTTTGTCTCGAACTTCGCTGAACTGGTCATTTCCCGTTACGCCCCTCCCTGGTGGTCGGGGGCTTCAGTCGTCGTTCGGCCTGGCCCATTCGGGCCGCTCATCCTCCCAACTCGCCGAAGGCTCGCTGCGTGAAATCCTCCTCGTTAGGTGGACATTGATAATGTAACCAACATCCACTTTGGCTTTAAAACAATTCGCTTCTCGCTTCCTTGATTTTTAGAACAGTAACGTGGTGCAAAGTGTTAAAATTAACTGTAGGGTTTTTCAACCTTTTTAGTTCGTCCCATAATTCTTCTCTTACAAGATCGTGATACACTGTATTAAGTAGCCTCGGAATATATTTACTATTCCAGCCATTGCACTCATTTACGATTTTAGCATAAGTTTTATCAATTAAGTGCTTGTCCACCTTACTATCAACAATATCTTGCTCGATCATTTTAAACTCTTTTACGCTTGCCCCCATTTCTTTTATGTGTTTATCTTTGAAAGTAGTTGTAATGATTTTTGCCCAAGTTTGACGACCGTATTTGTTTTGATAATTATAGTTTTTCAATACAATACCTTCGCCAACCCCTTCACCGTCTTGTACCAGAAATTTATTGTTGTTAAGTTCATGCAAAAAGTTTTCATATTTTCCGTTTTTTATTACTGCTATTGGAGTAATATATTCTACATTGTGCTTTTTTAACATCGATTCATAATCTTCAAATTTCATAAATTTGTCAGAATCTTTGTGTTGAACATCAAAGATATAAAACTTTCTCCATGCTTCTTCTCTGTAGGTTTTTAAAGAGTGGGGGACAAGCCATTCACCATAAAAATAATAATCCGGGTTTTCTTTTGCCAGCTCGATATATGGTAAAGATTCAATCATTGTATTCATAAATCCCTGATTGTCATTATCGGTTGTCAATTCCCGATTTCTGGAAGCACATCGCAAACCATTTTCGCCCCACCATACACAACCATTTGACCCATCAACTTTAGGGAAAACATAGATTCTTCCCAGCTCGATCCCTTGAACCTCATCGTTACCAAATTTCTCCAAGTGAATATATTTTCTAAAATCCATTTTTTCTCCTTTGACTTTTATTTTATAAGTCCATGTTTCGTTCGACTTCCTGTCTCACTCATATTCTAATTATCAACGTCACCTAACAGCTATTAAATGGCTACGCTCATACATTCGCTCCGCCCAAATCCTTCGGCCTTCATTTAATCGCAAAACGTTAGTCGCAAGAACGTGCCGCCCTAATGGGCGGGCTTATTTGTCGCCCGCGTCCTGCGGGCTCAGAGTTTTTCTAAATCTTTTCTAATATCATCAGAATCTTTTTGAATCTGCTTTAACTTCTTCACGGTATAAGATTCATTTTCGTCTGTTAAAGCTCCTCCCAGTGTCGCAACATCCTTTACAACTTCAACAGGAGTAGTAACAACATCATAAGCTGTTTTTAATAAACTTCCAAAGATACTCATAAAACCACCTCCGTGGCGTTTCGTAATTATCAATCATCCGTGAATTCAACGCGACTTGCCCTCCATGGCGTCGCTTCTGCATTGCTTATCAACGTGTAGTTGTCATGCATGATAATCACAGGGCTACATTCTCGCATTTCGTTCACAACAACCGGCATCATGTTATCATTCCATATAAAATCACTAATCATGCATCTACTCTCCTGGCTACCTCATCACGCCTGCGGTCGTTCTCTGCGATTTGCTCACGCAGAATATTTGCAAATTCCCTTGCTTCGTCTTCGCTGCATTCTACATGCTTGCCGCGCAAAATATCGTAACGCTCGTATTTTCGTTCGCGTTTTGATGGAAGCGATTCCGTTACTTTCACTCCGCGCCTCCGTTATCCTTGCAGCCGATGAACTCAAATCGACCTACGGTGATGACATGTTTTGACCTGTTATTCCCGTTCTCGTCCTGCCATTTGTCCTGAGTGATCCTCCCGTCGATCAGGACAGGACGGCCCTTCTTCAGATATTGACCGATCGTTTCAGCAGTTCGACCGAATGCCTTGCAGTCGATAAAACAAACATCTTCCTGCTCGTCTCCGTATTCGTTTTTCCACTTTCTGCTATTCGCGATCGTAAAATTACATACAGTCTTTCCTGATTGAAGCTGCCTGATTTCTGGGTCACGCACAAGGTTCCCTGTGATAATAATCGTGTTCATTCGAAATCCTCCGCCTTCGCTGCTGACATTGCATCAACTAATGATTCAGGTGTATCGTTAAACGCTTTCTTAAGCCAATTCCTGAAATCATCGCACTTAATGGCTCCGACCCATCCTGTCATTTCTTCCGCCACCACTTCTGCCATTAAACGTGGCTTGAATGGAATAACTACTCCTCTCGATCTCGATGGGCACATCGTTTTTACATGCACATGAAAAGCATCCATTTTCATTATTGGATGATTTTCGGCTGCAATGCACTTCTGAGATAAGTTTGCCAGCATTTTCATAAATAAAAATGCCTCTGCTTCTTCTTTATTCAAATTTATTTCCTTCATTCAAAATCCTCCAGTAGATTTAGCATTTCTCCATAGCCTCCCCATTCTGCAAAAGATGTGTCGTAGCCATATTCAATCAGGACATTGGCTGATTCAGGGGAGGAAAGCATGGCCTGAAAATCGTAAAGCTCGACTATTAATGATCCATCATCAGAATCAACAGCCATGAGAGACCTCCCACGCAGTGCAACCGCCGGTTTTTTCTTCTCGCTTTCTGTCTTGTTATCTTTCCATACTTTCATTCCGATTCAACTCCCGTGGTGAATTTCACTTCGATCTTAAAAACAAGCGCAAATGCCAACTTCAATCTGCGCGACAATGGCGCATCCTGCAAAACATAAAACGATCTTTCGATTATATCAAGAATTTCCTCTTTGCTCATTTTTTCGATATTCAAAACATGCCTCCCTGGCCGTTGTTTTCGGTTGCTTTTGCTGCCTGCTCTTCTGCAGGTTCGCCGCCATTCTGTTCGAGCCTGTCAGCAAGGTCATCTGCTGATTGTGTTTTCGGCTGCGGGTTGATCTCTCGCTCTTCGCGCTCATACTTGTCATCTGCAGCCATTGCAATTGCAAGATCATCGGAAACGTGGATGTTTCGCAGAAGCATCTTGATCACGGTTTTGACGTGCATTCCGTCCTCAGAGTCGCGATACGCCCCCTGACCCTTGAAATCGCCGTTTTCGATTTTCGCGTTTGACGAGTGTTTGGCTGCGTGAGTTCGTGCCTCTTCCCGGGTGATGTAGAGCGCGTATGATTCACCTGTTTTGAATTTCAGGGCAGCGTAGTAGCCGTCCGTTTCTCCGCGATCACGTCGTGCCGGAGCGTGTGTGTAGCTTGCACCATCCGGCGTGTTCACAAGCGAAAATTCGTCTTGCTCTTTGACTACCCCGCTTGTGAGGTATTTCACCGCTCCAGAATTCAGGGCCAGGTCAATCAGGCCGTTTTTCATAGCTTGATATGAAACGATCCAGCCGTGCTGTCCTTTATACGGTATTATCGCTGCTTTCCCGAGCGCAGGATTCAGGCTGAGACCCACAGACGCCGCTGTTTTCAGTGCCCCGATGAGCTGAATTCGACCGCGTTGGTCTGCGATAACATCCTTGAATTTCGGCTCGCTGCTGAGGATCATCTGCACCGATTGCAGGAAATCGTCGTTAGCAGACGGCATGAGGTAGTTCGTCATGATCGACTGGTTTTCTTCGTAAAATTTCGCTATATTGTTCATTTCTCTTCCTCTTCTATTGTTTTTTGCGCAGCCGATAGCGCATGGTTATTGCCTTCCGAGATACCTGCTATGACTCCACGTAAAACTGGAATATAGTATGGCTTTGTTTCAATGTCACCATTTTGGCGCATATGTTCCGAAAGATCATCAATAGATCCAAAAAAACATCCAGCCTCAATATAAAATTCGCTATTGATTGAACTGATTATATTAACCCCCCGGCCTGATCCGTCTATGTTCGACATCGATATCAATTTGCGAAATTCAATTCCTCGATATTTCGCCCCGTCACCGAATTCCGCCACGTCACCGAATTCAGCGTTTTTGTACGATGTAAAATCGACGTAATCTCCGAATATGACGTATCCTGCCTCGATACGGTATTCTATTTGGTTGTTATTCAAAAATTCTTCATCTATTATAATCATATTCCTATGCCCCCTTGCTCACGTTGAATCGATCTCCGGAATAGCTCGCGATCTGCCGACCACGCGAATTCAGAAGCCTCCACTTTCCGACGCTTTCCGGCTCCTCGTGCGCATCGGCTGATAGTTTTCTCATTCCGTTTACGATCATTTTTTTCAATTCGCTTTTCCTGTCAGTTGCTGCCTTGAGTGCAGCGTTCGTCTGGCTGTATTCGCCGCACAATGCCTCAAGAGTCTCGTTAGCCAGAATCGTTCCACTTGGCGCAGGAACGATTCTCCTGATATCGTCATACTTCTGAGGCTCAGGAGGATTTTCTCCGAGGATATTCGTTTCCCAAAATTCTCGGTATGCCTCAATCATGCGACTCTGCAACCGTTCGTTTTTTTTGACCGTGTAAATCTTAAAAAATCCAAGGTCGGCGAGTGCACGGGCGATCGACCCGGGATCAATTTGGGACATATCGCGTGCGTTTTCGGCGAGCCAGTCCTGATTTTCGGGCAGGATCAACACAGCAATATCAGCCTCTTCGTATCCTGTGCAAATCATTTGATGCAGGACCTGGACCATGTAATCTGCAGGAATCTCATCTGTCCCGGGCTCTCCCCACGATTCACGCCAGGCACGAATATTTGCGGTTTTTGCTTCGTACAGGCGATTATCACTGAATCCAGTATGCAATGCATCTAATGTATCATTTCTACCTGCATATCCATCTATATGCGTTGTAATGTATATATAATCTACATGCTGATAGAATATCTCCCTGTCGTGGACGACAAGCCCTGTCTCCGACTCATACAATCCGACAATCGCATCCTCGAACGCATGGCCGTATTGCATCGCCGCGTTGTATTGGCGCTCTGGTTTTACAAAGCCGTTCGACTCGCAGAATCCGGGTTTATGCTGCTCCATGATTTCGAGCCAAACCTCAACGGGTGTTCTATATTTTGACAATCCGAGAATCGCCGCCCCACGAGAGGCTGATATGTTTATTGATTCAGGCATCTTTCGGCTCCCACTGCAAACTCAGGCCCGCCGCTCTTCAGGCGGACAACGTCTCCTTGCTTGATCTCGTTTTTCATCGTTATACTCCAATTTCTCCGAGTCTGCTATTATAGAATTCAATAGCCTCGTCGTAGCTGATTTTTTTCCTGCGAGAATCATACACGAATTCGATAATTATCCCGGATGCAGTCTCATCCTCTGCAACGCGAATATCGACCGGCTCCATATTACGGACGTATTCGCGTTCGATTATCTTCGCTCCAATGTCGAAACCACGAGCAAAATCTTTTTTGGGCACAAAATAACCACGGACGTATTCGCGTTCGATTATCTTCGCTCCAACAAAATCTTTTGTCGAAACCACCCGTTTGGGCACAAAATAACCCATGACAATCGGATCACTCATCGTGGGCCTCCATTCGCTTTTCCCGTTCGTGCAGAATGATCCGTTCGACGAATACCCCTGCACGCTCAAGGCCGATGTAAACCTTCTTGTCGCGCTTGCTGATCAGCGTTGCCAGCGTTTTTGAGCTTTCGAGCCCGATGATCCGCGATAACTCCGACGGCGCGTAACGCTCGCGGGCATCGAGCAAGAACTCATTCATTTCAGCCCGGGCAATCTGGACAATCCGGGCAATCTCCAATAGTTCGTTCTGTGATTTCATGCAGCAATATTTCTCCTTCCAAGTGGTATTTTTTGGGGGCGGTTTTCCAAAGCCGCCCTGATTTTCTCTGCTTGTTTTTTCTGTTCTTCCTAAAATAGTAACTTTTTAAAAAATTGTATCTGTTCCTCCCGTTCCGCTGCCCGTGCCGCTGCCGCTGCCCGTTCCGCTGCCCGTTCCGCTGTCGCTGTCGCTGCCCGTGCCGCTGTCGCTGCCGCTGCCCGTTCCGCTGCCCGTTCCGCTGCCGCTGTCGCTGCCGCTGCCCGTTCCGCTGCCCGTTCCGCTGCCGCTGTCGCTGCCGCTGCCCGTTCCGCTGTCGCTGCCGCTGCCCGTTCCGCTGCCCGTTCCGCTGCCGCTGCCGCTGCCGCTGCCCGTTCCGCTGCCCGTTCCGCTGCCGCTGCCGCTGCCGCTGCCCGTTCCGCTGCCCGTTCCGCTGCCGCTGCCCGTTCCGCTGTCGCTGTCGCTGCCGCTGCCCGTTCCGCTGCCGCTGCCGCTGCCCGTGCCGCTGCCGCTGTCGCTGCCCGTGCCGCTGCCCATGACGCGTCAGCTATCCGTGCCGCGTCCGCTGCCCATAACGCTGCCCATGCCGCGTCCGCTATCTGTTCCGCGTCCACTGTCCTTACCGCTGCCCATGACGCGTCAACTGATGCTTCCAGTAGAGATTTGTCACCAGTTTCTAAAAAACGCTTAACAACGTTCGGAGCATTCCAGAGGTGAATCACGCTCAATGCACATTTTCGCGCGAATTCATCCTGAATGTGTTCCGGAACCATGCCTGGTCTGGTCATAACCCAGATCCTATCCTCCGCCGGGATTGGGAGATCCAGAATCTCCAGGGGAGTCTTCCCGTCTCCGATTAGCTGTCGAACTAGTTCGGGTGGATAATCATCACAGGGATCGTGCGAAATAATATCTCTTGCTGTAATTATGTTCTTCATACCATAAAATCCTTTTTTTATTTCTCTCTCTCTGATACGCTTGCTCCGGGATTCGAACCAGGTACAGCCCTGCGATACAAATTATCGCTTCGCGCAAGCGCCGACGGTATATGGGCTACACTGGCCCGGGTAGATGGAGGCTACGGCCCTCTCCCGTCTGCACGAGAGGGCCTGTGACTGGCCCGAAGAATGGAGGATCAGTCCGCGATAAGAGTTTTGATGCCGTTCCTGACTGTCTGTGGATGGACCCCGTATTGTTCGGCTATTTTTTTTACCGGCAGCCCCGCCTCTCGCAGAGCGGAGAATTCGGCGTATCTTTGCCGGGTCCGTTCTGAACAATTTTTGAACTCTGCACTATTCCGATACCAGTCCACCCAGTATTGACGATTTTTCTCACGATATTTTTTACTACGCTCTTTCACGCGATCGGGATGATCCAACTTATATATGGCTGCGCCTATACGTTTATATTCTGCACTGTTAGAAGGCCATTGTGAGCGCAACTTTACCAGTTCAGCTCTGGATAATCCATTACGCGATGTATAGTGTTTACGCATTTTTCCCACCTCCACTCAGTCAGCCAGTTTGTTTTCCAGGGCGATCTGAACCTGTTCGTGCCATGTTGCCCTGTCGATCCGCCAGCGAGCCAGATCGGCTTCGTCCGGCTCGCTGTAAAGCGACGCTTCTAGCAGCTCCTCTACGGTATTCATATCGTAGCAAGCCTCCGCCAGGGAGCCAGGCTCGATCTCCCGGGGCGCCTCCGAGGATGCATTTTTTTCGGAGAGATTTTCAGGGGACTCCTCCTCTCCGGAGGGATACTCGATCGTAAACAGATAGCGTTTTTCGTGCTCACTATACCAGTCGAATGTAACGACACCCATATCCATCAGGCCCTCGTCATGGAGGGCGTCCCAGGCCTCATCTTCGGAGTCTACCCCGTAGACATAAATCTGATTTTTGCTCTCATAAATTACTGTCATCGTTCTGTCCTCCATCTCAGTATGGTTAGAATATAGCATGCACAGCAGGCCAATGCAAGCATTTTTTTGTTTGACTGGCAGTTTTTTTCTGTTTTTTGGTCTCACGATCTCACCTTACACACGCCCAAAAACAAGAGACACTACAGGAGACATATATGGGCACCGGACAGCAGTGCAGATATAAGCCTGTCTGAAAACAGCGTAACACATGTGATAACGTAATAATAATAATAATTTTATTTTATTTTATTTTTATTTATTTATTTATATTGCCCTGAAATGCTTTTATTTGCCATTTCAGGGCATTCTGTGAATTTTTAGTTGCCAGAGAAAATTTTTATGGTATAAACGAGTATGTTACAAAACACATTACGGAGCCTCACACTATGCCGAATAACAAACTCAATCTAAACGAACTCAGGCAGCTGCAGGCCTATTACCGGCAGGCTCCGGCCCTGTTTCGGCGTGCCGGGGTGAAATATATCAACTTGGTAGCCCGGGAACTGCAAACGGCCATCCAAATTACGTTGCAACGTAAGTTTGAGCTACGGGCCGAACGGTTCGTCAACTCATCCGTACGCATCGAAAACATGCGTAGATCTGACGGGAGGGCCATTGTCGGGACCATCAAACGTCCACGGTTCTCTGGCATGGAGGAATCAGAATCCGGCGGAGAGACAATGGACAATCAGTTCTCCCTGAACGCCCGTGGGGGCTCATTCGGGCGCAGATCATCGAAAAAATCCCGTTTAAGCAAAGGGAAAAAAATATACAACCAGGGGAATTTCCCCGTCCGCAATCGGGCAGGTAATCAGGAGAAACGTGCCAATCAGATGCTCTCTGTCTACTATAAGGAGAAGATCCGTGATCCGTTTATCATGCGTGGGCACAGGGATATTTCGGACGGCCTATTCATATTCAAAAATCAACGCCTTCATCGGCTCAGGTATTTTGAGCGCAGGAAAACAATCAAACACGTGCCCTGGATGGAGGACAGCATAGCCCTTGCAGACCGCACGCACAACGCACGCAGAGCCTGGCAGATTGCTATCAAGCGCGTGGGTGGGGATCAATATAAGCGCGCGTAGGGTCCTGTTGGAGCTATATGCAATTCCCGTGCCACCTAAGCAGCGAC